>Ga0335078_10002127_pt1 | contig 30071 bp, 27 predicted proteins | sample Lox_Sample_32_FD_206711 | JGI IMG/M metagenome (GOLD analysis project Ga0335078, IMG submission 206711) | Soil microbial communities from Loxahatchee National Wildlife Refuge, Florida, United States - Lox_Sample_3.2 | ecosystem: Environmental > Terrestrial > Soil > Wetlands | place: USA...
GGCGCCGCCGGGCCGGATTGTCCTGGATTTTGAGGCGTTTCCGGCCCGAAACTTTGTCTGTAAGGTTTTTGGGTCTGCCGAGACTACCTACGTAGACAGACAGGAAGAAAAAGGCGTTCGAGGTCTTGTAGGCGAAGGTGTTCGATCGAATTGATGCAAAATGAGCGGTGAAAGTCCCACTACGATCCTGCTGGCAGAGGCGGAGCGAGCGGCGGGCGTGAGCAAAAGCGGCAGGCGAGCGGCGGAAGAGCAATTCGACCGGATCATGCGCGAGCATGGCGCAGCGATTGGGCGTCTTGTGGCGAGCTATGAGGCGTCGGCCGGCAGCCGGGAAGAGCTTGCGCAAGAAATTGCGCTTGCCATTTGGCAGGCGTTGCCGAATTTTCGCGGCGAATGTTCGGAACGCACGTTCATTTATCGCATCGCGCACAATCGCGCGCTCACGCATGTGTGGAGACGGCGGCCGGGCCATCAGGCTCTCGAGGATTTGACCGAGCAGCAACATCCAGTCGATCCGCAGCCGCGTCCGGATGAGCAGGCTGCGCAGAAGGGGCGGCGAGCGTCGTTGATGTCAGCGATTCAGTCGCTGCCCGTGGCTCACCGGCAAGTACTGTTGCTGACGCTCGAAGAACTTTCGCAAGCGGAGATGGCAGAAGTGCTCGGCATTACGGAAACGAATGTCGCCGTGCGCTTGAACCGCGCACGCCAGGCGCTGAAGGAAGCGATGGAGGGGCGGTTGTGAACGTCGATACCGAACTCGAAGCCTGGCGGCAGGAGTGGCGCGAGCAAGCGGCTCCGTTGCCGGAGCTGAAGCGAAAAATTCGCAAGCAGAACGTGCGCACGATCGCGGCGGTTGTTGCAATCACCGTGTGCCTGACTTTTGCGACGGCCGCGGCCCTGCGATACCACAGCGCGATGGCGGCGGGAGTGGCGGTAGGGATTGCATTTTCGAGTTGCGTGCTCGTTTTTTTTACGCTGCGCGCGAGGAGTGGTGCTTGGAAGCCGACGGCGCAGACGACGCTTGCCTATGCGGAACTCGCGCACCGGCGGGCTATAGCGCAACTGAAGACGATTCGCGCGGCGTGGTACCTCCTTATCGCGACGATTGCCGCGGGGACCGTGGTGATGGCATGGGGCTGGAGGCAAGTTCACGTGCGGGATGGAGTGATTTTCGCGGCGCTGATCGGCGAGCTGTTTTTTCTCAAGAATCGCGAGCAGCGCGTGAAGCGCGAGATGGAAGAGACCAAGAACCTTATCGAGGGATTGACCGAGTAGATTCGCGAAGAGCGGAGCGGAAATAATTCGGAGCGCACATAGCGAGGGAGAAAGCAGATGCAGATCATGTCGCAGGCAATAGACGTCCTTCTGGCGGCCTACGTCATCTGGCAAGTGGCGCGATTTCTGCCGGAGTATCGACGATTGAAAGCCGCGATTGCCGCGGGCGATACGCAAGCGCGGTCGCGCGTGTATCGAGAAGCGATCCTATTCGAGTGGATCAGCGCGCTGCTCGCGATCATCGCGCTGAGATTCGACTGGAGCAAACTGAATCCGCAGTCGCTGAACCTTGATGGCACATCTTTGACGCGGCTCATCGCGCACGCGCACGAATTCGACAGGGGATTGATCGGCGGGATCGTGATTGGAGTCGCAGCGGGGACTGTCGTTATGGTGATTGCGCGGCTGCGCGCTAAGAAAAGTGGCGTAACGATTGCACCAAACGCACGCTTGGCCTGGGTGCGCCAACGGATCCCTGATTTCTCGGCACTGATTCCGACCACTGCGCACGAACGGATGATTTGGGTGGCCGTCGCGATGAGCGCCGGCATCTGCGAGGAGGCCGTGTTCCGTGGGTGGCTACTGTCGACGCTGCATACGACAGTAGGTCTCAGCGGAGCTACGATGGTTGCAGTGGCCGCGATTTTCTTTGGCTGCGCGCACGTCTATCAAGGTCCGACCGGCGTGTTTTTGACCGCGTTGGCCGGCGCGCTTTTCTGCCTGCTCTACATCGTCACCGGGTCACTGTTCGTGCCGATCGCGCTGCACGTGCTGGTTGACTTAAGATTCGCGATTCTGCCGGGCGTGGCCAACGCGCGCCCGACCGAAGTCGCGGCGTAATCGAATGCCGCGGCAGGTTGCGCGGCTTGCTCGCCATTCCTATCATTGGCGACGAAACGCGTGGCGAGAGGGAGAGAGCAATGATTGTTGAATCGTGCATACCGGTGATTCCGAGTGCGGATCTCAAAAAGTCTTTGCGATTTTGGGTCGATGGACTTGGACTTACCAAGGACCGCGAGATGCACGCAGATGGGAAGCTGATCGGCTGTATGGTCCACAACGAGAAGCTGTTTTTCTGGTTGAACCAACGAGCCGGGACGCCGATCAAACCCGACGACTTTCACGCCATTAGCCTCTATTGGGCGCCCAGCGATATTCACGCGACGCGGCAGCGCCTGCAAGATCTGGGCTTTAGCGTTTCCGAGATCACGGACCGAGAGTATGGCCAGACCGAGTTCTTCGTGACGGATGACGATGGATATACGCACTGCTTTGGGGTTGCCACCAAAGCGTGAGAGTGCAGATTGCGCGGACGGCGCCGACCACCTACCATCGATCTAGTGAAAGAATTCAAGCCACATCCTGCGCTGCGCAGCGGGCACCTGATGACGCTCGTGACGCCGTTCCTGCGGCGGCGCTATCCCCAATTGCCGGCGAGCGAGCCCCGCCTGTTCGACGTCGAGCCGGGATCGCAGATTCGAGGCGATTGCCACTGGCAAGTGGATCGCGCGCAGCGCCCCACGCTTTTACTGCTGCACGGCCTCGAGGGATCGAGCGATTCGGCCTACATGCTGGGCACGGCGGAGAAGGCGGTTGTGGCAGGATTCAATGTGGTGCGCCTCAACCAGCGCAATTGCGGAGGCACGGAAAAGCTGACGCCGACGCTCTACCACTCAGGACGCAGCGCCGATTTCCGCACAATCGTGATGGAATTGATCCAACACGACCGGCTGCCGGAAATCTTCTTCGCGGGATTTTCCATGGGCGGCAATCTCGCGCTAAAAATGGCGGGAGAATTCGGTGATGCCGCACCTAGAGAACTGCGCAGCGTCGTTGCGGTGGCGCCGTGCCTCGATCTTGCCGCGTGCTGCGATGCGCTCAGCGAGCGGCGAAATTATCTTTACAACCGTCATTTCGTCCGGCGACTTCGGGCACGCATGCGCTACAAGGCGGGTCTTTTCCCTGAGATTTACGCGCAGAATGGATTCGCGTCAGATTTGGCGCGTGTCCGCAATGTGCGCGATTTCGATGAGGCGATCACGGCGCGCTTTTGCGGATTCACAGGCGCTGCAGATTATTACGAGCGATCGAGCGCGATGCACTTGCTGGCGGCGATTCAGATTCCCACATGGATTGTCACGGCAAAAGACGATCCGTTCGTGCCGGTTTCGATTTTCGAGCAGCGAGCGATTCGCGAGAATCCGAACATTACCTTCGTAGCGACGCGCCATGGCGGGCACTGCGCATTTGTTTCGAATGCGCCGGGGGCGGAGCGCTTTTGGGTTGAGGCGCGAATCGTCGAGTTTTGCGCAGAGCGATCGACTAGATCCTGACCATCTCATGTTGCGCGAGAGCGCCAGTGAGCTTCGATCTGTTCGAGTGTTTTGCCTTTCGTCTCCGGCACCATGCGAAGCACAAAAATCCACGCGACCACGCCGACGAGCGCATAGAGCCAAAACGTCCGCGGGCGGCCCAGAAATTCCAGAAGGCTCAAGAACGTGAGAGCGACGAGCAGGTTTGATCCCCAGTTTGCCATCGTGGCGATGCCCATCGCGCGGCTACGAATCTTGAGCGGATAAATTTCCGCGATCATCAGCCAGAAAATCGGGCCCAGGCTGATCGCAAAGCACGCGACGTACGCCATCACGCAAATCACGGACGTCCACGCGAGCGCGGGTGTCGGATTCCTGGTGAGAAACGCGAAGCCCAGCAGCGCAAGGCTGATGATCATGCCGATCAAGCCATACAGCAGAAGAGGCCGGCGCCCGGCGCGGTCAAGCAGCTCGAGAGCGAACACAGTAAGCAATACATTGATCACCCCGACTCCAGCTGTGGCCAGAATTGCGGCCGAGTGCGATTGCAGTCCCGCGAGCTGAAAAATCGTGGGGGCGTAGTAGATCACCGTGTTGATGCCGGTAAACTGCTGAAAAACCGCGAGGCCGATTCCGATAACGAGAGCGGGGCGCAAATTGGCGCTGAGGAGTTCGCGCCAACCGCCTTCCTGTTGCCTGAGGCTGGCTTCGATATCGGCGATTTCTGCATCGATCTCGAATGGTTGGCGAATTTTGGCGAGGACTTCGCGGCCGCGTTCGCGCTGATTCTGCCTCAGGAACCAGCGCGGACTTTCCGGCACGAATGGCAAGCCGACAAGCAGAATCAACGCCGGAATCGCCGCGAGCCCGAACATCCAGCGCCATCCGCGCGATGCGGCGAGCCCGTAATCCGCGAGATAGGAAACGAGAATTCCGATGGTGATCATCAGCTGATTCAGGGAAACGAGTTTGCCGCGAACCTGCGCGGGAGAAATTTCCGAAATATAGAGCGGTGTCGTAAACGAGGCGATGCCGATAGCTATACCAACGACGACCCGTCCAATCGCCAGCCACAACATGCTAGGAGCGAGCGCCGTTCCCAGAGCGCCGATGATGAATAGGCCAGCCACCTGAATCAGCACGCTCCGGCGTCCAAAACGATCGGCCAAGCGCCCGCCGATTGCCGCGCCAATCATGGCGCCGAGTAAAACCGCGCTGACGACGATCTCCTCATGCAGATTCGAAAGGCGAAAATCTTCTTGGACGAAGAGAATGGCGCCGGAGATTACGCCCGTGTCGTATCCGAACAGTAGCCCAGCCAGCGCGGAAACCGCCGAGATCGTGAAAACGAAACCGCCGCCGTGTTTTGTTCCAATTGCTGCTTCGCCGGCGGTCATAGAACCCTCCGCAGCCGCGATTAGCCTACCGTAAACCGGGCGCTAGGGTAGCAAGGCAAACCGTACCGTGCACTCCGGGAAAGAGTTGAGCGCGATAGGGGTACAGGGTTCGAGCGCAGGCTCGTAATTTCGCCCTATGAAACGGGAATCCATTCGATGTATGCAACCTGCTTTCGCGCCATCGCACGGTGTGGCAAAATGGCCGCGGGAGGGGACCTTCGATGGATATTCCATCGAGAAACCGCCTTACGCAGCCGTTAATCCGCGCGAACGGGTCGCATCGTCCCGCCACCTGGGATGAGGCGCTCGACCGAGTGGCCCGGAGCTTCCGGGAGCAGGTCGAGAAGCATGGCCCGGATACGTTCGGGATGTTCAGTTGTTCGAAGACCACCAACGAATTGAACTTCATTACGCAGAAGTTTGTCCGCACGGTGATCGGCACGAACAACATCGACAGCTGCAACCGAACTTGACATGCCCCCAGCGTCGCCGGTCTGGCGACGGTATTCGGAGCGGGCGGTGGTACGAGTTCGTACAAGGCGATTGAGGAAACAGACGTAATTCTCCTGTGGGGCTCGAACGCGCGGGAAACGCACCCGATCTTCTTTCATCATTTGCTGAAAGGGGTGCGAAACGGAGCGAAGCTGTACGTGGTTGATCCGCGGCGAACGAGTTCGGCGCAGTGGGCGGACGTGTGGCTGGGTATCGACGTCGGCAGTGATATCACCCTTGCAAATGCAGTAGGCCGCGAAATCATTCATGCGGGCCTGACGAACAAGTGGTTCATTGAGAATTCCACGAGCGGATTCGACTGCTATCGCAAGCACGTCGAAAAATACACGCTGGAGCGCGCCGAACGCGAAACCGGAGTTCCCGCGGATGTTATTCGCGAAATGGCTCACACGTATGCGAAGGCGGAGCGCGCGGAGTTGTGCTGGACGCTGGGAATCACGGAGCATCACAACGCCGTCGATAACGTTCTCTCGCTGATCAACCTCTCGCTGCTCACCGGGCACGTCGGCCGCTACGCGAGCGGCCTGAATCCGTTGCGCGGGCAAAATAACGTGCAGGGCGGCGGCGACATGGGAGCGATCCCTGACCGTTTTCCCGGGTTCCAGCACGTTGAGAACGCCGAGCTGCGCGCCAAGTTTGAAAAAGCCTGGGGGATGAAACTCCCCGCGAAGAAGGGCCGGACCCTAAGCGCCATGTTTGAAGCGATGGAACACGGCCACATGACGTGCGCCTATGTGCTCGGCGAAAATCCGGTGGATTCCGAAGCGGACCGCCATCGCGCCAAGAAGCTTATGGGCGGCCTCGAATTTATGGTCGTGCAGGACCTTTTCTATACGGAGACGGCGAGGTTGGCGGACGTTGTCCTGCCCGCCGCAGCGGGATGGTGCGAGAGCGAAGGAACCGTGACTTCAAGCGAGCGCCGTGTGCAGCGCGTGCGGGCCGCAGTGCCTCCGCCGCCAGGCGTGCGGGACGATATCGAGATCGTCTTCGACCTCGCCCGCCGCATGGGCCACGACTGGGGCGAACCGAAATCCGAATGTATTTGGGAAGAACTGCGCCGGCTCAGTCCGATGCATGGCGGCATGACGTACAAGCGCCTGGAAGAAAATGGCGGGCTTCACTGGCCGTGCTACGACGAATCTCATCCGGGCGAAATTTATTTGCATGGACGACTCTGGCAGTCGCCGGTTGTCGGTCCGCGCGCGCCATTTAGTTCGCTTGAGAACGCGCCACCGGTGGACAAGCTGGACGACCAGTTCCCGCTGCGGTTGACCACAGGCAGGCGACTCGATTCATACAACACGAACGCGCAGTCAGGTAGTTACTCTTCGCCGCTCCGAAAGCCTGAAGCGATTGAACTGAGCCCCGAAGATGGGACGCGATACAACGTGCGCGAGGGAGAAAAAGTTCGCGTGAGCTCCCGCCGCGGATCCGTTATCGCTCCGGTGCGTTTCGATCCCGGCCTCCGGCCCGGCCTTGCATTTCTAACCATGCATTTCCACGATCAGGTAGCCACGAACGATCTCACCATCGACGCCGTCGATCCCAAGTCGGGCGTCTCGGAATTCAAGGCGACCGCCATTCGCATCGATAAGTGTCAGGAGAATTAGTTGGATCTGCATCTCACCCAGGCCCAAGCAACCGGCGAAGAGCGTTCCGCCGTCGACGGGCTGCTGGGCCCGCCTGATTCCGGCTGGGTCGGAGGCGAGCGGAACGTCGCAATCGATAGCCGCGCGGCTTTCGGCGGACACGAATTGCGCTCGCAGCGTCATCTGCTGTTGCCCACGTTGCATGCCGTGCAAAATCGCGCCGGCTGGATTAGCCCCGGAGCTCTCAATTACATTTCGCAGCGGCTCGACATCGCGCCTGCCGAAGTGCATGGAGTCGCGTCCTTCTATGGGATGTTTTCGCTGACGCCGCGAGCGCCCGTTGTTGCGCACGTGTGCGACGACATTGCCTGCATGACGCGAGGCGCTGACGCGTTGTGCGACGAAATGGAAAAGAAGCTGGGCCCTGCCGGGACGCCGTGCGTGAATGGGCGAGCGACATGGATTCGGAGCACATGTCTCGGGCTGTGCGAGCGTGCGCCGGCAGCCTTGGTAATGTCGTCAGGCCATGATCCACGGGAACGGGTTCTAGCGCCTGCGCATACGAACGCGCTGCAATCGCTGGTGAGCGATGCGGTGAATGGGAAGTTGTCGAGCGAGCCGGATTCGCTCGATACGAAGGCTTCGGTGCCGCAGGCGGGCAACCCGGAGCTGCGTTTGCTGCGGCGGGTAGGCCGTACCGATGCGACGAGCGTGGCGGCCTACGAGAGCGCCGGTGGTTACGAGGCGCTGCGAAAAGCGTTTGATTTGGGTCCCGAAGGCGTTGTGCGCGAGATGGTCGATTCCAAATTACTAGGCCGAGGCGGCGCTGCGTTCCCGACCGGGAAAAAATGGGAAGCGCTTTTGACGCAGCGTGGGAGCGGCCGCAAGCACTACGTGGTTTGCAACGCGGACGAATCCGAGCCGGGCACGTTCAAGGACCGCATCATCATGGAAGGCGATCCGTTCGCGGTGATCGAAGGGCTGACCATCGCGGCCCTTGCGACCGGCGCGGGGAAAGGCTTCATTTATCTGCGCGGCGAGTATCCGTTTGCGGCAGAGCGCCTGGAAAAGGCGATCGCCGCGGCGCGAAAAGCAGGAATGCTCGGCGAGAATATTCACGGGCGCGGAATGAAGTTCGACATCGAAATCCGCCGCGGCGCGGGCGCCTATATCTGCGGCGAAGAGACCGCTCTGTTCAACTCGATCGAAGGATATCGCGGCGAGCCTCGCAATAAGCCGCCGTTTCCGACGCAGGCCGGCCTTTTCCGCGAGCCGACCGTCGTGAACAATGTCGAGACTCTCGTCAATGTTCCCCACGTAATTCTGCAAGGCGGCGCGGCGTACTCGAAAATCGGCACCGCCAATTCAGCGGGCTATCGGCTCTTCTGTTTGTCCGGACATGTGGCGAGGCCGGGCGTCTACGAAGTCGTTCACGGCGCGACGCTGCGCCATCTGATTGATATCGCCGGAGGCGTAGCGGGGAACGGGCGCTTGCAGGCTGTGCTGCTTGGCGGTGCGGCCGGCGCTTTCGTGGCGCCGAACGAACTCGACACGCCGCTCACGTTCGAGGGCACGCGCGCGATCGGTGCGACCCTTGGCTCCGGCGTGATCATGTTGTTCGACGATTCGGTCGATCTGAAGCAGATTCTTCTGCGCATCGCCGGATTCTTCAAGCATGAAACGTGCGGCCAGTGCGTGCCGTGCCGCGTCGGTGTGACGCGTCAGCAGGAGACGCTCGCCCGACTGGTCAAGAAACGCCCGCTCGCGTCCGTCAACGACGAAGTGAAGATGCTGCGCGAGATGGGGCAGGCGATGCGCGATGCTTCGATTTGCGGCCTCGGGCAGACGGCATCGAGCGCGCTTGAATCCGCGTTGAACCGGTGGAGCCTTTTTTCATGAGCGAAGCACTCGACGCACCCATAGCCGAGATTCCGGTTCCCCGCAGCCCGATACCTCAGGTTCCTCCGCCGCGCCCGCGCGCGATGATCGAAGTGAAGATCGACGGGCAGGCGGTTGCCGTGCCCGAGGGATCAACGATTCTCGACGCGGCGCGCAAGCTCGGCATCGACACGCCGACGCTTTGCTACCTCGAGAGCCTCACTCCGGTGAACGTCTGCCGCGTGTGCGTGGTCGAGCTGGAAGGCAGCCGCACGCTGGTCCCGGCGTGTTCGCGCAAAGTTGAAAAGGGTATGTCGATCAAGACGGACTCAGAGCGCGTGCGCCTGAGCCGGAAGGTCGTATTGGAATTTCTTTCCTCGTCCGTTGATGTGTCGACCGCGCCGCAATTTCCGGGCTATATGGAACGTTATGAGGCGAAGCCAGAGCGTTTTGGCAATTCTGCGGCGACGCTCGCGCAACCGGTGAAGGTCGACAACGATCTTTATGTCCGCGACTATTCGAAGTGCATCCTTTGCTACAAATGCGTGGAGGCGTGCGGAGTCGACGCGCAAAATACCTTTGCAATTGCAGTCGCCGGGCGCGGATTCTCGGCGCGCATTTCAACCGAGTTTGATGTGCCGCTGCCCGATTCGGCGTGCGTCTATTGCGGAAACTGCATCGGCGTGTGCCCCACGGGCGCGCTGATGTTCAAGAGCGAGTACGACATGCGCCAGGCCGGCACGTGGGATGAATCGAAGCAGACGCAGACCGACACGATCTGCCCCTACTGCGGCGTCGGCTGCGATCTGACCGTGCACGCCCAGGATGGCCAGATCGTTCGCGTGACCTCACCTCTCGATCACAGCGTGACGCACGGGAATCTCTGCATCAAGGGCCGCTTCGGCTGGCAATTCGTTCAGATCCAGCCGTTCGATAAGAAGTAACGCAGCCAGTTCGAATCCCGCAGAAATACATGCTGAAAACAGAAGTGGCCAAGGGGATGGGTGAGATCCCCTTGGCCACGGGGTGGGCCTACCTTGCTCTATATCGCGCGACGATTTAGTCGACCGTGATGCGGGTACCGGCGGTTGAGCCCTTGATCTCCTGCAGCACCGTTCCGGTGCCGAACACATCCGTGGGTGCGAAGATCTTTTGGTCGAAGGTGCCCTTATAGGTTTTACCGTTGGGGGCGACCGTATTGATTTCGTCCACGGTGAAGGTGGCTGCTACGGTGCCGGTGGACGGGTCAAACATCAGACCGACGTGATGCAGTTTGACGGTGCCGTGGCCGAGATCCTTCCAGACGCCGAAGCAAACGTTTCCGCCCATCGGCGGCAGAAAGGCGTTCTCCCACTCGGTTCCATCGGCGTGCCAGGTTTTGTAGGACTGGACGAGCTGGAAGCTGGACGGAGGGCCGGGAGGAATCACGGGGACAGGCAACGGACCGGAAGTCGAGTAGGTTGCTGTGTAGATCACGTGCCACAAGCCGACGATCGTGACGGGCTCGCTCGGTCCAATCTGACCTTCGTCGAAATTCGGAGCGAGCGGAGCCCCTGGGCTATACGCGGCGCAACCAGCGCTAGCGCGGCTGGCCGTGGACAGCATGGCCAATGCGAACAGCGCGACAACGGCGAAAAGACGTCCGATTTTGACCACGTGGGTGAGCGGGAACGCAGTCGAGGCGGACGAATGGCGTGCATGTTCCGTTTTCATCTTTCATCTCCTATTCTCGTCTGGGCCGAGTGCGTTTTCATTGCTGAATTGCGCATCCTGCCTTTGCCCTATCAAGCGAGAACGGCGCGGAAAAAGGCTCACAGGTTTCAAGAAATTTGTTTAGGCGAACGGATCGAGCCGTGGAAATCGCGTTACTTGCTGAGCGAATTGACTTTACGCTTGGCGAAACGATACTTTCAGATCAAACACTACGGAACGGCCAGGCACTGGAGGCAGAGTGAGCGGGGAGTCACCCACACGGATTGATCGGCTGCTCGCCGCTTGGGGACGTGGAGACGAGGACGCGCGAGACGCGCTGATCCCGGCGGTTTACGACGAATTGAGGAGGCTCGCGCGACACCATTTGCGGAACGAGCGTCCCGACCACACGCTGCAGAGCGCGGCGCTGGTCAACGAAGCCTATCTGCGCCTCACTCGGCAGAAGGCGCCGCAGTGGCAAAATCGCGCGCACTTTTTCGGAGTGGCCGCGCAATTGATGCGTCACATCTTGGTGGATCATGCGCGGAACCGCCGGGCGGCGAAACGCGGCGGGGGCATTCCGCGGCTCGCGCTCGATCAAGAAGTCGCGGCTTCGGAAAAAGCGGGAATCGATCTGGTGGCGCTCGACGACGCGCTCGGTAGGCTCGCGGCACTCGATCAACAGCAGGCGCGAGTGATCGAGATGAGATTCTTCGGGGGACTTTCGATCGAGGAGACATCGGTGGTGCTGAATGTTTCTCCGGCGACGGTGAAGCGCGACTGGGTGACGGCGCGGGCGTGGTTGCGGCGTGAGCTCAAGCGAGAAGCTGCCCCATGACTCCTGAGCGCTGGCAGGAAATCAAAGAAGTACTCGCCGAGGCCCTCGAAAAGGCTCCGCAGGAGCGCGCTTACTACCTCGATCAGCGGCTTTCCGATCCCGCCTTGCGCCGTGAAGTCGAATCTCTCATTCTTGCGCACGAACAAGGAAACAGCAGTTTCATGGAACCGCCGATCATCTCGCGCGCGAGCGGTGCAGCACTCTCGACCGGATCGCGGCTGGGCACATACGAAATCGTGAACCGCGTCGGCGCGGGCGGGATGGGGATTGTGTACAGCGCGAGAGATACACAACTCGGGCGCACGGTGGCGATCAAGATTCTTCCCGAAACATTTCTGAATGATCCTCAGCGGCTGGCGCGTTTTCAACGCGAAGCACGGGTGCTGGCTTCGCTCAATCATCCGCACATCGCGGCGATCTATGGTGTGGAGCAATCGGGAAACGCACGCGCGTTGGTAATGGAATTCGTCACGGGGCAAACGTTGGCGGATCGGATCCGGCAGGGGCGGATTCCGGTCGAAGAGGCGCTGCGAATCGCGAAGCAGACTTGCGAGGCGCTGGAATACGCGCACGAACACGGCGTCGTGCACCGCGATCTAAAGCCGGCGAATGTGAAGGTCACGAGCGACGACGCGGTAAAAGTGCTGGATTTTGGACTCGCAAAAGCGATTCAGGGCGAGATGACGGAGACTGAACTCGTGAATTCGCCGACGATCAGCGAGATGGCGACGCAAGGAGGAATGCTGCTGGGTACGGCAGCGTACATGTCGCCGGAGCAAGCGAAGGGGAAAGCGGCTGACCGTCGCGCGGACATTTGGGCGTTTGGGTGCGTGCTGTTCGAGATGTTGACGGGCAAGATGGCGTTCGGTGGCGAATCGTTGGCGGACACGCTGGCGGCGGTGATTCGGGCGGAGCCGGATTGGTCGTTGCTGCCTACGAAGACGCCGCAGGCGATTCGCATGCTTTTGCGTCGCTGCCTGCAAAAGGAAGCGCGCCAGCGGCTACAAGCGATTGGGGATGCGCGCATCGCGATCGAGGAGATTCTCAGCGGCGCATCTGAATCGGCTGCTACAGCGGCGAATATTTCGGCGCCACTCTGGAAGCGGACGATCCCGTGGGCCTTGTGCGGGGCAACTGTGGTTGCGCTGGCAGCAATTGCGTGGATTTATGAAACCCAGCGGAGCGCGACAGCGCCGGCGCAAGCGATGCGACTACAAATTCCTTTGCCAGTTAAGCCACCACTGAGGCTAAGCGGACTTTTCGCACTTTCTCCGGACGGGGAGAAACTTGCGTTTGCTGCGACGAGCACCGACGGGATCCCGCGCGTGTGGATTCGCAACATGGATTCGCTGGAAATGCGGCCGCTGGCTGGAACCGAATCGGTAAGTACGGATTTGTTCTGGTCGCCCGACAGCCGGTTTGTCGCGTTCGATGCGGGAAAGCATCTCGAAAAGATCGACATTGCGGGCGGACCCCCAGAAATACTATGCAGCCTGGATGCGGCGCCCGTCGGCGGTTCATGGAATAAGGAGGACGTGATCATTTTTGGCCAATTCGGCAAATCCATCATGAAAGTTTCTGGGTCGGGAGGGGAGGCAACACCGATTACGGTTCTTGATGTCGCCCACGGCGATGTGGCGCACACCGAACCATGGTTCCTGCCCGATGGCCGTCATTTCCTGTACTTGCGCGATAGAGGCACGACCGGCTTCACTTCCGTGGGCTCCCTGGACGCGAAGCCCCAGGAACAGGACACGCGGCGAATCGCCGAAAGCGATTTCGGAGCTGTTTATGCACCGTCGTCGGCCCCCCAGTCCGGGCACTTACTGTTTCTTCGGCGGGGCGCAGTGATGGCTCAGGCATTCGACGCTCGCAACATGAAGTTATCTGGGGAATCTGTGCCCGTTGTGGATGGACCTGTTGAAGCTTTTCTCGACTCCGGGCTTTTTTCCATTTCGACAACCGGCGCCCTCGTCTACCGGTCTCGCGGCAACGTGGAAAGCCAACCCACCTGGTTTGACGCGCAGGGAAAGGCGCTCGAACAAGTGGGCGATCGCGAGGCCTATCTCGGAGTGAGCCTATCGCGGGACGGCACAAAAGCTTTCTTATCGAGAGCGAACCCAAGTGAGGGTTCGAGCCTCTGGCTGCTCGATGTGGCACGAGGCACGACCACACGGTCTGACGTGAGTCTTGCCCTGGACGGCCAGCCTCCCGTGTGGGCGGCCGATGGGCGCAAGATCATCTACGGCCTGGATCAGCCCGGGCAGATGAATGACATTTATCAGAGGCCATTGACCGGAGCGCCAGCGACACTTCTCATGCAGTCCAATGAATGGAAGAGCCCATCGAGCTGGTCGTCCGATGGACAGTTCCTGCTCTATACGGATTTCGAAGGGGACTCGAAAAATCATGTGTGGGTGCTTCCACTGGCCGCAGGCCGGAAACCTTTTCCGTTTCACCGGACAGACTTCAACGAGCATGACGGGCAGTTCTCTCCCGATGGACACTGGCTGGCATACGTGTCCGACGAATCGGGGCGCAGCGAGGTATACGTGCGTTCTTTTTCGCCCGATCCTTCAGGAGAAGGAGTTTCGGATTCTGAAGAAGAATTTCCGATTTCCAGCGGGGGCGGGAGCAACCCGCAATGGCGTCAGGATGGGAAGGAGCTTTACTACCTCGATTTCGATGGAAAACTCATGGCCGCGAGCGTGACAACTCATTCCGGATTTCACGCGGATGCGCCTCGGTTTCTTTTTCAGTCGCCGGTGAAACCCGCGACGGGAGTCGGCTTCATTGCCTGGGCGCCGTCACCTGATGGCAAACGGTTTTTGTTTCTCGTGCCGGAAGCGCAAGGCGAGGCGCCGTTTACGGTGGTGCTGAACTGGCAGGCGGATCTGAGGAAATAGCTTCAGCCAGAAAACAAGATTCCTTGGGAGTAGCCAGCAAAGCAGATTAGAATTTCCCGCACATGCCGCACCCTGATTCGCTCGTGGGAATGATCGTCGCGCATTATCGTGTCGCCGAAAAGCTGGGGCGCGGTGGAATGGGTGTGGTCTACCGGGCCGAGGATACGAAGCTCGGGCGCGATATCGCGCTGAAGTTTCTCACCGAGGATACTCTCGGAGAAAAACAGACTGTCGACCGATTCTTGCGAGAAGCACGCGCTGCGGCGGCCCTGAATCATCAAAATATCTGCACGATTTACGAAATCGGCGAACACGACGGCTGTAACTTCATCGCCATGGAGTTGTTGCAAGGACAGACGCTCCGGCAACGAATCGGAGGGAAGCCGTTACCGCTCGACCTCCTGCTTGAATGGGGAGCGCAAGTGACCGACGCACTCGACGTCGCACACTCCAAGGGGATCATTCACCGCGACGTCAAGACTGCGAATATTTTTGTGACGGCGCGCGGCCAAGCGAAGGTGCTCGATTTCGGACTCGCGAAGCAGGTACAGGGAGATACCCTGGCTACAGCGGCGGACGGGACGACCGACGACGAGGAAGATCCGAATCTGACCAGCCCCGGCGTCGCGCTGGGAACCGTGACCTACATGTCGCCGGAGCAGGTGCGGGGCGAGAATCTCGATTTGAGGACGGATCTTTTTTCGTTTGGCGTCGTGCTGTATGAGATGGCCACGGGGCGGCAGGCGTTCACCGGGGCGACTTCAGGCGCGATCTTCGACGCGATTCTCAACAGGCCGCCGACTTCGTCGATCCGCCTGAATCCCGATCTTCCGCAAGAGCTCGAACGAATTCTGAACAAGGCACTGGAGAAGGACCGTGATCTGCGTTACCAGCATGCGTCGGAGCTGCGAGCCGATCTGCTTAGGCTGCAACGCGACCTAGGCACCGGGCGAATCGGTTCGGTTACCGCGGCAAGGGAGCCTGCCAAGACATTGGCCGCGCGAAAAGCCACCGACAAGCCGGATAAGCCGTCCTCAAGCAAGCATTCGAAGGCGATCGATTCTCTGGCGATCCTACCTTTGGAAAACGCGAGCGGCGATCCGGAGACGGAATATCTGAGTGACGGAATCGCCGAGACGTTGATCAATGCGCTGGCAACGCTTCGCAAGATTCGCGTGGTACCCCGGACGCTTTCGTTTCGTTATCGCGGGCCGACCGTGGATCCATTAGCCGCGGGACGCGAACTTGGAGTGCGTGCTGTGCTCGCCGGACGGCTCGTACAGCGCAGCAACGATATTACGGTTTCGGTCGAATTGGTGGACGTGGATCGCCAGGCGCAGCTCTGGGGCGGCCGCTACCATCGCAAAATGACGGACCTCGTGGCGCTGCAGGAGGATCTGACTGCTGAAATCTCGGAGAAACTGCGCCTAGAGCTTACCGGTGAAGAGAAGAAGAGGCTCCGGAAGCCGCCCACGAAGGACAACGAAGCGTATCGCCTTGTGCTGAAAGCTCAGCACCATTTGTACGCGGGGGCTTCGCCTGAAAGGCTCCGCGAAGCGATCGCGCGTCTGAAACAGGCCATCCAAATCGATCCGACATATGCGATGGCTTATGCGGCAGTGGCGCACGCGTACGGACTTCTGGCCGTGCTGGGTTTTTCTCCCGCGGCAGAGTTGCACCCGCTGGCGATGGCAGCGGCACGCAAAGCCATCGAGTTGGATGACAGGCTGGCCCATGCCCATTCCACGCTTGCTTTCCTGCTCGCTCAAAACTGGGATTTTGAGGGCTGCGAACGCGAGTGGCGACGAGCTTATGAGCTCAACCCAGATCTGGCGCAGGTGCAAAACGGCACGATGATGTTCTGCCTCGTTCGCGGCCGTTTCGACGAGGCCATCGCGGCGGGTAAACGCGCAATGGAGCTTGACCCTTTGTCTGTGAGCGTCGTTTTCTCTTTGGGGCTGGGTTACTTCATGGCAGGGCGCCTCGATGCTGCGATCGAAGAAATGCGGAGGGCGGTCGAGATGGAGCCGGGGATCCCGCTGCACCGCGTGATGCTGGCCGATGCGTACGGTTGCGCAGGACGTGGTGAGGAAGCCGCTCGCGAATGCGAAAAAGTGCTGGCCATGGGGCGAGAGGTTCCGCTGTTCAACGCCTCGGTTGCCTCGGTGTACGCGAAGATCGGCAAGACTACCGAAGCCCGCTCGATTCTGAACGAAATCGAAAAAGCGTGGAAACCGGGTTCGACCCTATCGCTTTATATCGCGTCCGTCCACGGGCGCCTCGGAGAGAAGGACCAGGCGTTCGAATGGCTCGAAAAAGCGTACGGGGACCACGTCGGCATGATGATTCATGCCCGAACTCATCCCATGTTTGGCGAATTGCGTGACGACCCGAGATTTCACGATCTTTTGAAGCGAATCGGTATTCCAGACTGATAGAGCGGAGGAGTTCATGCTGCGATGCAGCTGATTCTGCGGAGCGACACGAAAGATGAAGTCGTAGTGGTGCAGTGCCGCGGGCGGATTGTTACCGGCGAGGAAGCGCTACATTTGCAGCGCGAAATCGAGCGACTGACGGATCTCACGAAGAATGTGGTGCTCGATCTCGGTGAGGTGACGTACATCGATAGCGGTGGGATCGGTGCCGTGGTGCGGATGCTTGGCGCGATGCGAGCGGCTCGGGGCGATTTGAAGCTGTGTAATCTGCCCCCATTTGTGACGAAGGTGCTGCAGGCCACGAATTTGCTGACCGTTTTTCACCCCTACGAATCCGAAAGGGCCGCAATCGCGGCGTTTGCAGGGACCCCCGAAGCAGCCCAGGAAAAGTTCGACATGTCAAACAGCAGAGTGATTTGCATCGACAGTTCTCCGGATGTCTTGGCCTATTTGAAGCTGCTGCTGCGGGAAGCTGGGTATCAAGTGTTCACGACGCATGTGCCGTCCGATGCGGTCGCGTTGTGGATGGGGGCAAAGGGCAGCGTGGTGATTTGCGGGCCCGCGATGCGACGGAACGAGGCGGGACTGCAAAAGTTGCGACAGAGCGCGGCGCGGATGATTCAGTTGGCGGATGATTTTTCGACGTCGGAGGCGGATCAGGCAGGCCCGGAATTGTTGAATCAGGTGCGTGCGTTATTGGCGGAGAAGAGGTAGCCAGGTCAAACCAGCCAGAGATGCGGACGATTTTGATTGTCGATGATGAGGCGGCGGCGCGATATGGGATGAGGCGCGCGCTTGAGGGACATTTTCGCGTGGTCGAGGCCGCATCAGCGGCGGAAGCGCGTGAGGCGATTGCGCGCGAGAAACCTGCGCTGATCGTCCTGGATTTGATCATGCCCGAGGAAGATGGTCTGGCGTTTCTGCGATCGTGGCGCGGGAGCGGCGATCAGACCCCAGTGCTCATCGCATCCGCGCTTGACACGGCGCGAACGGCGGTCGAAGCACTGCAGGTTGGCGCGAATGACTACATCGTTAAGGGATTCGATATCGAAGAGCTGCGAAAGCGCGTCGCGAATCTGCTGAAGCTCGAGGAATTGAGCAACGAGAATCAGCGGCTGCGGCGCGAACTTGTGGCAGACGGGCAATTCGGCAGGATGCTCGGCGGATCTGCAGCGATGCGGCGTGTTTTCGAGATGGCGGAACGCGTGGCGGCGAGCGATGCGACGGTCCTAATTCGTGGCGAGAGTGGAACAGGAAAGGATTTGCTGGCGCAGGAGATTCACGAGCGCTCATCGCGCAAGGACAGAGCGTTCGTAGCGGTGAACTGCGCGGCGCTGCCCGAGAATCTAATCGAGTCGGAATTATTCGGTTACGAGCGTGGCGCTTTTACCGGTGCGATGCAACAGCGTAAGGGCAAATTCGAGATGGCGTCCGGCGGAACGCTTTTTCTCGACGAAATCGGAGACATGAATCCAGTGACGCAGGCGAAAGTGTTGCGCGCGCTCGAAAACCGGACGATCGAAAGACTTGGCGGGTCGCAGTCGCTCTCGGTAGATGTGCGAGTGATCAGCGCGACGCATCGCGATTTGGAAGCGGAGATTTCAGCAGGCCGATTTCGCGAGGATTTGTATTACCGGCTGCGTGTTGTGACCATCGAGATTCCGGCATTGCGTGAACACAAGGAAGATGTGCCGCTGCTCGCCGACTCGTTTCTCGGGCAATTGAGCGCGAGGCATGGACGGAAGGCTCGCTTGAGCGACGAAGCGATGGAGTGCGTGCGGAAATACGATTGGCCGGGAAATGTCCGCGAGCTGCGGAATGCGCTCGAGCGCGCGACTGTGTTGAGCAAGCGAGATGAAATCGGCGCCACAGATCTTCCGGAAGAAGTGCGGAAGAATGTTGCGCAGCCTGGGGCGCTGCGAGGCCGCGATGGAGACGAATTCTTGAGCGAGGCCGATTTCCGCGAGGCGCGAAGAAAATTTGAGATTGCGTATTTGCGACGGAAGCTCGAAGAGCACAAATGGAATGTTTCTCAGACAGCGACCGAAATCGGATTGCAGAGGCAGAGTTTGCAGGAGAAATTGAGAGAGCTGGGGATTCAAAGGCCGGGAAAGGGCTGAGGAGTCGGTGGCCAAAGCGAAACGGAGCACGGAATTTGAGTTGGGCGGTGAAGCCGCGTTCCAGGTCAAGAAACGCAAGCGGCCTCCCTTTGAATTCGTTCTCGATGCGCTTTTGCCGGTGTCGCCCTGGACGCGCCCGATGTTTGGTTGCCTCGCCGTGTATGTCGAGGAGAAGATCGTGCTCCTCTTGCGCGATCGAGCGGACTGGCCGTCAGACAACGGCGTGTGGATCGCGACTTCGGCGGATCATCACGAGAGTCTTCGGCGGGAATTGCCGCCCATGCGTACCATTCGATTGTTCGGGATAAAACAGACGCACTGGCAGGTGTTGCCTTCGGACGCGCCGGATTTCGAAGAGTCTGCACTCCGCGCGTGCGAGTTGATCTGCTTCTGTGACCCTCGGATTGGCCGCGTCCCGAAGTCACGACGTACGCGCCCCGTGCAGAAAGTCAGATGAAAGCGCGCGAAATCGCCGGCTACATACTTGCCGGAGGGGCAAGTTCGCGGATGGGACGGGCGAAGGCGCTGCTCGAAATTGGCGGCGAGCCCATGATCCTGAGGACGGCGCGATTGGTGGAGTCGGTGGCGGTCTCGGCGGCGGTGATCGGGAAATTCGAAGGATACGAAGCGCTGCAACTTTCGTTCGTCGACGATGAATGGTCGGGAACGGGGCCGCTGGGCGCTATCGCGACCGCTCTACGCAAGTCGAGTGCGCCCTGGAACCTGATCGTGGGATGCGATCTGCCGTACCTGACGCGCGAGTGGCTCGAATACGTGGTCGAGCGTGCGCTGGCTTCGCAATCCGACGCGGTGGTCCCGATGAACGTGCGCGGAGCGGAGCCGATGTGCGCCGCCTATCACAAGTGCGCCGAGGCTCTTTTGCTGACGGCGATTGAGCGCGGCACGCGGAAAGTCACGGAAGGATTGAAGGCGCTCAGTATCGAATGGATCGAGCCGGGCGATTGGAAGCGATTTGATTCGGCGGGGGTGCTGTTCAAGAACATGAACACACCCGAAGATTACCAGGAAGCGAAAGCCGCGCTGGAAGGGCGCGCGCACAGCCGATGAGCGATCATTACATCGAATTTCAGCACGTGTCGATGTCGTTCGGCGACAACGCCGTGTTGAAGGACGTGAGCTTCTTCATCGATCGCGGTGAGACGGCCGTGATTATGGGGCGAAGCGGCGTCGGGAAATCAGTGTCGCTGAAGCTGCTCATGGGGTTTCTCACGCCGGACGAGGGGCGGATTCTCGTCGCGGGCAATGATGTGACGAACTGGACCGAGAGGCAATTCGAAGAGATCCGGCGCTACGTGACAATGGTGTTTCAGTCGGGCGCGCTTTTCGATTCGCTGACCGTGGCGGACAACGTCGCGTTTCCCATGGTCAGCCGCGGTACGAGGCAAGACCCGGCTGAAATCGATCGTCGCGTGGAAGAATTGCTCGAGATGCTCGAGGTAAAGCAATTTGCCGAGATGCTGCCCGCCGATCTGCCAACGGGAACGAAACGCGCGGTCGCGATTGCGCGGGCGCTGGCGGAAGATCCGGAAGTGATTTTCTACGACGAGCCGACGACGATGGTCGACCCGCTGATGGCCGCGCACGTGAGCGATTTGATCGTGCGGCTGAAGAAGACGCTGCACAAAACCTCGATCGTCGTCACGCACGACACGCACCTGGGGAAAAAACTGGCGGATCGCGTGATTTTCCTGCACGAAGGGCGCGTGGGTTTCTTCGGGCCGTGGGCCGAGCTCGAAGCGTCCGATGATCCCGTTCTCAAGAATTTTCTGCTGCAAGATGAACTGATTCCCGCCCTGGATTCCACGTTGTGAGCACTCCCGCTGCATCCGATCCGAAAACACAGCTGCGCCGCACGATGGGCTTTTGGGACGTGTTGCTTTTCAACATCGCTGCTGTGCTCGGGCCGCGATGGATAGCGGCGGCGGCGCACAACGGCACGTCTTCGATGAGCTTGTGGGTGCTGGCGGCGGTGCTGTTCTTCTTGCCCACAGCGCTCGTGGTCCTCGAGCTCTCGACGCGGTACCCGCACGAGGGCGGGCTGTACGTGTGGTCGAAAGAGGCATTCGGCGAATTTCACGGATTTCTTACGGGCTGGACGTACTGGGTCTACACATTTTTCTATTTTCCAGGGTTGCTGATTGCGAGCGCGGCAATGGCTGCTTATATCGGCGGCGCGGGCAGCGCGCATCTAGCGCAGGACCGGACGTTCTTGCTGGTCGTCTCGATGGCCATGCTTCTTGCGGCGGTGATGCTGAACATCGTTGGGCTGAATATCGGGAAATGGCTGCAAAACGCGGGCGGCGTAGGGACGTATGTGCCACTGATGATGCTGATTGGACTCGGCGCGTATCTGTGGCATGCGCGCGGGTCGATGACGCACTTCACGATGGCGAACATGATGCCGGTGTGGAACTGGGACACGGTGAATTTCTGGCCACAGATCGCGTTCGCCTTCACGGCTCTGGAATTGTGCTCGACAATGAGCGAGGAGGTGCGCGATCCGCATCGGACCTTTCCGCGTGCCATTCTCGGCTCTGGCGTGCTGATCGCGATTGCATACATCGCCGGGACATTTGCGCTGCTCGCGATGGTGCCGGCTGGAGAGGTAGACCCAAAGAGCGGCGTGTTTCAGGCGCTGACAAGCGGGTCAGTGTCGCTCGGGATCGGATTTTTCGGGATCATCGCGGCAATTCTGGTGCTGTTTGGCAATTCGGGAGGCGTGGGAACGACGGTAGCAGGCGTGGCGCGCATTCCGTTTGTAGTGGGGATCGACCGCTACATGCCCGCGGCCTTCGGGAAGATTCATTCGAAGTGGAAGACGCCGTGGGTTTCAATCCTGGTCCAGGCGGCGATTTCAGCCGCGGTTCTGCTGATCGCGCAGCTGCTTTTTAGCAACCCGAATGTTGCTTACCAGTTCCTCGTGGATGCGGGAACCATTCTGTATTTCATTCCGTTCTTGTATATGTATGCCGCGGCGATCAAGCTGGCCTATCGCGCGGATCGCAATACGAATCCCCATGCGGCGCTCATTCCAGGGGGAAAATTCGGTGTATGGGTCGCAGGGATTCTTGGCACGCTCGTCGTAACTGCAGGAATCGTCCTGTCTCTGATCCCTCCAGGAGAGGCAAAGGAAGCCTTGGAGTTCGAAGGCTCCGTAGTTGTGGGCACGGTCGGCTCGTTTCTTATAGGCCTCTTTCTATACTTGAGAGGAGCTCGAGCAAAGTCGAGCGAAGCTACGATCGAGCGAGCTCGGGGCGATTGATTTCACGATTTCGCTAGTGCGCCGGGTGGACGGCGCGAGACCCATCCACTATGAACGCAAAAACGATCCTTCGCGATGCATTTCGCACGGGCATCACGGTCAAAGGCTTCGACGGCATCCTCGAGGCGATCGGGGGATTCCTGCTGTGGTTCGTGAAGCCGGAAACGCTCAGCCGGCCGATCGCGGCGCTCTGCCAGCACGAACTTTCGCGCGATCCGCACGACTATATCGCGATGCACATCCTGCATGTGTCGGAGAAACTCGCCCACAGCGATCCCTTCTATGCGTCCATTTTTCTGCTCTCTCACGGCGTGGTAAAGGTCGGATTAGCGACTGCGCTCTGGCTCGATGAGCTGTGGGCGTACCCGTTGGCCATCGCGATTTTTTCTGCGTTCGCCATCTATCAAACCTACCGATACAGCCATACGCACTCGCCCACGCTGGTCGTCTTGACGATTTTCGATGTGATCGTGGTAGCGCTGACGTGGGCCGAGTACACCGTGCAGAAATCGGAACGGGCCCGGGCGGCTCACTCGAGCTGAGCTTCAAAATCCTTCTTCGACAAGTCGAGCTAGGGTGAGATGCGATGCCGGGCGAGCTTTGCGCGCGTCGAGGAGGCTCTCGACATATTTTGCCAGGATATCGACTTCGATGTTTACGGCGTCGTTCGGGGACATCGCAGGGACGCTCGTGTGCTGGTAGGTGAACGGGATGATCGCGATGTCGGCGATGCCGTCATGCCAATGCGCGACGGTGAGGCTGATGCCGTTGATCGCGAGGGAGCCTTTTTCCACAACGTAGCGGCGCAGATCCTCGGGAACGCGAACGGAAAGCCACCAACTGTCGCCTTCGGGGACGACGCGCGTGACGCGACCGATTCCATCGACGTGGCCCTGGACGAAATGTCCGCCGAGACGCGCGCCAGCGGCGAGAGGCCGTTCGAGATTGACGAAATTGCCGGACTTCATTTCGCCGAAGGCGGTGCGGCGCAAAGTCTCGCCGGAAAGATCGGCAGCGAGATGATCGGCGCTCAACTCGGCGACGGTGAGGCAGCAACCGTTGACGGAGATGCTGTCGCCCAGCTCGCTCTGCGCGGCGATTTCCGGGGCGCCGGACAGATCTATCCGCAGGTGGCCGCCTGTTTCGCTGCGATCGAGTGCTTCAATTTTTCCGACGGCTTCGGTGATTCCCGTAAACATCGTGCAAATATCCCTCGACGAAAAAATCGGGAGCGCAAAGGCTCACGGACAGATTCTTCAACGACTGCGATTTCACAAACCATTCCTTGGCGGGAATTTCGGCCATCGGGACGCCACCGGTTCCCATGATCTGGGGAGCATAGAAGAGCGCGAGTTTGTCGACAAGGTCGGCTTTGAGGGCGGAGCCATTCAGGCCAGCGCCAGCTTCGAGAAGAACATGCAGAATTTCGCGGCGGCCGAGTTCGGCCATCACTGTATCCAGGCAAACGTGGTCGCGCCGATTTCGCGCTCGCGTGCGAAACAGTTGGATGCCGACCCTCGCCAGCGCCTTTGCCTTGGGCGAGTCGAGCGATTGGGTGGTGAAAACGAGCACGTCGCCCTTCGCGCTCTTCGCCAGCTTCGATTGTGGCGGCAGGCGAAGGTGGGAATCAACGATGACGCGAAGCAGCGGGCGCCTTCGCGGCATGCCGCTGCGATCGGTAAGGACCGGGTTATCGGCGAGGACAGTGCCGATGCCCGTTAGTAGCGCGTCGGCGCGATGACGCAGGCGTTGCACTGCTGCGTGCGCGGCATCCCCGGTGATAACCGTGCAACGGCCGGGACGGGCAGCGATTTGGCCATCGAGCGTAAGTGCGGATTTCAGCGTGACGAACGGCAGACGCGTGCGAATCCATTTCGCGAAGGCCTCGTTCAGGCGCTCGGCGTTGGCCTCGTTGTTGAGCAGAACCTCTACGCCCGCCTTCTCCAAATCGGCGATGCCACGTCCGGCAACACCGGGATTTGGGTCTTTCATCGCCACGATGACGCGCGCGAGGCCGGCTTCGATGATAGCTTTCGTGCACGGGCCGGTGCGGCCGGTGGTGCAGCAGGGTTCGAGCGTGACGTAAAGAGTGGCGCCACGGGCTTTTTCGCCAGCTTGCTTGAGCGCGACAATCTCGGCATGATCGCGCTTGTCGTAGGCGTGGAATCCTTCTCCGAGCTTCTGATGTCCCCGTACGATAATTGCGCCGACGTGCGGATTCGGATGCGCGAGGCCAATGGAATCGTGAGCGAGCGAAAGCGCGCGTCCCATCCAGACACGATCGGCGACGGGCCGCGATTTGGAGTCGGGGGTCATGATCGGTTGCACATGTGCATCGCGTGCGCCTAACGATTCACCGTCGTCTTTTCACGACGACCGCATCTCAGATGTTTTGCGAAATCCGCGAACCGCAGAGAAAAAGCCTACCATCTTTCACCGCAAGATGCCGCAGAGTGGGCTGCTCAGGGCTTGATTTGCACCAGAGGAATCGCAATCTGAGGATCGCGCATGCCGTTTGTGTTTGGCGGGAGCTTGCCCTTGATCATGGCGATTTCGTCGCAATCGGAAAGCTTGGGGCAGTAAACGCAATCTTTGTAGATTTTGTCCGGCAGCTCCTCGCGGCGAGCGATTCCAAAACCGAGATGGCCGAAGAAGCCCGGAGTGCGCGTGAAAAGACACACGCAGGTGACACAGTGGCGGCGAGATTCGTCGATTAGGGCTTCGACGAGAGCGCGGCCCGCCCCCAGACCTTTCCTCTCCGGCGTGACGGCGATGGAGCGAATCTCCGCTAGATGCATGCCATAGAGATGCAGGGCGCCGCAGCCGATGACATGGTCGTCAGTTTCAGCTACGACGAAATCGCGGATGTTCTCGCTGATCTCGGCGATGCTGCGAGGCAAAAGCGTGCCGCTGTCCGCATAAGGCTGGATGATGGAGTGAATGTAAGGCACATCGGGAAGGATCGCGTTACGAGTTCGGATCATGTTCCAGGTTCATAGCATACTCATACAGAAGGGTGCATTTTTATGCTGGACGATTGTAACACTCCGGTCGATGAGTATGGTCGGAGAGTGAGCTAACGAGAACCAGACGACGCCTCAAGAACCGTTTCCGATTGCGACTGGACGCGGCTTTGCTGATGAACCTTGGAGCCGTTGGCGAGGCTGATGATGTCATAGTCCGCTCGTTGATCTATCGTCTGCGTGGAGCGAATGAGCAGGCCTTTGGCAAGCGAGACAGAATCGAGAGTCTGGCCGGAAGCTGTCCACGTGCCGGAAACATGCAGCCCGTTGCGCGCGTAATCGCTTGGCGTCGCATCCGAATGAGCCGAGCCGCGGCGCGAAATCGTGAATGTTGTGAGGATTACGGCGCAAGCGCCGGCTTGCGCCCCACCATCGCCAGGCGGCAAGCTAGCGACAGCCTGAGGGCATGGCTCGTCGCGAAGATATGTGGACTCGGAACGCCAGACAAGGTCCGAGAATGGCGCGCCAGCCATCGGTTTCTCGCTTTTCCATTTCTGACCGATCTCGATCCCGGAATCGGGAAGATCCGATGAGGGTATCAGCCCATTTAGTAGAGTACGCGTCGATTGAGAAGCCGAGGGATCGGGAGACAATCGTTCCAATCCGCTGACACTGGCAATCTTGCCGCTGGCATCGAGTGTGAACTCGATCGAGCGACCTTGGAGGTGGGCATATTGCTCGGAAGCATACGGTTGGCCAGGATCGAAGGCATCCGCTTGAGATTCAGCCTCGGATTTTTCGTAAGTAGCACGGACATGAACCGGGCCGGGATTCGCGGTGGCCGGTGCGCTCAGGACATCGAGGCGCACAAGCATGTGAATTGCGAGAAGCGATCGAGTTGCGCCCTCGGGATTGACGATGGCCGTCGTGGTCTTGCCGCTGGTTGTCGTCGTGGACTCGATGCGATAGCGAAATGTCTCGTCGGTCCCGAGTTTCGGAATCAGGCGAATGCGTTTGCCGGAAGCAAGGGCGGTCAGCCCCGCGAACCATAGTAGGATGCACAGAACGAAACGCGTGCCTGCGAGAATCGCCGTGTGATTTTGATTTAGCTGCATCGAGCGAAATGCCTAGCGGCCACCGCGAGCGGGAGCTGACGAAATCGGCGTGACTTCGGGCGCGGTGAGCGATCCCGTAATCCGAGCCGCATGGTCGGTCGTCGTGACAGTCGACATCGCGGAGACCCTCTGGAACCTAAGATTCAATTTTCCTCCGAAATCGACGGTGCCCGCGGCCTCGAGCGCGGCGTCAGAGTAGAACAGCGAGAGCTCCTGGAATGCGAGGGCGCGATTTACGCAGGTGAACGTCGCCTCACTATTTACAAAATGGTCGGAGCCTTCGCGCAAGGTTCCGTCGCGCAGAGACTCGGCGAGGGAAATCGTCTTGAGCTCTGGTCTCGCTACGTCGGATGTTCCGCGGCACGTCAGATTCGAGATCAGATCGGCACGGCGGGAGCCTGTCGTTTCGAGGGACAATTGCGACGACGCTGTGCCGGCGAAGAGATTACCGAGACGCGGGAAGGCGGACGTGAGAAGAGATAGGTCAACGTGGTTGAATGTGATGCGGGCACGATAAGCAGGTACGGCGTCGAGATTCGCATCAAAAGAACCGGCGGCCTGTCCCCCATAAAATTGAGCGGTGGCGTCGCTGACGGTGATGTGGCGACCATCGACGGCGACGTCGCCCTGCAGCTTCGACAAAGTTAATGGGGCGAGCGAGAAATCGGCGACAGCTAACCTGCCCCTCGCTTGCAGATTTTCCGGCGCGGCGCCCGCATCAGAATGCGAACCGAAGAAAGGCAGCACGCGATCGAGGAAGCTCTCACGCCACCGCGGGTTGAGCCAGCGGTCGAGGCTGTCGGTGGAGAGCCGGTCCGCTGCAAGATCGAATTGCCAAGGCTTGGCAGGATCGGACCGCGCGAATTTGCCCGTCCAGCGCGCACCGAAGGCTTGCGCTGAACCGAGTTTGATCTGGTGGGCGCCCGGTTTCAAATCGATGTGTGCCTTGATCTGCTCGATCGGCAGATTCAGAAATGGCGCGTGGAGCGCCGCGCCATCTGCCAGCGAGTTATTGGGTGCGCCGAATTCCATCCAACCGGTAGATTTTTGAAGAGCTTGGGAGATGCGCGCGCCGCGCTCGACTTGCCAGCGCAGGTCGCAGGCAAACGGACCGGCCAAGTCCCATCCATGCGAGAGATTCAAGCCGAGAGCCGCAGCACCGCTCAATAATTCGCGAGCCTGTTTCGTGTTGCCGGAGACTCGCCATGTAGTTGGGACGAGTTCTTTCGAGGCGAGAGTTTCGATCCGAAACGAGCCATCCGTGCGCCCTTCGGCTGCACCCCACGAAACGTTTACCGGCGTCAACGAGAGCATCTTGTTCGCGTAATGCGCTTCCAATGGGCTCAGGCGGAACGGTTCCTGATACGAGAGGCCGGATATTTCGATGCCGTCGCCCGAAACACTAGCGTTGGCCAGCCGCGGGGGCCAAGAAGAGACCGAGGCATTGACGTGGACAAGACCGCGGGCCGAAAGATCTTCGGCTAGTCCTGAATAAAATGCGCGGATCCACGGCAAAAGATCGCGCATATCGATATCGGCAGATGACGCGACAACCCGCGCCGGCGGGATCGTACGTTTTCGAGGCAGTGTTTCGTGGCCCCAGTACAAGCGCCCGGTTGCGTGAATTTGCGAGTGCGGCGCTTCGATACTTGCTTGCGTGAATTCGAGATAGGGCTCCGACGGAAGCCACATCAGTTTTGCGTCAAGATTGATCGCGGGATTATCGAGTCGCTCCGCAAGATCCCAACGATGAATTCCTTGGATCAGCGCGCGGCTTCGGATGGCCCAGCCCTCGCCGATCTCTTCCGTGTGTGCGTCGACCGAGAGATTCAGCAAACCCCGTACGCCGAGGTCATTTTGAGTGAAGAGGCGAAGGACATCGGGAAGCGAAGCGGCAGACCAATTCGCTGTGAGCGCAGCCGGGCGCAAGCGCGATGACGTTTCTCCGAGTTCACCGGACACCTGCATCGTGCCGAGCTGCTGCAAAACAACGGCAGCCCGCCACGGCGTAGCCTGCAAGTTCACGCGCCAACGGCCGGGGCGATCGGTCTCGACAGTGCCGGCGACGTCGACGAAAGCGAACGGAAGCTTTTCATCGCCTACTTTGAAGTTCACGCGACCGCCTTCGATTTCAATGCGGCGGAAATGCGTGACCATAAGCGGCGGAACCGGGCCAAAAACATTTTGCGCGGATGTCTGCGCTTCGGGATGAGGAAGCCATTCGGCGAGATTCCAATCGCCGTCGGCGTTGCGGACGAGATTGAGGCTTGGGCGATCGAGAGACAGCGTCCCAAGCTCCATGCGGCCGCGAAGAAGGCTGCGCCAGCGCAGTCTCACCGCCATGGAATCCGCGCGTAGAAAATATTCGGCGCCGAACCGAGGATCTTCGCCCACAACCACCGAACGCGCCTGGATCACAGCCCCATCCCAAAAACTGAAATGGTAGCTGCCCACTTCCACGGGACGTCCCATGGCGGCTTCGATTTCGGCCGTGAGCATGCGACGCAAGCGCGTGTACTGCATCGCAAGGGAAATACCTTCCGCTGCCAGCCAAAGGACGACCAATAGCAAAACGATCCGGCGGAGCCAACGCGTCTTCGCGCGCTGCTGTGGCCGAGCCGGTTCGAGCGGCCCGGTCTGGGCGATCGGTTCGACGTAAGTCTGGGACATGGCCGGAACTCGCGGCCTGCTAGTGTACGACGCGGAGCATGCGATGCCAGCGAGTTTCGCTGGGCAGGTGCAAGAGGGCTCCCCCGATCCCGCGCAGCGAGCCGAGGAGGCTGCGGTCGGTGTAGTCGTTCGCGGTAGCGCGCACGGACCAGTAAATCAGGATCGGGCGGCCGATGATCGCGCTGCGATCGACGAAGCCCCAATAGCGGCTATCGAGGCTGCTGTTGCGATTGTCGCCCATCACGAAATACTGCCCGGGCGGAACGACGATTTCTCCGTCGTCGACATGTTTTTCAATCTGCTTCGCCCATTCCGTACGCAGGCCGTAAGCGAGCAAACGATTCGGTGGCGGTGGAAAATTGTCGCTCAGTGGATCGTAGCCCGAGGGATCGTAGTAGGCGTAAGGCTCAGAGATGGGCGAGTCATTCACGTAGAGCTGGCGCTCGTAGATTCGGACGCGGTCACCGGGAACACCGATCACGCGTTTGACATAGTGCAGGTGATCGTCATAGGGAAAGCGGAAAACGATAATGTCGCCACGGCGCACCGGCCGATAGGGAAGGAATTTCTCGTACCACGCGCCACTGCCTTCGAAGATGAACTTATTCACCAGCAAATGATCGCCGACAAGGAGCGTGGGTTCCATCGATTGTGATGGAATCTTGAAAGCTTGAACGACAAAGGTCGTCCCGAAGAGAACGAGAAGAACCGTGACGAGAAGCGATTCGAGAAAATCGACGAGCGAACCACGCGGGGCGCGCTCCATCGCCCCCGCGGGCGCGATGGGTGGTGCTTCGACTGCCTCTGTGACCGTGGAATTCGTTGCCATCTAGATTTCGCTAGCCGAGCTCGCCTTTCGACAACAAATCTTCCAGGGCAAGGCGCGCGCCCGATTGTTCCGCTTCTTTCTTGCTACGTCCGTGAGAGGAAGAAAGGCGGCGGCCGTCGTGCCAGACTTCGACCTCGAAAGTCTTCTGATGTTCGGGGCCAGACTCATTTCTTACACGATACTCCACTTTGCCGAGTCCGCGATGCTGAAGCCATTCCTGAAGTGCCGATTTGTGATCGGGACGCTCAAGCCCCTC
>Ga0335078_10002128_pt1 | contig 30066 bp, 26 predicted proteins | sample Lox_Sample_32_FD_206711 | JGI IMG/M metagenome (GOLD analysis project Ga0335078, IMG submission 206711) | Soil microbial communities from Loxahatchee National Wildlife Refuge, Florida, United States - Lox_Sample_3.2 | ecosystem: Environmental > Terrestrial > Soil > Wetlands | place: USA...
TCCCTGGGCTGACCGATGGCGCCGTTGGGAGCCAGGTCTGGCTGTTCGCGGAGAGCCACCGGGACTTCAAGGTCGACCTCATCGAAGACGAGCGGCGCCTCTCCGACATAACCTCCGAAGCAAAGGAGACAGGAGCTCTCGTCCTGGGCGGAGGGATTTCAAAACATCACACAATCTGGTGGAATTTATTCAGGGGCGGGCTCGACTGGGCCTGCTACGTGACGACCGCGTCCGAATTCGACGGGTCCCTCAGCGGCGCGAGGGTCGAAGAAGCGGTGTCCTGGGGGAAGGTGAAGGAGAAGGCGAAGCAGGCCAGCCTCTACGCCGAGGTCACCACCGTCCTCCCGTTAATCGTCTCATACGCGCTCACAGCGAGGAACCGGGCGGAGTAGTCAGACTCCAGGGAATCGTTTTAAAGTGATTTCCGAGGCGTCGGGGCGCGAATGGGCCTAGACTACGGTTACGTAGCCCTGGGGCTGTCACTGGTCGCACTTGTCTACGCGGGAGGGCTCTGGTTCTACATCAGGGGGCAGAACCGAGGGTCACCCAAGATGGTCGAGATATCGGACGCCGTCCGTCAGGGTGCCGGGGCGTTTCTTAGCCGCGAATACAAGGTCATCGCCCCCATCGCGGTCGTCATCGTACTGCTGATTTTCGGCTTCATCGACTACCCCAACGGCACCGGCGGCGCCACCGCCTCCGGCTTCGCCATAGGTGCGTTCCTTTCGGCGCTCGCGGGGTACATCGGCATGGCGGTGACGGTCAGGACCAGCTCCCGGACAGCCGAAGCGGCGAAATCGGGCCTCGGCAGGGCCCTCACCCTCTCCTTCAGGGGAGGTGCGGTCATGGGGATGACGGTGCTGGGGTTCGACCTGCTCGGGCTTACGGTATTCTACGAGCTGTTCAGCAAGCAGATTGTGACGAACCCGGCCACTCTGGCTGGGCTCGGGTTCGGTGCGTCCCTGATCGCCATGTTCATGAGGGTCTCGGGAGGGATCTACACGAAGGCAGCGGACGTCGGGGCCGACCTCGTCGGCAAGGTCGAAGCCGGCATCCCTGAAGACGACCCCCGGAACCCCGCGGTCATCGCAGACAACGTCGGGGACAACGTCGGCGATTGCGCCGGGATGGGGGCGGATGTCTACGAATCCTTCATAGTCACGGCCATCGCCGCCATGATTCTCGGGGCCCTGATCTGGAACGACGGCTCGCCGGCGACGGGGGTCCCCGCTAGCATCGTTGCTCTCATAGGCTCCAACCAGCTCCTGCTGTACCCGATACTGCTGGGAGCGGCTGGAGTAGTGGGGGCCGTCTTGGGCGGGCTCTACATCCGCTCTTCGATAAAGTCGAACCCGCTGGGAGCGCTGAACGTCGCACTGATCATCGCGGCGGTCATTGCCATAGTGCTCGACTTCGCCTTCGGTCAGGCGCTCTTCGGCAACGCCTCCCTCGGATACTATCTTCTTGCCAGCGCCATCGTTGGAGTCGTCATAGTGGTGGTGATTGAGAATGTCGCCAACTACTTCACCTCCTACCAGTACGGCCCCGTGAGGATGATAGCCGAGTCGAGCGAGACAGGGGCCGCGACCAACTTTCTGGCTGGGTATGCGACCGGCCTTCGCAGCACAGCGCCTTCGGCAGTCGTCCTGGTGGTCGGCATACTCGCCTCCTACTACCTCGGCTACGCGTCATCCGGAGGCAGCGTCCTAATCGGGGTCTACAGCACCGCGATCGCCACCATGTCGATGCTCTCGCTCACGGGGATCGTCATGTCGATCGACTCCTTCGGTCCGATCACCGACAATGCCAACGGCATCGTGGAAATGGCGGGCCTGGACGAGTCAGTTCGGACAGTCACCGACGAGCTAGACGCGGTCGGGAACACGACAAAGGCCACAACCAAGGCGTTCGCCGTGATGTCCGCGGCCTTGGCCGCGGTCTCTATCTTCATGGCGTTCCAGAACGAGGTGACGAACATCATCAAGAACCCGGCCCACCCCAACCTGCTGACGGTCTACGCCAAGGACCTCATCACGTCGAACGGGACTGTCACCCTGAACTTCTCCCTCACGGACCCCATCCTGGTGGTGGGCCTGTTCATTGGGGGCCTGCTCCCGTTCTTCTTCTCCAGTTTCCTCATAGGGGCGGTGCAGAGGGCAGCCTTCAAGATGGTGCTGGAGGTCCGCAGGCAGTTCAAGGAAATCCCCGGCATCATGGAGGGGACTGCGAAGCCTGACTACGCGAAGTGCGTGGACATCAGTACCCAGGCGGCGATCAGGGAGCTCGCAAAGCCAGCAGCCCTCGCGGTGATAACCCCTCTGGTAGTCGGATTCGTCCTCGGTCCCATAGCCCTTGGCGGCCTGCTCATAGGCAGCGTAGTATCAGGGGTGTTCATGGCCTTCCTTATGACCAACAGCGGGGCGGCCTGGGACAACGCGAAGAAGTGGATTGAAACCGGCCAGCTCGGTGGGAAGAAGTCTCCTGCCCACCAGGCAGCGGTGATGGGGGACACGGTGGGCGACCCGTTCAAGGATACGGCCGGGCCAGCCATCAACTCGCTGATCAAGGTGCTCAACACGATATCGATAGTCTTCGTCTCGGCCATCGTCCTCTACGCGCTGTTCGTCTAGGCGCTCAAATATCGATGCCCCCTGCAACTGTGTGGCTTCAGTAAGGCCCCGAGGACTGCGCGAGACCCGTTCTTTCGATAAGAGTCCGCCTTTACAAGGCGGTACAGAATCTTGCTTTGCAGGGAATGTCGGGGAGAGAAATTCGCTCAGAGATTGAAAGACTTTTCAACACCAAGTTGGATTATCATCAGACAAAAGTCATGGGTAACAGGTGAATCCTCGCCATATGGCCGGGTCTACCGCTTGCCCAAAGAACCGACGCCCGACTTTGCATATCTGATCGGGGCGAATTTTGGCGATACTTCACGAGCAAAGAGCAGCTGGCATCACAATTACACTGCGTGTACCAGACGAGGCTTTTGCGCGGGAGTTTTCTCGCGCAGCGACTGCAGCCCTCAGCGCTAAACCGTTCAAGGTCTTCCTCGACGAGAAGCGAGGGCTCTGGCAGACTGACGTGAACAGTATGCTGTTCTATCGCTTGCTGGCGAAGCCCTCGGACAGACTAAGGCCATTCGTGGAGCATTGCACCTAGTGCACGGCAGCGTTTCTCCGCGCCTTCTTCGATGCTGAGGGTAGCTCGGCAGGCGGCAATGTATCTTGTTCGAACACGAATAAGGACGTCATGTCCTACGTCAAGCATCTCCTGGAATCGACATTCTTTCTCAGTGTTAGCAGATTGGTCAAGTCAGGCAAGGCTCCTGGTACCAAAGTCAAGATCAAAGGAAAGTGGTACATGGTCAACAAACAATGTTACAGGTTGAGCCTCGGGAGGCGCGATAGCCTGCGTTTCATCCGATTGATAGGTTTCACTATTCAAAGGAAGCAAGACGGCATCTTATCATCATGACGGCTTAAGGAGGTGGGGAGGGGATTCGAACCCCTGTTAATACGCTCACTGACGGGAGTCACTGCAGGCGTACGCGTAACCGCTCCGCCACCCCACCACAAGGCGGGCTGAAACCAGACGATAATTAATCGTTATATGCTGAATCCTGCGGATTCGGAGGGCATATCGCGAAGAATCTTCTTCGCCCTTCAAACTTTATAACCGATAATAGGTCGGCGGCAAAGCGTCCGACCTAATGCTTTCGGGAACCCTCACTGTACCCCCGACCACGGCCACGTTTGATTTTCTTTACAACTGGTATCTGGTATCTGCCATAATCGCAGGCGGCTTCGTCGTCGGTCTCCTGCTCTTCTTCGCGGTGAAGTACCGGGCGAAGCCCGGAGGCCCACCGGCGAGCAAGGGCCCCGAAAGCCTCTGGGTGGTGGCGGCTGTTGTCCTGATAATGGCCGGGGCGCTCGGCGCGGCAGGGTACCAGACGTTCGCGAGCGCCAGCAACATCCAGATTCCTGACCCACCGAACGCGGTCTACATCAACGTGACAGGCTTCCAGTGGGGGTGGAACTTCACCTACCCCAACGGGGGCTTTGCGGTCGGCAACCTGACGGTCCCGGTGGGCCTGGACGTCATCATGAACGTGACCAGCAGGGACGTCTACCATGAGTTCGGGATCGCCATGCTCGCGGTCAAAGTTGACGCCATCCCGGGGAGGATCAACCAGCTCTGGTTCGAAGAACCCAACCTGGGAGTGTACACAGACGCGATCCGCTGCTACCAGCTTTGCGGGGTCGGCCACGCCTTCATGTACGCCAACCTGACCGTGGTGAGCGACTCAGCCTGGGACGCCTGGATGGCTTCGGGGTGACATAGATGGGAGCGACGGCGTGGGTCAAGCGCTGGCTGACGACGACCAACCACAAGGACATCGGTCTCCTCTACTTCTTCACGGCCCTCTACTTCGGAATGGCCGGGGGGACCCTGGCCCTACTGATGAGGATTCAGCTTTCGGTCCCAAACAACACCTTCCTGAGCGCCGTGTACTACGACCAGGCGGTGACCATGCACGGGCTCATTATGATCTTCTGGTTCCTTTCGCCTCTGGCCATTGCGTTCTTCAACTACCTGGTCCCTCTGCAGATAGGGGCGAAGGACCTCGCCTTCCCGAGGCTCAACGCCCTAAGCTACTGGCTTTTCCTGAGCGGGGGGACGCTTGCTATCGCCAGCTTCTTCGTCCCGGGAGGGTCGGCCGCCTCGGGATGGACGACCTACCAGCCGCTATCGACCGCGACCTACCAGCCTGGGCCAGGCCCCACCCTGACCTACGTCGGCCTGCTGGTGCTGGCAGTTTCTGTGACACTTGGGAGCGTCAACATCATAACCTCGATTCTCTGGATGAGGACGAAGGGGATGGGGTTCTCCAAGCTCCCCATGTTCACCTGGTTTGCGCTCTTCACCACGGTCGCGATGCTCTACGCCTTCCCCACCCTGATCGCCGCCTTCTCCCTGAACGTGTCCGACCGGGTCCTTGGTACCGGGTTCTTCTCGAGCCCCGCGGTCCTAAGCATCCCCGGCATCGACCCGTCCATCCTGTGGGATGACCTCTTCTGGTTCTTCGGGCACCCCGAAGTGTACATCGTCCTCCTCCCTGCGTTTGGGGTGATCTCCGACATCATCCCATCCTTCACCGGGAGGCCCCTGGCGGGGAGGAACTGGATCCTAATCTCGACAGCCCTCGTCGTGCTCCCGCTGAGCTTCGGGGTCTGGATGCACCACATGTTCACCACCGGCATCCCACTCGACCTCCAGGAGACCTTCGACGCATCGACCGAAGCCATCTCCATCCCATTCGGGGTCATCATCATCGCATTCATCCTCTCTCTCGTCAGAGGGAGAATCAAGTTCAACACCCCATTCCTATGGGTCCTCGGAACCCTCGTCCTCTTCATCATCGGAGGGCTGATGGGGGTCTTCCTATCCTCGCCGGTCCTCGACAGGGAGTTCAACGGGTCATACTACGTCGTTTCCCACTTCCACTACGTCATGGTGGGGGCAACGATCTTCGGGCTCATCGCCGGGATCTACTACTGGCTCCCGCGGATGACAGGGAGGATGTACAACGAGGCGATAGGCAAGATCCATTTCCTCTTTTCCTTCATCGGATTCAACGTCCTCTACTTCCCCATGAGCTTCCTCTCCGACATGCCCAGGAGGATATTCACCTACCCCAACACCGGGGACCTGGGCTTCCTGAACGGCATAGCGACCGTCGGCGCCTTCATCTTCATCTTTTCCCAGGCGTTTCTCGCCTACAACGTCGTTCACACCTGGTTCAGGGGACCTCCATCCGGGCCGAACCCCTGGGGGTCCTCAGACCTGGAGTGGTCTTCAGACGCCGAAGAGCGCACCCCTGCGGTTGGAGCCGAAGTAGCTCCCAAGGGAGGTTGGATAGGACAGCTCGCCTCGCCGCCGACGGGGGGGTCCGCCGGGACCGATCCGCCTGCAGCCCACGCGGGTCATACCAGCATCAGACCATTCAGCATAGGTCTTGGCGCCACCATCTTCTTCCTCGGGGTCCCGTTCTATCCCTCGATTGCAAGCTACGCCGCGATGGGGATTGGCGCTCTCTTGATACTTTACACCTTCTTCTCCTGGGCCAGGGACGACCTCAAGGAGAGGTTCTCGGTACCCGACGAAGGGGAGGAGAGGTTCCCCTTCGCAGGCATCCCCAAAGTCAAACTCGGGATGTGGATCTTCCTGTCGTCGGAGGTCATCCTCTTCGGGACCTTCATCAGCGCGTACCTCTATCTCAGGGAAGCCGTGGTCGGGTGGCCCCTCGCTTCAACCATCCACGACATCCCGCTCGGCACTGCGAACACCCTGATCCTGATGAGCAGCGGATTCACCATGGCGATGGCGGTACTTTCGATCCGGAAGGGGAACCAGAACGCCCTCCTCGGCTGGCTGGTCGTCACCTTCATCCTCGGGTCCACGTTCATGGGGATCAAGATCTCCGAGTGGACGAACCTCACGTCCGCAGGCTTCACGCTCACCTCCACGAACCCGCTCTATCAGCTCGTGGCCAGCGCCTACTATTTCCTGGTGGGGTTGCACGGGGCCCATGTCACAGCGGGGCTCATAGTCATGCTGTACCTGATGAAGAAAACAGCCTCCGGAGCGTACACCAAGGAGAGCCACGGCGCGGTGGAGAACTTCGCCCTGTACTGGGCGTTCGTCGACATCGTCTGGTGCTTCTTGTTCCCGCTCTTCTACCTGCTCTGAGGCGCTGAGAATTGAGAACCCCTATCCTTCTCGGAGTCTGGATGTACACCCTCCTTTCCGTGGTCGTCGAAGCCTATATCGCGGAGAAGGGAGGAAACCCCGTGACCGTCACGGCAGCGGTGATCGCCCTCGCTCTCAGTCAGGGCGCCGCTGCCATGCTCTTCTATATGGACCTCAAAGACGAGCCAGCCTCCCTGAAGCTCCTGGTCCTGATTCCACTGATGTTCATAGCCGGCCTTCTCATAACGGTGGTGGCATCGCTGGGATGAGCCTCACGGATGAAGAAGAAGAGGAGTACTCACCGAAGTGGATCCTGCGCGGCCTTGCCGTGGTGCTAGTTGTGGGGCTCGTCGGGGTCGGGGTCGCCCTCGCTGTCCCTCTTCAGCCCCCCCTGAAGTCCGGGGCCTCGACGGCGCCGCAGGGGACGGTCATAATGCCAGCTGGAGTCGGGAGCAACGTCCAACTCGGCTTCAAGCCGGCGTCGATAACCGTTGTCATAGGAAAGAACAACACGGTCACGTTCACGAACGACGACACGACCATCCATACGGTGACAGCCAACGACGGGAGCTTCGACTCCGGGAACATAATGCCCGGGGCAAGCTGGACGTACACGTTCACCTCAACCGGCACCTTCGGGTACCACTGCATATATCACCACTGGATGACGGGGACGATAACGGTCGTCTCGTCGTGAGGTCTGACTTAATTGGAGCGCAATCCGTTGTCCGCGGTGTGCGTCTGATTGGCTGAGAAAGACGCGGGCAACGTCTTCCCAGGGAACTGGGATGTGGTTTCAGACACCCTCCTGAGGACCTACGAGCTCTGGTTTCCCCAGAACTGGAGCCCGGTGGACCTCCCTTGGGACGAGTGCGACGCCAAGAACTTCTCACCAGACGAGGCCGTCGCCCAGGCCTACTGGCTGTCGAAGCTGGCGCTCTTCGAGAAGTCAGGGATAGGCGCGTTCGGGGCCGCTGCGGTCCAGGCCGCCACCCACCAGTTCGAGGACCCGACCAAGAAGTTCCTATCCGCGGTCGCCTTCGACGAGTGCCGTCATGACGAGGTCTGCAGGAGGGCCTGCGCACGGGTCTGCCCCAACTTCCCCTACAGGTTCAAGCCCAAGTCCAAACTCGAGGAGAAGGCGCACGCCAACATAATGGCCCTCTACGACAACGGAGCGAGGTACTGGAGCGCGTTCAACCAGGCCTGGGGGAAGTACCCGTTGGAGTTGATATTCTCGAGCTTCTTCTTCGCGGAGATCGGGGCGCAACTGATTTTCAGGGAGGTCGGGGAGCGGTCGACCAACAAGGTCTACTCAGGGGCGTTCCGGAACATCACGAGGGACGAGTCGCGCCACCTGACCGGGACCCTGGCGATGCTGGAGCGCCTGGCGGAGAAGATGTCGAAGGACGAGAAGGGGATGATCTCGCGGCAGCTCAAGCACGGCTTCATCTATCTCTCTCCTCTCCTCTTTAAACCGATGAACGACTTCTGGAAGCTTCCTGCCGACTTCTTCGAATATGACCAGAAGCTGGAGGAGCTCGCAGCAAAGTCGGGACTCGGGGTGCCGAAGGTCGAGGACAGGGCGGAGGCATGGATGAAGGCCATATCGCGCCACAGGTCGAAGATCGAAGAGCTCGGGATCCCCGTCCCTGAGATCAAGGAGATAGGGCTCGCGGGGCTCGAAGTGAACGTCAAGAAGGGCGACGAGATCATAGCGACCCCGCTTTAGCGCGCCAGTTCTCGACCGTCATCAGGACCGGGACGATGAATGCCAGCGTAAGGACCGCGCTCCACAGCCACGCCTGAGAATATCCGTACTGGTCGGCCAGATACGAGAAGAAGAGCGGGGGGAAAAACTCCCCCGTCAGCTGTATGCTGTTGACCCATGCGATCGCTAGGCTTTCGTATTCCTTCCCCGCTTTGTTGAAGTCCCTGGCTCCCGCGAATGCGAAGGTGAACCCGAACCCCGACACTACCCCTCCCAGGATCGTCGCGGCAGCCGCGGCATAGACAGACCCCAGGCCAACGATGGCCAGGGACCCTGCGCTCGCGAGCATGGACGCTATCATTAGGAGCCTGTGCTTCGAGACCGTGTCGTATACGCGGCCCCCCCAGATTGAAGTGAAGATCGGGATGAACGTGATTGTCGAGGTGACCAGTGCCGCGACCGTCCCCGCCACCGACAGGCTCTTCTCCAGATAGTACACCATGAATCCTGTGATCAGCGTGTTTCCTATCGAGAACCCGAGGAGTCCTAGTCCGAGCAGCACCATCTGCTTGTTCAGGATGACCGCATAGAGGGACCTTCTAGCTATGGCGAACTCCTCGCTGGCGTCGTCACGGGGGACGAACAGGATGACCAGCACCCCCGTGACTAGGTACAGGCCCCCGCTCAGGACGAGGCTCGGTCTCCACCCTGTCGTCAAGGCGATCACCACCCACCCGAATATCGCGATGATCCCTCCAATGTCGTAGGCCGAGTTGAACAGCCCCACCCCCATGCCAGACTTGCCTCCGCGCAGGAGATGGGTGACGATCACGACTCCAGGTGCAAAGACGAACGCCATCCCCGCGCCGGCGATGAACCTCAGCACCTCGAGCTCAGAAACGGTCGAAGCGCCTGCGGTCCCAAGGACTGTAATAGAGGTTAGGAAGATTCCCGACACCACTATCCTCTTCGGTCCGTACTTCGCCGCGAGAATTCCCCCGGGAACTTGGAGCAGTCCCAGCCCAAGGTAGAACACGGACGTGATGTTCCCTAGCCCGGAAACCCCGGCCCCGACGTCGGTGCCCATCAGATAGAAGATGGCGCCAAAGTTGAGCCAGTTTACAGCGTAGACGATCCTCGCGAGTATCAAGGACCCGATTGCCTTCGAGTCTCGGATCGAACTGAACAAGTCCCATCAAAGGCTCCTTGTTGTCGGTCTATAATCCAATCGCAGGCCGCGTGCCGAGTTCGTTTTGATTCCGACCTTATCGGAGCCGAACGACGCGAATCATCCTTGTTCTAACCGGAGAGGCGAGCGCTCTAGATGCGGCTCGGCATCCAGTGCGCATGGGCCTCTCCGCGATTCGTTTGCACGGCAATGGCACACGGTAGCGCCATCCAATAGCTCCCGAATCCTGAAGAATCAGGGGGGGCTCCACCAGGGGACTTTGCCATTGCAATCCCGAATCGCCGTCAAATCGGCATCTGCCCTGAAAAAACCCCATTTTGAGCCCCGTTACGAGGGTTTAAATACGGAATCTGGCGAATTCAGGCCGAGGCAACTCGCAGTGGTCACCGGATACTGCGTATACGAGAAAAAGAAGAATCGGGAGATAAAGAACCCCAAGCAAATCAAACTGAAGAACGGCAGGCCGGCCATCAAGGGCACCTGTGCCTCTTGCGGCAAGGCCATCTTCAGAATTGGTAAGCTGAAGTAGATTCTGCTCTCCCGTTCCTTTTTATTTTCATGACATCAGCCGTGTGCAGTCTAGCATGCTGAAGTTCTACAACAGCCTCGGCAGGAAGGTCCAGAATTTCGTGCCGATTAAGGAAGGGGAGGTCAGGATGTACACCTGCGGCCCAACCGTCTGGAACTTCGCGGGGATCCACAACTTCCGGACCTTCGTCTTCGAGGACGTCCTCAGGAGATATCTGAAGTTCAAGGGGTTCAAGGTCTTCCAGGTAAAGAACATCACAGACGTCGAGGACAGGATAATCCGCGGCATCAAAGAGTCAGGCAGGTCCCGCGCCGAACTTACGAGCTTCTACGAGAAGGCGTTCATGGAAGACATGGCCACGCTTGGCATGGAGCGCGCCGAGCTGTACCCCCGCGCGACCGACAACCTCCCTGACATGGTGAGCCTGATCAAGAAACTGACGGCCAAGGGGTACGCCTACAAGACCCAGGACGGTTCCGTCTACTTCGACGTATCCAAGTTCAGGAACTACGGGGCCCTCTCGGGGGTGAAGCTCGGTCGAGGGAAGGAGACCGGGCGAGTGTCCGTCGACCACTACGAAGAGAAGAAGGAGGCAACGGACTTCGCGCTCTGGAAAGCGTGGGACCCTGACGACGGGGAGGTCTTCTGGGAGACCGAGCTGGGGAAGGGGCGCCCAGGGTGGCATATCGAGTGCTCGACCATGTCCATGAAGTTCCTCGGGGAGTCGTTCGACATACACACCGGTGGGATGGACCTCAGGTTCCCGCACCATGAGAACGAGATCGCCCAATCTGAGGCAGCCACCGGGAAGAAGTTCGTCAACTACTGGCTGCACACCGGCTTCCTCACCACAAAGGGGGAAGAGATGCACAAGTCCCTGGGGAACGTCGTGTACGTCCGAGACCTGGTGAATGCCGGATGGGAACCGAAGACGATCAGATTCTTCCTGATTTCGTCGGGGTACCGGGACTCGGTCGACCTAACCGACTCCGGCCTGGAGCAGGCGAAGGCCCAGCGCGCCCGGCTGTCAGAGCTCATCGACAGGCTGGCTTCGGTGGAAGTTCCAGGAGACAGTAACTCCTCCCTGGCCAAGTCCCTGCTCGAGGGCTTCGAGGATGCCATGGACGACGACCTGAGCACCCCCAGGGCGCTCTCGGTCCTCTTCACCGCGGCGAAGAAGGCGAACACGTTCATCGACTCGAACTCTCTGGGAAAGAAAGCGGCGGGTGCCATCGCGGACGCGCTGGTGCGGATTGATTCGGTCCTGGGGGTGATGGACTTCCGCAAGGGGGATCTGGAGCCCAGGCTTGCTGAACTCATTGCGAAGCGCGAAGAGGCCAGGAAGAGGAAGGACTACGCCGAGTCCGACCGCATCAGAAAGGAGCTCCTCGCAGGGGGGATTGTCGTCGAGGACACTCCAGGCGGCCCGCGATGGAAGCGCGCATCCCGAGGTTAATTCGGCGAAATCCAGAAGCTCAACTTCGGTAAATCCTCCCGATATTATCCCCACCATCTGCCATCGGGACCCATGGGCGCTACACTGGAGTCTCCCCCGGCGAGGGCCGCCTGGCTCCGTTCCTCATTGCTGAAGCGCCCCCTAAGCCTGCAGAGCCGTGGGTGCAGGATGCGCATCGAGCCCGACGGGTCCATCCGGTCGTTCTATTCTCTCCCCGAGGGGCGGGCCCTGTTCGGATTCGAGCAGCTCACCTTCACCAAAGTGCAGGCAGGCATTGTGGTCCACGCCCAGCGGCCGGACTGGGGGGTCCGCCCAAGTCCCCGCACGGTGCAGTTCTCCGGCAAGATATTCGAGAGCATCGAGGTCTCCCAGTCTCTAGAGTTCCACAGGGGGAGGTCGCAGGGGTATGTCCGGCGACTTGGGCTCAGGAACGGGTCACCGGCTCCCATCAAACTCAGGGTCCTGGAGCTGCTCGACCCCACCGCTGCCCACTTTTCCGGACCGTCGGACACCTGGGGGTCTCTGGGGGTGAACGCCTTCAACAGAGAGAGCCATATAGCCATGGACGAGGTCTCGGACCCTCCGTCGGCGAGGGTCGTGGGGGCTACCCCTCCGCCCTCGAAGTTCTTCATGACGACCAACGCGCCCAGGGCCATCGAGCTGATCTCCGCGGGGGAGCTCCCGGACAGCACGGCGGGGATGTCGGGGCAGGTACTCGTAATATCCTCGCACGAGGTCGAGCTCGCACCGGGCGAGTCGAAGGAGGTCGCGTTCGCGTCGATATACAACGCGGGAAAACTGGAAGACGCGCTGGCGGAGTTCGGCCGCCTCGAGTCCGGAGAGAAGCAGACAGGGCAGGCGCGCCCCTTCCTGGCCTGCTCGGAGCGCGATGTGACCGAGGCGGCGACCTGGGCCCTCCCCGCGCTGGAAGGGGGGGCTTATGCCAGGGACCCGCTCGACAGGTACGAGGCTCTCCGTGCGCTATCCTTGGCGGACCCGGCCGGGGCAATCAGAATCATCGTCGGCGCGAATGCCTCGCTGCGCAGGGATGGGTCGCTGCCGCACTCCCTCCAGCCCTCTGCACCGGGGATACTCGAGACCTCACTCCTGCTCAGGGGGGCCGCCGAACACCTCCTCTACGCTCAGGACAAGAAGCTCGCCCGCTCGCACTATCCCCTGGTCAAGAAGCTTGCCGCCTATCTGGTCTCCTCATCGAAGGACTACGTCGTGCTCACGGACCCTTCCCTCCCGCAGGGGTGGCGAAGGCACCTCGGGAGCGGCTATCCGACGGGGGAGATACCGGAAGTCTCCCTGGCCGTTGCAGGCGCGCTCACGGCCGCGTCTCACCTTGCTCGGATGCTGGCCAAGTCCGACGACGCGTCGAGGTTCCGCGAACGGTCCGAGATGATCTCCGACCGGCTGAGGAAGAAGCTGGTCGACGAGCGGGGGTATATCGCGCTCTGCCGGGACTCTTCCGGCCGCCTCCGGACCGATGACACCATCGACATGGCCCTCGCCGCCTATAGGCACCCGTTCATGGCGTCCGCCGAGCAGGCAGCGGCCCACCGACTCCTGGAGAAGGACTTCGAGACCCCCTACGGTCCCCGGTGCGTTCCTACTACGAACCAGGTCTACTTCAACGGGGCCTACGGGCAGGGGCAGCTCGGAGGGGTTTGGACCCGAGGAGCGTTGGCCCACGCCGTCGTATGCTACAGGACCGGACTCTCAGGGTTGGGGAGCCTTGCCCTGGGAAGAGTGGCCCGCCTAGTCACGGACGAGGCGACTCGGCTCGGCGGCTCCCCCGGTGACTTCCCCCTTTGGGTGGACGCGGACAGCCGGGTTGCCCACGGGGAGGAGACGGACCCGGTCGCTGCGGGGCGGTTCCTGGAGACCCTGATAGAAGGCGAGCTCGGTCTCTCGGTCGGGGCGGACGGGGCTTCAATCGCTCCCGCTCCATCGTCCAGCCTCGGATGGGTGCTTGCCTGCGACCTGTGGGCCGGGGAGCCCTTCTCAGCGTTCTTGGGCAGAGGAGGGGGGAAGGCCCATCTGTTTGTGGCAGGGGGGAAAATCGCCAAGTCAGGAACGAAGTTCGCGAAGGCAGAGCGCCTGGACCTCCCGTTAAGGGGGGTCTCGGGTGTCAACTTCTACTCCCCTGGGCAGATGATCTGCCTCGGGAACGGCACCTCTTCGACCGCCCGATTCACGGTCACCTTCCCGCCCAGGGCCGGGGACCTGACCAAGCGCCTCAGCACTCCGCTTGAGGAGTACGACCCAGCCAACGGCTCCTGGAACAGGACCGTGAGCCTGCGAGTCTCTCCGACGATGACCTTCGAAGCCTCGTTGGAGCCCAACGGGTGGAAAGCCTTCAGGATTTCGACAACTTAAATCAGTTGGGCGTCCTCCGCCCCCTGGCTTGGGGACCAGCGTCACGGCCAACGGAGGAATCCAGGTGGAGCTGGGAAGGACCCGATATGTCCTCGACCCGCACGTCCACGTGCGAGCGGACTATACCTTCGTCTCTCACGCCCACATCGACCACATGCACACCCCGACGAAGAGCGAGCACGTCATCGCGTCGTCGGTGACGAGTGAGCTGGCCAAGGCGCGCGGCTATGACCTTGGGGAGACCCACGAGTCTGCCGAGGGGGTCGAGCTCTTCGATTCGGGGCACATCCTCGGTTCCCGCGCCATCAGAATCCAGGATGAAGTGTACTACACCGGGGACGCGTCCGGGAGAGCGAGGGCGTTCTTGGGGAAGTGCAAGACTCGGCAGGCGCGCATACTCGTGATGGAGACCACCTACGGGAGCCCGGAATACATCTTCCCCTCAACCGCGAAGCTGGTTAAGGAGGTGAACACCCTCATCGCATCAGCCTATGATCGCGGGAACCCGGTCGTGCTGATGGGGTACCCCCTGGGGAAGGCGCAGCTCCTTTCCTACTTCTTCTCGAGCTGGGACCCTATCTTCTTCCACGTGAACGTCGCCGAGATGAACCAGATCCACATCTCCCACGGGGTCCCTCTGAAGACCGGGAAGAAGTTCGACCCGGCCAAGGATTTGGACCGGCTGCCGCAGGGGCCCTGGGTGATGGTGAGCCCGATGTCGAGCGGTAAGAGCAACGTGATGGCCCACCTGAAGAAGAAGTACGGCGCGATACTCGTCGCGTTCAGCGGCTGGGCACTGGGGTCCGGATACAGGTACATGCTTGGCGCCGACTACTCCTTCCCCCTTAGCGATCACTGTGACTATCAGGAGCTCCTCGACCTCGTCCAGGCAGTCTCACCGGAGATGGTATACACCACCCATGGCTTTGCAGCGGAGTTCGCCAGGGACCTGAGAAAGGTGGGGTTCTCGGCCCGGCCCCTCGGCGCCTACCAGTCCTCCCTCACCGACTACACGAAAGCGTGAGCCTCAATAAGGCGGGCTATTCGCGGGCGAACATCCTTGAGCGCCGCCGGGCAGGGTGAGAAGGACGTGCTATCCCTCCAGTATTGGGAGAGGTTCATCAAGTTCAATCTAGTCGGACTATCGGGGGTCGCAGTGAACGAGGGGCTGCTTATCATCCTGGCGACCCTGGTCTACTACCTTTACGCCAGCGTAGTCGCCATCGAGGTCTCGATAATCACCAACTTCATCCTTAACGACTTCTGGACCTTCAGGGACAGGCGTCACGGCCACATTGTAGTTCGATTTTTCAAGTTCAACGGTCTAATGCTCATCGGGCTGGCCGTCAACCTGGGGATACTCTTCGCCGGGACGAACTATCTCTCGATCAACTACACCCTGTCGAACCTCATAGGGATAGGGGCCGCCTTCCTCGTGCGGTATTTTCTCAGCCTCAGGTACGCCTGGATCAAAAAGGAGGAACAATCTGTGATCCCCCCAGAAGATGTTCGGGCGCCTATCTCTGGCGTACTTCGAGGTAGACCGGCCGACCGTCGAGGTCCGACTCCGACCACCTCTTCCCAGTCCGCTCCCCCCTGACGAGTTCCACCTTCTTCACCCTCACGAGGAAAGCGATCTCCTCCTTGAGCGGCTCCAGGAGCTCCACGTCCTCCTCTTCTAGTCCTGAGATGGACGCCGACCTGAGGAGCGCCGTCGGTTTGAACCCTCTCTCCTTTCGCAGCGCCTGCAGCCTCCGCGCCAGGTCCCTGACTAGCCCTTCGGCGACCAGCTTCTGATCCCTCCCCTTCGGCAAAGCGACGAAGATCCCTCCCTTCTCGGCGACCTCGAACCCCTCCTCCGGGGTCGTCACAAGTTCAAACACAGACAATGGTACGTCGAACGATCCAAACCGGACCGGCTTCCCCGACCAGTAGGCCTGAAGTGCGTCCATCCCATCAAAGGGCCTGAGCAAAGCCAGCACTTCCCTCGTCCTCTCCTTGAACAGGGCCCCGACCCGTGAACTGTTGGGGGTGAGCCTGAACCTCGCCGGGAACCTGGCCGCGCTGGTCCCGACCGACGCCCCCTTCACGTTGCAGAGGATGGAGACGGTGCTTCTGGCCCTCTTGGCGGCCGCTTCCGACGACGGCCTCACTAGGACCTTCGCTTCCCGGAGGGGCCAGCGCCGTTTCAGCTTCGCCTTCTCTCTGGCGGAGTTGCACGCCTCTTCGACCGCGAGCGCGAAGTCGACGGTCTCCTCCGCCACCCGCGACCCGACGACCTTCTGTTTGGGCCGCCCCGAGGCGAGCAGGGGTCTGGCCCACCTCTTGGCCGCGAACAGTTCCTGGCTGAGGTACTCGGTCGCAAAAGGCGATATGGGGTGAAGGAGTTCGTCGACCTTCCTCAGAGTGCTTCCCAGGACCGCGTAGACCGCCAGCCTCCGTCCCCTCTCCTTAGGCTCGTCCTTCCAGAGCTCGTTCCTGACGAGCCGCACGTATGTCTGGCTCAGATGCACGATGACCATCTCTTCCAGCGCCTTCGCTGCTTCGTTGAACATTCCACTTCGGAGGGCATCGCGCGTCTCCTTCTCCGCCGCCTCCAACTTTCGCAAGACCCACCTGTCGACTGTGGTGAGGGCCTTCCTCTTCGCAGCCCAAGTCAGGGTGTGCCTTGCCGGGTCATAGCCGTCCACCGCCCCGTTCTGCTGGAGGTAGAGGTGCAGGTGGTACAGCGTGTTCAGGACCTGGTAGGGCCTCCCTGACATCTCTTTCACATCGAAGTTCATCGAACTGTCTGGGGGCGACTTCGACAGCACCCAGAACCTGGTCACGTCGGCAGAGTTGTTTCTCAGGAAATCGAGAGCCCAGACCGCGTTCCCTTCGCTCTTGCTCATCTTCCCCCCCGTCGCGCTGAGGACGTGGCCCTGGAAGAGGAACGCCTTGTAGGGGGCGAGAGCCTTCCCCGATCGGATGACGTTCAGCAGCAGGAGCGTGTACGCCCACGCCCTGGTCTGGTCTATCGCCTCTGTGAGGAACTCTACGGGGACCAGCTTCCTGAACTCGACGTCCGTGAACGACGCGTAGGGGGCCGCTCCGCTGTTGTGCCATGCGTCCAGGACGAAGGGCTCCCTCCGCGCCTTCCCTCCGCAGCTCTGGCACCTCAGGACGACCCTGTCTATCCAGGGCTTGTGCAGTTCGAACCTAGGCCCGTCAGGAAGTTCGGACGCCAGCTTCACTATCTCGTCCCTGGAGAAGGCGGCGGTCTTCCCCCCGCACTCCTCGCAGACCCATATCGGGAGCGGGGTCCCCCACACCCTCTCCCTGGTCACGCACCATGGAGGGGAGTCGGCCAGCCCGGACAGGAACCTGTTCTTCGGTCCATCGAAGAAGTATTCGACCTTCTCGGCGGCCCTGACGACAAGAGGGCGTATCCTGTCGACCATGTAGAAGTACTCCCTCCTCGCGAGCCAGACCAACCTGTCGTCCGACCTCCAGCATACGGGATAGTCATGGACGATCCTCCCCGCGCTGACGAGGGCCCCCTTCTCCCTTAGCGCCCGCACCACTTCCTCGTCCGCGTCCCTGGCGAACTTCCCAGCGAAACTCCCGGCGTCTTCGGTGAACCTCACCCTGTCGTCGAAGGGGGCGAACACGGGCACTCCCCTCCTGGTGGCGACTCCGAAGTCCTCTTCCCCGTTGGCCGGGGACATGTGCACCAGGCCCGTCCCCGTCGTCACGTCGACGTAATCTTCGGCCACCACCCTGTGGACCTTTTCCCTGAACTCTTGTTTCTGCAGGCCGGGAATGAGGTCGAGGAGGGGGTGCTCGTACTTCAGCCCCTCCAGCTCCTTCCCCTTTGTCCTCCTTATCGTCTCCCCGAACACGACCCCGAGCTCCTCGGCAAGCGCCACTTTCCGCCCCGAATTCACCACCCATGTCTCCCCCCCCACGGCGACATACTCGTAATCAGAGTCAGGCTTCACCCCTACGAGCTCGTCCGTCACGACCGTGAACGGCATCGTCGTCCAAAGAACCAGGTACGCTCCGTCCTCTGTTCTCGCCTTGAAGTACAGGCTGGGGTCCTCGAGCTTCTCATACCCTCCGAGGGTGACCTCGGCCGCGCTGAGCGCTGTCTGGCACTTTGGGCAGTAGGGGACGACCTTGAAGCCCTCTTCGAGCAACCCCGACCTCCAGGCACTGGCGAGGTAGGTCCATTCCCTCTCGATGTACGGGTCGCGGTAGGTCATGTACGCCTTCTTGTGGTCCATCATCAGACCCAGGAGGTCGTCTGCCTCCTCCCAGTACCCCCTGTACCTCCCTATGAGCTCCTTGCACTTCCTCACAAGGTTCTCCACCCCGACCTTCTGCAGGTCCTCCCACTTGTTCCCCGAGAGTCCCATCTCCTCCTCCGCCTGCAGTTCCACGGGGAGCCCCTGGGTGTCCCACCCCCCGCGGAAGACTATGTTCTCCCCGTCGAGGGTGCTGTTCCGGTACCACAGGTCTTTCATCATCCTCCCCCTGATGTGGCCGACGTGGGGCTGGTTGTTCAGGGTTGGCGGACCCTCGACATAACCTACGGGGGGACTCTTCGATACTGCCTTCGCTATCTGGTTCCTGACCCTTGGAGAAAGAAAGAATTGCCTTGACTTCTGCTCGATCTGCTTCCAGTCATAGTTCGGGCTGAGTGTGTGGTGCGACCTAGAACGTCGGGCTAATTTTATGATCACTCAAGCCACCAACACGTCCGTTGGGGGATTATTTTAGCTTCCCGTCGAGAGCCTCTCCGAATGCGAAGCGGGGAGCCCAGCCTCCCTTATCTTCGAAGCCGCCTTCTCGAAGTCATACTGCACCCTTCGTAGCTCGACGCTGACCGAATCCCCGTCGACGGTCACCACCCCGTAGGCCGCCCTCCTGTCCCCGTCCCTTGGCTGGCCCACAGAGCCGGGGTTGAATATCACCCGAGCTCCGTCCTTCCACACATAGGGGAGGTGGGTGTGCCCCAGCCCTATCCCGTCGACCTGAAGCCTGTCGAGGAAGTTGCCGAACAGGTCAGAGTCGGTCCTCGGGTCGAGGTATTCCCAGAGGTGATCGTCGGGGCTCCCGTGGGTGAAGTATAGCTTGGCCCCCTCGACCTGCATCCTCAGCTCCTCAGGAAGGGTCTCCAGAAAGTGTCTGCTGTCTTCGGTCAGCTTCTTCCTCGTCCAGATCGATGACATCGCCGCCTTCGCGTTGAAGAGGGAGGTGTCTCCGGACAGTGCCGCGGAGTCATGGTTCCCGAGGATGGTCTTCGCCCCGACGCGCATAATCTTCGCGACCACCTCGTTGGGTTGCGCCCCGTAGTCGACGAGGTCTCCGAGGCAGACGAGCTCCTCCCCCCCGATCTGTCCCAGGACAGCGTCGAGCGCTTCCAGATTGGCGTGGACGTCCGAGACGACAGCGATGCGGCGCATCCTGCCCCTGCCGGCCGATGCGGCCATAAATCCTTGAAAATCACGAGCGAAGTCAAAAAAATAAGAATTGTTAATGCATTGGTGAAGACGATTATACTACCCTCCACATAGGGAATATGAGAGCGCGTGATATTCGAAGCTATCCATGTCTGCGTTCGCAGGTAAATGGGAAAAGCAAAACACCCAGGGGTTCGGGGAGAGGGTTAGGGACTCCGTAAGGAATCCAGGACCGCTCAAGCCGAGGTTAGACCTCGCAGTCCGACAAATCCAAGTGCAAGTCGCCAAACTCGACTCAACAACAAACAAACTCAGAGAGAGGGACAACTCGATCTTCGCAAAGGTCGTTGCCTCCCTACAGAAGCACGACACTCAGCACGCGTCCGTCTTCGCGAACGAGCTGGCCGAGATCAGGAAGATGAACAAGATGGTAACACAGGCCAAGCTCGCTCTGGAGCAGATAGTGCTCAGACTCAACACCATCACGGAACTGGGCGACATCGTCGTCACCCTGACTCCGGCAATGGCAGTGATACGCAACGTCAAGCAGGGCTTGGTGGGCGTGCTGCCAGAGGCGGAGAGCGAGATCGGCGAGATCTCTGGTTTGCTGAGTAGCATCCTGGTAGACGCAGGGACTGTCGGTGGATACTCTCTGAACTTCGAAGCGGCCAACGAGGACGCAGAGAAGATCCTTGCCGAGGCCTCAGCAGTAGCCGAGACTCGCATGAAAGAGAAGTTTCCAGAAATACCGGCAACCCTACCGTCCGCCGAGACTACATCCGAGGGAACCTCGTACTAAGCGGGGAACCCTCACTCCTTTGTTTTCGCTTTCAATGTCCGCGGGGCTCGACCGTCACCGAAATGCCCTCACCACTTCAACGCTTAAATCCCCACCCAGGCACGTAGAGCTGCGGCGAACAGTTGTCAGGCGACTCCCAGGTAATCGATGGCACGCACTTTGATAAGGTCGCCAAGCTCCTTGCGAGATACGTGGAGTTCTCCCAGTTCAAGAATGTCGACCTCAGCAAGGGGTATTTCTGCTCCAGCTGCGTCTACTTCTTCGAGGGGAAGAACGAGTGCGCGATCGTGCAGAGCAAGGGCCAGAGCGCCGATGGCGAGAACTCGGACCATATCGCGCCGCACGGCATGTGCGCACTTTGGAAGAACCCGTCAATGGTAGGAAAGTGAGCTGAGGCATGTCATCCAGGATAAAGCACCTCATCGATATGGCCAAGGAAGCCAGGATACCTAAGAAGAGGGCGGGCTACATCGAGATTGACGAGTTCAAGGACTCGGACCTGAAGAAGGGGTACTTCTGCAACGCCTGCGTATACTTCCTTAACGTCCAGGGGGGGAAGTGCGCCATAGTCAAGAGCCAGGGGGAGGACTGCAACGGCAAGTTCTCGAAGGTCATCGCCCCCCACGGTTATTGTTCGCTGTGGGCTCCGAACAAGACCATGGTGAAGTAGCGGCGCCCTATCACTTCTTCCATCCCTAGGTCCCCACTTTGACTCTCGTCCCGGTAGCACATGTAGCAGACATCCCTGTCGGAGCCATGTTTGGAGCAGACCTCAACGGGGAAAGAATCCTCATCGCCAACGTCGGAGGCGAGCTGTTCGCCATGCGCGCGACGTGCAATCACATGGGTGGACAGCTTGACGAAGGGACTCTGGAGGGGAACGCGGTGACCTGTCCGTTGCACGGTTCCAAATGGGACGTGAAGACTGGCAGCTTGCTGGAATTCGTCCGGCCGCTTCCTCCGGAGCCGACCTACGTGGTCACAGTGAAGGGAGACGAAATCCTAGTGGAAGCCTGACCGGTGGACCCAGCGTCGACCGGTATCTGCGCCTGTTTCGGATAAATACCCGGTGCCGACATGCCCGGGTGTAGACTCTCTTGTCGAGCACGACGCATCGCATAATGGTCGCCGTCGATGGTTCAGAGAGGTCGCTTAGAACCGCCCAGCGCGCGATAGAGTGGGCAAGGCTGCTGAACGGGTCATTGGTGGTTGTTCATGTAGTGCAACTCCCGGAATACGTTGCGGCGGAAGCTCAGAAGAAGATGAGCCAGGAGCTCGCTGCAAGGGGAGAAGCAGCCTTCGAAAGTGCTCGCAAGACCGCATCGGAGGCCGGGGTTCCCATCGAAACGAAGCCCCTCGAGACGACCGGTTCTGTCATAGCCGCCATATGTGACGCGGCCACGACGGAGAGGATCGATCTCCTCGTGGTGGGAAAGAGGACGACCAGAGATGTCACCAAGCTCATGCTCGGAAGCGTTTCGGAAGGGGTCATTGCGAACGCGAAGTGCGACGTGCTTGTCGTCCGGTGAGTCAGGAGGACCTAGTCCAGCCGAGGCCAGACGAGAGACATGGAGAACCCTATCGTCATCAAGAGCAGGGAGCAGCTCATGTTCATGCTCTGCGAGGCTGCCACCCTCGAGCACATGATCATGTGCGAGTATCTCTTCGCTTCCTTCAGCCTGAAGCGGAACGTTTCGGAAGGAGTGACCCCCGACCAGCTCGCCTCGATAAAGAAGTGGGACAGGGTGATCTCCGGGGTCGCAGAGCAGGAGATGCTCCACCTATCCCTCGCGAACAACCTACTCACCTCCATCGGTGGCTCACCGTTCTTCGGTCGTCCCAACTTCCCGTATGGGTCGAGATACTTTCCGTCGAACGTGAGGCTCGTGCTGTTGCCGTTGAACGAGACCTCCCTGAGGCACTTCCTGTTCCTTGAGCGTCCGGAAGCCATGTCCATAGAGGACGTCCCGGGTTTTCAGACCGTGTTAGGGGGCCCAGTGGGGGGCAAGATAGTCCCCGAGGGGCAGGAGTTCGCGACGGTTGGACAACTGTATCGGGGCGTTGAGGAAGGTTTCAGATACTTGGCCGAGGCCTACGGGGAGAAACAGCTCTTCATAGGGAGCGCCCACGATCAGGCTACAGATGAATACTATGGCTGGAAGGAGATGACTGCCGTGACCGACCTTGCTTCGGCTCAAAGAGCAATCAACGAAATAATAACCGAGGGGGAGGGAGCGAGAGGGGACTGGAAGGAGGCCCACTTCGGGAAGTTTCTCGGCATACTTGACGAGTACACGGAAATGAAGCGCAAGGACCCGAGTTTCGAGCCTGCCCGGCCGACGCTGGCCGCGTTCGTCCGCCCCCCAAGTGACGTGAGCACCCCCGAGCTCATCGACGACGAGTTGACCGCGGCTATCGCCGATCTTTTCAACGCCTCGTACGAACTCCTTCTCCAGGTACTTACCAGATTCTTCCTCCAGGTGGACACTACGAAGGACGGCCTCGCCGTCCTGAGCGATGTCTCGGTCAAATTGATGGTCACCGTCATTAGACCCCTCGGGGTTCTCATGACGACCATGCCGATCGGACGTCACCGACCGGGGCTAACAGCCGGGCCTACCTTCGAGATGTATCAGATGAACTACCTCCTCCCCAAGGGACAGGCCGCCTGGATCATCCTAAGAGAGCGACTGCTGGAGCTCGCCAACAATGCCGCGGAGATTTCGAGGAGACCTGAAGGTCCCAAGATGCTCCTCGCGGTCCAGAGGACGCTGGGCCTGATGGCGAAGTCACTTGAGCCGTTCGCCGCCTTGTGAGACGCCAAGCATCCGTCTGGCGTAGTCAGCCCGGTCGAGGAGTCGAAGTAATATACTAATAATCATGCCAAAGCCATCCCGCCCAAGTGATAGACAGTTCAGCTGAAGAAGTCAAGCTCAGCAGCGGGCTTTCAGGCCTCGATACGATGCTCGACGGTGGCTTCAACAAGGGCAGAGTCGTACTTATCCTCGGAGAGCCCGGGACAGGGAAGACCATCATCTGCTCGCAGTACCTCTACAAGGGAGCAGGCGAGCTGGGGGAGCATAGCATGTTCATCGGCATGAACGAGCCGAAGAGCCGTTTCATGAAGGAGATGCTCCACCTCGGCATGGACTTCGCGAAGCTCGAGGCAGACGGGAAGTTCAGGTACATAGACGCCACCGACGTGAGGAAGATACCTGAAACCGCCAAGGTGGGAAGGATAGCCGTCGGCGGGAGGGAGCTCGGCCTGGTCAATCTTCTCGATACCATCCAGGACGCCATTGCGAAGTTCGAGCCTGCGAGAATCGCTCTGGACTCGATGGCAGACCTGGTGTTCCGGTTCCCCACCGTCGAAGAGAGGAGACCGGTGGTCCTTGACATGATAGAGACCCTCCAGTCTACCAGCGCCACGTCCCTCCTCACGAGCGAACTCATGGCGACTGGGGAGGAAAGAGTCCTTCAGCCGGAGGAGTACCTGGCGGAGGGGGTGATGCTCATGAGGACCCTCAGGAAAGGAGTCAGGACGATCCAGATCCTGAAGATGAGAGGCTCCAAGGTCGACACTCATCCGAGGCCCTATGTCATAACAAGCAAGGGCATAGAGGTCCTGGCGACCGAAGAAGTGTACTGACAGGGAGTTGATGCCCGCATGGACTTCTGCCTAGTACACCTGTCCGACTTCCACCTGAGGGCATCGACCCAGCTTCAGACCGACAGCATACTCAACTCACTGACAACTGATCTGAAGTCAAGGGTCGAGTCCCTGGACCTCCCTTCCCCCCACATCGCCCTTTCAGGGGACCTTGCCTACGGAGGGACCGACGAGGAGTACGCCATCGTAGACTCCTTCGTCGGCGGCCTCGTAGACAGCCTCCATGCCCGGAGCACGACCTTCTGCGGCGGCAATCACGACGTCAACTGGGGGGTGCTTTCCCCGCTCAGCACCGAAATGATGAACGCCATGGCGGAAAAGAGAGGTGCAATAGCAGCCACTGAATCTAGGTACGCCCTAGCGGCGGACAGGGAGGCGATGAAGGCCGGGATGGGCCCCTACTATTCCTTCCTGGAAAGGCACGGGATCAGGTCAGACCCTGACCTATTCTACGTGAACCCCCACACTGTCGCGAACCTGAGGCTCAACCTCATCAGCCTGAACTCAGCATACCTGTTTAGCCGCAAGTACATCTACTATGGGTACGTGGGCCTCCCCCAGCTGAAAGCAGCGGAGGCCGCGGTATCCAGCCAGAGGGAACCCTCCTTCAACATCACCCTCGTCCACCACCCGCTAGAAGCGATAGTCCCCGCCTCGCAGGAGGGGACGAAGAGGCGCCTCTTCGGATTCTCGGATGTGATCCTGAACGGCCATGTGCACTCCCCGAGGGTCTCGGTGGAGTACACCGCTAGGATGCTCGGACGGTCGCGGGAAGGCCCTCCCCCGGTGATAAGCTGCGCCCGGTGCGTCTTCGACGAGGCGAACGACCCCGGCATCTCCTCGGGGTATTCAATCGTCGGGATTGACTTCGAATATGAGAAGGCTGCCACCCTGAAGGTCTGGGAAGTGGAGTTCGACAGACAGAAGGGGACCTGGTACTACGACGAAAGGAAACAGACCTACCCGTTGGTGGTCAAGGTCCGGTCGGGGTCAGGGGAGGAGTTTGACAGAGTGGGGCCCAAGGTGACAGACGCCGAGAGGACCCTCCTCGGCAAGTGGAAGCAGGAAGGGGGCCGATGAGGCCACTGGGACCATCCTAGGCAACCGACACCGCGGCATAGGTTTATCACTGAAACAACTTCCGCAGGAGCGTTTGGCTTCCAGCGGGGTCCCCGCTCTCGACAAGCTCATCTCCGACGGCTACCCCGACAAGTCCGCGATCTTGGTCGTCGGTCCTCCGGGAATCGGAAAGGAAGCCCTAGGATACTGGTTCACCCAGTCTGGCCTGGTCCAGGGAGACTTCTGCCTCTACGTCACCCGCCTACCGGTCAGCGAGGTCCTGCAAGATGTGAAGGGGTTCGGGGTCGACCTGGGCCAGAAGGTCCCACTCTGGCTGGCGGGGGAGGGGGGGCAGATCAAGTACGATGTCAACGACCTGGCGTCCCTTTCTTTCAACATCAAGGATGTCCTCAAGCAGAACTGCGAGCGCAGGATCCGAGTCGTCACCGACGTCCTTTCCTCGATCCTCATGCTCAACGAGTCAGACATGGTCTACAAGTTCCTCTCTCAGCTCCTCGCGGAGGTCAAGCAGTATGATGCAGTGATCTTGGCCACGATAGAGGAGGGGATGCACAAGCCAGAGGTCCTCGCGGCCATGCAGCAGCTCTTCGATGGCGTGATAGAGATGAAGCTCTACGAAGACGGGTTGAAGGTCATCCCGCTCATGCGCATCCGGAAGATGAGGGGGGTGCCTCCCCAACCCGGGTACTACAACTTCAGCCTGACCCAACGGGGGATGGAGCTAACAGCCCATGTCAGATAGTCTGGGGATCATCGCCGCCGTTATCGTCGCCCAGATAGTGCCCGGTGCGATTTCTCTTTACGCAGCATATTGGGCTTTCTCAGTGAGGAAGGCCCTGGGGGGAAGGATGTACAGGAGGCACGCGTTTCTCCTCGGAGTTGTGTGTGTCATCGTGTCTATGCTGGGCTTCCTCACATACAGCCCAAACAAGGTAATTGACCTCCTGCTGGCTCTCTTCTATTCGGGAGTGTTCATCTTTCTCTTCGCCTTCATTGATTCGACCGTTCCCCTCGCAAGGCGATCGGACCCCCTGCTCCGAAGCGTGCTTCGATGGGACAGATTGAGAGTCGCGCTATGGACTGACACTGGGGCCTTGGCCGTCGTAAACACGATCTCCCAAACACTTTACAGCGGTTCCACGCCTGGGCAGGTAGGCGTGCTTCTCAACGCCCTCTGGTTTGTCCTTGCCGCCATCCTCTTCGGTGCGTCGGGGGTGGCCCTCGTCATCGGCGCACGTCGGTCCCGGGATCCGCTCTTTCGACGGAGCCTCAAGTGGCTTGGGCTGGTCCTGATTGTGGTTCTGCTGACCTTCGTGAACGACACCGTGATCTCTTTCCTTCTTCCCAACTTATCCACGTTCGACTTCTACTATTCGTATTATGCCCTCCCATCCGGACTTCTGAGCATCGTCTACACATACTTCCTTTACCGGAGCGCCAGGTCTCTCGCACCGATCAGCTCCCTCGTGGAGCCCGAGCGTGGGTCACCGCCGCAGGTCGGCACGGCCTAGCCAGAACGCGAATCCCTGGTTCTCCGGGCCGTCTGACACAAATGTTCACCTGTTTGTATTGCTTTTCTTGACCTAGGCCGTGATTATTGAGAGACCATTTTGAAGCATCGTATTTGTCCGCCCGTGCTCCCCTACGGTTTATCGGCATTAATCGAGACGACAACATAAAGTCGAAGATCTCGTCCACGATCAAGGAAATAGAATTCCACCGGAAGGAGCTCGAGACCCTCAGGGGGAGGCTCGAGCAGAGGCGGAAGGGGCTCTTCGACACGACGGTCAAGGCGATGATGACCAAGGACGAGGTGAAGGCCAACATCTACGCCAACGAGTGGGCTGAGATGAGGAAGGTGGGAAAGGTCGTCTATGCCAGCGAGCTCGCCCTGACCCAGGTGGTCCTCCGGCTCGAGAGCATCTGCGACGTAGGGGACGTGATGTCCCACATGAGCAAGGCCTTCAAGGTCCTCCACAAGGTGAACAGCACCGTCCAGGGACTGGTCCCGTCCCTCGACCAGGCCTCCAGCGACATCAACAGTGCCCTGGCCGAGACGATGACGGGCATGGGGAACATCTCCCCCACCATCCAGCTGAACATACAGGAGGGGACAGGTGAGGAGATCGTGGAGCAGGCCCGGAAGCTGGCCGAGGAGAGGGCAGAGGAGATGAAGAGAACGCTGCGGGTGTCTCCGAGGTTCATCCAGCGCGAGGCCCCCGAGTTCCAGGAGAGGATCCCGATATTGGCAACAGGGGACTTCGAAGACGAGGAGTCCAGGATACTGGGCACCATATACAAGCCGCAGCCGGTAGATGAGGCGGAGGAGCGGGTGCTCCAGTACGCTGCCATCCACGACGGCAGCGTCGACGTCACTGATGCTTCGAGCGTGCTGAAGATGCCGTCGGACGAGGTCGAGCAGGCGATGCTCACCCTGATGTCCCAGGGGAAGGTCAAGGTGGGCGAAGCCGGAGGTAGCGAGAAATGAGCGTAGTAGCCGCCAAGGAATTGGAGGACGACGCGAAGAAGTACGCCTCGGAGGCCATCAGGCTGGACTCCCAGGGGGCCCACGGGATGGCCATCCAGATGTACCAGAAGGCGATTTCGACCCTGGTGAAGCTGGTGCACCTCTACCCCGACTACCGCCTGAACAAGCAGTACACCGAGAGGGCCATGGCCTACCAGGAGAGGGTCAGGGCCATCCAGGCCGCCCACGGGCTCCTCCCCCAGGACCAGGCGCCGGAGATGGACTGGACCCCGCCCACGACCGGGAGCAACGGCAACGGCGTCGGCACTTCGAACAACCAGAACTCAGCGAAGGGGCCGCAGGTGGTCCAGCAGCTCAAAGCGTCCTTCAGCGAGCTGGTGGTCACGGAGAAGCCGGACGTGAAGTGGGACGACGTCATAGGGCTAGAAGACTGCAAGATGGCAATCCGCGAATCCATAGTCTTCCCGTTCCTCCGCCCTGACCTGTTCAAGCTCGGCTGGCCCAGGGGGATACTCCTCTACGGTCCTCCGGGGTGCGGAAAGACGATGATAGCCGCCGCCACCGCAGCGGAGATCGACGGGTACTTCATCTCGGTCGACGCGGCCTCGATCATGAGCAAGTGGCTCGGCGAGGGCGAAAAGAACGTCGCCAAGCTCTTCAACAACGCCAGGAAGATGCTGACGGACAACAAGCCCGTGATAGTCTTTGTCGACGAGATTGACTCGCTCCTCGGGACCCGCGGGCAGGAGGTCGGGGGCGAGGTCCGTGTCAGAGACCAGTTCCTGAAGGAGACCGACGGGCTGAACGACAAGGGGAAGAACCTGCACCTGTACGTGATCGGCGCGACAAACAAGCCGTGGAGCCTCGATCAACCGTTCATTCGTCGTTTCCCCAAAAGGATCCTCGTCCCGCTCCCGGACACCGATGCTCGCATGGCCCAGTTCAGGATGTACACCGCGCCACTCACCCTCGCAGAAGACGTGAACCTCGACACCCTCGCGAGGCTTAGCGACGGCTATTCCGGGAGCGACATCAAGGACATCTGCCAGGGGGTACAGCTCCGAGTGGTCAGGGAACTCTTCAAGTCAGGGAACGCCCTGGACAAGGAGACCAACACGAGACCGATCACCGTCGCGGACTTCAAAGAGATCATGAGGACCAGGAAGCCATCCGTCTCACCGTCCATGGTTCGGGCCTACGCCGACTGGAGTAACAGCTTCAGCGCGCTTTAACCAAGCGTGCTCGAAGCTCTTAACCCCCTTCTTACGACCCTCTGTCGATGCAACGCCCGCTTTCCCCGTCCGACCTGAAGGCGAAGATCGGAAAGGAGGTCACCATTCAGGGGTGGGTGCATGACGTAAGGGTCCTCGGCGGGATCAGCTTCGTCCTCCTCCGAAACGTGCGAGGGATAGTCCAGATCGCCGCCCCAAAAAAGTCGGTCAGCGCCAGCCTTACGGACCTCATTTCGGGGCTGCACCAGGAGGATGTGATCTTATGCGTGGGGACCGTCAAGGAGAGCAGCGCTGCGAGGACAGGGTTCGAGGTGATCCCGTCTTCGATAGAGGTCATCTCAAAGGCTGCGACCCCCCTCCCGCTCGACCCGCGGGGGGTGACTCCTACCTCCCTCGACACCAGGCTGGAGTGGAGGTCACTGGAACTCAGGAGGCCGGAGACCGCCGCGGTCTTCAAAATCGAGAACGCCCTTGTTCAGGGGTTCGAGTACTTCCTCCAGAAGGAGGGGTTCATCCGCGCCTTCACCCCCAGCATAATCGGTGGGGTGTCCGAAGGAGGGTCAGAGGTCTTCAAGGTCGACTACTACGGGAAGGAAGCATTCCTCCGCCAGGACCCCCAGCTGCACCGCCAGCTCACAATAGCCGGAGGGTTCGACAGGGTATACGACCTCGGCACCAACTGGAGGGCCGAACTCTCACACACCCCGCGCCACCTCAGCGAGCACAGGACCGTGGCTCCGGAGATGGCTTTCATCTCTGACGAAAGGGACATCATGCGCCTCGAGGAAGAGATGGTCGTGCATGGGATCAAGCGCGCGGTCGAGGACTGCGGCCAGGAGCTCGCCCTCCTGAAGAAAGACTTGAGCACACCGAAGACTCCCTTTCCTGAGATTGACTTCCCCGAAGTCTACGGGATCCTGGAGGAGATGCACAAACGCCTTCCCAGGGACCAGGACCTTGACGAGGAGTCGAAAGACCTGCTGGCCACCTATGTGAAGGAGAAGTTCGGACAGGAATTCTTCTTCGTGAACAGGTTCCCTTCGAAGCCGAAGCCGTTCTACATCATGAGGGTGGACGACGATCCCGAGTTCGCCCGCTCCACCGACTTCTTCCTCGGGAGCCTAGAGCTTTCCTCGGGGGGGCAGAGGGAGCATCGGCACGACAGGATCATGGCCCAGATCAAGGAGATGGGGATGAACGCGAAGTCCCTGCAGTGGTTCACGGAGCCCTTCCGCTACGGGGTCCCCCCCCACGGCGGATATTCGTTCGGGATAGAGAGGTTCACCGCGCGCCTCCTCGGGATGGAGAACATCAAGGAAGCCGTGCTGTT
>Ga0335078_10002129_pt1 | contig 30041 bp, 24 predicted proteins | sample Lox_Sample_32_FD_206711 | JGI IMG/M metagenome (GOLD analysis project Ga0335078, IMG submission 206711) | Soil microbial communities from Loxahatchee National Wildlife Refuge, Florida, United States - Lox_Sample_3.2 | ecosystem: Environmental > Terrestrial > Soil > Wetlands | place: USA...
CCTTAACGGAGAGGTTACCCAGGGCCAGAGATCAAGCTACTCCAACGACGGAGCTGGGAACGAGAGCCAGACAACAGTGACCTACAACCCGGATGGCTCCTTTACTATCGATACCACGTCCAAGGATGCTGACGGGAATGTCACGGGCGGCGACCCTCAAACCTTCGATAAGGACGGTAATCCCATTGATCACCCCGAAGGCGGCGACGGTCACGGCGGCAATGGTGAAGGCGGCGACGGTCACGGCGGCGGCGGTGAAGGCGGCGGTGAAGGCGGCGAGTACCCGGCGGATGACGGTACCGACCCCAGCCCTCGCCCGTTCAAAAGGGGCCCAGCTGACGGCGCATTCTCGCAATGGCTGTCGGCTTCGAGCCCATTCCTAGGAGGCTCCCTTGCATTTGCCTTCCAGCCCAAGAATCCGGGCGACCCGGCTGACTTGGTGAATGCCGCGATGGAGCAAGACGACGAAGGCGCTCCGCCAAGCCTCACACCTTCCTCCTCTGGCTCGGGCTCGATCTCCGGAACCGTCGACCTCCGCCCGCTGTTGCCCTCAGACCGAGATCCAGAGAACGATCCCCGGGCTTTGGTGGCGGCCCTCGCTACACTCGCGGGGTTGTCGCACTCTGGGGCGCTGAACGCTGCAGAGACGGCCATCCGTGCCCTGTAGTGCTGCAGGAGACGGGCAAATCACCCCCTTGCAGAGAGCACCTATCCGACGGCGCGTCACTCGACCACCACCAGTCGGGCCGTCGGCACGTCCCATCCACAGGACCACCGCACGCTTACTGACCAACTAACGAGCATCGCGGTCAGTCACGGGCCACTGAACCCTTGGACAGGTGTGTCCTGTGTCGGTTGGCCGCTATTGTCCGGGTAGCACTTCATTTGATAAGCGGTTGACGATGCAGCCGGTCCGGAGGTCCTGGCTGCGCCCCGTCGCGACTTCCAGAAGGCCCCGCCGAGTTCCCCGGACACGTGTGTCCGATTCTGGGAGCGAGGCCGGTGATCGAGGTCAGGTATCTCCGCAAGATGATCAATGGCGTGCCCGTGCTGACAACGCCCGCTGAGATCGGGTACGCGCCATCCTGCTGGCAGCGACGGAGAACCGGTAGTTCCGGTCCGGGCCGGGAAGGATCTTGCTCTTTGAGGTGGATGAGGAAGAACAACGTCACCCTGACGAATGACCAGGTTGCAGGTTTTCTCTCGATCGTCCCAGCTAGGCGTGTTAGCGACCAACTGCCTCTGGAGCCGTGAGCAGGCGTCCACTACGGATGCGCGTATCCGTGCCACATTCGTGCCATGACGTACGGATAACCGCGGTCATCGGCAGTCACTCAAAGGCATTTCAGCGGGTCAGCGCCAGAATGAGCAGGTAGCGGGCGCGACCGTAGATCCTAACAACGGATCAGATGATCACCGCGGACCTGTGGTGAGTGCTGGCGTGCCCGTTGGATGCCTGTGATCGGGGGAGTAGGGAGGGGGAATAGCAGTCACTCACGGACAGGTCTGTTTGGCCGTTGAACTGCAACATGACCGGTAGAGGCTCGCTCTAGACGAACTCCCAAGCAACTGCTCGCGGCGTCGGCGCGCGAACGACCGAGAGACGAAGTGGGTGACAATCGCCGCCGACTGCAGCGGACGCCCGCAGTCGCAGGCGGACTATGCGCTGGCCAAGCCCGCAACCGTCGCGGCCAGGGAACCGGCTGCCGTTAACGTGTATCAAAGGGTCAGATGCCGGCCTCTGTACAGCTAGCCTGTGCGTCATGACCTGGTGAAGGAGTGGGTGGGGATGAGCCAGCGACCCTTCTGGCGATGGCTGCTTCGTGATAAGGAGTGGGCGTGGATGAGCCGGCGGCCCCTCTGGCAATACCTGCTCTTTCATTGGGCGCGTGCGGTACTTGGAGTACTCACCGGACTCGCCGTCGTCGCAGCGCTACTGCGTAGCTTCACCCCTTTCCGCTTCGTCGTGTGGTACATCGTGGGCGCCGCTTTGGGGGCCGTCTTGTTCTCGCCCCGTCGGTGGCGGCGCGGCCAGGCGCACGTACATCCCGCGAGCGGTGACAGCAACGGCGGTTCATGAGCGGGCCTCGTCGCCCTGCTCCTCGTCATGGTCGAGCCAGTCGCTCAGCCGCCGGAGCGCGTCCCTGGTCACCTTGTCGGGAACCTGGGTGTAGATCTCCATCGTGGGCGCGATCCGGCTGTGCCGGAGGATGGCCATCGCGATGCGCGGGTGAACGTCGAGCGCGGCCAGGAGCGAGCCGCAGGTACGGCGGGTGTCGTGGAGGCTGGCCGTTCGCGCGAACGGCCAGCAGCCACGACCACCAGGGCGACGCGAGCAAGCTCGCCCAGTCACCGGCAAGGGTCGATTTGGCACCTGCGTGGTTTGGGGAGAAATGCGCTCCCAAACCACCACGGACAATGATGGGCGGTGGCGTCTCCGAGAACCGTCAAGGGCGCTTCGCGTCTGCTTCGCAGATGGCCTACGGCCACCCTTGAGAGAAACCTCTCCGACATGTAGCGATGGGATGACGCCTCGCGTTCCTCCCGGTAAGATAACCGGAATGAAGGATCCAAGACCTATACATAAACCGCCTGTCCCGATCCTCCTTCGGGAAGGCGACTGGGATTTCCTCTGCAACTATGTCCGTCGCTTTGGAATGGCCTCCGCCAATGACGCAGTGGCCAGAGGGATCGATGTGCTACGGGCCCAGATGAATCAGGCTGGCCCGGACGATGCATGGCAGGAATCTTGGCAGTAGCCCGAGCCGTGATGTTGCCAAAGCCGTGACAAGCCAGTTCCCAAGCTGACAGCTGTACAGCAACGGCGTACAGCAACCTACCCTCGCCATCGCTCTCACCGGCCACCCTCAACATGCGGTCTACGCTGGACTGCTATCAGCCGAGCGGGAGCACGCCAGTAGCTACGGATCAGAGGCTTGGGGGTTCGAGTCCCTCCGAGCGCGTCCAGGTCAACGGCCCCTTCCGAGCATGGAAGGGTACGCGAACGTGCTGAGTTGCCAGAGGCTAGCCCCAACTAGTTTTGCGACGGTGCAACCCGCCCTCAACCGGTGGCCCTGCGTTCTCCGGTCGTCATGGCGCGATCGCGATGGTGACACGCCGGTCCCGACCGGATTGCGCCCCCGCCGGATGAGTTGGCCGAGGTCTACGGGGTCCAGAGGAACGCGTGACCGGCGCCGCTCGCCGTGTCAGCGGTCCCCACGATCTGGCCCCGCGCGTTGATCGCAAGCGCATCGCTGCTCGTTCCGCCAGGCAGCGTACCCAGATCCTGGAGACCACCGGACGCGGTCCACCGGAACGCGTGTTTGGAGCCGTCTGCCGTGAAGCGGGTTCTCCCCGCGATCTGCCCCAGCGCGTTGATCGCGTTCCCGCCACAAGTCGTGCAGGCGAAACCGCCCAGATCCTGCAGGCCACCAGACGCGGTCCACCGGAACGGGCGACCGTCGCCTTCGTTCCCCGTGACCTGGCCCAGCGCGTTGATCGCGTTCCCGAAGCTGGCTGTTCCGCCGAGCGTGCCCAGATCCTGCATGCCACCAGACGCGGTCCACCGGAACGCGTGAATGGCGCCGCTCGCCGTGTCAGAGTATCCAGTCACCTGGCCCAGCGCGTTGATCGCGGACGCGGAACTGCTAGTTCCGCCGAGCGTGCCCAGATCCTGCATGCCACCGGACACGGTCCACCGGAACGCGTGACCGGCGCCGCTCGCCGTGTCAGCGGTCCCCGCGATCTGGCCCAGCGCGTTGATCGCGTTCCCGAAGCTGGCTGTTCCGCCGAGCGTGCCCAGATCCTGCATGCCACCGGACACGGTCCACCGGAACGCGTGGAAGACGTCGGCAGCCGTATAAGCGGTCCCCGTGACCTGGCCCAGGTCATTGATCCCAGACGCGTCGCTGAGCGTTCCGCCGAGCGTGCCCAGATCCTGCATGCCACCGGACACGGTCCACCGGAACGCATGCTCGGCACCACCCGCCTTAAAAGAGGACCCTGTGACCTGGCCCAGGTCATTGATCCCAGACGCGAAGCTGTTGTCCATTCCAGCGAGGGTGCCCAGATCCTGCATGCCACCAGACGCGGTCCACCGGAACGCGTGACCGGCGCCGTCTGCCGTGTTAGCGCCCCCCGCGACCTGGCCCAGCGCGTTGATCGCGACCGCGTCACTGCTCGTTCCGCCGAGCGTGCCCAGGTCTGTCATCGTACCTGTGCCGACTGCCGAAACAGGCACCGCCTCAGCCTCTGGGGCCTCTGCTGCCGCAACAGGCGCTACCAGCACCCCGGTCAGAAGGGCCGTGGCTGCAACGGCACACCATCCACGATTTCGTCCACCCATGATTGTCTGCCTCCCCTTTGTGAGTGATCACCAGGAGCCTTGGCCGCACTCGGCCTCGACCACCTTGCAGATCCTGGGCCAATGGCGCTCGCCGATGTGATTTGTGCCCTCGAAACGCGCCCCGGCCGCTGGACCGCTGGCTCCGCCGAGCCAGCGGCCACCTGTGCCATTTCGCATTGCAACACACCCCTCTCGCGCACGCTCGGCCTGCGCCCATAGGTCACGGTGTTGTTCAGCACGGAGCCCGATCCTAGAGGCGAAGGTCCCATATCACGGCGAGGTCCGTACCGTGCGGACCAGCTGTGGATCAAGCGCCGGATCGGCTGGTGAGCCACGCGCGGCGAGACCTCGGCAATCTGTCGGGAGGGCGGGAGAAACCCGAGACCCGTACTATCGAAGGCACTGCCCGACGCGCCACCGGCACAGCGCCGCCAGGCAGGCTGAGCCGAACAGAGGGTCAGGCTATGCCCATTCGATGGCGGATGCGACAGTATGAGAGAACCTGCGATGACTGCGGTCACGCCTGGCGCGTGCCTAACTGGGCTGCGCACCCGCCCATGCAGGGACGCCCTGTCTCCGGAGGGTGCGAGGGAGGCGCATCCCCGCCCATGGCGGCGGCAGCGATCGGCGAGACAGCGGTCGCGGCAACTGCGCACCTGGCCGAAGGAACAGCAGCCTTCCGGCGCTGCCGTGAGTGCGGCTCAGAGCATTACAAGCAGCGGTCCATCTGGTCCTGGACCGATGACCCGAACTGCTAGGCAGCGTCCCCACCCAGCCGCCTGCAAAGCCGCGAGCCTCAATACTGCACCGGTTGACCGCGAGCAGGGACGCGCCGCTAGTTTGCATCCGGGTGATCCGGCCACGCTGGAGGTGTTATCGCACGGCAGCGTTCAACGTGGCCGTACCGCGTATCAGTCAGGCCCCGGCTCCACCGGGCCTCGAGGATGTGGTTACCTACCGGGTTCCGTCCGCGGTGCCGGGGAGCGCGTTCTGGCGCCTGAGCAAGATGACACTGCTCACCAGGACGAAGATCAGGAACAGCACGAAGCCGATGAGGTCGAGGACGAGCCCGAACGAGGCGATGACGCCGCCGAGGCCGAAACCTTGAAGGAAAAACAAGATTCCGGCGAGGATAGAAACCCATCCGAGCCAGCGCGGCAGGACGCCGCTCTCGATCACGAGCATGCCTGCTGCTACAGCGAACAGGCTGCCGAACACGTCCCCCACGCTATCCAGGCCGAAAGTCATCAGGTACAGCGTGTAGGCCACGCCCGGATCGTGCAGGGAGGCGAACGAGGCGAGCTTGGCGCCGAGCAAGCCGGTGATGCCGATGTCGCTGACGGCATGCAGGGCCACGAACAGCGCTCCGCCAGTCAGCACCACCGCGCCGAGGAACCGCCGCCGGTCGGTGTCCCCGCGCAGCAGGTCGTACAGCCTGCTCAGGTAGATCAGGAACATGGCCGCATAGACGACCGATAGATAGGCGATCGTCAGCAGCGTCTCGCGGTGACTGTAAAGCGCATTGGCGATCTTCGCGGCCGAATCGTTCTGGTTCACTCCGACACCGACCGAGATCACCGTCTCCGCTAGGAAGGCGATAACGAAAACGATGCCCGCCACCCAGGCATACCGCTGCCACGCGCTGAAGGTCCGCATCGTTACCACCCTGCCATCTTCCCTCATCGCCCCCCTGGCGCAGGGGGAGAGGAGGCCTGAAAAGGCAAGAGCCTGTCAGCCCTGCAGGTCGAAGGTCAGTATCCCGTTCGGGTTGGCTGGTGTGGCCGGAAGGACGTGTATCTCGTCCGCGGCCCGGCGTCAGCGCCGGGCTCTGCCCTTGAGAGGCCGCCCGGCGCACGCCGGGCCCTCCGCGGCGCACCGGCGGATCAGCCGGGCTTGTCCGTCATGGGACCCGGCGGACGTACTGTTTCCCCCGGGTCGGCGTGAGCGTGGTGCTCATGCTCGTGCTCGTGCCGGTCGGGGCCGCCGCCCATCATCTTCAGCATCGGGCCGCCGCCTGAGCGGAAGAACCGGGCCAGCAGCGCGGCGGCGAGCAGCAAGAAGATGATGTTCAGCACGGTGGTGTAGTTCCAGGTGATGCCTGTGTCGGTGACCTTTGCCGATCGGGTGGCGGGGACCAGCCCGAGCCCGCTGAACACGAGCTCGACGATGTACCCGGCGGCCACCATCGTGGCGTAAAAGATGCCCAAGATAGCCAGCATCATCTTGGTGCCGTAGTACTTCCGGTAGATGACCAGGATCGGGATGATGATCAGGTCAGCGAAGATGAACGCGATGACGCCGCCGAAGCTGATCCCGCCGTTCCACAGCACCGCGGCCAGCGGCACGTTGCCGATTGAGCACACGAAGCTGAGGACCGAGATGACCGGGCCGATCAGCGGACCCCACAGCTTGGCCGCCAGCGGGTGGCCGGTCAGGAACAGGCGCTGCCAGAACGAGTCCGGCACCCAGGCGCCGACCGCTCCGGCGATCAGCAGCCCCAGGATGATGTCGCGGATGACGGCGGCCCATTCCATCACGAAGATGTGACTGACCGAGGTGTAGCCCTCGCGGCTGGCCAGCCGCCGCCAGAGGCTGCCGCCGGAGGCGATGCTCATGTCCATGGCGGCGTGCCCTTCCATGGACCCCGCAAGTCCCTTGTCGGCCTGCTTGCGCGCCGCGGCAATCAGCTGCTGGCGGACGAACAGCCGGAACGCCACCGCCATCAGCACGATCATGACCGGGCCGCCGATGAACTCGGCCAGGGTGAACTGCCAGGACAGCAGCAGGGCCATGATGATGCCCAGCTCGATGACCAAGTTGGTACTGGCGATCTCGAAGGCCATCGCCGCGGTGAAGCTGGCCCCCCGCCGGAACAAGGCACGGGCCAGCGCCACCGCGGCGTACGAGCATGAAGACGACGCCGCGCCCAGCCCGGTGGCCACCGCCAGGCTCTTAGGCCTGTCATCGCCGAGTAGCCGGGCAACCGTCTGGCGGCGGACCACCGCCTGCACCATCGCGGACAGAGTGAACCCCAGGATCAGCGACCAGGTGACCTGCCAGGTCATCGACCCGGCGACGGCCAGGGCGTGGCCGATCGCATCAAGCACGCGCATCGCCGGCCTCCGGGGATGCGATGGTCAGCAGCTGGCGCAGGCAGTGCCCCAGCAGCTGGTGGGGGAAGCCGTCGGAGAGCCGGTAGAAGACCATCCGGCCGTCCTTGCGGAAGGTGACCAGCCCGGCCAGGCGCAGCATCTTCAGCGCGTACGACACCTGGTCCTCGGTGACCTCCAGGGCCAGCGCGAGGTCACCCACGCATAGTTCCCCTGCCGACGCCAGGGCGAACAGGATGCGGGACCGCACCGGGTCGGCCAGCATTCCCAGCAGGCCCGCCAGGCGTCCCGCATCGCCGACCGACAGGACCCCGGCCCTGGCCGCGGCGACCCTCTCGGCATCGACGGGATGGTCATGATCAAGTGACGACATCTCTACCTCCGTACATCCGTACCATCATACGGACATAAGGATGTCAGCGAGGTCGGCAGCAGGCATGACGCTGGAGTGCCCACTCACGTTGTGTTGCTGCGCGGGCGGGCCGACCTCGGCCCAGGCGGCCGGAACGGCGCGCAACTGGGCGACGGTCAGCAAGCTGGCCGAGCTTTGCGGACTGACGGTCCGGGGCCATTTGACGGAGCCATCAGGGCTTGGCATAGTCCTGGCACCGGGATTGACGCTAGCAATATAAATCGACTGTACTTCTGTCATAGCGGACTGGCAGGGGGGATTGCCGTGAATCCGCAGGACGATACGGCACGTCTGCAGCAGACGGCACTCGATCGGTGGAACCGCTATAACCAGAGCGGTGACCTTCAGGCCCTCGGCGAGGCGGTTGCGGCCTTCCGGGCGGCAGCGGATGCCGACGGGGAGTCTGTCTCGCTGTCCAATCTTAGTAATGCCCTGCTCGCATGGTATAATCGAACTGGCGAGCGTTCCGCGCTGGATGAAGCGGTTGAGGTCGGGCGCGCCGCGGTAGCTCGCGCCAGCCGGCCGGATGCCCAGGCGATAGCGCTCAGCAACCTCAGCGGCGCGCTCAAGGCATCCTTCACGCTGACCGGAGATCCCGCGCTGCTGGACGAGGCTACCGCCGTTCTCCGCCGCGGCGCCGCTCTGGCAGCCGACGATCCCGCCCGCGGGGTCCTGCTGTCAAACCTCGCCGACGCGCTTTACCTGCAGTACCAGCGGTCTCAATCTCTCGACGCGCTTCAGGAAGGCGTCCAGGCGCTGCGGCAGGGCTTAATGCTGCGTATGCAGGCCGGTCCCGTCCCCGCGGGTGCCATTGCCCGCCTCCTGGACATGCTGCGGATCTGCTACGAACGGACCGGTGATGAAAACGCGCTCAGCGAGGCGATGACAATCGGCCGGCAGTTGGCCTCCACCGCGCCCGCAGGCTCCGAACGAGCCGGGTGGCTGTCTAATGTCGGCATCTTGCTGCGGCTCCGCTACCAGCGAACCGGCGAGCCTGACATCCTGCGCGAGGCGGTGGAGGCGGCCCGGGCTGCCGTCGCCGAGGCCAGCGCCAGCGACCAGATACTCCGGGCATCCATCTTGTCCAACCTCGGCAACACGCTGCGCTCGGGCTATGAGCACACCGGCGAGCAGAGCCTGCTCACTGAAGCGCTCGATGTGCTCAGGCAGGCTGTCGCCGCCACCGCCAGCGGCCACCCCGAGCGTGCGCAGATCCTGGCCAACCTGGACTCGGTGCTCGATCTGCGTTACCAGAGCACCGGGCAGGTGGAACTGCTCGACGAGCGGATCCGGGCGCGCCGGGAGTATCTAGCCGCGGTTCCCAGCCACGGTGCCGAGCGAAGCGACCAGCTCGCGAGCCTCGCTGAGGTCATCCGCCAGCGTCTCGAGGTCAAGGGCGAGGCTGGCGTGCTCGACGATCTGGTCAGCACCCTGCGTGAAGCCTGGGCTGCTGCCCCCGAAGGGTATCCAGGGCGCGGGGTCATCGGCTTGAACCTGGGCATCGCGCTCTACGTCCGTTTCAGGGCCGGAGCGAACGCGGACACGATTGCCGAGGCGGTGCGGGTGCTGCGAGCGGCGGTGGCCGTGCTGCCCCCCGGTGACGCCGACGTCGTATCGGCGCGCACTAACCTCGCCCAGGCGCTTCTGTCGCTCTATGAGACGTCAGGCGATCTGACGGTGCTCGAGGAGGCGATATCGGCCGGCCTGGCCCTCTCGGCGGATCATCCTGGTCCGCAGGCCGACGCTGTTCTGGCGGACAGCCTGGCCGCCAAGTATGAACGCACCGGGGATGACGATGCCCTCCGGCGATCCATGGCGCTGTTCGGCGGCCCCGGCTTGGCCGCGGGCGGTGAAGCGGCTCCGGGTGAACATCCTGAGCAGGTCGCGGACCTCCCGTCCTGGCTCGCGGGCCCATCACGGCGGGCCAACGCGTGGATCGAGGCGTACAACTCCGGCCGGGACCTGGCAGCGCTCGACCGCGCCGTTGCGCTCTGGGATCGCGTGCTCGCTCATCCGTGGTTCGGCACGCTCACGCCGGATATCCGGGCCGGGGCTCTCGGCGGGGCAGGCGTGGATCACCTGCGCCGCTACAACGAACGGAGCGATAACGCCGACCTGGACGAGGCTCTCCGCTGCTGCGCCAGTTCCATCGAGGTCACCGGGCATGAGAACTACCGTGTCCATGTCAGCAACTTCTCGATGGCGCTGGTAACCAAGTACCAGCGAGATGGGGACATGGACAGCCTTGTCCGCGCGGTAGAGCTCGCCCAGAGCGTGGTGCGGATGACGCCCGAAGGTACCGGCGACCGCGCCGATGCCCTGACGAACCTCGGCGGCATCTGGCGGCGGATGCGGGAAGCGGCCGGCGACGACGCTTATCTCGACGCGGAAGTAGAAGTGTGGGAGGAGGCCGCCAGGATCCCCGTGACCGAGCTGTCCAAGCGGGGCGCATGCCTCAACAACGCCTCGGTGGGGCTGCACGACCGCTACGACGCGCGGGGCAACGAGGACGACCTGCACCGCAGCATCGGGTACTCACGTCAGGCACTGGAGATCGCGCCGGCCGGCTACCGGGACGCGTCCGGATGGCGAAGCAACCTAGGGAACACGCTCCGGCACCGATACGAGCGGACTGGCGTGATAGCGGACCTGGACGACGCCGTCGAGGTCCTCAAGCGCGCCGTGGCCGAAGCTCCGGCCCAATGGCAGGGCCGGCGGGAGTGCCTCACCAATCTGGGCAGCGCGCTGCGGGCCCGGGCCCGGATGAACCGGTCGGCCGAGTTGCTGCCGCAGGCCCTTCAGGCCGCGACCGAGGCCATGGAACTCACCCCCGTGACCTCGGCTGAATACGACCTCTACGCCGCCAACCTTGCCGTCGGCATGGGTGAGGTCGCCGCGGCCACCGGCCAGCCGGAGTACATCGACGCGCAGATCTCGCTCTATGAGGAACTTCTGGGCCGAGTGCCGGAGACGGCCGAACGGCGACCGTGGCTGCAGGCAAATCTGGCCAGCGCCCTGCTGAACCAGCCGAGTGCCCAGAACGACCCGGCGGTCCTGGACCGTGTGCGGAACCTGATCCGAGCGTCGATTGCCCGGACGGCGCCAGGGACGGCAGCATTCGCCAACCGCATGTCCCTGCTGGCCGGCGTACTCGCGGCTGGCGGGATCCACGGCCCGCAGGCCGGCGAGGCCGAACGGGCCTTCCGGGAGGCGTGCGTCACGGCGCTGGATATCGCGCCCGCATACGCGCTATCCACTGCACTGCAATGGGCCCTATGGTGCGAGGACGGTCAGGCATGGCCGACGGCGGTGGAGGCGTATCACGTGGCGGCGGAGGCTGCCGATCGGCTTTTCGCTACCCAGATTGGCCGCCAGGATAAGGAGGCTTGGCTGCACACTGCCAGCGGCATGCCCGCCCAGGCGGCGTTCGCCCTCGTCCGTACCGGCCAGCTCGAGGCCGCCGCGCTGACCCTGGAGCGGGGACGAGTCCGGCTGCTGGCCGAGGCCCTCGGACGCAACAGCGCGGCCCTGGACAAACTGGCCGAGGACGGCCAGGGAGCACTCGCCGAGCGGTTCCGTGCCGCGCAGCGCCGCCTTGGCGCCCTGGAGGCGGGGGAGGCGAGCGTGACCCGCGGCGACGTGCTGGCGGACCGGATGCGCGGCGACGATCTCGCCTCCGCCCTCGCGGAACACGGTGCGGCGCTGGCCGCTATCCGGCGGATCCCGGGATATGAGCATTTCCTGCGGCCAGCGGAACCGGGCGACCTCGCCGAAGCGGCCGACCGGCCGCTCGTGTACCTCGCCGCCGCCCGGCTGGGTGGCGCGGCTCTCATCGTGACCCGCGCGGAAGGCGGTTCGCGGCCTGCACCCAGAGTGGAACTCGTCGAACTGCCGAAGCTCACCGAGACCGCGGTGCAGCGCCAGACGATCGCGCTGCAGGACGCGCGGCGGGTATATGACCGTGATCCAGGCCGCTGGCAGGGAACCCTGGACGCGGTGTGCCGGTGGCTGTGGGCTGCCGCCCTGGGGCCATTGCTCGATGCGCTCGGTGAGCCGACCGCCGCCAGCCTGGTGCCGACCGGCCTGCTGGCGGCTCTTCCGCTGCAGGCCGCCTGGACCGAAGACGACAGCCATCCCACTGGACGGCGGTACGCTGCGGACCATCTCGCGATCACGTATGCGCCGAGCGCGGGCGCCCTGCTGCACGCTCGTGAGCTGGCGGGACAGCGGCCGCTCACCGACCTGCTCGGGATAGCCGATCCGCAGCCAGTGGACGCGGGCTCGCTTCCCCTCGCGGGAGCGGAGGTAGAGGCCGCGGCTGCCCTGCTCGGCGTCCCGCTCAGGGACCTGCGCGGTCCTGCCGCCGACCGGGAGCACGTCCTCGGCGCACTGCCCGGGCACTCGGTCGTCCACTTTGCCTGTCATGGCCGGGCCCGGCCGGACCTGCCGATGGAAAGCGCGCTGCTGATGTCCGGCAACACGGTTCTTACCCTGACCGACCTCTTCCGGCTCGAGCTGGCTGGTCATGGCCGGTCCGGCATCCGGCTGGCCGTCCTGTCCGCGTGCGAGACCCAGCTGCCGGGGTCTGATCTGCCGGACGAGCTCGTGGGCCTGCCCAGCGGTTTCCTGCAGGCCGGTGCCGCCGCGGTGATGGCCAGCCAGTGGAAGATCACAGACATCGCCGCGGCGCTGGTCACCGCGGTCTTCTACCGCAACCTGAAGTCCGGTTACGACGGCCCGGCGGCGTTGCGCGCCGCTCAGGTCTGGCTGCGCGATACTACCAACGGCGAGAAAGCAGCTTTCATGCACCCGCGAACTGGCCAGAGCGGTTTGCCTGAAGCCGTTGCCCGGCCCTTGTGGCGCTGGCTGGTGACCACACCCGCACAGCAGCGGTCGTTCGCGGAACCGTCGCAATGGGCAGCCATGACGTACACGGGCGCATAGCGCCAGGAGGCGGCAGGATGGACGCGACTGATGATGGCGCGGCAGGCATTACTCCCCAGGCAGGTGCGCTCGGCGAGGACGAGCGATTCTTCGAGCGGGCGATACAGGCCGCGACCCAGGTCCGCCAGGAGCTGCCGGAGCTCGCGCCCGGGCAGGCCGGCCCGCTCGGTGGCCAGCTGGACCGTTTGCTGTCCGACCTCCGCCGGCCGGAGTCGCTCAACAGGCAACAGGCCCTGGATGACGTCTTCGATCTGCTGAGCAGTGCACCGCCCGCCCAGCAGCGGCTCAGCGAACTCCTGGCTCACGCTACGGCGAGCCGGTCCCTGGGTGATTACGGGCCGCTCGAAGGCGACCCCACGTCGGATTACGATCGCTGGCTGTGCCCGAAGTGCGGCTACGCGTTCCCGGTGATCGACGCGGACATCCCTCCGCCGGCTCGATGCCCAAATGACGGGTCGGTCCTGCACCGGAAGCTCGCTGGCGGGTGACTCAGTGCTTGACGAGTACTGGAAGGCGATGGGAGGAAAGTTCGCCGACCGCTGGATCACGGCGATCTTCTCGCCCGCCTTCGCGCTGTGGGCCGTGCTCAGCGTGGCCTACTTCACGGCTCGGGGCCAGCCCACCGTGCACCAGCACGGCTGGCTCGGGGCTATCCGGATATGGTCCCGATATCTGGCCGGCCTCCCGGTGGTCGTGCAGATCGCCCTCGCCATCATCCCGCTGCTGGTGCTGCTGGTCACTGGTGCGCTCATCCGGCTCGCGAGCCTCCATATAGTGCGGCTCCTGGAGGGTTACTGGTGGCCGGTGCTGGCGGTGCCGCGTCAGTTCCTGCGAGCCAGGCTCTCCCGCCGGTGTGACCGGGAACTCGGCAGGCTCGCGGAACTTGCGGCCAGGCCGGTAACTGACCTCAGTCCGGAAATGCTCGCCGAGCGTAGCCGCCTGGAGCGGCGCCGCTGGCGCATTCCGGTGGATCCGAGGTATCGCATGCCGACCAGGCTGGGTAACGGAATGCGGGCGGCTGAGCTTCGCCCAGGCCTTCGTTACGGGCTCGATTCTGTTGTCTGCTGGCCCCGGCTGTGGCTGCTCCTGCCCGACGCGAGCCGCCAGGACATCAGCGGTGCTCGCGCCAGCCTCTACCTCAGCGCCCAGGCCTGGACGTGCGCGGTGCTGGCCTGTGCAGGCGCCATCTGGTCCTGGTGGGCTCTCCCGCTCGGGATCGCGGCTGCCGCCGCCATCTACTACTGGCCGGTTCTGGGCGCCGCTCGCGCGTACTGCGATCTGGTCGGTGCGGCCTACGACGTCCACCGGCGGCTGCTCTACGACGCCCTGCAGTGGCCCTATCCCGCTAACCCCGCGGACGAACGCGTGCAGGGAACAAGGCTGACGCTCTATCTCCGCGTTGGCTCCCGTGATTCTGAGCCGGCCTTTCAGTATCGCGAAATCGCGGACGCCAGCGCTGGAAGCCGAGAATCGAGGAGAACAGGATGACCGAACAGGCCGTCCGGGTCGAGCAGTCGGGTCCCGTCACCACCGTCCTCCTGCACCGGCCGGCCCGCCGTAACGCCGTCGACGGCCCCACCGCCGCCCAGCTGGCCGCGGCCTTCCGCGCGTTCGACGCCGATCCAGATGCCGCCGTGGCCGTGCTGCACGGTGCGGGCGGCGTCTTCTGCTCCGGCGCGGACCTCACCGCGATCGGCACCGAGCGCGGCAACCGGGCGGCGCCCGACGGCGACGGGCCGATGGGTGTCAGCCGGCTGCGGCTGTCCAAGCCGGTCATCGCGGCGGTATCCGGGTACGCGGTGGCCGGCGGCCTGGAGCTGGCCCTGTGGTGCGACCTGCGGATCGCGGATGAGACCGCCGTGTTCGGCGTCTTCTGCCGCCGCTGGGGCGTCCCGCTGATCGACGGCGGCACCGTGCGGCTGCCCCGGCTGATCGGGACCAGCCGGGCGATGGACATGATCCTGACCGGACGCGCCGTCGACGCGCAGGAGGCGGCGGCGATGGGGCTGGCCAACCGCGTCGTCCCGGCCGGCCAGGCGCTGGGCGCGGCGCGGGAGCTCGCGGCCCGGCTCGCCGCGTTCCCGCCGACCTGCCTGCGCAGCGACCGTGCGTCGGTGCTCGACCAGGAAGGCCTCGACGAGGCCGCCGCCCTGGCCTCCGAGTTCACGCACGGGCGTAAGGCACTGGCCGGCGAGGCCGCGGCGGGCGCCGCCCGGTTCACGGCCGGCGCAGGCCGTCACGGGTCCTTCGGCTCCTGACGGTCCTCGTCAGCCGGCCCAGTCGAGCTGCGGCTCCACCATGTCACAGGCTGAGGGCCTGCTTGGTCTTACCTGCTGACTGGAGATCGCCACCTAAGGAGAACGACATGGCACGTCTTGCCTTCACCCGCGCCGGAACCGGCGCCCCTCTCGTGCTGCTGCACGGGCTCGGGCTGACCCGCCGGAGCTGGGATCCTGTCATCCCGATGCTCGCCGGGCACTTCGACGTCATCGCGGTCGACCTGCCGGGATTCGGCGGCTCCGAACCCCTGCCCGCGCAGGCCGAAGCGACGCCTGCCGCCCTGGCGGCGGCCGTCGCCGGATTGCTGGACGAGCTCGGGATCACCGCCCCGCACCTGGCCGGAAACTCTCTCGGCGGCTGGGTGGCGCTCGAGCTGGCGGCCAGCCGTCCGGTCGCGTCGCTCACCCTGCTGTCCCCGGCGGGACTGTGGCGCGGCGACACACCCCGGTACTGCCGGGTCAGCCTGCTGGCCTCCCGATGGCTCGCCCGGCGCGCCGCCGGACCTCTGTCCCGCCTGGTGAGGTACCGGCTGGGCCGCGTCATCGCCCTCAGGCAGACCCACGGCCGGCCCGGGCAGCTGACCCCCGGATACGCGCGAGCGGCCATCCAGGCCATGGGCACCAGCCCCGGCTTCGACGCCGCTTTCCAGGCCACGGTCCATCGCAGGATTCTGGCTACGGCGCCCATCGGCGCGCCGGTGACCGTCGCCTTCGGCTCGCGCGACCTGCTGCTGCTGCGGCATCAGTCCCGGCACCTCGACCAGCTTCCGCCCGGCACTCAGGTCGAGACGCTGCCCGGCTGCGGGCACGTGCCCATGGCCGACGACCCCGGCGCGGTCGCCGCCCTCATCATCAAGTCCGCCGCCGGATGGCCGGCCGTCAAGCCGGCCCTGGCTGAGCGCCTCGCTGGGCGCCGGGTGTCCTTAACGCCGGTGACGCGGCGCGCTCGCGCTGCGGGACGCGGGCGGCAGGCCCGGGCGGCCGATGGGATACCGGGCTCGACCGGTAAACCGGCCGGTCGGGCCACCGCGGCACGGCCGGGCCGCAGGCCCGTACCGGTGCGCTGGCGGGGGCGGCGGACCGCACCGCGGGCATGGGGAGCAGGACAGGGACCGAACGGGCGGGCTGGGTGCCCGGGTGCCCCGGATTGCCCTGCTGGGCGGGAGCGGTCCCGGGCGGCCTGCGGTCCGCGGTGGTCACCAGCCAGCGCCGTCGCGTCTGCCCTGTCGTGGCGGGCTGGGTCATGGCGTGCTGGCAGCGGAACTGGCAGCTCACGCAGCCGCCGGCCGCAGCCCGGCGCCGGCGGACCGACATGAAGGCCGCGGCGACGAGCGCCGCGGCCACGGCCGCGCCGGCCGTCGCCGCGACGACGAGGGCCGCGGAGTCGAAGAAGCGGCTGACGGGTTCGGCGAACACCAGCCACGCGACGACCAGGATGGCCGCCAGCCAGGCGGCCGGGCGGGCGTAACAGACCACGGTCAGCCTCTCATCGCTTGCATGCCTCGAGGGTGGCCAGGCGCCATTGCCGTCCAATACCTAAATCGCTCAGATGGACGGAAAAGTCAAGACCCGGTGTTGACCGGACGTGAGCGCAGCGTGATGAAGGCCAGCACTCCGGCGGCCAGGGCCAGCCCGGCGGACAAGTATAGTGCGGCGTGCAGGCCGTCGTGGAATGCGGTGTAAGCTGCGCCGATTACCTCCTGGACCACCTTCCCGAACCCCGCGTAGGCGGAGGTGTTCTTCGGGATCGCGCCGGTCTCGATGGCGGTGATGACCAGGCCCTGGAAGTTGGCGGGCACGCCGAGATGATTCATCTGCTCGACCAGGCTGGCGTGCAGCTGCGAGTACACCAGCGAGCCGAGTATCGCGACCCCGGTGACGGCGCCGATCTCCCGGCTGGTGTTGGTGGCGGACGCCGCCATGCCGGAACGCTCCGGCGGCACCGCGGACAGCACCGTGGAGGTGATCGGCACCACGGTCGTGCCGATGCCGATGCCGGCCAGGCAGAGCGCCAGGGTCAGCGGCAGGTAGTCCGGATTGGGCGACAGGTAGCGGTCGGTCAGGAACAGCCCGGCGGCCAGCAGCAGGCAGCCGGCCGTGATCGACCAGCGGGGCCCGGCCACGGCCGTCCAGCGTCCGGCCAGGATCGACGAGGCGATCATCAGGACGGTCATCGGCAGGAAGACCAGCGCCAGCCGGTAGCCCGACGCGCCGACCACCTCGACCAGGTACAGCGCGGTGAAGAAGAAGATGGCGAACGTGGCGAAGTAGGTGCAGAACGCGGCGATGTTGCTCGTGGTGAACTGCGGCACGCGCAGGAAGCGCAGGTCGAGCAGCGGGTGCGGGGCCCGGCGCTCCCACCAGCCGAACGCCGCGAACATGACCGCGCTCAGGCACAGCAGCGCGATCACGGCGGGCGACCCGAAGCCGGCCGACTCCGAGTCGATGATCGCGAACACGAACGTGGCCAGGGCCCCCGCGCCGAGGAGCGTCCCGGCGGTGTCGACGCGCGCCGCCGTGGGATCGGCGCTCTCGGGCAGGATGATCGCCGCGACGATCAGGGCGGCCAGCCCGAACGCCAGGTTGAACCAGAAGATGCCCCGCCAGTTCCAGAGCCCGACCAGCACGCCGCCGACGACCGGGCCGGCCGCCAGCGCCAGCCCGGACGTCGCGGCCCACACGCCGATCGCCCGGCTCCTGGCCCTGGCCTCCGGGTACAGGTGACGCAGCATCGACAGCGTGCCCGGCTCGCTGGCCGCCGCGCCCAGGCCCATCACCGCGCGGCCCGCGATGAGCGTCTGGACGTTCGGGGCGAGCGCGCACAGGACCGAGCCGCCGCAGAAGACCCCGGCGCCGGCCAGCATGACCTTCTTGCGGCCGAGCTCGTCCCCGATCATCCCGCAGGCCAGCATGATGCTGGCGAAGGTCAGGGCGTAGGCGCCGACGACCCACTGCAGGTCGGCCACGTTCGCCTGCAGGCTGGTCTGGATGTCCCCGAGCGCCACGCTGACCACGGTGTTGTCCAGGAACGTCAGGAAGAGCAGCGTGCACAGGGTGCCGAGCGCCAGCGCCTGGCCACCGCGGAGCGCGACCCCGTCCGCGCCGTGCCGGTCGCCGGAAACTGCCTCCGCCTGGCTGGCCACCGAGCGGCCCTGCCTCAGCCGGCCGAACTGCACGCGGCCGGCACCGAGCCGCCGGGCACGAGCTTGAGCAGGCCGCAGAGGCTGGCGTCGCCGACCTTCCAGGTACCGTCCTGGTACACCGCCTTGCCGGTCTGGTTGGACAGCAGGCTCGATCCGCCGGACGTGATGTTGTAGACCACGGTGGCCGAGGTAGGAGAGGTCACCGTCACCTTGGTGACCTTGGCGCCGATGTTGCTCGCCAGGGGCAAGGTGGCGAAGGCCTTGATGGCCGACTCCAGCGCGCTCCCGTTCTGCAGCAGCTTGACCTTCTCCGAGACCGGGGTGCTGGAGTCGAAGAACTTCTCCCAGTTGGCGGTGATCTCCGCCGCGGCGTTCGCGGTGTTGCCGGCCGCCGGGCTGCTCGGGGCGGCGGTACTGGTGGCGGGCGCCGGCGACGAGGCCGGAGCGCTCGCGGACGTGGCCGGCGCGGCCGGGCTGCTGGAGCTGCTGCTGCAGGCGGCGGCCGTCAGGGCGAGCGCCAGGACCAGCGCCGGCGCCAGGGTTATCCGGCGAGCCAAGAGCCTGAATCGCATGACACGCCTCCTAAGTCTCGGCCAGATGTGCTACCGAAACGCGGCATTCTGAAGGGAACTCACGTGCTTGCTCAGTCTGCACCGAATGTTTCCCAAGGTGCGGCTGGTTACCCTCCGCTGGCCGACGTGCGCGTCAGGGTAGGCGCGCCGGAGTACCTCGCGCCCCCCGATGACGCCGGTTCTACCAGCGGAAATGCACGAACAGGCGGCCGAAGTTCTTGGAATCCTTCTCCACCCGGTGGTATTTCGCTTTGATATCTTTCCGCTCGAGGAACCGCAGCACGTGCTTCTTGAGCTGACCGGAGCCCTTGCCCGGGATGATCTCGACCAGCGGGGCCTTCTTCGCCACCGCCTCGTCGATGATCGCCTGCAGCGCCCGGTCGATGTCCTGCCCCCGGTTGTAGATGTCGTGCAGGTCAAGCTTGAGCTTCATGGTCACCGCCAGGCAGGCCTTGAGGAAACAGTACCGCGGTGATCGCCGCGACCTCGTCGGCCGGATTGTCGGCCGGAGCCACGCGGATCACCCGCTCGTCCGGCCCGGGCGGCTCCAGCGCCTCGAGCTGGCTGCGGAGCAGCTGCTCGGGGAAGAAGTGACCGACCCTGGCGGCGAGCCGCCGGGTGAGCACCTCGCTGTCCGTGGCCAGGAATACCATCCGGGCTTCGGGACGGCCGCCGAGCAGCATGTCCCGGTAAGAGCGCTTGAGCGCCGAGCAGGCCAGGACGGCGGATCCGCCGTGGGCGATACGCTCGTCCATCCAGGCGGCGAGGGCCCGCAGCCACGGCCAGCGATCCTCGTCGGTCAGCGGGATCCCGGCCCGCATCTTCGCGACGTTCGCGGCCGGGTGGAAGTCGTCGGCGTCGGCGAACATCCAGCCCAGGCGGCCGGCCAGCAGGGCGCCCACCGTCGTCTTGCCGCTGCCTGACACGCCCGCCACGATCACGATCATCAGGTTCCGCAATTTCTGAGGTTGTTGAGAGCCTGCTGAGAAAGTCCTCGTGCATACTCGGCTGGCGACCCGAAGTCCGGGGCCGGACTCCCTCCAGAAAGATACTGCCATGCCATTCACGAGGCCGCGTCACTGGCTGCGGTGGCTGATCGGGGCCATCGCCGCCGTCGCCGTCCTGGCGGCGGCCGGGCCGTTCGTCTACATACATTTCTTCAACAGCACGCCGAGCGCGCTGTCGTTGTCGCCAGGCAACTCGGCGGCGGCGTCATCCTCCTCGCCGGCCGGCGGCACCCCGACGGCGGCCACGGCGGCCAGCGGGCCGGTGGCCGGCACGTGGGCGGCCGGTTCCGGCTCGGTGGCCGGCTACCGCGTCAATGAGGTGCTGCTCGGGCAGAACGCCACCGCTGTCGGCCGCACCTCGTCGGTGACCGGGCACCTCACCATCGCGGGCACCACCGTCACGGCCGCCAGCTTCAGCGTCCCGATGGACACCATCCACAGCGACAAGAGCCAGCGCGACGCCCAGTTCGACGGCCGGATCATGGACGTGGCCCAGTACCCGACCGGGACCTTCACCCTGACCAGCCCGATCGACCTGGCCCCGCTGCCCGCCCCCGGCGTGATCAAGAGCTACACCGCGCACGGCCGGCTGATGCTGCACGGCACCACCCGCGCGGTCACGTTCACGCTGACCGCCGAGCGTAAGGGCAGCCAGATCGAGGTGGCCGGCCACATTCCGGTGCTGTTCTCCGACTACAACATCCAGAACCCGAGCTTCGCCGGCTTCGTGACCACCCAGGATCACGGCCTGCTGGAGTTCCTGCTGGTCTTCAACAAGGCTGGCTAGGAGACCGCGTAGCCCACGACGGCCTGGCCGGCGTCCTGCCGGTGCACCGAGATCACCCCGGTGGTACCCGGATCCTTGAAGATGATCCCGGTCTGGCCCTTGGTGGAGTCCACGGTGACGTTGTTCGTGATGTGCCATCCGGTGTTGTCGTGGATCGCGACGCGGAGCACGGCGGGCGGCAGGCCCTGGAGGCCGTTGTCGCAGCCGAACACGATGTTGGTGGCGCTGCCGTGCGGCACCGCGATCGCCGTCACGGCGTTGGCGCCGGTGTTGAGCTGACCTGACTGCACTTCGACCTCCGCGTCCGGCTGGAACGAGCTGATCCAGTTGGTCAGCTCGGCCGGGGTCCCGTTGAACTGGTCATTATCGTGGCCGCTTGTCTCGCCCGACTGCCAGAACGTCCATGCGTGCCACGGCGGGGGCGCCCCCGGCGTGGCTGACTGGTAGATGGCCAGCCAGAGCGGGTACGAGCCCAGCCCGGCGCAGTTACCCTCAGTGATGAAGTTCCAGTACGAGTACACGCCACGCGGATTGTGCGGGCGCAGCGACACCAGCCTGGCCATGAAGTCACGCGCGCAGGCCGCCACCGCGGCCGGTGACGCCCCCGCGGTCTCGTTGTCAAGAAAGAGCATGTCGGTAGTCAGCAGGCCGACCTGGCTGACCGTCCTCACGAAGTAGCTCGCCTGGGCCGCCCCGTCGAGGCGGGGGTCGAGGAAGTGATAGGCGCCCCGCGCCAGCCCCTTGGCCTTGATCCGGGGCCAGTTCCAGGACAGGAAGGGATCGGGCGAGTTCGTGCCGCTCGCGCCCAGGCCCTGGCTGGCCCGGCAGATGCCGAACGACAGGCCCGACGTGCCGGCCCAGTTGAACTCGCCGGCGAAGTTCGAAACGTCAATGCCCAGGGCGTTTCCCGCCATTGGCCGGCCCCTCCCCCTTCCGCCTCGCAGCGATCGTAGCGCAACGTCCCCGGGCGGAAAGGCGGAACGGCCTGGCGGGTGCCCGGCCGTCCTGGCGATACTGGGATACGTCGGGCAGTCTGGGCGGAGAGGGCCGGCTATCCATGATGGCGGCATTAGTCGGGCGCGGTGCGGAACAGGCGGCACTGACCAGTGCCTGGCGGTCTGCCCGGGGCGGGGAAGCCCGGGTCATGGGGGTGGCGGGCAGTTCCGGTGCCGGGAAAACCGCCCTGGTCTCGAAATTCCTGGGCGACGCGGGCCCGCGACGGCAGGCCTGGGTGAGCGGGGCGCCGGAGGAACGCACGCTCTCGTGGGGCGTGCTCGGGCAGGCGGCCGCGATCCTGTCTTCCTTCTCCGGCCAGACGCCGGTGTGGGCCGCGCCCGACCCGGAGGCCGATCCGCTGTACGTCGGGCAGAGCTTCCTCGAAGACGTCAGGGCGGCGGGCGAGATGGTCCTCGTCCTCGACGACGCGCACTGGGCTGACCGGCAGTCGCAGGCGGTGCTGCGGTTCGCCGCCCGTCATATGTTCGGCCTCCCGCTGCTCATCATCGTGATCCACAACGACGAGGACCCGCAGGCCAGCCTGGATGACAGCTGGCGGCGGCTCTTCCAGTCCGGCTATGGCGGCCTGCTCACGCTGGGCGGCCTGACCCCCCAGGAGCTCGTGCTGCTCGCGGTGGCCCGGGGGCACTTCGGCCTTTCCCCGGCGGCCGCCGCCCGGCTGCACGAGCACACCGGCGGCAACCCGCTGTACGCCAGCGCGCTGCTGGACCAGGTCCCGGTGCGGGACCTGGTCCAGGGGTCGCTGCCGGCGCCGCGGACCATCGTCGAGACGGTCGCGGCGAACCTGGCCGCCCGCACCGAGGCGGCCCGGTCGCTGCTGTCCGTGGCCGCGGTCCTGGGCCGCAGCTTCGACGTGGCGCAGGCCAGTGCGCTGGCGGGCCTCCCGGACGCCACCGCCGCCCTGGACGAGGCGGCCGCGGCCGGCCTGGCCGAGGAGGTGCCGGGGTCCGCCGGGCGGCGGTTCGCCTTCAGCCACGCGCTGGTGCACCAGGCGATCTACTCCTGTACCGGGCTGGCCCGCCGGCGCGAGCTGCACGGCCGGGCGGCGGGCCTGCTCGGCGAGGCCGAGGCCCTGCGGCACCGCGTCGCCGCGGCCAACGGGACCGACCCGGAGCTCGCGGCGGACCTCGACCGGCAAGCGGCGCTGGATACCGTGCGCGGTGAGCTGGCCGCCGCCTCCGGTCATCTGCAGGAAGCGCTGCGGCTGACCCCGCCGGGGCCGCAGCGCGCGCCGCGGCTGCTCGCGGTGGTCGAGGCGGAATTGATCGCCGGGGACACCGTGGCCGCCAGCCAGCACGCCGGCGAACTGGCCGCGGGCGGCGGTGATCCGTGGTGGGACTACGTGGCCGGCTATCAGTCGCTGCTGGCCGGCCGGGTGGATGACGCCCAGCTCAGGCTCGGCCGGGCCCTGGACGCCACCGCGGCCGGGGTTCTGCCTGCTGGCGCCCCGGCGGACCTGCGCGCCCGCATCGCGACCCAGCTGGCGATCCTCGGGGTGGTGTCGCTGTCCTACCCGGAGATGGCGCAGTACGGGCAGATCGCGGTGCTCGCGGAGAGCTCGGACCCGCGGGTGCAGGCGTTCGCGTGGTTCGCCAGGACCCTGGGGATGGCGCTGGCCGGCCACGGGACGCAGGCCCTGGCCGACCTCAGCGCCCGCGGCCTCAGTCCCGGCCTCGAAACACTCGTGGCCCGCGGCGTGGTCGAGCTGTGGACAGACGATCTCGACGGGGCGCGCCGGCACCTGGGGGAGGCGGTGAACCGCGCCTACCGGGGCGAGGCGCTGCGCGTCAACCAGGCACTGGCCTTCCTCGGCGACGCCGAGTACCGGTGCGGCCAGCTCGAGGAGTCGGTTCTGCACACCGAGCTCGCCGTCGGCGACGCGGAAGAGAACCAGCGGTTCTGGGACTACGCCCTGCTGCATGGCCTGGCCTGCCAGACGCGCGCGGTGCGCGGGGACTGGGCCGAGGCGCAGGCCCATGCGGCCGCCGCCGCGCAATGGGCCCCGCTCGTCGGCACCCGCGCCGGGCTGCTCTCGGCCGCGGCCGCCCGGGCCGTGATCGCGCAGGCCCAGCCGGACGCGGCCGCCCTGCTCGCGGCGGCCGAGGACATGGAGGCCGTCTTCGACCCGGTCGAGCCGGGCATCATCCTGCTCGGCCCGCTCCGGGCCGAGGCTCTCGTCCAGCTCGGCCGCGCCGGCGAGGCGGACGCCGCCCTGGCCGCGTTCAGCGCCCGTTTCGCCGCCACCGGGCGCAGGTCCGCGCAGATGGGCATCGCCCGGGTCCGCGGCCGGATCGCCGCCGCCCGGGGCGCGTCCGGCGAGGCCCTGGCCGAATACGCCCGGTCCCTGGAGCTGGCCGAGACGGCCGGCCTGCCGCTCGAGGCGGGCCGGATCGAGATGCTCGCGGCGCAGTGCCTGGCCGCTGACGGCCGCTACGACCCGGCCAGGGTCAGGCTCCAGTCGGCCGCGCGGCGGTTCACCCGGGCCGGCGCGGGCGCCTACCTGTCGCAGGCCGTCGAGCTGGCCCGCGACCTGAGCCTTTCGCTGGACGATCCGCCCGGCCAGCTGGCCGCGCTGACCGGCGCCGAGCGGAGGGTCGCGCTGCTCGCCGGGGGGGATCTGTCCAACGACGAGATCGCCAGGCAGCTGTCGATTCAGCGGGGCAGCGTCGAATACCACCTCACCAGCATCTACCGCAAGCTAGGGGTGAGCGGCCGGCCCGCCCTGCGCAGGCTGCTGCGCGGACCCGGGTAGACCCGGGCAACTCCGCGCCGTTTTCCTGGGGTGATCCTCCAGTGCGCGGCGCCGGCCGGCCCGCCCAGAATGCTGCCAGCACGGATTCCCCGCGGCTGGCAGGAGGGCAGATGCGGTTTTTCGGCGGCGCGCGCGGCGGCCGCCCGTTCTCCGACCCGGAATATGTCCAGGCCGTGCTCGCACAGCTGGCGGCCGTCTTCGACCAGGCGCTGGACCTGCCGCGCAGGCGCTCGCAGACGGTGGACACGCTCACGTTCGGCGATGTGGTCGGCTACTTCACCGACGAGCACCCGGGTGATCCGCGCATCACCTCGGGCGCGCTGCTGTCGGCCGAGCATCCGAAGGGACGCCAGGTCTTCCAGGTCTTCCTGGACGACGCGGACCGGGTGTGCGGCGACCCGTCGGGAACGCCCTACGGCCGGCGGGTCATCGCCCGCCGCCTCGACGACGAGCTCACCGACTACCTCGGCGGTGGTGCGCTGCTCATCTTCCGGTGAGACATCCCGTGCGGACCGCGCCTAGGAGCTACCGTGCCTGACCCGCTGACCCTGCCCCTGACCGGGACGACAGTCGTGGTGACCACCGTCATCACCTTCACCGGGATCGTTCAGTGGTTCCGGTCGTACAGCCATCTCACGGCCGGGAACGCCGACGCCGCCGGCGTTCTCATCGCCCGGAAGATGGACGGCCGGCATTATCACGAGGTCGACATCGGATGCGGGCGCGGCCCGGCCGACGTGAACACCCAGCTGGTCAAGGTCATCTACGACGAGAAGACGAAGGCGGTGCTGGCGGCCGAGGCGGAAGAGAGCAGGAACCCTCCCGACGAGGCCACCCGGCGGGCCATCAGGGCGGGCGGCGGGCTGGTCGTCTTCAGGTAGGAGGGGAGAAGACGAACGGCCTGCCGCCCCGGGTCCGGGCCAGGGCGGAATGAACTGGTGCCCGTTGCTGTTGTGCGGTATAGTCATATTTCAGCTGGCTCCGTCAGCCAGGTTCCGTGAATATCCCGGAGCTGACGTCGAGCCGATGACAAGAGATTCTCCCGGATCCGTTCTTTCGGATCACCGTTTTCCCCGGATGACCGGCCGGATAGCTCGTCTGGCCAGCTAGAGCACTTCGAATGTCATCCGCGGCAGTTATCTCGCATCTCCGCGGGCGTTAGCTCCGATGCGCCATCGATTTCATTGGCGTGCGCGAATCCAGCGCGGACCGCCCGTATTCACGTCCCCCCAGAAAGGAAATTCAATGACGGCAGTCATGCAAGAATCACGAGCAGAACAGGCCGCTGCGGCCATCCCGGTGTCCGGCGTCGTCGACATGGCGGACGGCCACGCCTTCGTGCGCACCTCCGGCTACCGGCGCGGCCCGGCCGACGTGTACGTCTCCGCCGGGCAGATCCGCCAGTACGGGCTCAGGAAGGGCGACATGATCGAGGGCGCGGCGCGTCCCGGCGGCGCTCAACCCCAGGGTAAGGGGCGCGGCACGTTCAATCCGCTGGCCCGGGTCGACACCGTCAACGGGATGCCGCCCGAACTGGCCCTGACCCGGCCGCACTTCGACGACCTGACCCCGCTCTACCCCCAGCAGCGCCTGCGCCTGGAAGACGGGGACGCGTCGGCGACGGCGCGGATCATCGACCTGGTCGCCCCGATCGGCAAGGGCCAGCGGGGCCTGATCGTGTCCCCGCCGAAGGCCGGGAAGACGATGGTCCTGCAGGCGATCGCCGCCGCGATCGGGAACAGCCACCCCGAGGTGCACCTGATGGTGGTGCTCGTCGGCGAGCGGCCCGAGGAGGTCACCGACCTGCGCCGGTCGGTCCGCGGCGAGGTCATCTTCTCGACCTTCGACCACGCGCCCGAGGAGCACATCAGGGTCGCCGAACTGGCCATCGAGCGCGCCAAGCGCCTGGTCGAAATGGGCGCCGACGTGGTGGTGCTGCTCGACTCCATCACCCGGCTGGGCCGGGCCTACAACCTGGCCGCGCCGGCCAGCAGCAGGACCCTCGCGGGCGGGCTCGCGGCCGCCGCCCTGCAGCCGCCGCGCCAGTTCCTCGGCGCCGCGCGCAACGTGGAAGACGGCGGCTCGCTCACCCTGTTGTCCTCCGCGCTGGTGGACAACGGCTCGAGGCTGGACGACGTGCTGTTCGAGGAGCTCAAGGGCACCGGGAACATGGAACTGCGACTCCGCCGCGACCTGGCCGAGAAGCGCATGTTCCCGGCGGTCGACGCGCTGCCCTCCGGCACCCGCCGCGACGAGCTGCTGATGTCCCCCGGGGAATATCAGGCCGTCGGCAGGCTGCGCCGCGCGCTCGGCACCCTGGACTCCCAGCAGGCCCTCGAACTGCTCCTGGACAAGACCCGGGATACCGCCTCCAACCAGGAGTTCCTCAGCCAGATCCAGCGGTCCCGCTAGCCGGGCCGCGGCGGCTGGCCGTCTTCCAGGCGCCGCGCGACCCGCAGCACCGCTCCCCAGTGGCGCCGCACCGAGTGATCACGGCGCAGCGCGAGCCGCCGCCTGATCTCGCCGTACAGCCTGTTCCGCTTCCACTCCGCCATGGCCAGGTGCCCGGAGAACGTGCCGAGCAGCCCGATGTACTCTTCGGCGTCGTAGACACGCTCCCAGTCGTACTGGCGGACGGCGATGACTTCGAAAAGCCCGCTGGCCTCGATCTCGGCCCGGTCCTCGGGTAGCTCGCCCGGACGCGGCTGCACCGAGCCAGGCGGGAGCCCCTCGCCGATCTCGTCATAAATGTCCTGGATCTCGCCGAAAAACGGGTCCCCGTCCGCGGGGAACACGTGCTCCGCCGCCCAGATGGCCAGGTGGCCGCCGGGGCGGAGCGCCTGCCAGGCCCGCTGGTAGCGGACGCGGGGGTCGACCCAGTGCCAGGCGGTAGCCGCGTACACCAGGCCGAACGGCTCAGCCGGCCGCCACTCCTCGAACTGGCCCCGCACCACCTCCACGTCGAACCCGGCCAGGTTCTGCCGCGCGGCCGCGGCCAGTTCGGCGCCGAGTTCCACGCAGGTGATGCGGAAACCGCGCCGGGCCAGCGGCCGGGTGGCCTTGCCGGTCGCGCACCCCACCTCGAGCAGGCGGTCTGGTGGCGTCAGGCCGGCCAGCGTGACGAGATCATCGAACAGGGCCTCGGGGTAGCCGGGCCGTACCCGGTCGTAGAGCTGAGCGGCCCGGTCGAACGTCTGCCGCAGCCGCTCGCGCTGATCCTCCGGATGCACCGGCCAAGTATGCCACCCGCCGCGGGTGCTATAACTTTGCCGTCGAGGCCGAGGGCGGTGACAGCTGAGAACCTGGCGAGCCGGGGTCATCCGGCGGGTCGCGCATCCCGGGCGGGGGTTTACCCAGGGGCTGCTGATCGAGGCCGATGGCACGGTGTGGGAGTCCACCGGGCTGTACGGGGAGTCGGCGCTGTGCCGGTACCGGCTGGGCGACCGCGAGGTGGAGCAGCGGGCGGCCCTGGCCCCCGAGTTCTTCGGCGAGGGGATCTGCCGGGCCGGCGACGTCATCTGGCAGCTGACCTGGCAGGACCGGATCGCCCTGCGCTGGGATGCCCGCACGCTCGAGCCGGCCGGCCGGGTGCCCTACAACCGGGAGGGCTGGGGTATCTGCGCCGCGGATGGGTACGTGGTGACCAGCGACGGGAGCGGCGAACTGGTCCGGCGCGATCCGGAGGCCCTGCGCCCTCAGGCGGTGATCCACGTCCGCTGCGCGGGCCGCCGGGTACTCGGACTGAACGACCTCGCCTGGTCAGCGGGCACGGTCTGGGCCAACGTGGCCGGCACGCACTACCTGGCCGGGATCGATCCGGACACCGGCGAGGTCACCGACATCGTGAACGCCGGCCCGGCCGCCGAACGGCACCCGGGCCAGCCGCAGGCGATCATGAACGGGATCGCGGCGCTGCCCGCGGCCGGGGAATTCCTGCTCACCGGGAAGGGCTGGCGCTCGATCCGTCACGTGCGGCTGAAGCCCGCCAGGGAAGGGGCGCTCCCGCAGCGCCTGCAGGCCCGGTGGAGCCGCTGATCCGCCGCGGGCCCGGTACTCGCGTCAGGACTGGTCAGGGCTGTTGTGCCCGTTCAGCCCGGGTGGCTCGGAGTCAGCCACGATGACCCCCGCCGCCCAGGGCGAGACCGGCGCGGCGGGAGCCGGGACCGGCATGGTCAGCTTCACCTGGCTGTGCTCGCGGTGCGCGTGGGCCGCCGCCAGGTGGTAGTCGTTGAGCTCGGTGATGAACCTCTGGTCGGCGTACGGCCTGCCGTCCACCAGCGGGCCGGCCGTGTGCTCCAGGACCGCGACCACATCGTCGCCGCTCAGCGTCTTGTGCGTCTCCAGGGCGTGGGCCAGGGCGAGGATGTCGTTGCGGTTCTCCCTGAGGATCTGCTCGGTCCGGTCGAGCAGTTTGGTCAGGTTGTCCTCGATCCGGTCCGCGAGCGCGCGCCTGGCCTGGGCCTCGGTGTCCTGGCCCTTCTTCAGGGCGCCGCCCCGGCCGCCGCCCGGCGAGCCGACCTCGAGCCGCCGGGCCATGGAGTAGGAGGACACCGTGGTGCCCATGCCCCAGAAGCCCTCCATGTACGAGGCGACCGCGGTGGCGGACTCCAGGTCCCCGGACACCCCGGAGGAGCTGTCCTGGTCGAAGAACATCCGCTCGCCGGCCAGGGACGCCAGCGAGACCAGGATGTCGGTCTCGTACTCGCTGCGCCACCTGGTGAACTGGTCCTCGGGCGGGATGCTCGCCACCATGCCGAGGTAGTCGCTGCCCTTCTCGATCGTGGCGATGTCGATCTCCATGTGCTGCCTGGTCCGGAACGCGATCAGCGCGTGGCAGGCCTCGTGCACGGCGACGGCGTGCCGCTCGCGCTCGATGTACTCCACGTCCTCCGGCGGCCCGAGTTCCTTGAGCTGCTTGGCCTTGATCACGTCCGGCCAGGTGATGACGTCGCGCCCGTTCCTGATCGCGGTGATCAGGGCCTCGTTGACCAGGTCCTTGATGGTGGCGCCGGTCGCGTAGGGCGTGATGGTGGCGAGCTTGTCGACCTGTTCCCCGGTCAGCTCGTGCCGGACCTTGTTCAGGTACCCCTGGTAGGTGCGGATGCGGCCGGCCTTGGAGGGGTACCCGACCTTGTAGATGCGGTCGATGCGGCCGGGCCGCAGCAGCGCCTCGTCCAGCGCCGACGGCATGTTGGTCGCCATCATGACCAGGATCCGGTACTTGGGCGGCGGCTTGGGCCGCATGCCGAAGATCCGCCGCACGTAACGGTTGACGAAGCCGCGCGGCTTCTTCAGCCCGGACAACTCGGTGAGCAGCGCCTGCAGCGTGCCCATGCCGCCGCCGCCCATGCCGCCGCCCATGCCCGCGCCGATTATCTGCCGGTTGCGCCGGGTCCTGGGCTGGTCCTCGATATCCGCCGCCATGGCCTGCCGGGTCAGCTGCCACTGCGTGTCCTGCGACAGGTAGGAGAACCCGTGGCAGCCGGCCCGCGCGAACGGGGCGGGAGAGGCGGGGCCACCCCCCGTGCCCGGGCCGCCCTGGGTCGTCATGCCGCGGTTGCCGAGCGAGTCGGCCTCGTCGAAGAAGACGATCACCCCGCCGTACCGCAGCGCGAGCTTGCGCAGCTTGCGGAACAGCGACTTCACCTTGAGGATGCCGACCCCGAAGAACAT
>Ga0335078_10002130_pt1 | contig 30023 bp, 23 predicted proteins | sample Lox_Sample_32_FD_206711 | JGI IMG/M metagenome (GOLD analysis project Ga0335078, IMG submission 206711) | Soil microbial communities from Loxahatchee National Wildlife Refuge, Florida, United States - Lox_Sample_3.2 | ecosystem: Environmental > Terrestrial > Soil > Wetlands | place: USA...
TTTCGGTGAATGACCGTTGAAACGCCCGCCAAGCCCGCCCATTCCCGGTTCCTGTCGATTTGTTACCTGACGGCATTCGCTACGCGCAAAAACCTAACAAAAACGCGTCAGTACCGGATCTGCGCCCAAATGGAAGCCGAGCCTAGAGGCCTCGAACAGCGCTGCTTCTTGCATGAGCTGTGCGCTCGCGGTCACCGAGCGCCTTGCTGGCGTGATCGAGTTCTCGAGTGGAACGAACCGGGCCCACTTGACGATGTAGGAAATACCCGGGGGCACGGGTTGTCCGTTACACGCCAGACGAGGACGTGGGCCCTTGGTCCCGCTGCAGCTTTCGGGAGAGCTTCAACCGCCGGGCGGATAGCGAGCTTCTCCGATCCGGACGGCTGGGACGAACTCATCGGCGATGCCGTATGAGTATATGCACTTTCCGTGAGCGGAAAACATCTAGGGGATTCCTGCCACACATCACGCAACTCGAGGGGCGAGCCACGCGGGCCACCGGCCGCCCGGCTTCTTACCGATCTCGAGGATGTTCATGAGAAAGATCCCGCAGGTGGTTCGCGACTTCGGCGTGATCTCGCTGACCTTGAATGCGTGCCAATCGGGAGCTCACGCAAACGCACGGGACCGATGGTCGAGCGAGGTACTTCTCGAGACAATGCAACGGCGGCCCGTCTCCGGTGTTTGAATCCTTGTATTTGAATGTGTATGCACTAGCAACCGTTCCTTCCCTGCCCCGAAAATCACCTTCCGGGGGCAATCTCTGGAGGCGGCCCCGGGGGGGGCGGCTGAATACTTCGACAGGCGAGGTGGTACCCTCTTTCCAGCCCAGACCCTCAGTAGTCGGATGATAAACGGAGGGTGCGCCTTGACTGGAAAGAGAACCCCTGTCGTGCCTTCCCTGACCGACCTTCTCTTTGAAGAGCCCGGGGCCGGCCGCTGCCTCGTGGCGCCGGATGGGACCATTCTTCGTGCGAACGCGGCATGGCTCCTCTCGACAGGTCTCACGCTCGATGTTCTCGGGGCCGACATCACCGGTCTATTCCCGGAGCCACGCGACACTGTGCTCAGCATGTTCGCGCGTGCGCGCGCCGGCGAGCGAGTCGAGATGCCTCGGCACACTCAACTCAATGGGCGCGAGACGTGGTGCGATGGGACCATCGAGCCTGTGTCGATGGAAGGTGGGACTGGACTGCTTATCACTGTACGCAAAATGAATGCTGACGCTCGCGACTCGCTGAACAATCCTGATGCTTGCCGGCGCAAGACCGAGCAGGACCGCGTCCTGGACGTTTTGGAAGAGGGTGACGCCGTCTACGTGCTTGACTCCGAATTTCGCGTGGTGCTCGTCAGCACGTCGCTGGGGGCAAGCAGCGGCAAGGAGCGCGGTGAGACGCTCGGACGCCGGCTCTGGGACGTGTGGCCAGAGACAGCTGACCCGAACTTGAAGTTCTGGACTGTGCACCACCGCGTCATGCGCGAGCGCGTTCCGGAAACGTTCGCGGAGTACTTCCCGCCGCTCGACCTCTGGGCTGAGATTCGCGTTGTCCCCACCGATCAGGGCGGCATCGCAGCGTTCTTCCGCAGCATCAACGACCGCAAGGGAGCCGAGGCGCAGGCGAGGTCGCTCGCGCGGCTTCCAGAAGAGAATCCCGATCCCGTGCTTCGAATCTCGAAGGACGGCACCGTGCTGTACGCGAACAGAGCCGCACTGTTGCGGCTGTCAACCGTTGGTGTCATCCAAGGAGAAGTCGTACCCCTCCAGATCGTTGACGCTGCCGAGCGAAGTTTCTGCGAGAACCGCCGGGTTCAGTGCGAGGTCGAGTGCAATGGCGTCGTGTTCTCCATGACCGTCATGCCTGTTGGCGCAGAAGTGAACATCTACGCCCAGGACATCACCGCGAGGAAGCGCGCCGAAGAGATGCTGCGTAGCCGCGAGGCCGATCTCGCCCGCGCGCAGGCCGTGGCACACCTCGGCAGCTGGCGGTGGGACCTCGTCCTGGAAACGGTCTCTTGGTCTGACGAGTTGTACCGCATCTTCGGCCTCGATCCGGCGACATCCCTCCCGTCGAACGAGGCGGTGCGGGAGCTCATTCACCCGGATGATCGCGATGGGTACGCAAGTCATCTCGCGATGGCGCTCGCAGGAACGCCCATCGCGTCGTTCGAGTCGCGCATCGTCCGGCCCGACGGCGCGGAGCGGGTCGTGCTGGCGAGCGGGTTCGACATCGAGCGCGAGGCTGGCGGAAAGCCGAAGGCGCTCTTCGGGACGATTCTCGACATCACGGATCAAAAACGCGCCGAGGAGGCGCTCCGCGAGAGCGAGGCGAGGCTGCGTCTCGCTCAAGCTGCCGGGCGGATCGGGACGTTCGAGTGGAACATCCAGACCGGCGTGAACACCTGGAGCCCGGAGTTGGAGACTATGTACGGGCTCGCGCAGGGCGAATTCAAACGGACGCAGCGAGCCTGGGAAGAGCTGCTTCATCCGGACGACCGCGCGCGCGCAGTCTGCGCGGTGGAGAGGGCATTCGAGACTGGTGAACCCGGGGAGGCGGAGTTCCGGGTGGTCTGGCCAGACGGGACGGTGCGCTGGCTCAACGGGCGATGGCAAGTGTTCAGGGACCCGCAGGGCAAGGCGCTTCGCCTGACCGGGGCCAACATCGATATCACCGAGCGCAAGCGTGCCGAGGAGGGGCTACGCGAGGCCAACGAAAAGCTCATGGAAGTGAACCGCCGGAAGGACGAGTTCCTGGGCATGCTCTCACATGAGCTCCGGAATCCGCTCGCGTCCATCCGGAACTCCACCTACATCCTCCACCACGCCGCCCCCGGGAGCGATCAGGCCCGGCGCGCGCAGGCGGTCATCCAGCGACAGGCCGAGCACCTGACGCGCCTCGTGGATGACCTCCTCGACGTGACGCGCATGGCTCGAGGGAAGATCGGACTGCGTCGGGCGCAGATCGACCTGCGCGACATCATCGGGCGGGCCGCGGAGGACTTCCGGGTCCTGCTGCTCGACCGAGGCGTCCACTTCGAGGCCGCGATCCCTGACGGGAAACTTCTGGCCGACGCCGACGGGACGCGCGTCAGCCAGCTCGTGGGCAACCTGCTCCACAATGCCTCGAAGTTCACCCGACGCGGTGACACGGTCACGCTCTGCATCGTGGCGAGTGAGGGCGCAGCGGAGATCAGGATCCGTGACACGGGCACCGGGATTGACCCCGAGCTGCTGCCGCACGTCTTCGAGGCCTTCGTCCAGGGAGAACGGACCCTCGCACGCACCGATGGCGGGCTGGGGCTGGGACTCGCGCTCGTGAAGGTCATCACGGAGCTGCACGGTGGGACGGTGGAGGCGCGCAGCGCCGGCAAGGACTGTGGCTCGGAGTTCATCGTCCGACTCCCGTTGCTGAGCACGTCGGACGTCGCAGCACCGTCCGCCTCCCTCGCGAGCAAGGGTGCCGTGGACGCCGCGTTCTCACCGTCGACGCCGACCGCGACTGGGCTGATTCGCTCGCGGTCACGGTGAGGATGCTTGCGCATAAGGTGGAAGTCGCGTACGACGCCTGAGCGCGGTCGAAAAGGTTCGCGCGAATCGCCTCATGTCGTACTGCGCGATATCGGTTTGCCCGCAGGGGGCTACGACGTGGGCGGCGATCAGCACGGACGCCCCAACCAGCATGCAACTCTTCGCGGGTGAGCGGGTAGGCAAAGCGTCATTCCTGGCGCCGGTTTTCGTTTGGACCGAAGTACTCCGGCGCGGCGAGTTGTGCCCCTCGAATCCCTGGATGATCTCGAAGGGTTGGGGCTGTTGTGGCGGGAGCTGCTCACGAGCGGCCGAGGCGGGAACTGGAATCTTCGGCAGCACAGCCTTTGCACCTGCGCACGGGTCCGGCGAGCCAGCATGGACACCACGGCAACGCTTCTGCGTGTCCGACGTTCGGGTAGGGAGGGCCCGGCGAACCGTGGTGGTACGGCCGTGCCGGACCTCACCCCGAGCCGGAGGTCTCGAAACGTCGGCGGCTTGTGGTTCTTCGGTGAGGGGCCGCGTCGCCACGGGCTCCTCGGGCCAGCTTAGATCACGAGCCGCCTACAGCTCGCACCCGCGTAGGCCATGTCCGGGGTGGTAAAGGCGGCGCCGGCACTCCCGTCCGGCCCGATAGCGATGATGCCACCCCGTCCCCCGGTGCGCCGATGCAAGTTGGCGAGAACCTGCTCGATCGCTGTCTGCGGCACCTCGCCATGGCTCACGCGGTCCGACACCGCCTTGGCGGCGGCGGTGCGGATGAAGGCCTCACCCCATCCCGTGCAGCACACCGCCGCCCCTTCGTCGTCGGCGTATAGGCCGCAACCGACGAGCGGGGTATCGCCAACCCGACCGGCCTTCTTGCCGCGCGTGCCGCCGGTGCTGATGCCTGCGTAGAGGTTGTAGCCTGGTCCGCCGCCGCGCCGTACGCCGATCACGATGCCTACGGTGCCGCGCTGGCCATGCTCCGTTGCCGCACCCTCGCTGCTCACCTTGCCTTCCTCGTCGAAGAAGATGCGCGCGTCGGGCTTTCCCGCCTTCACCCAGGCCTCGTAACCCGCGTACTCTCGCGGGTGGACCAGGGTGCGCGGATCGACCGGTGTGAATTTCTGGGCGAGAGCGAAGCGCTCCGCTCCGTCGCCGACGAGTAGCACGTGCTCGGTTCGCTCCATCACAGCATGGGCGATGAGACTCGGGTTCTTGAAGCGCCCGATCAAGCCTACCGCGCCGGCCTTGAGGCCGGCTCCCTCCATGACTGCCGCGTCCAGCTCCACCTTGCCGTCCTCGTTGAGGAAGCTGCCGGTACCAGCATCAAAGGTGGGATCGTCCTCCATGACCACCAGGGCTGCCAAGACCGCCCGGAGTGGCGCCTCGCCGGCGCCGAGCGAGGCGAGCGCGGCCTGGTGTGCGGCACGGACCCCGGCCACGTGCGGGGCCTTGAGCGATTCGGGAATGGCCCAGGCGCCGCCGTGGACCTGGACGACGTAGCGTGGGTCGGTCCCTTCGACCTGGGCATGCGAGAACATGGCGGCGACGCTACCACGGGGATGGACCGGAGATCGCTTGCCCCCCCCTTGCTGGAATCGCTGTGAGAACACCAGCCCGAGCGGCCCACGTGGCCCGAAGCGCTTCACCTCGTCGCCGTCAGGAGTGTGGGGTCGGTAGCCTGTTCCCCGCTGCGTGCCTGCGTGACCGCGAGGGGCATGCAAGCACCTGTACCGCAGCTCTTCGCTTGTTACCGATGCTGTCCCGCCGCGTGAAGGAAGGCTACCCATCCTTGCGGAGATCGAACGCAGGGCGGGCCGCGCAGGTTGGTGCCGCCATCGGGCATGCCCCGCTCCAGTGCGGAGCAAACGGGTTCTTTCACGGCCGGGTGGTTTCGATGCGGACTTCACCGTGGGTCTCGCCCGGAAGGGACTCGTGGAAACGCCGGGATGGCGGCGCCGAGAGAATTACCGACGACGCGCCATGTTCGCCGCGAGCGCCCGGATGTGTCGATCGTCTGTCCCGCAACAACCACCGACGATGGACAGACCGAACCGCTCCACAACCGCCGTCGCAGAACTCGCGAACGATTCGGGCGAGTCCGTGTCGATCTCGGCGCGCCCGTCCAGTTCCTCCGGCGGGAGGCGAGAACCATTTCCCTGAAGCGCGACGAATCGTTGGTGGGAGCGCAACGTCTCGAGGGCCGCCCAAAAGTTGTCTGGGTGCACGCACGTTCCAGCATATCCGAGCGGCGGCTGCGCGAGCCCCTCATCGAGGCGCGAGACGGCATCACCGATAGGTTCGCCGTCCAGGAGCGTACCGTCCGCGCGAACCACGAAACCGACGATGTAGGGCACAGCAGTTGCGCCGATGGCTCGTGCGAGTCCGAGCGCCTCGCCGGCACAAGGCAGGGTTGCCGCGATAACCAAGTCTACCCCCGCATCGGCGAGGGCAAGGGCCTGCTCGGCGTGGAACCTCTGAGCCGCGGCTGCGGTGAGCGCGCCGGCCGGGGAGTACGCGTTACCACGGCAGCCCATGAGTCCCGCCACGTAGATCCGCTCGGCATCAGCCGGGTACTCGGCCCGGAGTTCACGGACGAGTTCCACTGCCTTCGCGCAGACTTGGGCCGCCGAGGGGAGACCGGTTCGCGCCAGCCGCTCGGGCGTGGCGCGCCAGGTCGGCGCACAAACGATCATGGGTAGGCGCCAGTCGCGCGCGACGTCGAGATAGCTGCGCCAGATCCGGCGCAAGGCCTCACGCCCTGCGGCGTCAAAAACGAGCGAGGTGTTCGCGACCTCGGGGTCGAGGACGATGTCCGTGGAACGCCGGAGACGCTCGATGACTGCGCCCTCGGTGAGCACCAGGTCCCGCCGCGCGACGCGCTCACGGATCGAGATCATGTAATCCATCATCGCATGTCAAATGATCGGCCTCCATGCGATGGCGAGACCATGTCGTCCAGGGTCCTGAGCCAAGATCCGCGGCGCCGGCCGGCGGCCCATCGGCGTGGATCCGATCATGACTGGAACGAGTCGAAGGCCGGTACTTGGAAGGCGTGCGCGCCCCGTCGTGCCTGCGACGCGATGGGGGCGAGGACCGGGCCGTCGCCGCTTCTCCTGAAAGGCGAGGGCGATCTTCCCCAAGCGAATGCGAGGCGGTAGGTCTCGAAGAGCGGGGTTGTGTCAGCATCAGCCCTCGAATGTGGAGGGGCGTGAGAGCTCCCCACGCCTCTCGAACCTGCTCGTGCCCTCAGCAACACGCCATCCCCGCAGGGAATGGTCACGCGATCGAGTCTCAGCCTGGGCAGTCCCGGAGCATGGATGGGTCACTTGCGAGAGGATCGCTAGCTGGTCTTCGTCGGGCCTTGTCCCTGTCAGAATCGCCAGATAGCCTGTGGAGATGCTGATCGCCGTGGCGCTCGCCGTCATCGCGGTCCCCGGTCCTGTCACGGTCGAGCGCGTCCGCGCGAGCGCCGCCGGAGTCCTGCGCAGCGGCCGCTACCAGACCGAACTTCCGGGTGATGGGTTGCCGCCCTTGACCGGGCTTCTCGATCTGTCGCCTGCCCTGGTGCGCGCCTTCGTCGTGACCGTGGTTGCCGCTGCGCTCGCCCTTACGGCCCTGTGGTTGGTGCGGCACCTACGGCTGCGTCGAGAGGAGGCCGCGGTGGGACCGAGCGCCGCCGAGGAGCCCGCGTTCGAGGACCACGCCGATGCCGCGGCGCGTCTCGCGGCCGAAGGGCGCTTCGCCGAAGCGATCCACCTCCTTTTGCTCGATACGCTCGCCGAACTATCGCGCGCGGCGCGGCTGTCCCCCTCGCTCACCTCGCGGGAGATCGTGGCGCTGGCCCAGCTCGCTCCGGCGGCGCGGACCGCGCTGGCGGACCTCGTCCGGGCGGTGGAGGTCTCCTATTTCGGCGAGGCCATACCCGCCGAGGCCGAATACCGGGCTTGCTCGGCTCGGTTCCAGGCCTTCCTCGCCAGCTACCGGACTGACGCGTGACTTCTCCTTTTCGGAGATCCACGGCGCGGTGGCTCGTGGCGGTGACCGGCCTTTCGATGCTCGCGAGCGGGCTCCTCGCGGTCTACGGCGCGGACCTGTTCGAGACCCGTTCGGCCGGAGCGGATGCCTTCAGTCGCTCGGCCCTCGGCCACCGCGCCGCGCTCCAGGTGTTGCACGACCTCGGTTGGCGGGTCGTCATCTCCCAGCATGCCACGAGCTCCCGGGCCTCCGCCGATGCGGTGGTCCTCGTCGCTGAGCCGGGGCTCGGCGAGGACGGCCCTCGCCAAGCCGCCCTCCGAGCGATTCTGGACGAGGCACCAGCGGTTCTACTCGTGCTCCCCAAGCGGAGCGGCACCCCGGAACCGGCCAGAGGAGATTGGCTGAGCGCCGTGCAGCTGCGCCCGCTGGATGAGGTACAGCGCGCCTTGCGCATGGTGGATCCGGGCGGCCAAGTCGTGCGACCGTCTGCAGCGGGTGTGGGCACCTGGCATGGGGCCTTGCCCGCTCCATCGCTCGATGCGCCTCAGCTCATGAATACCTCGGCCCTCGTGCCTCTCCTCGCCACCGAGGCGGGGATCCTGGTCGCCGAAGGGCATCCGGAGGGCCGCCACCTCGTGGTGCTGTCCGATCCCGACGTCCTCGAGAACCACGGACTCGGTCGAGGTGACGACGCACTGCTTTGGGTACGGATCCTGGAGCGGCTCGGCGCCGGACCGCGGGCGATCCTCGTCGACGAGACGGTACACGGCCACGAGGTGCAGCCGTCCCTCGTCCGTGAGCTGCTCCGTGTTCCTCTCTGCTTCGCCACCTTCGAGTTCCTGTTCACAGGCCTTCTCCTCGCCTGGGCCGCCCTCGTACGCTTCGGACGTCCTCGCTCGCCGCCGCCCCTGCAGGCCACCGGTGCCATGACGCTGGTGGAGTCGGCCGGGGCGCTGCTCGCCCACGCTGGTCATCCAGGGGTCGCGGTGAGCAGTTACTTTCGTTCGGCCCAGGAGCAGCTGGCGCACGATCTCAGGCCCCCGGGCGAGCGTGGCGGGATCGAGATCTGGGTTCACCGGCACGCCGAGGCGCGGGGCCGGGCGCTCGAGCTCGCAGGGCTGGTCGCTCGAGTGAAGAGCCTCGAGGGACGGGCCAGCGCTCAGGAGGCGCTGCGGCTCGCCGCCGACATTCACAAGTGGAGGGAGGAGATGTCCGATGGACGTAGCCGCGATTCGTGAACTCACCGAGCGTCTGCGCCTCGAGGTCCACAAAGCCGTGGTGGGCCAGGACCGCGCACTCGAACTCATGCTCATCGCCTTGCTCTCGGATGGGCACGTGCTCCTCGAAGGAGTCCCGGGAACCGCCAAGACCCTGCTGGCACGGGCCTTCGCAGCGGCCCTCGGGGTCGGGTTCGGCCGGGTCCAGTTCACCCCCGACCTCATGCCAGGCGACGTCATCGGGACGAACCTCTTCAACTTCCAGACCAATGCCTTCACCCTGACGCGGGGGCCGATCTTCACAGACGTCCTCCTCGCCGACGAGGTCAACCGGACGCCCCCGAAGACGCAGGCGGCGCTGCTGCAGGCCATGCAGGAGCGCGCCGTCACCATCGACGGGACGACCTACCCACTGTCCCGGGGCTTCATGGTGCTGGCCACCCAGAACCCGATCGAGCAGGAGGGCACCTACCCGTTGCCCGAGGCCGAGCTCGATCGCTTCCTCTTCAAGATCGCCGTGGGCTATCCGGACCGCTCCGAAGAACGGGAGATGGTGCGGCTTCACGGCCACCGCACCGCCACCCCCACACTTGCCGAGTATGGGATCGCCCGCGCCGCTTCGCCCCAGGACCTCATCGAGATGCGAGGTACCGTAGGCACGCTCCGGCTCGCCGATGCAGTCATCGATTACGTGGTGGACCTCGTGCGCGCGACGCGCGAGCGGCAGGCCCTCCTGTGCGGCGCCTCGCCGCGGGCGGCCAACATGCTGGCGGTAGCGGCGAGGGCTCGTGCCGCCATCGAGGGACGCAACTTCGTCATTCCGGATGACGTGAAGGCTCTCGCGCTCCCGGTCCTGCGACATAGGGTGGTGATGGCACCGGCCGCCGAGATCGAGGGCCTCACCGCCGAAGGCGCCATCACGCGCCTCCTCGAGGAGGTAGAGGCCCCGCGATGATGCACCCGACAGATCGAGCCATCGTGCTCGCAGCGGTCGGCCTCCCCCTCGCCTTGTTGCCGGCCATCGTCCGACCGGGGCTGTGGGGAGCCTGGTTCGTGTTCTTCCTGGGGTTGGCCCTGGCCCTCGGTCTCGACGCCTTCCTCGCGCTCCCGCCCGGACGTCTCGTCCTCGACGTCCAGATTCCGAAGAGCCTGGTGGTGGGGGAACCCGGACGAGTGACGGTGCGCGCCCAGGCGATGCGGTCGGCCGAAGTCGAGTTCCTGCTCGACCTGCACCCCGATTTTGCGCCGGCGCCCAAGGTCCGCGTCGCGATGGAACCGGAACGCGGGGCGTCGGTGGAGATCACGATCGTGTCGCGGCGGCGCGGGCATCCGACCGTGGACGCGCTCTGGTGCCGCTGGTCGGGCCCCCTCGGCCTGATGCGCCGCCAGGTCCGCCGCGCGCTTGGGATCGAGGTCGCCGTCGTCCCGGACCTCGCCCCGGTCCAGGCCGTCGCGCTCCGGTTTCAGGCGGCACCGTCAGCTCGGGCGGGGCTCAAGGTCGAGCGATATATGGGGGACGGCTCCGAGTTCGACGCGGTCCGGGAATATGCCCCCGGGCTCGACCATCGAGCCATTCACTGGAAGGCGTCGGCGCGGCATCGCCGCCTGCTGTGCCGGGAGTTCCGCGCCGAGCGTGACCATCAGGTCCTCCTGGCTCTCGACACCGGTCATCTCATGGCCGAGGCGGTGTCCGGGGTGCCACGGCTCGACCACGCCATCTCGGCCGCGCTCCTGCTCGGCTATGCGAGCCTGCGCCTCCACGACCGGGTAGGGCTGTTTGCCTTTGACCGCGCCGCACGGGCCTGGACCGATCCCCAGGGCGGCCTGGGGGCCTTTCCCCGCTTGCGCGCAGCCACGGCGCAGCTCAGCTACACGCACGAGGAGACGAACTACACGCTCGGCATGGCCGAGCTGTCGTCGCGGCTCCGGCGCCGCTCGCTCGTGGTGGTCTTCACCGAATTCGCGGACACCGTCACGGCCGAACTCATGATCGAGAACGTGAGCCGGCTCGCGCGCAAGCAACTCGTGTTGTTCGTGGCCCTGCGGGACCCGAATGTGGAAGAGGTGGCCCGCGGAGCACCGCGCCACAGCGCCGACCTGTATCGGGCCGTGGTGGCCTCCGACCTGGTGCGCGAGCGCGAGCTCGTCCTGGCGCGCCTGCGCCGGGCAGGGGTCCATTGCGTCGACGCATTCCCCGGAAACCTGTCGACGCGCTTGCTCAACCGCTACCTTGACATCAAGCGCCGGGAGCTCGTGTGATGGCGATGCGACTGAGAAGCGCAGTCTTCCGGGCCGAGCGCGAGACCTCATGGCGCGAGCTCGAGCGCCTGTTGAGGTCCGTGGAGGAGGGGGGCCTCAGGGCTCTCACCCCTTCCGATCTCGTCCGCCTTCCCACCCTGTACCGAGGCACGCTCTCGGCCCTGTCGGTGGCACGAGCGACCTCCCTCGACCGCAACGTCGTCGAATACCTGGAAGCCTTGGCCGCGCGCGCCTACCTCGTGGTCCACGGCAATCACCGCCATCTGCGCGAGGCCCTCACGACCTTCTTTTTCGAGCGCTTTCCGACGGCCGTCCGGGCTCACCGGTGCGAGTTGGCCCTCGCCTGGGCCCTGATGCTTGCGGGTGCCGTGGCCGCGTTCGCCCTCACGCGCACCGATCCGGAGCGCTTCTACGCCTTCGTGTCGGCGGCGTACGCGCAGGGCCGGGGACCGACCTCCTCCACCACCTCGCTCCGCGATGTCCTCTACACGCGTGACGACCTCGCACGCGGGCTCAAGACCTTTGCCATGTTCCTCTTCGACCACAACACCCGGATCGGCATCACTGCCTTTGCCATCGGCGTTGCCGGCGGGGTGCCCACCGCGCTGCTCCTGCTCTCGAATGGTCTCGTGCTCGGTGCGTTCGCAGCCCTCTACCAAGGGCGTGCCCTGGGTCCGGACTTCTGGGGCTGGCTCTTGCCCCACGGGGTGACCGAGCTCACCGCCGTCGCCTTGTGCGGTGCAGCGGGCTTCGCTCTCGGGCAGGCCCTCCTCTTCCCCGGTCAACAGGAGCGGTGGTCGGCCCTCGCACGCAGAGGTCGGGAGGCGGGTGTGATGGTGCTCGGAGCGGTGGTGATGTTCGGCCTGGCTGCCCTCATCGAGGGCATCTTCCGGCAGCGCGTTCACGCGCTCTCCCTCCGGTACGCGGTGGGCGTGAGTTCCGCCGCCGCATGGGTCTTCTATTTCGGGTTCCTGGGGCGAAGCCGTCCGTGAGCGGTGATCAGATCCAGCCGCGGCGCGTCCGCGAGGTCGTCTCGCCCGAGGGGGTGCCGCTGCATTTCGAGGTGGCGCCCGTCGGGGATCGCCTGGGTGCTCTTGCGCTCGACCTCATGTGGATTGGCCTCGGGACGGGTGCGGTGCTGTTCGCGCTGGCCATGGCGCTCAGGGTTGGCGGGCAAAGCGAGCGATTCGGCGATCTGGCGATGGCCGTGCTCCTCTTGGCCTCATTCCTCATCCGCACCTTCTACTTCGCCTTCTTCGAGCTCACCTGGCGCGGGCAGACACCCGGCAAGCGCCGCACCGGACTCAGGGTGGTCGATGCGCGAGGCGGTGCCCTCACCGCCGAGGCCATCTTGACCCGCAACTTGACGCGGGAGCTGGAACTCTTCTTGCCGCTGGTGGCCCTGACGGCACCGGCGGCGCTCCTGCCCGACGCACCGGGCTGGGCGGGCCTTCTCGCGCTGGCCTGGGGCCTCATCTTCGGCCTCCTTCCCTTGTTCAACCGGGAACGTCAGCGCGTCGGTGACTTTGTCGCGGGAACAGTCGTGGTCCGGCTACCGTCGGTGCCACTGCTCCACGACCTCGTGGCGGTGCACGGTGGGCCTGAGGTTTCGGCGCTGCGGTTCACCCCCGCCCAGCTGGAGGTCTACGGGGTGTACGAGCTGCAGGTGCTCGAGCAAGTTTTGCGCGACGAAGGCAAGCCCGGGTACGCGAGTGCCCTTGCCATCGTGGCGAGCCGGGTGCGTGCCAAGATCGGTTGGGACGGACCCCCCGCGGGCGACGAGGTCTTCCTGCGTGCCTTCTATGCCGCCCTGCGGGCGCGCCTCGAGCACCGGCTCCTGCTCGGCCGCCGTCGCGCCGACAAGCACGACCGCGGTGCGGCGTCCTAGACCGCAGATCCGCGCGCGGACCTATTCGAAGATCCGCGCAAGCTGGGACGTGTCGGCGCCTTCCTTTTCCACGCGCAGGTCGTGGTAAGCGACTCCGGCCGCGGTGGGGAACAGGCCATTCCCGATGGCGGTGACGGCCCAGGCGAGCGCGGTGGCGGCCACGAATGGGAGGACGCCACGCCGTGAGGCCACGCCCACCGCCGCGTTCACGACCGAGACCACCACCCAGAAGACGACCATGGACAGGAAGAGGGCGTTGCGCCGGCCGAGCGTGAGGCGGCGGCTGCGCGCCACCGCCTCGCTCGATCGAAGATTCGGCTCGGCCACCCGAGCCGGCACCGAGACGGCCAGGCGGCAGGAAGCCATGATGCCAGGCACGATGAGGAGCAACGTCCAGAGCATGACCCGCAGCCCGACGTCGAGCGAGGTCACGAGCACGGGCCAGAACTTGCGGAAGCCAAACCCGAGCAACTCGGCCGCCGCCGGCCGGCGGCCGTCGAGCGACTGGAGCACGCCACGGGTGAGCGCACCCGTGGAGACGAGGGCGAGCACACCAGAGAGAAGGCCAATGCCAAGCGCCAAGGTGGGATAGCGCAGCATGACCGAGGGACTCACGTGCGGTGCGGTCACAACCGGCGCGGGCCCGAGCCACAGCTGGGCGACGAGGACGGGAAGGTACAAGAAGAGCATGACGAGCGAGAAGGCCACAGCGTTCTGCCCCCACACCGCGAAGGTCCGTCCGATGATGCTACCCGCCGTCACCTGGGGTAGAGGCACAGCGGGAGCGATCGGCCCCGTATCCATGACGTCCATCTGGTGTCCCCCTTAGGTCGATCTCGCCAGTCTAGCTCGGCCGAGCGGCCCGCACCCTGCCTCGGCCATAGAAACGGCAGGCAGCGCGGAAAGTCCAGGAAATGGGGGTGGCTCGGGAGCTCGCGCGGTGCCGGGTTCCCCTGATAGAGGTGCCACTTTGAAGCGAGTTTCCAAACGGGCCACCGGATCCCGGGTTCACTCGGGCGGGTTCATGGGGTTTTCGGTCCACAAGGATTGGTGCCTCTGGTGGCGGTCACGCGGGGCAGGAGGCGGCCGGCTCGAGCACCATCGCGCGGAGATGTTCCCGGGCCGCGACCCGGAAGGACCACCCTTCGTCTGCCATGCGGCCCGATCGCGTGAGCTCCCGCGGCGGAGGGGCTTCTGGAGCGGCGAAAGGTCGCGGCGAATGACGCGCCCGGTGGGGGGCCTGCTCGTCGCCACGACCCGCTTCCAAAGGTCGGAGAATGGGCGGGTAAGCTACCGGGCGCGACGATCGGTGCCGAGGTGCGGCCGTGTCGTGGGAGGACTCACCTCGCTCGATCCAGCGCAATCTGGTCCAGCGAAAGGCGGTAGCATCGAGCCGTGTTCTGGGGGCGAAAGCGCAGGAGTCGCCGCGATCTCGTAGCTGCGGGAGACCGGGCTCGCGCTAAGGGTAAAGTGCGCAGCGCGGTGGCGGCCTACCGTCAGGCCCTTGCCGATCACGACCCTGATGACCCGCTCGTCCACGGCAAGCTCGCACCGCTCCTGCTCGAACTCGATGACGAGGACGGGGCGCTCGCGAGCTACCGCCGCGCCGCGGAAGGTCACCTTCAAATGGGCTTTCGTGAAAGAGCGCTCGCCGTCTATCAGCAGGCGCGCCGCGAGTTCCCGCTCGAAGCCGAGTTTCACAGCGAGGCCGCACGCGTCCATCTCATGCGCGGACGAAGGGCCGACGCAGCCCTCATCCTCGCTGAAGGGGGCCACGCGCTCGGCCGAAGCCGGCGTGCCGAGGGCATCGAGATGCTTCGCGGTGCCCTCGCCCTTCAGCCCGACCACCTCGGCGCGACCGTGGCGCTCGCGTCCCTCGTACGCCGCGAGGGGCGGCGAGACGAGGCGCTCCGCTTGTTGGCCGGGGTCGAGCGGGGCCTGCGCGGCAGGGCTTTGCGCCGAGTACGGCTCGAGATGCTGAAGGCAGCTCCCAGCCTGGCCGCGGGCTGGCGATGGCTGAAAGCTCTGCTCTCGGCCGACCCGGCGAACGTTGCAGCGCGACCGGGCGCGGCGAGCTAAGCGCGCTCGTCACCCGGGAAGGACAGGAAACTTCCGAAGGGTGCACCTCGCCTCGCGGTCCGGGTGCTTCGGCCCCATCTGAAGCGGAGACCCGCTGCGCGGCGGAGCCGATCTAGCGCAGACCGTGCTGCACGAGGAGGTCATGCATGTCGTTCGCGTGCTCCTCCTCCTTCGCCAGGATGACCTCGAGCATCTGGCGCGTGGTGGGGTCGTGATTGGCGAAATAGCGGACCATGGCCCGATAGGTCTCGATGGCGACCCGTTCGGCGACCAGATCCTCCTCGATCATGCTGCGAAGGTCATTCCCCTCGACATACTGAGTGACCGAGCGAGTGAGCAGGCCTGCCGGGTCGAAGTTGGGTTTCCCGCCGAGCTGATCGATGCGTTCCGCGATCAAATCGGCGTGCTCCTCCTCCTCGCGGGCGTGCTGGGCGAACTCGTCCCTCACCGACTCGCTGTGGATGCCCTTGGCGGTGACGGCATGGAACTTGTAGCGGAGCACGCACACCACCTCGGTCGCGAGCGCGTCGTTGAGGATCTTGACCGCCGTGGCCACATCGCCCTCGTAGTTGCCGGTGACGGGGCCTTCGTCCATGTGCTCCCGCGCGCGCTTGCGCAGCATCTCCATGTCCATCACGAATGGTTGCGTTGTTTGCATCTCGGCCATGTCGAATGTCCTTGGCGATCGGCCGGCAGGGGATGCCTCTCCTGCCCGAGCCCCTCCCAGCTTGTGCATGACGGGGCGCGCGGGGAGGCAGGCCCACGGGTATGGACCCCAGAGGAAACCCGGCGAACAGCCGATCGCTCGGGCCCGTGCTGGCCCCGACTTTTCCCCATCCGGCCGTTCCCCCTGCCCGGGGCCGACCCCAATTCAGCACGAGCGAGGTTCCTAGGCGGCCGCACGGCCGCGCTTCTGGCTGAAGGCGCTCACTGCTACCGAGAAGATGATGAGGAGCCCGAAGGTGACGTCCTGGAAGTAGGGGCTCACCTGCAGCATGTTGAGGGCGTTGGAGATGACCCCCATCAGGAGGACGCCAAAAAAGGTGCCGACGATGCGCCCTTTGCCGCCGTTCATAGGGGTTCCCCCGATGACCACGGCGCCGATGGCTTGCAGCTCGATGCCGGCGCCGGTGGAAGGCTGGGCTGCCCCGACCCGCGAGAGCAGCATGGTGGCGGCGATGCCGACGAGAAGACCGTTGAGGGCGAAGAAAGCGAGCTTGTTGCCGTTGAGGTTCACTCCCGAGAGAAAGGCGGCCCGCTCATTGGCGCCGATGGCGTAGATCCTGCGGCCTAGGCGGGCGAACTTGAGGATGAAGCCCACCACGGCATAGACGGCCAGGCTCACCACGAAGATGAGGGGCACGACCCCCAAGAAGCGCGTCGAGCCGAGGGCCTCGAATTTCCCGTAAATCGTCTGCAGCGAGGCCTGGGTGAGTGCGAGCGCGATGCCGCGAAAGACGCCGATGGCCGCGAGGGAGATGATGAAGGAGGGAGCCCGGAAGACGATGGAGTTGAAGCCGACGAAGAACGCGCAGGCGACCGCCACGCCCAGGCCTGAGACGACGGCCAGAGGATAGGGTGCGTTCGCCTTCATGAGCATGGCCATGATGCAGGCGGAGAGGCCGATGTTGGCGCCCACCGAGATGTCGAAGTTCCCGGAGATGATGAGGATGGTGGCCCCCGAGGCGACGACGCCCAAGGTCGAGATCTGCTCGAAGATGTTGACGATGTTGTTCACCCGGAAGAAGCGCGGGTTCACCGCGCCCGTGAAGGCCGAGGTGAGGAGCACCACCACGAGCAGGAGGAACCACTGACTCCTAAGGAGGCTCCCCCGGGGCCCTTTTCGCCGCGCGTCAACCATGACCCCCTCCCTCACACCCCGATGAACTCGCGCATCAGGTATTGCTCGCCGATGTCCACGTTCTCGACGATCCGGACCATGCGGCCGCCGCGCATGATCCCGATGCGGTCGCTCATGGAGAGGAGTTCGGGCATGTCCGAGGACACCATGATGAGGCACTTGCCCGCACGGGCCAGTTCCACCATGAGCTTGTAGATCTCTTCCTTGGCTCCGACGTCCACACCCTTGGTCGGCTCATCGAAGATGTAGAGTTCGGCGTCCTCCAGCATCCATCGAGCGATGATGACCTTCTGCTGATTGCCGCCCGAGAGGCTCGCGATCTCCTGGGCCTGGTTCGCGACGGCGATGCGCAAGCGATCGACCATCGAGGCGGTCAGGCGGGCTTCCTCGCCGAGGTCGAGGAGAGGGCCCCCCCGCATCTCGTGATGAACCAGGGTGACGTTCTCGGCCACGCTGCGCGGTCCCAGCATGGCGTACTTCTTGCGGTCCTCGGTGATGAGGGAGATCCGCCGGCGGATGGCCTCGGCCGGCCCGCTCGCCTTGACCGGCAGGCCATCGAGGACCACCTCGCCCTTCTCGCGACGGTTCATCCCGAAGATGAGGCCGACGAGTTCGCTCCGGCCCGACCCGACGAGTCCCCCGATGCCGAAGATCTCGCCGGCCCGCACCTCGAAGCTCACGTCGTCGACCCGCCCCGCCCAGGCGAGGTGGCGGACCTCGACGCGGACCTTCCCCAGGTTCACCCGCTCGCGCCGGTAGAAGAGCGAGGCGTCGCGGCCGACCATGCTGCGGATGACGAGGTCGACGTCCACCTCCTCGCGCCGGTAGGTGGCCACCCGTTCCCCATCCTTGAGGACGAGAATGGTGTCGCCGATCTCGAAGACCTCCTCCAGGTAGTGCGAGATGTAGATGATGGCGATGCCGCGAGCCCTGAGCTCCCGCACGAGCTTCATGAGCGATCGCTTCTCTTCGTAGCCGAGGGAGCTCGTGGGCTCGTCCATGATGAGGATGCGGGCGTCGCGGTGGAGGGCCTTCACGATCTGGAGGTTTTGCTTCTGGGCGGCGGAGAGATCCTCCACGAGTGCGGTCTCGTCGATGTCGATGCGAAGGAGATCGAGGTGCTCTCGCGCGGCCTCGCCCTGGGCCTTCGCGTCGACGGTGAGGGGCAGAGGGCCCTTGCGCTCGGCGCCGAGGAAGATGTTGTCGGCTACCGTCAGGGATTCGATGAGCTCCACGTCCTGGTAGATGGTGGAGATGCCGAGGGCCATGGCCTCCCGCGGCGTGAGCGCGAGATGGCTCTTTCCACAGAGCACCACCGATCCCGAGTCGGGGGCCACCGCGCCGGAGAGGATCTTGATGAGCGTGGACTTGCCGGCCCCGTTCTCGCCCACCACGCAGAGGACCTCGCCGGGGTGGAGGTCAAAGGACACCCCCGACAGCGCCGGCCGCTGGGCCCCGTAGGACTTGGTGAGGCCGGATACGGAGAGGACCGGGTCCCCCGTCATGCGACGCCTCGCGGGTCAAGAAGGAAAGGGAGGCGTCTCCGCGACGGAGCCGCCCCCCTGGCGCAAGAGGAGAGAACCCCCGCCCCGGGATCAGTACATCCCGTTGTACTGGGGGAAGTACTTCTTCGTGAGGTCGAGCCAGACCGGGTCGACGTCCCAGGGGATGACCTTGGTCTTGTCGTCGATGGTGGCCGGGGTCACCGGGGTGATGGGCAGCATGATCTGCTGGTTCTTCTTGACGATCTTGCCGGTGGTATAAGCGTGCAGCGCGAGCGCAGAGATCATCCCTTCCCATCCTGGCGAACTGGAGATGGAATACTTGAGGCTTCCCTCCTTCACGAGCTCGATGCCGTAGGGGGCGCCGTTCGTCGAGATGACCTTGATGGGGTTGTTGAGCATGTTGCTCGTCTTGAGCATGCGGACCACCGCCGCTCCCATCTCTTCGTTGAAGACGAAGAGCACCGAGAACTTGGTCCCGGACTGGATGAGGTCCTGTGCCTGGTTCACCGCGACGTTGGGGTCGTACTTGCCATCACGGATGGCCACGATCTTGTTCTTGCCGAGTCGGGCCACCTCGGGCTCGAAGCTCGCCCGGAACATCTGGACCGGCACGTGCTCGAACAAGCCCATGATGACCGCGATGTTCTCGCCGGGGTAGTTCTTGGCGATGTAGTTGGCGACGTCCTTGCCCATGGCGTTCCAGTCGAAGTCGATGGCGGCCACGATGTCAAAGCCGGACTTCAGGACCTGGCCCACGTTGTCGGTCACCACCAGGGGAATCTTGGCGGCGGCCGCCTTCTTGGCAGCGATGTTGGCGCCGTTCTGGTTGAAGGTGAACACGCACATGCCGTCGACGCCCTGATTGATGAGGGAGTCGATGTTGGCAATCTCCTTGTCGGGATCGTAGTTGGAATTGAGGACGATGACCTTGGCCCCGGCCTTCTCGGCCGCGAACACGAAGCCGTCGACGTCCTTCTTGTACCAGGTGTCGGGACCCGGCGTGACGTAACCGTAGACGAGCTGTTTGCCGGCGGCGGCGGCTCGGGGTGGAGCTGCTGCGCCGGCGGCCAGGGCGAGGGCGAGCGAACTGCTGACGAGCCACCTTCTCATGTGAGCCTCCTTGCGAACCGGTTCGTTCAACGCTCCTCCGGGATTCCGAGTGCCCGGAGGGTCCCACGGAGCCAGGCGAGAGAGCGCTCGATGAGCGGACCGCCCTGACCCTCGCACTCTAGGCTGAGGGTGCCATTGTAGCCACCGTCCCGAAGCAGGGCGAGGATCTTCTGGATGTTCGGGGCGTTCACTCCCTCGCCGATGGCGCTGTGGCTGATGCCGATGCCGGTCTCTTTGCCCCGCGCAGCCTGGGCCAGGCTCTCGGAGACGTCCTTGATGTGGACGTGTTTGACCCGCTTCAAGAAGCGCCGGCAGAACTCGACGGGATCGTTGCCGGCGATGAACGAGTTTCCCGTGTCGAAGTTGAGGCCGAGACGGTCGGAGCGCGCGAAGTCGAGCATCTTCTCCACGAGCTCGGGCTTGGTCGTGAAATAGCCATGGATCTCGATGGTGATGTCGATGCCATGGGCCTCGGCGGTCTCCAGGATGAGGCCGTAGCTTCGCTTCATGGCTTCGAGGGCTTCGGGGTCGGACATGCCCTCCGGCCTGTGCAGGCCGTCGGTGGTGGCGACGCTCGGGCAGCCGGCGAGCTTGGCCCAGGGAATGGTCTTGAGGACGTACGGCACGCCGTAGAGCGGGCCGTCGCGACCCGACAAGGGGTAGGCCGCGTCGACCTGCGAGAACGCTACGCCGTAGCGGTGCATCTTCTCGCGGAGGAGGGCGGGGTCCTCCACGAGCGAGACATGGGGGAAATAGCCGAGGCCGTGGATCCAGGACACACCGTCGATGACGCCGCACTCGATGGCATGCACGTCATTGCGATTCGCCCACGCAAGGCACTTCTCGAAGCTGAAGACGGCGGAATTGAAGGCGTCGGTATGAAAGCCGATCCGCATGTTTCATGACCTCCTCTTCCAAGTTCTCCGATCCTCGGCACGAGGCTCATCGGACGCGAAGACGCACGCGCTCGGGGGCGTGCGGGGCTCTAAGGTACCTCCTTCGCGGCCGTCGCTTTGGAGCGGACGAAATCCTCTTGCCTCGAGCTGCGCCGAAAACGAGAGCACGATCGGAACGCTCCGAGAGGATGGCGCGCTGCACCTAGTTGGGGATCGGTCTTCGGGATTCCCCCGATCGAGTGTGTTCACGGGTCGCACTTGCCTCGCCATGGAAGGGCAGGCGGGGACCGGCCAGAGCTCGCCAGCCGCCAGTCGAAAAAGTCGCGCCGACGCCAGGGCTCGCGAAAATGGCGTCGAGGCGAGAGCTGCGACCTCAAGTTCTCGCCCCGGCGTGCCGATGGAGGGATGGAGGGCGGCCATGAGATGCCTCCGCTGCAACGGCGACCTGGGGGGACGGTTCGTCCTCGACCCGCGGCCTAACCTGTACCGCGGACCCGCCTCGGTTCGCGAGGCGGCCCGCGGCGAGTTCATGTGCCCAGCATGCTGGGAAGAGGTCATGGGGGACCCCGAGGGACCTCGGCTCGACGACAGCCAGCCCCTTGACCGCTGGTCCTGTTGCGGGTTGTTCTACGCCGAGGACCCGACCCCGGGCCGGATCGTCGGGCGGTGCTGACGACCGATCCTGGCCACCGGCGAGCCGGCGACTCCCCTGCGGATCCTCACTCGACGGTCTTGAGCCACCCGCCGTCGACGTAGTAGCTCGACCCGACGCAGTAGCTGGCGCGAGGCGAGCAGAGGAACGTGTAGAAGTGAGCCAGCTCCTCGGGCGTGGCGAACCGGCCGATGGGGGTGTTCTCCTTGGCGATGCCTTCGAGGTATTGGTCCACCGTGCGATCGGTACCGCGGGTCAAGATCCCCGCGGTCTTGCGCCAGTCCGGGGTGAGGATGAGCCCAGGGTTCACCACGTTGACGCGAATGTTCTCCTTGATGAGCTCGTTGGCGAGGCACTTGGAAAACATGACGAGCGCCGCCTTCGTCGTGTTGTAGATGGGCTCGTACCCCAGCGGCTGCTTGGCGCAGATGGAGGCGGTGTTGAGGATGACGCCTCCTCCCCGCTTTCGCATGAGTGGGACCATGGCGCGCGACATCCGAACCGCGGCCATGACGTGCAGGTCCCAGTAGTACTGCCACTTCTCGTCGGCCGCCTCCATGATGGTCTCGGAGCTGCCGGTGCCCGCATTGTTGATGAGGAAGTCGATCCCGTCGAAAGCGGCGGCGATCCGCGACGCCGCCTTGCCCAGCTCGGGCCCCTTGGAGACGTCAGCGGCAATCCCGAGCGTCTTCACGTGATGAGAAGCAGCGAGGTTCTTGGCCTCGCGCTCCACACGCTCGGCGTCGCGGGCGCAGATGACCACCTCGACCCCTTCGGCGGCGAGGGCGTGGGCCACCGCCAGGCCGATCCCCACGCTGCCGCCGGTGATGACCGCCCTCTTGCCCTTGAGTTCCAGATCCATATGGTCGTTCCTCCTTGGGTGGTGCGGCGTTTCGTGCCCGTCGTCCCGCGCGTCGCTTGAGGGCAGGCCGAGGGCGCCACCGTCTCGCTTCTCGGTCACTCTTCCACCTCTTTCGCTGTGAGCACAAGCGCTCGCTTCGTGAGGTCGGCCCGGCCCAATGATGACCCGGGCGGGCACCTGGGGAGAGGGCGGTGGCCGAGCGATCAGCCAGCCGAGAACCGGTATCGGGTGGTCGTCCGGTAGTCTTGGCCGGGCCTGAGGATGGTCGAGGGGAAGCGCGGCTGGTTGGGCGAGTCGGGATAGTGCTGTGTCTCGAGACACAGACCAAATCGGCGCGCATAGACGCGGCCGCCCTTGCCAGTGAGGGTGCCGTCGAGGAAGTTTCCGGAATAGAACTGCAGACCCGGTTCGGTGGTGAAGATTTCCATGGTGCGCCCGGAACTCGCTCCCTGCACCCGAGCAGCGAGCCAGGGACCAGGCCCGTCCCCGCGCTTCAGGACGAAATTGTGGTCGTAGCCCCCGGCGAACCTCAGCTGCTCGTCGTCCGCCCCGATGCGCTCCCCGATTGTCCGCGATTGCGTGAAGTCGAAGGGCGTCCCCTTGACCGAGCGTAGCTCGCCGGTCGGGATGAGGCCCCGGTCCACCGGGGTGAAATAGTCCGCGTCGATGAACAGGCGGTGGCCGAGGACGTCGCCCTGCCCCGCCCCGTCGAGGTTGAAGTAGCCGTGGTGGGTCAGATTGCAAACCGTGGCTCGGTCGGTCGTAGCGTGGTAGTCGATCTGCAGAGAGTTGTCGTCGGTGAGGGCGTAGGTGACCTCTACCGCCAGGTTTCCCGGATAGCCTTCCTCGCCGTCTCGGCTGAGATAGAGGAGCTCGAGGGCCGCTCGGTCGCTGCCTGCGATGGGCTTGCCGGTCCACATCGCCTGGTCGAAACCCTTCGCGCCGCCGTGGAGGTGATTCTCCCCGTTGTTGCACACGAGCGTGAACACTCGGCCGTCCAGGGCGAACCGGCCGCGGGCGATCCGGTTGCCGTATCGCCCGATCAGGGCGCCGAGATAGGGACGGTTGTCCTTCAGATAGCCGTCGAGGTCTGGATGACCGAGCACCACGTCCTCGATCCGGCCGTGCCGGTCCGGCACGTGGAGGGCGACCACGATGCCACCGTAGGTCGTGATTTCGGCCAGTGCGCCCCGCCGATTCCTGAGGGTGTACTTTTCGATCTCACGCCCTTCGGGCGTGCGCCCGAAGGGAGTTTTCTCGACGCGGGGACTTTCTTGAATGCTCGTAACGCCTCCCAGGGCAGGTCCCTCGTTGTTCTTTCGATGCTAACGCCATTCCGTCGGTTCCCGGGGCCTCATGGCCTTCGGTGGGACGAGGCTCGGCGGCCCCGCCCCCCGAGGCCAGGGGTATGCGGCAGCAGGCGAGTCCAAACGAGCTCCCCTCTAGCCGGCCAACACGGCGGTGAGGGCGCTCGCCACGTAATCGATGTTGCGTGGGGTGAGGGCCGCCACACAGATGCGGCCGCTCGACACGGCGTAAATCCCGAACTCGCTCTTCAGCCGTTCGACCTGAGCGATGGTGAGCCCGGTGTACGAAAACAGACCGTGCTGCCTCACGATGAAGGCGAAGTCGGCCGCCGTTCTCCGGGCGCGAAGTCGCTCGAGGAGACCCTCGCGCATGGCTCGGATGCGGTTCCGCATGCCGCTCAACTCCTCTTCCCACAGTCGTCGGAGTTCGGGGGAAGAGAGGATGGACGACACCACCGCCGCCCCGTGGGTGGGTGGATTGGAGTAGTTCGTGCGCACGAGGCGCTTCACCTGAGATAGGACCCGGGCCGCCTCGTCCTTGTTCGTGGCCACGATGGAGAGGGCGCCCACCCGCTCCCCGTACAGCGAGAGCGACTTGGAGAACGAACTCGATACGAGGAACGGTCGCCCGGTCTCGGCGAAGAGGCGCACCGCCAGGGCGTCGGCCTCGAGCCCGTCGGCGAAGCCCTGGTAGGCGATGTCCACGAAAGGCACCAGTCCGCGCTCCGCACAGAGCGCCACCACCTCCCGCCATTGCGAGGCGTCGAGGTCGGCACCGGTGGGGTTATGGCAGCAGCCATGCAGGAGGACCACTTCGCCTGGGGGCAGTGCGGCCAGGGCGGACTTCATGGCAGCGAACTGCACCCCGCGCGTGTCGGCCTGGTAGTAAGGATAGGACTTCACCTGCAGGTGAGCTGACTCGAAGATCCCTCGGTGATTCTCCCACGAGGGATCACTGAGGTGCACGCAGGCGCCGGGCTGCAGCTTCTTCAAGAGATCGGCGCCCACCTTGAGGGCGCCGGTGCCGCCCAGCGTTTGGATGGTGACTGCCCGGCCGTCCCGGGTCACCGCGCCTCCCGCCCCGAATAGGACGTCCTGGACTGCCTTGTCGTAGCTCGCCAGGCCGTCGATCGGGAGGTAACTCCTTGCCGGTGCCGCTTCCAGGCGCGCCTTCTCGGCGGCCTTGACCGAGGCGAGGAGCGGGACCTTACCGTCGTCCCCGCAGTAGACCCCCACTCCGAGGTTGACCTTTTGGGGACGAGGGTCGGCGTTGAAGGACTCGGTGAGTCCGAGGATGGGATCGCGCGGAGCCATCTCCACGCGCTCGAAGATCGAGGTCATCGCTGCTCCGGAATGAGACCGCAGAAGCGGTCGTGCGAGTGGGCTAGGTGAGCCAAGGGAGTGCTCGTGCCTCCAAAGAGGAGGAACGCCCGAGAGCATACTGCACGGCCTACCCGATCGCGCGTGTCGCGATGAAGGGTTCGGAACCGCACTCGAGACGCGCGGGAATTCGCTCTGTTCTGAGGAACTGCGAGCGTCATACCCCTTAGGGGGGGGGCGGCTCTCGGTTCCGCTCTTTTCGTGGAATGCTCGGGCAGGGCGCCCTCCTCGTGCGGACGAGAACGGCATCGGGTACCGTGCCTCGGTGTTTTCGGGAATGGGCTCGCGAGTGGCCCTGTACGCGCTGGCGCTCGCGGCCGCGATAACGCCGCTGTGGATGGTGCAACACCTGCCCATGGTGGATCTGCCGCAGCACCTCTACCTCATCTCCGCGCTCGAGCGCCTGCACGATCCGGCGACGCTGTACCCCGCGTTCTTCAGCACGGGAAGGTGGTTCACTCCTTACCTCGGCTACTACGAGGCCGTGCGCGTGCTCGGCTTCTTCGTTCCCCTGGAGTTGAGCAACAAGCTCTTCCTGAGCGCCTACGTGGCGAGCATTCCCTTGTCGGCCGCCTTTCTCCTCTCGAGCCTCGGGCGGCCGTGCTGGCCGTCGCTCCTCGGTCTGCCCTTTGCCTACGGGGACAGCTTTGGCTGGGGTTTTGTGAACTCTTGCTCGGCGTGGCCCTTCGCACTCATGGGCGCAGGCGCCTGTGCTCGGGCCCTCATCGAACCTCGAGATCGGCGCTGGCCGGTCCTCCTCGGCCTGTGCCTCATCGGAGCGTTCGTCTTCCACCCGCTGGGCTTCGCCTTTCTCTTCCTCGCCGTCCCACTGCTCCTCATCACTTTCCTCGTGCGGCGCCGGCATTCCGGAGAGGTCGGCCTTCCAGGTGGGTGCGCCGTCCTCATGGCGATCGTCCCCGGCTCGGCCTGCTTTCTCACCTGGGCGGCGTTGCGGATAGGGGCTGCTTCGCCCATCGCTCGAGGAGTGCCCTGGAAGGCGTGGGGCCCGCTCCTTTCCGCGCAGAATCTTGCATTCAAGGGCCTCGCCCGTAACGCAGTCGACCTCACGGCCGTGCTCGCCGACGTCTTGCGCGACGGATCGGACCGACTTGCCGTGGAGGCTTCGCTCGGCGTGGCACTCGTCGCCTGCGCGGCCCGGGTCCTCGGTCTCTCTCGCCCCTCCGAGGCGAGGGGTGGCGGCCTGGCTCCCGTCCTCGCCCTGACCGGGCTCGCCCTCCTTCTCTTCTTCGGCCTTCCCTTTGACGTGCGCGGCTACGTCTACTACCTCAACACGCGGTTCGCGCAGCTCGTGGCGATCCTGGGAGTGTGTCTGGTTCCACGGATCGGGCCGAGGCTCGGCCGCGCTCTCTTCGGGGTCGCCGTGGCGACCGCGCTCCTCTTGGGGACGGTGCTCGTGCGCGGATTTTGCGCCTATGACCACGAGGCGGGGGAGCTCGACGCCCTCGTCCTCGCCACCGCGCCGAGGCCGCGCGTCATGGGCCTCATCTTCGATCCCTACCCGCGGAGCGTGAGACTCCCGGTCTACTTGCACGCGGCCGCGGTGCTCGCGCGCGAGCGGGGAGGGATCTGCAACTTCAGCTTTGCCTCCACCCCCCAGTCACCGGTGAGATACCGGAGCACGCCGCCCCCCACCTTTCCTTCCGAGTGGCAACCCGGCGCCTTCCGGTACGAAGTGGAGGGCGGGTTTTACGATCATTTTCTCCTGCGAGGCGCCGAGCCCGAGCGCGTGTTCGGAAAGCGACTGGGGAGCGAACTCGAGACGGTTGCCCATGCGGACGGCTTCTGGCTGGTGCGGCGCAGACCGGTTCCCTAGCCGCTCATCTCGGGGTGAAATTCCTCCCGGTAGCGGCGGCTGATCTCGGCGCGGAAGGTCGCCTCCAGGCTGGGCCGGTGGCACAGGACCCCGCCGGTGTGCCCGAGCTGGAGGTAGCGTCCGGCCAGGCAGCCGCCCAGGCAGACCGGCGTGAACGGGCAGTCCTCTGCGCACTCCCTCCAGGGCTCGGCGGCAACCAGAGGATCGGGACGCGTCGTATCGTCGCCGACGGTCCCGATGGCGAGCTCCGAGCGCCCGGCGACCATGGCGCACTTGTAAACGAGACCGGCGGGATCGATGGCGTAGCTGTGCTTCCAGTGCAGCTCGCAGGGGCTCACCGCGTCGGTGCCGGTCAGGTGTCGGCGGGTGAGGCCCCGTCGAAAAGCGAGCTCGGTGAGCTCGCTAGTACTCGCGCTGTCCCTTCCGCAGCTCTCCCCGCACCCCGAGGTGAGGCCCACCACCGGCTGGAAGAACGTCCGTTCCAGCCGACCTGCTAGCCCGCAATCGCCCAAACGATCGATGAGGTGCCGGCAGGATTCCTCCATGCCCGGACGCACGTTGCCGCAGACCTGCAGGCTCACCTCGGGACATTCGCGTGCCACCGCCAGCAAGGCGGCGAGGACCGCGTCGAAGGTTCCCCGCCCCTTGCGGTCCACCCGGGACCGATCGTGAGACTCCCGGTCGCCGTCGAGGGTCAGCTTCAGCGAACCCCGGCCCAGGGCCGAGAGCTCTCGCAAGAGGTCGGGCTGGAGCCCCACCCCGTTGGTGGTGATGTGCCAGGTGAAGTCGATAGCCTCTGATCGGATCGCAGCCGAGAGCCCGCCGGCAGTGCGCACGAGGAAGTCCTTGCGCAGGAGCGGCTCGCCTCCGATGTAGTGGACGAAGAGGCGGCGAGCGCGGCTCTCGCGGAGGTGCCGTAGGATCCAGGCGAGGGCGGCGGACTCCGTCTCGTCAGACATGCGCCCCAGGGCCGGATGCTCGGCCTGGTAGCAGTAGCTGCAGGCGAGATTGCAGGCGAGTGTCGGCATGAGCGCGACGGCGAACTCGCCGGCGACGCCTTGTGCGCTCCGGGCCCGGGCAACTCCAAGGCGGCGGTCGTCGGCGTTGCGGTCCTCGACCAGGAACTCGAGCTCGCACAAGGTGTCGGCCGCCGCGGATTCGGCCCCGGCGGCGGGGGGGCGGTCGCGCCACCCTTCGATGGCGTCGAGGGTCTTCTCGTCCACGCCCAGGTAGCGATCGCCGATGACGTCGTAGAGGACGTGCTCGCCGGGTACAGCGTGGCGGATGACGAGGACGTAGCGAGAGAGCAGCACCTGGCACCTCGGGACCTGGCGTCCACATGCAGAACCGACGATCTTACTCATACAAAAAGTGGAAGAGGTGAGTCAAACCCGGCCTTTTGAAAGGGTGGGACGCTGGCGGCGAGGCGCTCTTTCTCCCCGGAAACGCGGGTAGAGCTGCCCGGGGTGGCCCAAAGTAGCATGCCGGCCGGCGCGCTGCGCCTCGCCCATGCCGCCGCCTCGCCGGTACTCCTCCCGTTCGCGGCCATGGCCCAGCTCAGCGCCGGCTCGCCCGCTGCGCGCTCGAAGACGAGCTCGGGGTGCGGAATTCGGTCACGTCGACGGTGAGGAGCCGCGAGCCGCCATGGCCGGAGCACGCCTTTGGCCTCCGACCGCTGGTGAAGTCGCTCACCCTGAGCCGAGCCGGTGAGGTATAGGTGGACCGGAGTCCCACGAGGCTGGCGCCGAGGGGTCTAGGCGAGCTTGTGGATATGAGCCTCCTCGAAGATGGCGTGTGGCAAGGCCTGGCCACCGCCTGGGCTTCCGGAGGAGCCGGCGAGGATGGCGAGAGCGGCATAGCGAGGCGGGTCTCTACACGGGTCCACCTCGCGAGGGGAGCGTCCCGCGGGATGGAGCAGCGCCTGGCCAAGTCCTTGAGAAGCTGGCGGTTCGAGGGCCGGACAGGCTTTGGAAAAGCGCCAGCCATGCTCTTCGGAGGTTTGCCGGGCGCCCCGTTCCCGGTCGCGATCGAGCGTTGCGGTCACTCGCCGGCGGGGGTGTCGGCTCCGGGGCGTTGCTCTTCCCCGTCGAAGTCCGTCTCCTTGAGGCGCCGAGCGCGAACGCTTTGGGCGAGGGCCTCGAGGAGGCGGACGCTGTCCTCGAAGCCGAGGCAGGCATCGGTGATGCTCTGGCCATAGGTGAGGGGTCGGCCAGGAAGGAGATCCTGTCGTCCAGCCACGAGATGGCTCTCGATCATGACGCCCACGATGCGCTCGTCGCCCGAGGCCACCTGCCTCGCGATGTCGAGGCAGACGGCGATCTGGTTCTCGTGCCGTTTGCGGCAGTTGGCGTGGCTGGCGTCGATCATGAGTCGCTGGGCGAGTCCGGCCCGACCGATCTCCTGGGCCGCGGCGGCCACGCTCGCCGCATCGTAGTTGGGGTTGATGCCCCCACGCAGGATGATGTGGCAGTCCTCGTTTCCGTTGGTGTGGAAGATGGCGGAGTGGCCACCCTTGGTGACCGACAGGAAATGATGTGGTTGCTGGGCCGCTTTGAGGGCGTCGATGGCGATGCGGACGTTTCCGTCGGTGCCGTTTTTGAAGCCGACCGGACAGGAGAGCCCGGAGGCGAGCTCGCGGTGGAGCTGGCTCTCGGTGGTGCGCGCGCCGATGGCCCCCCAGGCCACCAAATCGGCGACGTACTGCGGCGTGATGAGGTCGAGGTATTCGCATCCAGCTGGAAGGCCGAGCTCGTTGATGTCGAGCAAGAGCTCCCGGGCGAGCCGCAGACCGCGATTGATCTGGAAGCTCCCGTCGAGGCCCGGGTCGTTGATGAGCCCCTTCCAGCCCACCGTGGTCCGCGGCTTCTCGAAATAGACGCGCATCACGATCTCGAGATCGCCGGCGAGACGCCGTCGCTCTTCCACCAGACGTGAGGCGTATTCCTTGGCCGCCTTGACGTCGTGGATGGAGCAGGGCCCCAAAACCACCACCAGGCGGTCGTCCATGCCGTGCAGCACGCGGTGAATCGCCTCGCGCGCCCCGTGGACGACCTCGGCCACCCGATCGCTACATGGGAATTCCCGGATGAGATGGGCCGGGGGTGCGAGCTCGGACATCCCGGTGATGCGCAGGTCGTCGGTGAGATGGGCCATGGCGTGACGGTGAAAATAGCGCGCGGTGCTCCGGAATGCTCGCGCCTCAAAGCGGGATCTCCCCGGCCTGCCTCGAGCCGGACCGCGGCGGGTGCGTTCTCGGAGGCGGCGAGCTTCGGGCTGCCCGCCGGGCGCAGGGCCTCGGGGTCGAGATTCACCCCGGCCGGACCTGCTCGCGCGCTCTCGAGCTAAGGCCGAATCGAGCGAGGCCTCCACTGTCGGCCAAGAGACTTTGGGGAAAACGCGCCCACGCGCCCTTCACCCGCCGTCCCTGGGAGGCCGGACCATCCATGCGGATCCGCACCGGAGGCCGGCTCGCGTGCCGCCAAAGCGGACCGGAGTCGAGCAGGCCGCGCCTTCCACGTCCCGTCACTCGGCCGTCGCACTCCTGACAGCGGAGCGTTATTTAGAGCTCGTCCCGAAATTCGGCACGCAGCTGTCGGGTTCGTTCTATCGTTTGGGCACGGGCACCCGGTGGTCGTTGGCGGTGGACTCCTCCTCGGGTTGTCCCCGCTTGGTGTCCGCATTCTTCTG
>Ga0335078_10002131_pt1 | contig 30021 bp, 25 predicted proteins | sample Lox_Sample_32_FD_206711 | JGI IMG/M metagenome (GOLD analysis project Ga0335078, IMG submission 206711) | Soil microbial communities from Loxahatchee National Wildlife Refuge, Florida, United States - Lox_Sample_3.2 | ecosystem: Environmental > Terrestrial > Soil > Wetlands | place: USA...
CCAGGCTTGCCATCGCTTGCTTCATCAGCGCGCCCATATCAAAGGGTTGGCCAGGCGATTGCGCAAACACGAGCCCTGGCTGATCGGCCTTGCTGGCCAGCAGGACCACCGCCGCAGAACTCTGGTGTGTAAGCTTTTGCGCCAGTAGCTTGGTGAAGTTGATATCGCGATCAGCATAGGTGCGAACCACAATTTTGCGGCCACGACTCTCTGTCGTCTCGGCAAGCAAACGAGCGGCGATGAGCTCGGCCAATTCCTCAAGCAACAGTTCTCTGGACTTTCTCGCTGCACGTAGTTCCTCTTGCGCTTTGTGAATCTGATTAGGAATCTCGCCGAATGGCGAGGAAAACAGCGCCGCCGATGCACTCAAGGTTCTGAAGTCACGCCGAGCGGTCGCAACTGTCCTTTTTCCGCAAACGAATTCAACCCGCCAGCCCTGTCGCACCTTCTCCGTTTTGCGCAGGAAAATGCAGCCGATCTGGCCGGTGCTTGCGACATGTGTCCCTCCGCAAGCGGAAAGATCGAAGTCGCGAATCTCAATCAGCCGCAGCTGGTCCCGCTCAACCGGCGGAATTTTTCGCAGCCCAAGTTCCTGCGCCTGCTCCTGCGACACAAAAAGAATGCTCACCGCCCGGTCCTCGAAGATCACTTCATTCGCCCTCGATTCCGCCGCTTCGACCTGATGCGCATTCAAACTCCTTGCTTCCAGGTCAATCGAGCAATAATCTGCGCCCATGTGAAAGGAAACTGTGGGTAGATTGAACAGGCGAATGAACGCCGCCGAAAGCACATGTTGCCCGGAATGCTGCTGCATGTGATCGCGCCGTCGCTCGGCATCAATCACTCCGTGAATGAGGCTTCCTTTGGGCAACCCGGCGGCAGCGTCAAGAAAGTGAAGTACCGCGCCATCTTGCCTTTCAGCAACTTCCGCGACACGAAGCTTCTGATGACCATTCGCTGCTGAAGTGATCCAGCCCGTATCGAACACCTGGCCGCCGCTGGTGGGGTAGAACGCGGTGCGATCGAGAACCAGGGCTGGCCGCGCTTGGCCGCCCGCCGCCGGCACGGACTCGACGACCTCCGCCTGGAACTCGCAGAGAAAGGAATCGTGATAATAGAGTCTTTCAGTCATGAAATTGCCTGTGCGATTTTCGCTTTCCCTGACGACTGAGGCCGAATGCTGGCCACTCAATACGGTCCGATAATTCCGCCAATCTGCCGGCCGCTGGGCAATCTTGCATTCTTGCCGTATGCCTCGATGCTGTCGAGATACTTCAGCCCGGAGCCGGTGTTGAAAAGGACAACTTTGTCCTCCCGGTCGAAAAATCCGTTGGCCCGCAGTTTGCGATATCCGGCCAGCGAGGCCGCACCCTCCGGCGCTGCGAATATCCCCTCCACTTGGGCCCAATGCTTCAGAGCATCCATAATTTCGTCATCGCTTGCCGAAATCGCTGTTCCCTGGCTCTGTTTCAGGATATCCAGGATCAGATAATCGCCGTACGCTTTCGGCACGCGCAGCCCCGCAGCCACCGTTTTGGGATCCGGCCATGCGTCCGAGCTTTTACGCCCTTCATTCCACGCCTTAACAATTGGCGCGCATCCCTCGGCTTGCACAACGATCATTTTGGGGCGCTCCGCGCCAATCCAGCCCAAGGCTTCCATCTCATCGAAGGCCTTCCACATTCCGATCACTCCCACGCCGCCACCGGTGGGATGAATGATTGCCTGGGGCAGGCGCCAATCCAGTTGCTCCGCCACTTCGTAACCCATAGTTTTCTTGCCTTCCACGCGAAACGGCTCTTTGAACGTGGAAACGTCGAACCATCCTTCCTTTTGCTTGCGCTCTGCCACCAGGCGCGCACAATCGCTGATCAGGCCCTCCACCAGCGTCAATTGCGCGCCGTACGCCTCGCATTCCATACGGTTGGCGCGCGGAGCATCCTTCGGCATGAAGATATGCGCCTCAAGACCAGCGGCGGCAGCGTAGGCGGCCAGCGCGCCCGCAGCATTTCCCGCCGAGGCAACCGCCAGCTTCTTCAAACTGTAAGCGCGCGCCATGGTCACCGCTGCTGACATGCCGCGTGCCTTGAATGACCCGGTAGGATTCAGACGCTCGTCTTTGATGAAGACATTGGAAAACTCCCGGCTGGGCAGCAGGGGCGTAAAGCCCTCGCCGAGCGTGACCGGCGGCGCTTTGGGGAGTACTTCCGCATAACGCCATAGGCTTTTTTCTCTTCCGGCTAGTCTTGATCTATTAAAGCTTTTCTTTAATGATTGCAGATCGTAGCGGGCAAAGAGAATTCCGCCGTCTTTCAGGCATGTCGGCGGCGGGCAGTCCGCTAAAACAGTTGCACCACATTTGGTGCACTCAAAATGGAAGTTCTGGGCCACGATGCAAAGTCTAGCCTAATCTCCGGGTACGAGCCATGCCGCACCGGCGTGGAACTATGCGATCATAACCAGCAATTCTGAGCAGGGTTGTCATCGGGCTTTGGCCCTGTGGGGCGACATGAAGTGGCGGCAAAAACTGCGCTGGCCGGGCTTAGCACTGTGGCAGCTCAAGTGCGAGCTGGTGTACGCGGCCGCCTACGTTTGGCGCCGTCTCCTGTTCCGCACCACGTTCATCGCCATTACCGGCAGCGTCGGCAAGACCACCGCAAAGGACTGTCTCGCGGCCATTCTCTCCGCCCGTTTTTCCATCCTCAGCACTCGCGGAAGCGAGAACGACACCATCGGACTGCCGCGATCCATCCTGCGCGTGCGCCCCTGGCATCGCTTCGCCGTGCTGGAGGTCGCCGCCAATGGCCGCGGATTGATGCAGCGTTCAGCTCCTCTGGTTAACCCGCATATCGCTCTCGTACTCACCGTGGCCCGCACCCACATGAGGCAGCACAAAACGCTGGAGTCGGTGGCCGCCGAAAAATTCGAGCTCCTGAAGGCGTTGCGCCCGGACGGTATCGCCGTCCTGAATAGCGATTCTCCCCTGGTAGCAGCCATGGCAGCGCGCTCCACGCGAAAGGTAGTGTGGTTCGGCAGCTCGGCCGCATCCCATCTCAAGGCGGATGAGCTCTCTTCTATCTGGCCGGAACGGTTTACCTTCCGGCTCCAGGCCGGCGGCCAGTCCTGGAAAGTTAGAACCCAGCTGGTGGGAACACAGTGGATTACGTCCGTTCTGGGTGCATTGACGGTCGCCCAAGTTTGCGGCGTGGCTCCAGCGGAGGCGCTTCCTGCGATCGAAACAGTACAGCCCTACATTGCGCGCATGCAACCCGCTACGGTGCTGGATGGCATCACGATCCTCCGCGATGAATACAACGGTTCGATTGACACCCTGATGCCCGCTTTGCGCGTTCTGTCCGATGCCAGGTCAAGCCGGAAGATTCTGGTCATCAGCGATGTTGGCGATACCAGCGAGCACACCAAGGCCCGCATGCGTCTGATTGCCGATGAAGCAGCGCGGGTAGCCGACCTGACCGTGTTTATCAGCTCAAGTCCGCATCACGCATTGCGCGCCGCGCGCCACGCCGGCATTGCGCCGGATGCGGTGAAAAGTTTCCTCACCCTGGAACAGACCGTCGAGTATCTCAAGGCCGAGTTGCGGGCCGGCGACCTGCTGCTGCTCCGGGGCGGCGCGCGCGACCACCTCAGCCGGATCTATTTCGCGCTGCTCGGACAGATCAAGTGCTGGATACCGACTTGCGACCTGATGCGTCCCTGCGATCAGTGTCCAAAATTGGGGGCCCGGCCAGGTTCGAGCCCCAGAGCAAGGTAAAGCTGGCGCAGCATGCTTGCCGGCTGCGCAAAGAGCCGCTCCTGACCCGCATCGTAGATCGCTCCACGGCTGCATCCCCGCACAATGTGCCCCTCCGGCGCCACGTTCAGCCCACGCTGCGGCACCGCCACCAGCAGGAAGTCGTCCTCATCGAGTTCACGCACCTGCAGCGTGCGGCGCGGATCTGTGAAGCCCCGAGAAAAGGAGTAAATACCTGGCTCCAGCTCATTACCGACCACGCTCCATTGGGTTTCAAAATTGTGCAGCGAGAACTGTGACACCTGCACGGGCAGCAGAAATTCATCTGCCTGCTGCAGCACCTCGGCCGCGCTCAGCACGCCCATCTTGTAGGCAAGCTCGGCCACGGGCAGCGGAAAACGGCCCAGCCCGTATTGCGCCTGGCCGAGCAGCCAGGTTGACCCTTGCCAGCGCGGGTTCAGATCCACCGCAAAAGCCTGGTCCGATTCCCGTTCCACAACAAAGTCGAGGCCGAACAGTCCGCGATGTCCGAGCGAAGTCAGCCAGGCACCGATTCTTGCCGTCTGCTCCACCACCTGATTGACGATCTTTGCCGCAAGGCTCGCAGTCGCGGCATAGTCGTTGCCGCAATATTGGCCCCTCTTGCGGCAAAGCTCCGGAACTCCGGCAAGTTGCACGCTGGGATACCCCACGGCTGTTCCTTCCTCGGTTGCGAGCGCGTTGATGTTCAGCGAAAGGTCGCCCACATCGCGGGCTACCCACATCAGCGCATCGCCGCGCTCGCTGCCTACCTGCGCATAGTCTTCGGCACAGCCGATAAAGTGTGTGCCCGAGCCGGAAACTCCCCGTGTCATCTGGGCGACGAAGGATTTTCCGAACTGAGTTTGCAGTTCCGCATAGTTTGCGTCTTGCAGGCGGAGCCACTGCCCGCTTAGCCGGGGCAGCCCGATCTGCGGCAGGGCCGGGAGGAAGTTGGTTTTGTCATTCAGCCAGTGGCACAGCTCGGGTTGCGGACCGACGTAGGGAATGCCTAGTCGTGCGGCGACCTGCCGTAGAGCGGGTGATGCGTTGGTTGAAGCTGCAATCCAGTTTCCCGGCGAGCCGTCGAGCAACTCCGCGATATCGCCGGCAACTGCCGGCGCAACCTCTTCGATCACCGATTCCAGTCCCGGCAATCGCCGGCCTGCTTTACGCTCCAGTGAGAAAAAGCGAATTCCGCTGCTCTCGGTGATCATGGGGTACGCCCGGTTATCGTCCACTGAGAGCACGGCCTCGATCGGACATAGCTCATTCAGGGCCAGGCAGTAAAAACCCCAGCGGCTCTGCCAGAGAATTCGTCTATGGCCGAACAGCCCTTGGAATTGACGCCCCTGCATTGTCGGAATTGTACCCGCCGGAATCTCTGCTGTGTAATACTCACCCGTGTCTTCCGCAAGCACGTCTGGGGCATTGGCCTACGCGTGGGAGGCGCTGACCCGCGCCTTCTCTTTCAGCTCCGGCGAGCTTCGGGAGTTCCAGGAGCGCTGCCTGCGCGACCTGCTTTCTCATGCTTATCGGCACGTCCCCTACTACCGTCGCATCTTTCAGCAGGCTGACCTCGATCCGCGAGAGATTCGCGGACTGGATGATCTAAGCCGCATCCCTCTGACCTCGCGCACCGACCTGCAGACGCTCCCCATAGAAGAACTAGCGGCACAAGGCACAAAAATAGAAAAACTCCATGTGCACCGTACCAGCGGCTCATTGGGGGAACCCATGCAGATCCGCCGCACCTGGAGTGAAGATCGCGTCCTGCAAGCTTTTCGGCTCCGCGTGCTGCGCCAGTTTGGAATGAAGCTTACCGACAAACGCGCGATGGTGTGCAGCGCCAAGAGCCGTTCTTTTCCGCTCTACGCGCGCCTGGGGCTGCTCCCGAATTTTCAAGTGCATTGCCTCTGGCCAGCGGACCGGATACTGGCGCGCCTGCGGGAGATTCGCCCTGACATCCTGACTGGCTACCCCGGCACGCTCTCCTGGCTGGCCGGTTTGTTGAGTGACGAGGACCAACGGCTGATACGTCCACGACTCATCAGCACCGACTCAGAGGTGCTGACCGCCGACATGAGAAAGCGCATCGTGGAAGGATTTCGCGCGCCGCTAGTTGAGTTCTATGACAGCCATCAATTCAACCTGATCGCCTGGGAATGCCTGTCCGGCGGCGGTTACCACGTTGCCGATCCCATGGTGATCGTGGAAGTACTGCGCCAGGATGGCCGCCCTGCGGCACCCGAAGAAGAAGGCGAGCTCGTGGGGACTGCGCTGCACTCCTGGACCGTGCCGCTCATCCGTTTTCGCCTTGGCGACCTGGTAACTCGAGGCAAAGGGGCGTGCATCTGCGGAGCACCGAATTCGCTGCTGACCCGCGTGCAGGGCCGCATCGTGGATCGTTTTCTGCTGCCGAGCGGGCGAACTATACATCCTTACTTGCTGGTGGAACGGCTCATGGCATGCGCGCCGTGGCTACGCCGTTATCAGATTGTACAAACAGAAATCTCCTGTTTTCGCGTGCAGGTGGTGCCGCTGACTGGAACCGACCCCTCCCCGGAAGCGCTTGCCGAAGTCAGCCGGACGCTCGCTGCTGCCCTGGCAGAGCCAGTGGACGTAAACGTGTCGCGAGTGGAGCACATCCCGCCGGCACCGAACGGGAAATTCAGGCCCTATTACTCTCTCTTGTCTGAAATACCCATGGCCGATAAGGTCTAAATATCTGCGCACGAAAGCAGACCTGAAGCACGCAACTTCGGGCCTATGCCGGCAGCCGGCGCAGCAAGGCATTCGCCTTGCGAAACCAGGGTCGTTCACGCCGCCGCAGATACCCTGGCATGGTCGGACGTTTATCAAGAATCGCTTTCGCCCACTGCCGCGCCTCGGCATAGCGTCCCTGGCCGGCGAGAAATGTCGAGTAGTTGTAGTACGTTTCCGAAAGAGTCGAAATCTTCACCGCCTGCTGAAACAGTGCCTCAGCTTTTTCCGGACTACCGGTCATAGCGTGCGCCTGCGCCAACAGCCCCAGCGCCCGGTAGAAGTCGTATTTCGCATCTTGCTCAACCACCCGCTGCAAATCGGCCAGCGCCGCTGCGAAGTCGGCCATCTCAGCTTCGGCCACGCCCCGCCGATAGAACGGGTCAAGCGAATCTGTGCGGCAAGAAATCGCCTTGTCATAGCATTGCCGCGCCAGGACGAACTTCTTTTCTTCGAGATAGAGATCGGCGAGCTCCTCGTAATTTCCCGCCGAGGGATTGTCCAGAATTGCGGTCTTGAGCTCGCGAATTCTCCGGTGGCGGGGGAAAGCTTTGAACGATTGCCGCAGCAACCCCGCGTCGGGAATGACTTCCACCGCGATGTACACTAGCGCGCCCATCCAGTGAATCAGGATGATCCACAGCCAGAAAAAATCCGGCCGGCGCCGGATGAAGTGAACGATGGCAACCACTCGCAGCAGGATTGCCCACCACGAAAACGCGAAGAAAAGAAAAGAACCCATGCTTGGGCGCACTATAGCATGGTGATGATTACCGTCGGCGCGAAAGCGCCCGCGGCAGCGATGCTAAAATCGCTGTGGTGAAGCCTCCGATCCGCCTGCTGGCCATTGATATTGACGGCACCCTGCTCAATTCCCAGTTTCAGATTTCCCCGGTTGATTTGGCGGCTTTGCGCCGCACCCACCAGGAAGGCGTCGAGATTGTCCTCGTCACCGGCCGCCGCCACACCTTTGCCCTGCCTATCGCCCAGCAACTCGGCTTTGATCTTTGGCTGATCAGTTCGAACGGCGCAATCACGCGCTCGCTGCGAGCAGAAACCTTCCATCGCGATCTGCTCTCGAGGGAGACCTGCCGCAAACTCTGCGGTGCCATGCGCGAGTTCCGCGGCAACACCGTGCTCACCTTTGACTCCGACGCCAAAGGCGCGATTGTGCTGGAGCACATGCTCGAATTAAACGCCAGCATTCAGCGCTGGCTGGAAAAGAATTCGCAATATATCGAGTTCGTCGTGCCGATTGAAAACTGCCTCAACTCTGATCCTGTGCAGGCCATGTTCTGCGGCTCAATTTCCAGGATGCAGCAGGCATCGGGGGCCATCGAAGCGAGTGGGCTGGAACATGACATTACCGTGCTGCGCACGGAGTACCCCGTGCGCGATCTTTCTATGCTGGACGTACTGACCCGAGATTGTTCGAAAGGGCACGCGCTGGCCCGCTGGGCGAAGCATCGCGGCATCGCTCGCGAGCAGGTCATGGCCGTTGGTGACAACTACAACGATATTGAAATGCTTGCCTTCGCCGGAATGCCATTTATCATGGGGAACGCATCTGACGAGATGCGGCAGCACGGCTGGACGGTGACGCGTTCCAACGATCAAAACGGCGTAGCGGCGGCGATCGAGTTGGTCCTGGACGGTTCGAAGGTAGAGGCTTAAAGCGTGCACGGATGGCATCTTTTCCGCCTAGACCAGGCGTCCTATATTCATCGAATTACCGGTTGTGAAATCTGATGCGGGCAAAAATTCAACAGATCTGCTGCAAAAGAAAAGCACCGAGAGGCTTTAATAAGCCGGCGGCACGTCGCGCGGCGGTTCTCCCCCTCGTTCTTGCAGTGATGATGATCGCCAGCGCTCTCCAGGCTTTGGGCGCCGATTTTGCGGTCCTGCACAACGGCTTTTCGATTCGCCATGAACGCCGGGAAGTGATTGGCGCCGTGACTCGGCTTTACGTCACCGCCGACGGCCGCAGCTATGTGGATGTCCCCACGGCCGATATTGATCACTTTGAAAAGGACTTCGCCCCGCCGCCGGCGCAAGTGCCCCTGGGCAATCCCGCGCCGGCTCAGCCTGTGTCGGCGCCGGTTCATGCGCCGCCGAATGCATCCGTCCCGATTGCTAATGCGGCGCCGCCGGCGAGTCCCGCCCTGGTGGCCGTCAAACCTCACGCGGATCTGAATACCGTCGTGAGCTCGAGCAGCAATCATTACAATCTTGACCCTGATCTCATCAACAGCGTGATCCGCGCCGAGAGCGGCTTCAACTCGCATGCGGTTTCGCCGAAGGGCGCGCAGGGACTGATGCAGCTCATGCCGAAAACCGCCACCGGCCTGGGCGTAAAGAATGCGTTCGATCCGCAATCCAACGTTGAGGCCGGCACGGCTTATCTCCGCGCGCTGCTCGAGTTTTACCACTTCGATCTGGTCAAAGCTCTAGCTGCATATAACGCCGGACCGCAACGGATCACGCAGTACAAGGGTGTGCCTCCTTATTCGGAAACCAAGGCCTACATTGCGCGGATTATCCGCGACTACAATCGCAAGAAGTTGGCGGAACAGAAAGCTGCCGCGGCCGCCAAGCCGCAAGCAGCCAGGACTTCAGCGAAGCCCGGGCCGGGTCAGAAGAATACAGCCGCAACTGCCCAGGCCGCGATCAATCGGGTGCAGGACGGAGCTTCGCGCTGAGTTTCCTCTCAGGTTTGACCCTCTTCCCCGCCTCAGTTACCTTGAGCGTGACCTGCATGGGGGCCCATGATCGGTCTTGGGGCAGTCCGGCTCAATGAAAAAAAAGCGCCTACTGATCTACGCAATCGTACTGGCCGTTCTTCTGGTTTTGGTCTATCTGCAGTTCCGCACGTGGCGGGGTTTTGACTGGGCTACATTTCTCGGTCAGACCGGCCAGGTTTTCGACCACAAACTGAATCTTTTTGCCGGGGTCGGGCTGATTTACCTTGCTTACGGAATGCGCGCTATTCGCTGGAAAATCTTTTTGCGTCCCGTGCGCCAGGCGTCAGTCTCCAGTCTGCTTGCCCCCACGATTGTCGGATTCACGGGCCTCGCGCTGCTGGGCCGGCCCGGAGAGTTCATTCGCCCGTATCTGATCGCGCGCAAGGTGGATTTGAGTTTTTCCTCGCAGCTGGCGGTCTGGGCCGTGGAGCGCATATTCGATATCGGCTCGTTCGCCCTGCTTCTGATTTCGGCGATTTTTCTCGCCTCGGCCCCCAGGCAGCTTCCCTATTACGACCGTTTTCGCATCGGCGGCTTCGCCATCATCGGCCTGGTCACAGCGCTGACCGTCGGCGCCGTCGTAGTTTACTGGCAAGGAGAAGCGCTGGCCGACTGGGTGGCGCGCCGTTTCGCGCATCTGGCTTCCAACCTGGGCCACCTGATCGCGCTCCGCATTCGTGAATTTCGCAGCGGTCTCAACACCATTCACAGCTTTTCGTCTTTGCTGCAGCTCATCGCAGTATCGGTTGTCATGTGGACGATGATTGCCTTCGCCTACTGGGAGGTCATGCTTTCCTACGGCGCCCCGGTGCTTCAGCGTCCGATTTCGCAGATCCCGTTGCTAATGGCCTCCAGCATGGTGGGATCGCTCATCCAGCTGCCGGGCGTGGGTGGCGGATCGCAGCTCGCGACCATTTCCACGCTGCAGCACGTGTTCAGCGCGCCGCACGAATTGGCTGCCAGTTGCGGCATCATGTTATGGCTGGCCACCTTCCTGGCAGTCATTCCGGTGGGGTTGGCGCTGGCCCACTTCGAGCGCCTCTCCCTGCGTAAGCTCTCGCAGGAAAGCCAGCAGGAAGAGGAAAACGGCGCAGCGATTCCTTCCTGACGACCGCGCCCGTTTAGCCCCCGCCGACCGTGCCCGCCGCTCATGCGCCTGCACCCTGCCTGCTACAATGAAGCGAAATTACCCATTATGAAGTGCCCTTTTTGCGGATTTGCCAATGACAAAGTCGTGGATTCGCGCGAGAGCAAAGAGGCCGACTCCATCCGCCGCCGCCGCGAATGCCTGAAGTGCGGCAAGCGCTTCACGACCTACGAGCGCATTGACGAAATTCCCTACATGGTGGTGAAAAAGGACGGCCGGCGCGAGAAGTTCGACCGCCAGAAAGTGCTGAGCGGACTGCTGCGCGCCTGCGAGAAGCGCCCAGTTGCGATCGGCAAGCTGGAACAGATTGTGAACGAGGCGGAGGCGTTCGTGATCGAATCTCCCGAGCGCGAGCGCAAGACCAGCGAGATTGGCGAGCTCATCATGAGCCGCCTGCGCCGCCAGGACAAAGTCGCGTACGTGCGCTTCGCCTCGGTTTATCTGGACTTCAAAGACGTGAAAGAGTTCATGGACGAACTCAAGGATCTGGTGAAGGCGAAAGAAACGACCGAAACTCGCCCGAAGGCAGTGCTGGCCAAAAGTTAGGAAGGCGAGCAACATTGCGATCTCTGAGCGGAGTATCCGGCGCGCTGAGCGCGGCCGATACGTAGTGTAAGGATCTCATTCTGAAAAGTGTTCTTACAGCCTGGCGAGGAATTTCCAGGACGCGCGAGAGAGAATCCCTTTGCGGGCCTGGTGGCCAACCACATGCGCATGGGTTCCTTCGATTGCGTTTTCTCGCGCTTGGCGCGAGAAGCTTCACTCAGGATGCACTTCCAAATGGCGTTTGAGTTAGACCTATATGGCGCACAAAGTCACTCTCATTCCCGGGGATGGCATCGGCCCTGAGGTCACGCAGGCCGCCGTGCGCATTCTTGAAGCCACGGGAGTGAAGTTTGAGTGGGAAACCTTTCAGGCTGGCGCCGAAGCCTACGAGAAATATCACGAGTACATTCCCAGAGAATTGACCGAATCCATCGAGCGCACGCACGTGGCGCTCAAAGGCCCGGTCACCACGCCCGTGGGTGGCGGATTTTCCAGCATCAACGTCGCCCTGCGCAAGAAATTCGATCTCTACGCCAACTTCCGGCCCATCAGCAATCTGCCGCACATCCCAACGCGCTACCCCGATGTTGACCTCATCATCGTCCGCGAAAATACCGAGAGCCTTTACTCCGGCCTGGAGCACGAAGTCGTTCCCGGTGTGGTGGAAAGCCTGAAGATCATCACCGAAAAAGCCTCCACTCGCATCGCCCGCTTCGCCTTCGAATATGCGCGCAAGAACCAGCGCAAGAAAGTCCACGCCATCCACAAAGCCAACATCATGAAGCTTTCCGATGGCCTGTTTCTCCGCTGCTGCCGCAACGTCGCCAAAGAATTTCCTGAGGTCACCTACGGCGAGCACATCGTGGACAACACCTGCATGCAGCTGGTGCTCAATCCCTATCAGTACGACATTCTGGTGATGGAGAACCTGTACGGCGATATCATCTCCGACCTGTGCGCCGCCTTTGTCGGCGGCCTCGGATTCGTTCCCAGCGCCAACCTTGGCCACCGTTGCGCGATCTTCGAAGCCGTGCATGGCTCCGCGCCCGATATCGCGGGAAAGAACCTGGCCAACCCGACCGCCGTTCTGCGCTCTGCTCTGCTCATGCTGCGCCATCTGGGCGAAGCCGAAGCCGCCGACAAGATCGGCAACGCTCTGGAACAGGTTTATCGCACTCGCGAAAAACTTACGCGCGATGTGGGCGGCAAAGCGGGGACTTCCGAGTTCGCCGACTCCGTCATCGAAGCCATGCAGTCCGATGCCATCGCGGCCGCAGTTCGCTCGTTCCACACTTAGCTTTTTCCCCAGCTTCCGCCGTTGACGTGGCTTTCCAGTTTGAGTAACATCCTTGCTCACAAGGGACCAGGGGGAATGGCGAACACAACACGGCGGTTGGGTGTGGTGCTCTTCCAGCTCGGCGGGCCCGATAGGCTGGAAGCGATTGAGCCATTCCTGTTTAATCTTTTTTCCGATCCCGACATCATTGATTTTCCTTTCGCCCGTCTTGGCCGCAAACCGCTCGCCCGGCTCATCTCTTCCACTCGTGCCCGCAAGGTGCAGCATCACTACGCGGTGATCGGGGGCGGTTCACCGATTCGCCGTCACACTGAGCGGCAGGCGCAGGCGCTTGAAGCGGCGCTGGCCGAAGCAGGCCTGAATGCCCGATGTTTTGTCGCCATGCGCTACTGGCATCCGTTCACCGCGGAGGCCAGCGCCGAGCTGCGCGCCGCGCATTGTGATGAAGTCGTGCTTCTGCCTCTCTATCCGCAATATTCGAGCACCACGACAGGCAGCAGCCTGAACGAGTGGTGGCGGCGGTTCCAGGATGACGCGCCGGTCCGCATCATCCAGCGCTTCTATGATCATCCGTTGTATCTGCAGGCGTTGGTCGAGCGCATTGAGGAAGCTTTGGTCCGCTTTCCCCGCGGCGCAGATCCGGTGCTCGTTTTCAGCGCTCACAGCATTCCGCAAACGGTGATCCAAAAGGGCGACCCGTACCAGCGGGAGATCGAGCGCACCGTCGAGCTGGTCATGCAGCGCGGGGGATGGCGCAATCAGCACCGCCTTTGCTATCAGAGCAAAGTCGGCGCCAGCAAATGGCTGCAGCCATCGCTCCATGCCACGCTCCGCGATCTGGCCGCGTCCGGCGCGCGCGACATTTGCGTGGTTCCGGTTTCTTTCGTTTCCGATCACGTAGAAACTCTGGGTGAAATTGATCACGAAGCCCGCGAAGAAGCGGCCGGGCTCGGCATCCGGCAATTTGAAATGACCGCCGGGCTGAACGATTCACCCACGTTCATCGCGGCATTGGCTGATCTGGTCGCGTCCACGGCAGGCATCCAGGTCACGCCCGACGAACCCGCGAGGTTTGCCGGCGTCGCCGCGGACTAGCTCGAGGTAAGGCCGCAGCTTTTTGACGTAGCAGTTCCGAAAGCTCGGGCAGCAAGTCGGCAGCAAAGGACAGCGCTGATGGCAGACGGCTCCAGTGGCATTCGCGGGCATCTTCCTCCCTTGCCGAGGAAGGCGCTCAACAATTCGGTGATCGCGGCCGAGCAGGCTTATCGGAAACGCTCCAATTTGCCCCTGCTCAGCGAAGAGGAAATTACTGCACTCAGAGCCGGCGAGCCGATGCCATGGGAAGGCAACGGCGCCGGCGCCGCCGCAACTGCTCCGGCCCCCGCGGCCGCAGCCCCACCCGCGGCGCCGACACCCGTTGCGCAAGCCGCCGCGCCTCCGCCGGCCGTGCCCGCCGCGGTTCCCGCCGGTATCGGTGCGGAAGTCGCCAAGCTGCTGGCCGCCGGAAAAAAGTGGAGCAAGTCTTCCATCGCCGCCGAGCAGGCGCGCCGCAAGCGGAATAATCTTCCGCCGCTGAATGATGTCGAAGTGACCGCGCTGCTGGGCGAAGCTCCTGCCGCCGCGCCGGCCGCCGCCGCAGCAACTCCGGCGGCAGCCGCTCCCCGTCCTGCCGCACCCTCGGCGCCGGCCATGGCGCCTTCAGCGGCGGCAACGGTTGCGCGCAGCGGCGAATCCACCCGCTATGTTGGAACTCCGGCTGTCGGCACTTCGCGCGCTGCGGCCGCCGGCGGCGTGGCTGCGATCGGGCCGGAAGACAACGAAATCAATCAGCAACGCCGCCGCTTCGTGTGGGCTGCGGTCGCGGCATTTCTCACCGCCTGGTTCATCGCATTCTTCCGTTTCTTTCTGCCGCGAACTTTGTTCGAGCCGGCCACCAGCTTCAAGATCGGCTATCCCGCCGATTACGGACTCGGCGTGGACACCAAATGGCAGCAGAAATTTCGCATCTGGGTGGATCGCACGCCCGACCGCCTGTTTGTGATCTATGCGCGCTGCACGCACCTCGGTTGCACTCCAGACTGGAAGCCCAGCGAAAACAAATTCAAGTGCCCGTGCCATGGCAGCGGCTATGACAGCGAAGGCATAAATTTCGAGGGCCCGGCGCCCCGTCCCATGGACCGCGCTCACATTGAGCTGGCGCCCGACGGCCAGATTCTCGTGGACGTGGCCAAGCTCTTTCAATGGCCGAAGGGTCAGCCCACGCAGTTCAATGATCCTGGAGCATTTTTGCCGGGCTAGAACGCATGGGGCTGGAACAGACAACGGCCGTAGGAGCCTTGCCTGCAACGTCTAGAACTTTTGCTGCTTGTCATTCGAGGAGCAGAGCGACGAGGAATCTGCAGTTTTGGAAATGAAGTCGAAATAGAGGGCCATGATGCCTGAAGAAAACGGCAAGAACGGCGACAAAGTCAGCGTGCTGCAGAAGGTGACGGCCGGTGTCAAAGACAATCTCCAGTCGCTGAAAACCGACATTCCTTCGAAGGCGAAAGAGCAGATCGAAGGCCTCAAGGACCCGACCAAGACTCAGGTCTATACCTCGATCTTTCGCCACAAGCACGATGACACACCGCGCAACCGCGCGCTGGGTGTGCTTTCCAACGTCTTCCTGCATCTGCACCCGGCCAAGATCAATCGCGACGCCGTACGCTACAGCTACACCTGGGGCATGGGTGGTATCACCTTTTATCTGTTCATCGTGCTCACCTTCACCGGCGTGCTGCTGATGTTCTATTACCACCCCAGCAAGGTGCAGGCTTTTCGCGACGTCCTCTATCTCGAGCACGACGTCCCCTTCGGAAAGATTCTGCGCAACATGCACCGCTGGGCCGCGCACCTGATGGTGATCGCCGTTTGGCTGCATATGTTCCGCGTGTTTCTCACCGGCTCCTACAAAAAGCCCCGCGAGTTCAACTGGAACATCGGCGTGCTGCTGCTCGTTTTCACGCTGTTGCTCTCGTTCACCGGATATTTGCTGCCCGATGATCAGCTCGGTTTCTGGGCCGTCACCGTCGGCACCAACATGGCGCGCGCCACGCCGCTGCTGGGCCACGAAGGCCCCTTCGGAAAATTGCTGGGCATGACGCCCTATAACGACGTGCGCTTCGGCCTGCTCGGTGGCTCGATCGTAGATGCCAATGCCTTGCTGCGTTCTTACATCTGGCACTGCATCGGCATTCCGATTGTGGCTTCCGTGTTGATGATTGTGCACTTCTGGCGGGTAAGAAAAGACGGCGGCATATCCGGCCCGGCGCCGGTCATGCTGCCCTCGGAGGCCGATAAGCCGCGCCGAGGCGCGAAAGCCGCCGGCGAGTAGCAGGTCAGGTTTCGGCAAGGATTGTGTGCGGGGGACGGGCGTCTCGCCCGTCCTACCAAAACAGGCAACACGTAGGGACAGCCGCTCATAGCTTGCCCTGAGGGCAGTAGAAGGGACAGTCCGGTGGAGCGTAGCTCGCCCCGGTTTGAAAAATCTGTTGTCCTTTTGTCATTCCGAGGGACTTGAGTCCTGAGGAATCTGCTTTTACCTCAAATCAGATTCCTCACGGCTGAAGCCGGCGCGGAATGACAAGCAAGGTGAAGAAGTCGGAGGACTCATGGACTGGCATCAACTCTGGGAAATCGCTTCCGCTCCCGATAACGTGCCCATCGTGGGCCTCATTCCCCTGCTCGCCTTCTTCATCTATCTCGCCTGGAAGCAGGCCCACGCCAACGACGAGCTCGTCGCCGAACTCGAGGCCAATCCCGCGGTCGCTAAGACCCACCATCGCAAGACCTGGCCGTTCCGTCCCGGCTGGCAAAAAGAAATTCACGTCTGGCCGTTTCTGCTGCGCGTGGAATTTCTCGCCGCGATCATTGTCACCATCATTCTGATGGTCTGGTCCATCACCCTCAACGCGCCGCTGGAAGAGCCCTCCAACCCCAACCTCACCATGAACCCGGCCAAAGCGCCGTGGTACTTCCTCGGCTTGCAGGAAATGCTGGTGTACTTCGATCCCTGGATTGCCGGCGTAGTCATGCCCACGCTCATCATCGTCGGCCTCATGGTGATTCCTTACATAGACACGAACCCCATGGGCAGCGGCTACTACACCTGGAGGCAGCGCAAGTTCGCCATCGGCACGTTTCTATTCGGCTTCATCGTGCTCTGGGTCTCGATGATCATCATCGGCACTTTTATTCGGGGCCCTGGATGGCAATGGTTCTGGCCTGGGCAAACCTGGGACCACAACCGCCTGATCTATGAGGTGAACCGCGACTTGCCGGATATTTTCGGCATTACGTCAAATTTGTGGAAGGCAATTTTCGGCGCCATTGTCGTCGGCGGCTATTACCTGATCGGTGGCTTCGCCCTGCACGGATTTTTCCGCCGCTACATGGGCAAGGATTACCAGCGCATGAGTCTGTTGCAGTATTCCATCATGACGTTCTTTCTGCTGACCATGGTGGCGCTGCCGCTGAAGATGGCGATCCGCCTCTTATGGCACATCAAGTATGTGTGGATTACGCCCTGGTTCAACGTATGAAGTTCAACGTATGAAGTTCAATGTATGAAGCTCACTGTGTGAAATGCGTCGCAAGTCGTTGGCTCTTGGCCTTTAGCTGTTGGCTTTTAGCTGTTAGCTTTTGGCTCTTAGGGCTTTTGACGGCTGACGGCTAAGGGCTGAGGACGAAGGACGGACCCCAACGACCTGCGACAAAATGACCAACGACGATTTTGGAGGCCGCGTTGCCTGACAAACCCATCCCCGAACAGGATCCCGTCGTAAGCAAGTCTTACGTCGTGCCCTACGCCATCGCCATGGTCCTGCTCATGGCCACGCTGTTCTGGGCTTTGTGGGACGAGTCCTTCGGCCAGCGCCCCTGGAAAGCATTTCAGAACGAGTGGAAGACCCGCTACACCGCATTTCTGAAAACCGCCCGCTCCAAATCGTCGCAATCGGAAAAAGACGTCGAGAAAGATCCCCAGTACCAGCGTCTGCTGCAGGCTTACCAGCAGGCCTACGACGAGGCCAAGCCACAGCGCGATCAGCTCCAGAAGCAGATCACCGCGGTCAGCGCCGATCTCCTCGCCGTGCAGAATGTCTTTACCGACAAGCGCGCTTACGCCAACGCCATCACCTACGAAATTGAAACCGACACCAGCGCTTCCGGCAAAAAGAGCAAGCAGCGCGAACTGGACGAATACAGGCAGGAAAAATGGACCGTCGAATTTCCTGACGGGCATCGCGAAAAATACAATTTCCCCCAGCTCGAGAAAAAATACAACGCTCTCCGCGATGAGCGGACCAAGCTGAGCGCCGAACTCGGTGATGTCCTCAAGCCCGCCACGGCGGCCAGCACAAAAATGTCCGCCTATGTCACCGATCACATGGTGGACCTGCGCCCCGATCAGATTGACGGCCTGCGCAAAAAGACCGAAGAGTGGGACCCGAAGATCGTCCAGATCAACGTGGCCGACGCCAACATCGTGGACCGCTGCGAATCCTGCCACATGGGTACGCGCGAGCCGGTGAAAATTACCGAAGCGGCCATGACTCCGAAAGGGGAGAAAAAGCCCGACGAATATGCCCGCGCCTTCGTCAGCCACACCGAACCCGAGCTGCTCAAGATTCACGATCCCGACAAATTCGGCTGCTCTCCCTGCCACCAGGGCAACGGCCGCGCCACCACCAGCGTGGAAAAAGCCCACGGTGACTACGAACACTGGCTGTGGCCGCTCTTTCCCAAGGAAAACGCCCAGGCCGGCTGCCAGACCTGCCATGCCGCCGACATGGTTCTGGCCAGCGGCGACGTGCAATGGCAGGTCATCAACGACGGCAAAGATCTCTTCCGCCAGAAAGGCTGTAACGGCTGCCATCGCTATGAAGGCTACGACCGCGAGCCCGAAGAGCTGATCTCCATCAATCAGCAGATCAAGCTCTTCGATCAGCAGAAGATTGACAATTTGAAGCAGACTACCGCGCTGATGAAGCAGGCCGATGCCGCCGCCACCAATGAAGAAGCCAACCGGCTGAACGAGCAGGCTGTCGCCCTCAACGTCGCCAACAGCAAAATTGACGGCCGCCTGCAGCAGCTTGACTTCCAGACCCACAGCCTAATGCAGGACATGAAGAAGATCGGCCCCAACCTGAAAGACGTCCGCCTCAAGCTGAACAAGAACTGGATTCCGGTCTGGCTCAAGAAGCCCACCGACTTCCGCCCCACGACCAAGATGCCCAACTTCCGCCTGAACGATCATCAGATTCAGGCGATCTCGGCTTACATCTGGCAATCTGCGCTCACCGATCCTTTGCCCAAGCAGAAGCCCGGCAACGCCGATCACGGCAAAGAACTTTTCGAATCCCGCGGCTGCCTCGCCTGCCACTCCATCGGCGAAGGCAACCAGATGATGGGCGGCACCTTCGCCGCCAATCTCACCCGCGAAGGCGAAAAAGCCAACTACGATTACCTCGTCCGCTGGATTCACAACGCCCGCGAGCGGACCCGCCCGTATTGTCCTTACGAGAAAAAAGACATCGGCCCCGAGGATTACGCGAAGAAAGGTCTGCCCTATCAGTTTGACCTGCAGCACAGCCAGTGCCCCAATGACGGCCACGAGCTGCAGGTGCAGAACATGACCGTCATGCCCAGCCTGCGCCTCAGCGAAGAAGACGCGCAGGACATCGCAACCTATCTCGAAACCCAGAAGCGCAAAGAGCCTTCCGACTACGCCGAAGCCGCTTTCATGGATGATCCGGCCCTGAAAGACGAGGGCAAGAAGTGGATTCGCCACTTCGGCTGCGCCGGCTGCCACGAAATCTCAGGCTTTGAAGACGAAGGCCGCATCGGTACCGATCTCACTGTCGAAGGCAGTAAGCCCATCGAGCGCCTCGATTTCGCTCTCTTCACCGTTCCCGCCGAGCGCGGCGGCAAGGGCTCGGAGCCCATCACCGATCCCGAAGATCTGGCGCGCCTGCCCGATGGCCCTGCCAAAGCCCCCTGGTACGACCATAAAGGCTTCTTCGAGCACAAGCTCGCCGAGCCCAACGTCTATGACAAGGGCAAGATCAAGGCGGAAGAAGAAAAGCTGCGCATGCCGAATCTGCACCTCACGAAGGAGCAAATTCTCGACCTCACGACCTTCCTCATGGGCAGCGAAGAAACGTCTCTACCGGATAGCTACATCTACAAGCCCGGCGACTCCCGCCACGATATTCAGGAAGGCTGGTGGATCGTCAAGAAATACAACTGCATGGGCTGCCACCAGTTCATTCCCGGCCAGCGCACCATTCTCATGGGATTGAAGCAGTATCAGGACGCCCAGGAGCAACTGCCGCCCAAACTGCTCACCGAGGGCGCGCGCGTAGATCCCGAGTGGCTGCGCCGCTTCCTGTCCAATCCATCGCTCAGCGATACCGACACGAACCGCAATGGCGTGCGTCCTTACCTGCGCGTGCGCATGCCTACGTTCTCCTTCTCGGATAATGAACTGCGCAAGCTGGTGCGCTTCTTCCAGGCGCTTTCGCAACAGCCTATGCCGTACATTCCCGAGCAGGTTCCCGTGCTCACGTCGAAGGAAACCGATATGGCGCGCAGCCTCTTCTCGAGCACCGCTGCGCCCTGTCTGAAGTGCCACGCCACCGGCGATCCGCAGCACGATAAAATCGCCACCGCGCCCAACTTCCTGCTGGCCAAAGAGCGCCTCAAGCCCGACTGGGTCGAGCGCTGGATCGTCGATCCCCAGGCCATCAGCCCCGGCACTTCCATGCCTTCGGGATTGTTCCATCAACAGAATGGGCAGTGGGTTTTTTCCGGCCCCACGCCGCCCTCGTTCCAGGGCTACGAGAAAGATCACACCAAGCTGCTGGTTGACTATATCTTTCAGCTCACGCCGGAAGAGCAGCGCCGCGTAGCGGCGGCCCGAAAAGCCAGCGCCTCGGCGCAACCTGCGGGCCCGCGCAAACGGGCGGCCTCCGTCGGCGCCGCGCGCAGCGGAGGTTCGCAATAGCTCTCGGTAGCCTCGATTTTCGTAGCGCCGCCACCTGTTCTGAGCGAAGCCGAAGGGCCTTGCTGGCAGGTTTCGCGGGCGTCTCGCTCGCACAAAAGTCAGGAACACTCAAAAGATTAGAAACACTGATAAGATTTCAGCACTTCACGAGAGGACGACATCATGAATCGCAAAAGCATCGCTTGTTTCGCTCTGCTCTGCCTGCTCGGCTTGTGGCTGCTGGTCGGCTGCAGTAAGAAAGAAAACGCCGGCGAAGAGCAGCCCAGCTCCACTCCGGCAGCGGCACCGGCCGCCACGCCCATTGATCCCAACACCGTGGCCACGGTCAGCGGCACTGTCAAGTTCGATGGCACTGCTCCGAAGCCTTCCAAGATTGATATGAGCCAGGACCCTGCCTGCAAAGGCACCAACGAAGCTGAAACTCTAGTCGTCAAAGACGCCGATCTCGCCAACGTCTTCGTCTACGTGAAAGATGGCCTCGGCGACCGCACGTTCGACACCCCGAAAGAGTCTGCAACCATTGATCAGGAAGGCTGCAAGTATCACCCGCACGTTCTCGGCGTGATGACCGGCCAGAACATCGAGATCAAGAACAACGACCCCACCACCCACAACATTCATCCCACCCCGGCGAACAACCGCGAGTGGAACGAATCGCAACCGCCCAAGGCCGCCCCGCTCGAGAAAAACTTTGCCCGCGAAGAAATCAACCTGCCGGTGCGCTGCAACCAGCATCCCTGGATGAAGATGTTCATTGACGTGGTGAAGAATCCGTTCTTCGCCGTCACCGGCTCCGATGGCAAGTACGAAATCAAGGGCCTGCCGCCGGGCGACTACACCCTCGCCTTCGTGCAGGAAAAGCTACCCGAGCAGGATGTGAAAGTCACGCTCGCCCCCAAAGACAGCAAGACCGTAGATGTGAGCTTTAAGCAATAACTTGCACAGCTCTAAGTCATAGCCTTGCATGTGGAGGCGGGCGTCCGCGCCTGCCTCAGACTTTTCGCCGCCGGGGCCGTCTCCTCCTGACAAATCTTGTCTTGACAAATTCGAGCGACAAGTAGAAAGTTCTTCGCCTGTAAAGTTCTGCTGTGACTCATCGCATGCCGGACCGGCGGAACAGCAGCCCGCTGTGCAGGCCCGCCGCCCATAACGGATTCAGGAGGTCTGATGGAAACTGCAATCGGAGTGTTTTCCTTACGCGACCATGCCGAACAGGCGGTGCGGGAATTGCAGCAGCAAAGCGTGCCAGACGAGGCGATTGTATTTCTCAGCCGGTCTGAGAATGAAACCCGGGTCATTGCCAAGCACGTCGGCGCTACCGTCGGCGGATTTGTGGGCGGGGCAGCCGGCATGTCGGCGGGCGTGGCCGTGGCCAGCCTGCTGCTTCCCGGCATCGGCACGGTTTTCGCGCTGGGCTTTGGCGCCGCCGCACTGCTGGGTCTCGCCGGGGCGGGTGCCGGCGCCGGCGTAGGCCAGGCTGCTACGCGCGAAGGAAATGTTCCTCAGCCCACCCCGGACGAGAAGTGCTCTGAGGATGTCAGGTTTTTCCGCGAGGTGCTCAAGGAAGGCCGCTCTCTGATCGTGGTGCGCACCGAGTCGCCGGAAGTCGCGGCCACCGCGTGCGCCATTCTCGATCGGCTCGGTCTTGGCTTGCAGGGCAGGACCCCGGTCCGGATGCAAACCAGCATGCGCGAAGTTGGCGACGTGGTTGTGCTCGAGGTCGGTGGCAGAATCACACTCGGCGAAGGCAATATGATTCTTCGCGACGTGGTGCGTGATCTGGTGGACAAAGGAAACCGCAAATTCGTGATGAACCTCGCCGAGGTGCTTTACGTTGACAGCTCGGGCCTGGGCGAACTGGTGAAGGCTCATGCCACCGTTTCGGGCAAAGGCGGCCAACTGAAGCTAGTGAGCCTGAATCAACGAGTTCATGACCTGCTCCAGATGACGCGCCTGATAAGAGTTTTCGACATTCACGCCGACGAATCGAGCGCGATTCAATCGTTTGGCGGTGCTGCCTCCGTACAAGCCGTCGCCTGAGGTTCCGAACAGATCTATCTCGAACTGGGTTGCCCCATGCTAAATTTCGTGCACCTGGCGATATTTAGCATGGGACATCTTCCCTCCCGCGCCTGTTTTACAATGTCAGCGGAGTCGGACTCTGAGCTCTACCCCCTACCCCCGCGCCCTACACCGCTTCACCCTGGTTCTCGCCGGCTGGACCCTGCTCCTGATCGTCGCCGGCGCGCTCGTCACGAGCAATGATGCTGGCCTTTCCGTTCCCGACTGGCCCACTTCTTTCGGTTCTATCTACAAAATTCCTCGCCTCGTCGGTGGCGTGAAATACGAGCACACTCACCGCATGATCGCGCAGGTCGCGGGCCTGCTCACGATTATTCTGGCCATATGGATTTGGCGCGCCGATTGCCGGCGCTGGATGAAATATCTCGGCCTGGGCGCCCTGGGCGCGGTGATCGCGCAGGGCGTGCTCGGCGGGATCACCGTCCTCTTCTACCTGCCGCCCGCGGTTTCTTCCGCGCATGCCGCCCTGGCACAGACATTTTTCTGCATCGCCATCCTCATGGCTGTCTTCACGTCGCAGGAATGGCTGCAGCCCGTTGTTCCAGAAAACCCCGATGCCGAGCGCCCCGCTCTGCGCACTCTGGGCCTGCTCTCGATTTTCGTTCTGTATGTACAGCTCATCCTCGGTGCCGCCTTCCGCCATCACGGCATGAGCTGGTGGCCGCATGTCGTTAATGCTCTTCTGGTCGCCGTGATTCTCGGCTGGACCATCGTTCGCGCCCTCACCCGTTACTCGCACGTATGGGCCATCCGCCTTCCCGCCATCCGGATGTTCATTCTCCTGATCGCGCAGCTCTGCCTCGGCTTCGTCGCCTTCGTCACGCGCGTCGCCTGGGGACATGATGCCGTGCAGCCCGAACTGCCCATGGTGATCTCTACCGTGGCGCATGTCGCCGTTGGCGCGTTGTTGCTGGCTGCAACCGTCGTGCTCACGATTCAAGTCTGGCGCCACGTCCCGGCGGCCGAGCGCGCTACAGCGCCCGCAACCGGATTGGCTGGTGCGCAGGCAGCCGCCCCCGGCGACGGCAAGCGGGTGGCCGTCTGAGTAGCTGCGGCCTGCGCCGTCTGCGCTAAAATAGCCTGTGGCCGCGAATTCCCCGGTTGTCGTCTCCGACTATTCTTCGGCGGTTGCAACTCCTGTCATTTCCATCCACGATCTGGTGCATCGCTACGACCGCCGCACCGCCCTGAATGGCATCTCCTTCGATGTGCGGGCCGCCGAATTGTTCGCCTTGCTCGGTCCGAATGGCAGCGGCAAAACCACGCTGTTCCGCATTCTTTCTACGCTCATCGTGCCCGTCGCCGGCCGCGCTCTCATCCTGGAACATGATGTCGCGCGCGAACCGCATCTCCTGCGCCACCAAATCGGCGTGGTCTTTCAGGCCCGCAGCATTGACCTCAAGCTCACCGCTGCGGAAAACCTGCGCCACCAGGGCCATCTCTATGGATTGCGCGGCGCCCCGCTCAAGCAACGCATCGCCGAAATGCTCGCCCGCGTCGGCCTTGCCGAGCGCGCCAAAGATCGTGCTGAAACCTTGTCGGGCGGCATGCAGCGCCGCCTCGAGCTGGCCAAGGGTCTGCTCCATCATCCCTCGGTCCTGCTGCTCGATGAACCCACCACCGGCCTCGACCCCGGCGCCCGCAGCGATCTTTGGCAGTATCTTCAGATTCTGCGCGATGAAGAGCGCGTTACCGTGCTCGTGACCACTCACCTGATGGAGGAAGCCGAGCGCTGCAACCGCCTCGCGATTCTTAATGAAGGCGAGATCGTGGCCCTGGGCACGCCCGTCGAATTGAAAAGCGAAATCGGCGGCGACATTATGCTGCTCGATACGCGCGATCCTGAGGCCCTAGCCGCCCGCCTGCGCGAACGCTTCCGCGTGGACGCACAGGTCCTCGAAGGCCAGGTGCGCCTCGAGCGCAAGAACGCCCACCGCTTCATCACCGACGTGGTTGAGGCCTTCCCCGGCGAAATCGAAGCCATTTCCGTCAGCAAGCCCACGCTCGAGGATGTTTTCATCCGCCGCACCGGCCACAAGTTCTGGACCGAAGCCTCCGAACCCCAACCTAAAGGACGAAAACCTTGATCCTGCTGCTCTCCATTCTTCTCGGCCTGGTTCCTCTCGCCGGCATCACCTGGACCGCCATGAACGGGACGCTCACCACCGTGGACGGCCTTTTCACCACGCTCATCCTGCTGGCCCTCGCCGCCATTCTTTTCTTCAACGCCGGCCTCGAGCTGCGCCGCAAATCCCGGCTGAAGCCCGCGCGGAAAGGGGAATAGCATGGCTGCTCGCGTCATCGCCGCCCCCGCTCCGGCTCTTCCCGCTGGCAATCTGCTGGCTCTGCCCGCTTTTACGCTGTGGTGGCGCGAAGTAGTCCGCTTCTACCGCCAGCGTGCGCGTGTGGTGGGCGTGATTGCTTCGCCCGTAGTTTTCTGGCTGGTGATCGGTTCAGGCTTTGGCACTTCGTTTCGCTCCGGCGGCGCCGCCGGGCAACAGCATTATCTCGACTACTTCTACCCCGGCGCGCTCATCATGATCGTGCTCTTCACTTCCATTTTCACCATGATGTCGGTCATTGAAGACCGCAAGGAGGGCTTTCTGCTCAGCGTGCTGGTCGCGCCCGCCTCCCGCTCCGCCATCGTGCTCGGCAAAGTGCTCGGCGGCACCACGCTCTCCACCATTCAGGGGATGATCTTTCTGGCCTTTGCCCCGCTGGTCGGCGTCAGCTTAACTCTGGGATCGTTCTTGCTCGTCACGCTGACGGTATTTCTCGTATCTTTCGCCCTGACCGCGCTCGGCTTCGCCATTGCCTGGCCCATGGATTCCACCCAGGCCTTTCACGCCATCATCAATCTTTTTCTCATTCCCCTCTGGCTGCTCTCCGGCGCGCTGTTTCCTCTTTCCGGCGCCTCCGGATGGCTGCGCGCCATCATGTGGGCCAATCCGCTCACCTACGGCGTCGAGGCGCTGCGCACTCTGCTCTATCCCGGCGCGCCCGCGGTCGCTTCCCTGCCCGCGTCGCTGGCTACGCTGGTTTTGTTTTCTGGCTTCATGTTCGCCCTGGCTTTTATCATGGTGAACCGCCGCACCACCAGGCCGGCCGCATGATCGCCGCCCAGATCTTTTCGGATCGCCTGACAGCAGCCCTCACGCACACCCTTGCCAACCCTCTCATTCCGAGGAGGGCCGCGACCGGGAATCTGCTTCTTTTCCTCATCACCCCCGCCCAGCTCGGCCCCTACGCCATCTTCCCCAGCCTGAACGCCGGCCTGAACGGCACAAGCGCCGTGCTGCTGCTCATCGGCCGCGCCCTCATCCGCCGCGGACGCATGGCCGCCCACCGCGCCGTCATGTTGACTGCGCTCGCCAGCTCCACGGTTTTTCTCGCTTCCTATCTCTACTACCACTTTCACGTCGGCTCGGTGCGCTTTCAGGGCCGGGGATGGTCGCGTCCGCTCTATTTCACCATCCTGATCTCGCACACCACGCTCGCCCTCGTGATTGTGCCGCTGGTGATCATCACCCTCACCCGCGCCCTGCGCGAGCAGTACGACCGCCACCAGGCCATCGCCCGCTGGACCTGGCCGCTGTGGATGTATGTGTCCGTCACGGGCGTCATCGTGTACTTCATGCTCTATCACTGGTTTGCTACTGCCTAAGTTGGCTCTGACCTGGCCTTACCGCTCATGCCACTCGTCCCGGCTTGCGCGAATCACACCCCCAGGCGAAACCCCTGAGGGCGCAACTCGCACCGACTCATTGCCGTATCCTTGGGTTCACCACCGAATATAGAAGGTCCGTTAGAAAATTCACCGCCACATACGTCAGCCCAATCGCCAGAATGCAGCCCTGCACCAGATAATAATCACGATTGCCGATAGCTTGAATCGTCAGCCGGCCGATTCCCGGCCAGGAAAAAATTGTCTCGGTCACTATTGCTCCCGCCAGCAGCGCGCCGAATTGCAAGCCCAGCACGGTCAGCACGGGAATCATCGCGTTGCGCAGCGCGTGGCGATAAACAACTGCGCGTTCTGATAATCCCTTGGCTCTCGCCGTGCGAATGTAATCCTGGCCCAATTCTTCCAGCATCGAAGTCCGCACCATGCGCGTCAAAATTGCGGCCATCGCGCTGCCCATCGTGATCGCCGGCAACACGAGGTGTGCAAGCGAGCCCGAACCTGAAACCGGCAGCCATCCCAGCTCGATGGCAAACAGCAGAATCAATATCGGCCCCAGCGCCAGGTTCGGAAACGACAGCCCAAACAAACTGATCACGCTCAGCGTGCGATCATCCCAGTGATCGCGATGCCGCGCCGAGCGCACTCCCGCTGGAATGGAGAGCGCTATCGCAACCAGCAAAGCCGCCACCGTCAGTTGCAAAGTGTACGGATAGCGCTGCGCGATTAAGCTTGCCACGTTCTGATTGAAGCGCACGGATGGGCCGAGATCGCCGTGCAGCACGCCTCTCCAATAATGCAGATACTGCTCGCCTAAGGGAACATCGAGCCCGTAGAGATGCCGTGTCGCCTGAATGTCCGTGGCCGGCGCGCCTTCGCCGAGCATCTGCAGGACCGGATCGCCGGGAACGAGATGAATCAGCAGAAAAACCACCGAAACCACCAGCCAGACGACTGGCAGCGTGTACAACACGCGAAGAGACAAGTAGCGCAGCATGGAAAATCAGTCGCCTGTTCTTAGTTCTCAGTCATCCGCGATCGCCAGAGACTGCATCTTCAGTGGGCGGCATGCGCTATCGGTTCAGCACTCAACTTTTCGATTCGCACCTTCGCGATGCGGTGGCCTTCCATTTCCTCCACGCGAAAATGATGGCCATCGTAGTCGAAGCCCTCGCCGACGCGGGGAATGCGCTGCAAATGCGCCAGCATGAACCCCGCCAGCGTCTCGAAACCGGCGTCGCGCGGCAAGGAAAGCTGATACTGCGACTCCAGATCGCGAATCCCCACGGCCCCTTCGAGCACCAGCGCGATCTTTCCCTCGATCATCGGTTGCGCCGGCGGCGGCACATCAAATTCATCCTGGATCTCGCCCACCAGCTGCTCCAGAATGTCTTCAACCGTCACCACGCCGGCCGTCGAGCCGAATTCATCCACCACCACGGCCAGGTGACGCTTGCGCTCCCGAAACTCCTCCAGCAACTCGGTCAGCACCTTGGTCTCGGGCACCACCAGCACATCGTGCATGATCTGGCTAATCTTCATGGCGGCAATGCGCGCGCCCATGGGCTCTCCCGGGCTCGAGGTCAGCCGCAACCGGGTCCACCGCATCAGGTCTTTGGCATAGAGCACGCCAATAATGTGCTCCGGGCCGCGCTGCGGATCAAACACCGGAATGCGCGAGTGCTGCTCTTCCACCACGCGGCTCAACGCATCATGCAGGCTGAGATCGCCGGGCAGCGAAAAGATATCGGGCCGCGCCACCATCACCTCGCGCACCGTAATGTTATCCAGCTCGAGTGCGTGGTGGATCATCTCTTCCTGAAAGGCCGGAATCTGCCCCAACTGCCGGCTGGCGCTCACGATCAGCTTGAGCTCATCCGGCGAATGCACCGGCCCCTGCCGCATCTTGCGCAGGCCAAAAATGCGCAGCACCGAGCCGGCCGCGCCGTTCATCAGGTAAATCAGCGGCCGGGTCAGCGTGAGGAACACATCCATCGGCGCCGCGACCGCCAGCGCCACCTGCTCGGCCCGCTGCAGAGCCAGTGATTTCGGCACCAGCTCGCCCAGAATGACGAGCAGGCTCGTGATCAGCACGAACGCCACAACAATGGCGATGCCGTGCGCATAAATCGCGGCGTGCGGCAGGTCGCGCACCGGCCCCAGCATCAGATCAGCCAGCAGCGGTTCGCCCACCCAGCCCAGAATCAGGCTCACCACCGTGACCCCGAGCTGCACCCCATTCACAACTTCATCGAGATTGCGATGCAGGCGTTGCACGATGCGCGCGCCAATGCGGTGCGCTTCAATCAGTTGCTGGATGCGCGTGTCCCGCACGCTGACCAGGGCAAACTCGGCCGCGGCAAAGAAAGCGTTGGCTGCTACCAGGAGCAGAATCAGGAACACCCGCATCAGTACCAGGGCGATCATGAATGGCTAATTCTAACATTCCAAAGATAGTAACCAACCCTCCCCGCGCTTCGCCGGTACAATAATTCAGGAGTTCTCAGTTTTGTAAATCACTTTGTCCCGCAGGCATCCGCGCGAAGATTTCGTGCTTCCATTTACCGAGGTCGTCGGTCTAACGCAACGGACGAGGCCGATGGCGCGACCCAGATTCGAATTCCAGCGGGAACTTCCGCAAAAACCAGGAACAAAACAAGAAAGTCGTCCGTACCCACCAGAAGAAGCTGCCAGGAGGCAGATGTGAACGGCAACGGAAGGAAAAAGCGTTCCCGAGGCTGGATCTATCTGGGCGTCGGGCTCGCCATCGTGCTGGTGATTGCGCTCGGCGTCATCGCCGCCACGCACGGCGGCACCAAGATTGACCCCTCCAAGCTGGCCAAAGTGGAGCGCGGCGATCTGGCCAAGAGCGTCGTCGCCACCGGTAAGGTTGAGCCCATTACCAAGGTGGAAATCAAATCAAAGGCCAGCGGCATCGTGAAGAAGCTTTACGTGGAATATGGGGACCGGGTAAAGAAGGGCCAGCTTCTCGCCCAGCTGGATAAACTTGAAATCGAAGCCCAGGTCGAGCAGTCCAAAGCCGCTCTGGCCGCCGCCCAGGCCAATCTGCAAAGCTCCCAGGCCGATTTTGAGCGTGCCAAGGTTGACGCGCAAGGCCCCGACGTCCCCCCGCTCAAACGCGACTACGATCGCGCCGTGCGCATGGCCAACGAAGGCGTGGTTTCACAATCCACGCTCGATAGCGCCCAGAAAGATTACGAGCTCGCTCTCAACAAGCAGAACGTCGCCAAGGCGCAGGTGACCGTCCTGCGGGCCAAGATCGCGCAGGCCCAGGCGCAGGTGGCCGAAGACGAGGCCAATCTGAAGCAGCTCGAAGAGCAGCTCAGCTATACCGATATTGTTTCTCCCATTGACGGCATCGTGCTTTCGCGCGACGTCGAAATGGGCGACGCCGTCAGCTCGATTCTGGTTCTCGGCTCCTCCGCCACCCTGGTTATGACCCTCGGCGATACCAGCCAGGTTTACGTCAAGGGCAAAGTGGATGAAAGCGACATTGGCAAGGTTTATCTCGGACAGCCCGCGCGCATCAAAGTCGAGTCCTTCAAGGACAAGACGTTCAACGGGGTCGTGACGAAAATTTCTCCCATGGGCGTCGAGAAAGACAACGTCACCACCTTCGAAGTCCGCGTTTCCATCAACAATCCCGGCGGCGAGCTCAAGGCGGAGATGACGGCCAATGCCGAGATCCTGCTCGAAGAGCACAAGAACGTGCTGCAGATTCCCGAAGGCGCGATTCTCTACGACAAGGACAAGAACGCTTCCGTGGATGTGCCCGATTCCGGCGCCAGGGATGGGATGCGCAAAATCGCCGTCAACATCGGCATCTCAAACGGCGCCAAAACCGAAGTGCTCTCCGGCCTGAAAGAAGGCGACCAGGTCGTCCTGCAGTGATGCCGTCCTGCAGTAAGTCGTGCTGCAGTTAGCGGGGT
>Ga0335078_10002133_pt1 | contig 30011 bp, 22 predicted proteins | sample Lox_Sample_32_FD_206711 | JGI IMG/M metagenome (GOLD analysis project Ga0335078, IMG submission 206711) | Soil microbial communities from Loxahatchee National Wildlife Refuge, Florida, United States - Lox_Sample_3.2 | ecosystem: Environmental > Terrestrial > Soil > Wetlands | place: USA...
TCTTCCGATCAGGCTCGATCCTGGCCCCTGCCGCCTTGTACTCGGCGTCCTCGAACCCCGCATCCGTGCCGGCCCCCGCCTGGATCACCACCTGGTGCCCATGCGCAACGTATGCCTGCACGCAGTGCGGAGTCATTCCCACCCTGTATTCATGCTTCTTGATTTCCTTGACGCAGCCTACCTTCATTGCGCCACCTCCTACGAAAAGTGTAGAAAAGTCACCATATCACTACGATTATCGTAGTTATATCACAGTTGTTTTGACAAATCAACCATTTTCATGGTAGAAGATTGCATGATATACGAGCTGCGCCAGTACCGCGTGAAAAAGGGCAAGATGAAGCAGTGGCGGAAGGTGATGGAGGAGATGATCGTCCCGTTCCAGGAGTCGCAGGGGATGGTGATCCCGGCGGGGTTTGCCGTCCCCAGGGAGAAGGATCTCTATATATGGTTGAGGCGATTCAGGAACGAGGCGGAAAGGAAGCGGCAGTACCGCAAGGTCTACGAGAGCGACCAATGGAAAAAGGTGATAGCCCCGCGCGTGGATGAGCTGCTGGACACTTCTGCAATCGTGGTGACGGACCTCGCTCCCGAGCCCTGGTCAGTGCTGCAGTAAAACGGGCCAGGGGCGGGACAGGGACGGGCCGGAAACGGGCCACGGGCGGGCCGGGGGCCGCATGGGTCAGAACCCCGCGGCAACGGCCGCTTCCGCGTCCCCCGGCCGGACCAGCGCCTTTCCCTTCCAGGCCCCCGAGCGCCAGCGGATGAGGTTCACGATCCCGCGGGACCACTCGTCCGCGGCCATCGCCATCCAGACCCCGACCAGCCCCAGGCCGAGATGGACTCCCAGGAGCCACGCGCCAAAGGTGCCGACCAACCACATCCCCGTGATCCCCACGATAACGGGGAAGTGGATGTCCCCGGCCCCTTTCAGCGCCGGGTTGATGATCGTATTGAAGTTCCTTCCCGGCTCATGGACGATTGATACCAGGAGCACCGTGGCGCCGAGCCCCAGGATGCTTGCCCGCGACGTGAAGATGCCAAGGAGCCGCCCTTTGAAAATGTTGATGAGGATGACCACCGTCAGCGACGCAAGGAAGCCGATGGCGAAGTAGCCGTAAACGCGGCGCTCCGCCCGGGACGCCTTTCCCGCGCCCACAAAGTAGCCCACCTTGATCTGCCCTCCCGTCCCGATGGAGATGCCCGGCATGAACACGTACCGGAGGATTGCAATCAGGATCCCGAACGTGGCCAGCGCGTCCGTGCCCAGCCGCGCGACAATGGACATGATCACGATCTGGGAAACGTTGTAGGAGATGTTCTCCCCCGCCGTCGGAACCCCCACGGCAAGGACGGAGCGGTAGACGGAGCCGGGGATCTTCGCCATGCGGGAAAGCGGAAGGTCGATCTCCCGTCTCCTGCGGATCATGACGGCGTACAGGACGCAGGACACCACCTGGCTGAACACGGTGGAGGAAGCAACACCGACAACGCCGAGCACGGGAAAGCCGAACGGCCCGAACAGGCAGAGGGCGTCTCCGGCAACGGTGAGGATCAGCGCGGTGACGTTCACGATCATGGGGTCGCTGGGATGCCCCCAGGCACGGAGGATGCTGGCCTGGCCGATGTTGAACGCCATGAAAAACGAAAGCCCGCCGTAGATCACAAGGAACTGCCGGCCGTAGAGCGCGACGTCAGGGTCCAGGCGGTACAGGTCCAGCACCGGCCTGGCAAGGACGGCCACGGCTCCCGACACCACCACGGACACCGCCAGGATCAGCGACAGGCTGCCCACCCCGACAAGCCCGGCCTGGCGCCGGTTGCCGGCGCCGAGGTTCTGGGAGATGAGGATGCTGGCGCCGATGGCGGCCATCATGTACAGGAGTTGGATGAAGAACGCCATGTTGTTCACGATGCTCATGGCCGCGACGGCGCTTTCCGAGTACCTGCTCAGCATGAACGTGTCCACGCTCATGAGCGAGGTGCGGAGGAGATTCTCCACGAAAATGGGCCACGCCAGCCGCACAAGGGAAATCTGCGTCCTGTCCGCGAAGTCCGCGGAGTCGGCGGGAAAAAGAGGCATGCTACGTTATGATACACAGAGATCGAGCGGTTTGAGAACAGTACTACTCGCCGAAGTATCGCAGATCTTCCCGCTCCGCCGACACCATCTCATCAAACATGGCAGCGACCTCCGCGGGGCTGCAGACGGCCGCGGTAAGCGGATCCAGCAGCAAAGCGTGCCGCGCGGCTTCCAGGTCCCGGCGCATGACGGCATCCACCATCAGCCCGTGCACGGCCATGTGCGCCCGGTCCAGCGCCGCAAGCTGCGCGGGGAGAGGGCCGAAGTGGATGGGGCTCAGCCCGGAGCTGTCCGCCAGGACGGGCACTTCCACGCAGCCGTCCCCGGGGAGATTGTCGACAAGCCCGGCGTTGAGCACGTTCCCGTGGATCACGGCCGGCCGGCCGCATTCGATGGCCTGGATGATCGTAGAGGCGAACTCTTCGCTTCTCTGGAGCGCGAGCGGAGACCTGCCGTCCAGCAGCTCGCGGATGGAGTCGTCCCCGCCGGCGCGCCAGGCCGGCCAGTTATTTGCGTAGAAGCCGCTCTCTCCCCGGTAGCCTCCCCGTGTGTACTGCGTGACGAGCGCCGGCTTCTTCCGGAAGTAGGGGATGTATTCCGACATGTGGCCGCTGGATTCCGTGCAGAACGCGCCGAAGTGCTTCATCATCTCGAAGCGAACGGGATCCGCGTCCCATACCTCGGGATCTTCGGATCGTTTCCGAAGCAGCGGGTACATGTCGCGTCCCTTGTGCGTGAGCTCGGTGAACCACGCCAGGTGATTGATGCCGGCGCACCGCCACCGAAGCTCCGCCGCGGGGAGATCCAGGTAGTCGGCCAGCTGCTGCGAGGTGCCCTGCACGGAGTGGCACAGGCCGACCACCCTCACGGAAGTGGCGCGCAGCGCAAGCAGCGTAAGGGCGGACATCGGGTTGGTGTAGTTCATGACGATGGCACGGGGGCACAGCTGCTCGACGTCGTCAAGGATCTCCAGCCACGCCGGGCCCGTCCGCAGCATCTTGAAGATCCCGCCGGGTCCAATGGTGTCTCCGATGCACTGATCCACGCCGTAGCGGAGCGGGATGTCGTAGTCGTTGCGGACGTTTCGAAGCCCTGCCACCTCGATGCAGCTGATGACGTAGTCGCAGCCGGGAAGCGCTTTGCGCCGGTCCCGCGTCGCCTCCACCTGCCAGCTCTTGCCCGATGCCAACGCCATCTTCTCCCCGATGCGCTTTGCCAGGGAGAGTCGGTCGGCATCCACGTCAACCAGGGCAAACGTGCCGCGCGTGAGCCCGGGCGTTGTCAGGATGTCCGTCATGAGCTGCCGGGCAAACACCGCGCTGCCGGCGCCGATGATGGCGATTTTGAGCTGCCGGGAGACGCTCTGCGGCTCGGGCGCCCGGTCCGACGCCGTGGACCGCGATGCCGCCTCCGGCGCCTCTTCCGCGGGCTTTTCCGCCACGGAATCCGAAAGGCCGATCTCGAGCTGTCCCATTTCCCCGGTAAGGATTCGTACTTTCACCGCGTGCGCCCCGGGCGCCAGGCGGGCGCCGCGGAGTCGAATGGCCACCGCCACGCCGGACGCCAGCACAAGCGGCTTCTCCGGTGTGACGCTTTCTCCCGTCCTGGTCTCGCCTCCCGGGAGCGTCACCGACAGGACATCCGGGAGGTGGTTCCGGCCGTCCACCTCCACCGAGAAGAGACGAGTGAGCGTTCCCGACCCCACGAAGTTCCGCAGCTTGAGCTCGCACCCGTCGGCCGTGTTGGCAAGGCTCCCCTTCACATACAACCGCTTCAGCACGAAATTGGGAATGGCCGGCATACCGTCTCCTTAGCTCTTCTTGTTTTCTTCCCGGGCCGCCCTGCTGCTGCCCAGGCGCGCAATATAGAGATACGGGGCAAGCTCTGGATCCAGCTTTCCCTCCCGCGGTATTCCCGAAAGCCTGCCTTTCATCCGGGCCCGCTCCGCTTTGCGCGCGCTCTCCACCAGGCCGGCAAGCTCTTCAGCGGAGAGAACCGGCCTCCCGCGGAGGGAGCGCAGCCAGCCCGAAGCGCGGCCCAGGAGCTCATGAAGCGCGGCCAGCCGCCTCACGGCGATGTCCGCAAGAAACAGCAGCGCCGCGACAAGAAGAAACACACGCCAGGCGTCGCCACCCGCCGCGGTGCGGCCGGGCTCACGGTGCAGGGCTGCTTCCCAGCCCGCGGCGTCATCTGAGCCGGTGATCACGCGGCCTCCCGTCTCGGAAGCAAGCCTCTGCAAAAGCGGCATGTTGGTGCCGGAGAGGAGGTATTCGTCCGGGTATGCCACGCTGGTTCCCACCGTGAGCGGGGCAAGCTCCGCGTCACCAGACCGGGCGGTGATGGTCAGCGTGTAGTCGCCAACCTCCTCCGCGGGGAAAGACGCTTCATAGAGCCCCGGCTCCGTCTGCGGGATATCCATCTCCAGGCGCGCGCCGCCGGGCCGGATCAGGATTCCTTTCATCTCCAGGCCGTTGACGAATGCGCCAAGAGAATCATAGGCGTCCACCCTGACGGACGCCCTCCCCCGCGCGACCGAGATGCGGGGATGCAGGAGCCGGGAATCCGACGGCCTCTCTATCCACCTGACCAGCTGACCGGCAAAGCGCGGGAACTGGCTCCAGTCAAGCCACTGCCTGCTCCAGCGCCCGCCGAAGTCCGACGTGAATGCCGCCGTCCTCCCCAGGCCGTACCGCCACGCGGCCAGGAGCGGCGCGTCGTACATGGCGGAGAACACCTGCTCCGCGCCCGGCTTCATGTAGGTGAGGACGAACCCGGACAGCGGGGGGATATCCGCAAGGGAGAGTCCGCGGATCATCTCCGCCTGTGAGATCTCCCGCGGGAAGAAGCTTTTCTCAACGACAAGCCCCCGGGAGATCAGCTTCGTGTCGGTAAGAAAGATCCGCGGGACGTCGGTCGGGTCGCTTGTTGCGTAGGCGCGGCCGCCGCCCCACGCCGCAATGTTCGCCAGGAGATCCACGTCCGCGTCCTCTCCCACGGCAACGGTGGACACGGTGATGTGGTGACGCGCCATGCGCTCCACCAGGCCCTTGAAGTCCGCTGCGTCGGTGAGCCCGTCCGTGAGAAGGATGACGTGCCGAAGCGGGGAGCTGGAAGAGGCCAGCGCGCGGTCCGCTTCCTCAAGCGCCGGGTACATGATGGTTCCGCCGTCCGCGCTGAGGGTGGCAAGCTCCGCGGTGATCCCGGAAAGGTCTCCCGCGTTGGTGAGAGGCACGGCCCACAGCCAGTCGGCGTCGAACGCAATCACGCCCACCCGGTCGAACGGGTTCAGGGACTGGATGGCGGAGAGCGCGGCGCTCTTCACGACGTCAAGCTTGCTCTCTCCGGTGGGAACCCGCACGCCCATGCTCCCCGACTTGTCCATGACGATGACCAGGGAGACGCCGGGAACCTGGACCTCGGACTTGGCGTCCATGTCCACCGGCAGCACGCGCTCAAGGGGAGTCTTGTAGTAGCCGCCGTTTCCGAAGCTTGAGTCTCCGCCCGTCATGAGGAGACCGCCTCCGGCGTCCCGCACGTACTGGGCAATGACCTCCATCTTTTCCGTGGAGATGCTGTAGCCGGGCACGTTGTCCAGGATGACGGCGTCGTACGGCAGGTACCCGGCAAGCGTTCCCGGGAGATCCACGGGCCGCCCGGTGACCACGGAGATGCCCTGCGCTGAGAGCGCGGAGAGGAAGGAGGGCGAGCTCCTGCCAGGACGGGACACGTACAATACCTGGGACGGGCCGCGCACCTCCACCAGCCGGCGGTTGTGGTTGTTCTGCGTCATGACGTCCCCCGGCGCCTCCGCAACGGCGTCCCACCCGTGAAGCCCGCGCTCGGGGAAAACGCCGGTGAACTGCACGGCATTCTCCCCCACGGAGAGTTGCCGCACCCGGGTGGCAATCGGCACGGTATCCCGCAAAAGCGTGACGCGGGCAGTGACCGGCGTCCTGCTTCTCACCATCACGGTGACCTCGTGCGCTTCTCCCTGGCGCACGCTATCCGGGGCGCGCACCTCGTCCACCGCCACCTCCACGCCTTGAGGCGCCTGCCTCAGCGCTACCGGGTAGATGCGCGCCCCCATTGCGCGCGCAACGCCGGCGGCGGCTTCCGCGCTTCCCCGGTTTTCATTGCCGTCCGTGAAAAGGATGATCCGGCTGGGGCCGTTGCCCGCCTGGGCCAGCCCGTCCTGGATGGCCGCGCCGACATCTGTCGCATCGGGGTCCACCTCCACGCCTTCGGGGGGCACGGGGACGCCCGGCACAACCTGGTCGGTCTGAGCGTCCAGCCCGAAACGGACCAGCGCCGCGGAGTCGCCTGCGCGAAGCCCGGCGCGAACGGACTCAACCATCCGGAGGGCTTTTTCCCTTTCACCGATGGAGACGCTCCGGGATTGGTCCAGCAGAAACACGACAAACAGGCGGTCGGAGAGGAAGGCCATCGTGAGCCCGGCAAGGCCCAGCACCATGGAAAGAATGGCCGCGGAGCGCAAGGCCAGGAACGCCACGGCCCTCCCCCGGGAGAGTTTCTCGGAGCTTCTGCGATGCGCCCGAAGCGTAAAAAAGATGAGAGGCGCTGCGGGAAGCAGGGCAAGGAGCCACAGCGGGGACTGGAGGCTCATGATGTCGACGCCCTCCCCGGTCTCCAGAGCCACACCAGCCATTCCAGGAACAGGAGCAGGAGGACAACCGCGGCGACCGCCGGCCAGACCGGCGTGGGCAGGCCGGCCTGGTGCCCCGGCTCGGGCCGGGGAGCGGGGATCACAAGCCGCGGCGATATATCGGTTTCCGAGCGGCTGGCAAGGTTCACGGCGAACTCGCCTGTCGTCCCGCCCGCGTCCACCTGGTAGTAGCCGACCTCGTCCGTGGAGAAAAACGCCACCGACGGGCCGTCCGCGGACAGCGTCACGCTCCGGCCGTCCGGCTTCACCACCGTGACACTGGCGGCCCCGCCCGTGGGAATAACGCGGGGGTCTCCCGCCTGCACCTGGTCCGCCTGTGGCTCCAGCCAGTCGGGAAAAAACCACGACAGCGCGTTGGCAAGCAGGATGGGAAACCCGGAGCGGAGCGGAAGGTCCGATGCGCGGGGGTCGAACGCAAAAAGGAGAGCTTTCACCCCAGCGTGATCCCAGCTCAGGAGAAGGGGCGACGTCCCGGATGCGGCAAGCACGGAAAAGCCCGGTCCGGGATCAAGGTTCAGTGCCTGTGCGATTCTTGTGTCGGCCAGGGAGACCGAATCCAGGAGGGGATTGTTCCTGCTCCAGCCCGTGACGGGCGGGGCGGGGAGCAGGCCGGTGGCGCGCACGGGGAGGTCGGGCGGGATGGACTGGAAAAGGATGAAGTTTCCCTTGAGAAGCGGCGGGGGCTGGACGCCGGCGTACACGATCACGTCCGCCTGCTCCCCGCCCACGGGAGCGTCCTCCGCGCTTACCGTCACCCCGGGAAGTGACTGGAGCGCCTGCTGGATGAACCGGGGCTGCGGGCCGACAAGGAGCACCTGCAGACGGCGAGCCGATGAGAAAACCGCGTACGCTGAGTCGTCAACCGGAAGGGCATCATGCGCCAGGAGAGTGGCTGTGACCCTGCCCGTTGTGGGACCCGTCCACGGGATGGTCACGGCATCCCGTTGCCCCGCGCCTATGATGAGCGTCTGGCGGAGGACATCTTTCCCGCCTGCCCGCACGATGAGCGGAACCGTGGTCTCCGTGCGCCCCGCGTTCAGGACAGCCAGGAAGAGCTGGTATTCTCCGGTTTCCGACGACTGGCGGAACGCCATGTCGGTTATCCCGACGTTGTCCTGGCGCGTGCCCACCGTGTCAACGGTGACCCAGGGAAGGGACGTGTCCACTCCGGGCAGCGCGTCGAACGCGCCGTCGGTCTCCAGCACGACGCGGCCGCCACGCCGGGGATCCCGCAGCGACATGCCAAAGAGCATGCTGGAGGCAACGTCTCCCGGCTCGTCCATGGCGCGTGCGGACTCCAGGAGACGGCGAAGCGTGTTCCTGTCCGTGGTGAACGGACAGAGGAGCGTGGGAGACTTCTCCGCAAGCACCACGGCCATGCGCGCTCCTCCGCGAAGGCCGGCTGCCAGGGAAAGCGCGCGAGCGCGGGCAACGTCCCACCGCGTGTTGCCGCCCTCCCGGGCCTGCATGCTTGCCGTGGCATCCAGCACCAGGACCACGTCCTGGGAGCCGCCCCTTTTCAGTCCCGCCAGGAGAGGCCCGCTGAGCGCCACCGCCAGAAACGCCACGGCAAGGACCTGCAGGAGAAGCGCAAGGCTCTGCAGGACGCGGCGGATCCGCAGGCTGGCCCTCCGGTCCTTGAGAACCTGATTCCAGAAAAGGAGGGACGACGCCGGGATGGAGCGCCAGCGGAACGTGAGCGCGTGCAGGATCACCACCAGGGGAACAAGGAGAAGAAGGAGCAGCCACCCTGGGGAGGAGAAGCTCATCTGGCGTGCAGGTGCATGCCCTGCCGGAGGTACCGCAGCACGGCGTCCTCAAAGGGGACAAGAGTGGCTACACGGAGGTACTCAATGCGGTTTTTCATGCAGAAGGACTCCACCTCCGAAAAAAAACCCGCCACGCGGCCGCGATACGCCGCAAGGAGCTGGCGGTCCACGTTCAGCGGCAGCACCTGGCCGGTTTCCATGTCCGTCAACCGCAGCGCCCCCTGCTCCACCGGGCTGATTTCCTCCTGGTCAAGCACGTGCACCAGCACCACCTCGAAGTCGTGGAACAGGAGCGCCTGGAGGCCGCGGCGGTACCCGTCCAGGGTGTCATCCAAAAGGTCGGAGATCACGATTGCAAGCCCCGGGCTGTGCGACCTGCGGGCATAGTCCTCCAGGGAGCGCGCGATGTCCGTCCGGCCCTGCGGGGCAAGCGCGCTCATGTGCTCCAGGAGGTGAAAGAGCTGCGCCCTTCCGCGCCGCGGAGCCAGCGCTCCCGCCAGCCCGGCGGAGAACGTCGTGACCCCCACCCTGTCCAGGGACCTGATCCCCACGTATCCCAGCGCCGCCGCCAGCCGGCGCGCGTAATCGATCTTGGGAGGCGTCCCGAACGACATGGACTTGCTGGAATCCAGGAGGATGTGAACCGTCAGGTCCTCCTCCTCCGCGTACAGCCGCACCACCAGGCGGTCCAGCCTACCGTAGATGCCCCAGTCGATGGTGCGGAAGTCGTCTCCGGGCTGATAGCTTCGGAAATCCGCAAAGTCCAGGGACGTGCCGCGGCGGACGGACATGTGCGCGCCGCGGGAAGCGCCACGGTACAGCCTGCGGGCCACGAAGGCCAGGGATTCCAGCTTCCGGAGAAAGTCCTTGTCGAACAGCGCCGCGTCCATGGCTAGTCCAGGGGCCTCAATCCTCCGCCGCGGGTACGCGGGAAAGGACGTCGTCAATGACCTGCTCCGGCGTGACCCCTTCCGCCTCCCCTTCGAAGTTGAAGAGGATCCTGTGTCGAAGGGCCTGGCGCGCGGAAGCCCGGACATCGTCAAAGCCGGCGTTCAGCCTCCCGTCGAACAGCGCGTTTGCCTTTGCGGCCAGCACCAGCGCCTGCGGCCCCCGGGGGCTGGCCCCGTAGCGCACGTACCGCGTCACAAGCTCCGTGGCGGCTTCCGTGCCCGGCCGGGTGGCAAGGGCCAGGCGGATGGCGTAGTCGCGCACGTGCGCGGCCAGGGGAACGTCGCGGACCAGAGCTTTCAGGCGGCGGATCCCTTCCGCATCCACGATCTTTGCCAGCGCAACGGAAGCCGCAGTGGTGGTCCGGTCAAGGATGGCGGCTATCTGCCCCGCCGTGGGATAGCCCAGAGCCAGCTTGAAGAAGAACCGGTCCAGCTGCGCTTCCGGCAACGGATACGTCCCCTCCATCTCGATGGGGTTCTGGGTGGCAAGGACGATGAAAGGCTGCTCCAGCACGTGGCTGGTGCCGCCCACGGTCACGGTCTGCTCCTGCATTGCCTCCAGCAGCGCGGACTGCGTCTTGGGCGTGGCGCGGTTGATCTCGTCGGCAAGAACGATGTTGGCGAACATGGGCCCTTTCTGGAACCGCACGTAGCGCCGGATTTCCAGCCCGGGGCCCGCCTGCTGCGTTTCTTCCGGGACCAGGACATTGGTACCGATGATGTCCGCGGGCATCAGGTCGGGAGTGAACTGGATCCGGGATGCGGTGAGGTCCAGCACCATCCCCAGGCACTTGATGAGCGTGGTCTTCCCCAGGCCGGGCACTCCTTCCAGGAGCGCGTGCCCGCCGCAGAACAGGCATACCAGGACATCGTGGATCACGTCCTGGTGACCGACAATGACGCGCCCGATCTCCTCCTGCAGCGCTTTCACCAGCCCGCCCGCCCACGCTGCGTCCTGACGGATGTCCCCCGTCCCTGCCGGAATAGCCTCTGCGTTTCCTTCCATGCTGCTCCTGCCCCTTTTCCTACTTTGTGATGCCGATGGTGGTGAAATATTCCTTGACGGATTGACGAAGCTTCAGCGGGATTTCATCCCGCGCCAGCGCGCTCTCCGCCTGGCGCGAGTACTGGTTGAGGACCGCGTCCTCAGGAAGCCGGGAACCGGAACGCTCCGGGAGAGACCGCACCAGCATTCGCGTGGATTCATCGTTTGCCGCGTTGCCCTGCGCCTGCAGCGCGGGGCCCTTGTCACCGGGGGTGATGGGGGTGGCCGGGCCTCTCTTCTCAGGCGCCGGCAGCGTGCCGATCCCGCTCTCCTTGGAGTCCGACGGCCCGTTCCCGTTCTCCGCCCCCGGCCCAGGAGCCGCCGGCCCGCTGCTCCTTCCGGCCTGGTTTCCCGCCTGGCTCTGCTGGCCCTGCTGGCCCTGCGCGCCGGGGGGTGGCGCTCCCTGCCCTTGATCGTTCTGCGCCTGGTCTCCCTGGGATCCGTCCGGTCCCGTCGCGGCCCCTGGTCTTCCCTTGCCGCGCCCCCCGTCCTGCCCGCCCAGCTCCCGCTTTGCTCTATCCAGGCGGTCAATGGCGTCCGCAAGCTCCCGGGAGCCTTTGTCGGTCACCCGGCCCGCGGAAGTCCCCTCTCCGCCCTGGCTCTGTCCGGGACCCGGCGCGCCGGAGGGGGCCGGCGCCGCTTCCTGCGTGCGCAGTCCGTATTCCTGCCGAAGCCCTGACTCGATCTGCGTCATCTGCCGCAGCGCATCTTTCGGGCTTACCCGACGGGCTTCCAGGTCCGCGCCAAGCTGCGCAAGCTGGCGGGAGAGGTCGATGGTCCTGCCCAGCCCCAGCTCCTGCGCCGTTTCCGCCAGCCTTTCGCCGCCCTGGCGCAGGTCCTCCCCGATCTGCGCCATCTGGCCGTCCCTGCCCGGTGACGCAAAAAGAGAGCGAAAGTCCACGGGGAACAGCAGGGCGCCGATCGTGAGGAGAGCCAGGACGATGGTGAAGGGAACGAACGTCAGCCGGAGCCTGCCCAGGATGGCGCGCGGCGGCGTTGCGGAAAGGAGCCGCGACGCATCCTCCATGACGGCGGCAGCAAACGGACCCGCCTTCTCCCGCGGCGCCTCCGACAGCTCCAGCGCCGTGCTTGTCAGCTCCTTGCTGCCCAGGACAGAGTCGGCCCGGACCAGCAGCCTCATCCGGTTGGTGGGACGCAGGAGCGCCGCACCCGCGCCAACCCCCGCGCCCACCACCAGGCACGCGGCTGCGAGGACCGGTGCAGGCAGCTGGAGCGCCACCGTTCCCGCCAGGAGCGCGACCCCAAGGGCCGGGACAAGGCCGAAAAACGCTCCTGCCACAGTTCGCGTGATCATCAGGTCACGCCGCGCGGAGCGTGCCAGGCGGGAGACCTCCGCAAGAAAGGCCGGCGCTGCGGAGCGGTTTTCAGCGTCACCCATGGACGTTCCTCCCGGCAACGGCTCGGACTGCCGCCAGGGCAAGCACGGAAAGACCACAGAAAGCAGCCGCCATCCCGATATTCGCCAGCGTGCAGATCAGCCACTCCGGGGAGCCGGGCGCCTTCACCACCGCGGACAAGGCGTGGAAAGGACTGACAGGAGGCAGAACCAGGAACGCTGAAACCTGGAGTGCAATGACGACGGGGTAGAGGACGATTTCCCGCAGCGGCTGGCGTGATCCGAAGACGCACAGGGCCAGGAGACCCAGGGCGCGGGAAGCGGCGGCTGCGGCGCCAATGACGGCAAGGGAGCGGAAAAGCTGCGGAGGCTCCGCGCCGCCGACGGCCAGGGCCGCGGCAAGGAAAGGCGCGCCAAGGAAAAGGAGAAGCAGCGAGTGCAGTAAGATGAACGCCGCGCGGCCGCCGATCAGCTTGCCGAGAGGCACGGGGGTGAGCCGGACGTGCTCCTGGAGCTGGATGGAAGGATCAGGGGAAAGGTCCTGGACGCCGAACCGAACGCCCAGGAAAAGCATGCACAGGAGGAAGCACGTGGCGACGATCAGGAAGGACTCCGGCGCCAGCCCGGTTCGCAGCGCGGACTCCAGCGTGTCACGCGGCCACACCACCAGCAGCGCCATCCCCAGCAGCACCGCGAGGTACAGGCAGCTGCGGAGGATTGTGCGGTCGGAGAGATACATCCGCATGCCGTCCGGGACGCTCATTCCGCCTCCACGCTTACCAGCGCAAGTCCGGGAGAGCTCCCCACAGGTTGCGATCCGGGGAACGTGATGGGGAGCACGGGCGCATCCATCCAGCCGATCAACCGGGGAGGGCCTTCGCTGGTCAGGCCTTCTCCTTCCTGCGCCTTGAAGAGGGCGGCGCGCCGGGCGTCGTCACCCGGGATCATTTTTCCCGCCAGGGACGGCCCAAGCCCATCGGCAAGAGAGAAGGACCTGGTGGCCGTCTCTCCTGCCGCCACGTCTCCAATGGAAAAAGCCCGGCCGGCATCAATGACGTAACACCGGAAAAGCGGCTTGCCGCCCCCGTTGGTGACAACGACCTGGACGGAGGAACCCGCCGTTCCCACGCTTGCGGAGACCGGGAACGGGACGGCGTCCTGGACCGAAAGAAGCCTGGCGCCCAGCCGGTCAAGATCGATCCCATCCACCCGCGTCCCGAAAGCGTCCGCGGCAAGGAAGAGATGCGGGTCCACCGCGGGCAGGCCCTGCGCCGCAATGGGCCCGGAAGCTGCCACCACGGCGTCCGGCAGGCCAATGCGCGCTTCAACGCTTCGCGCGGAAGCGGAATAGAACGCCGCTTTCTCCGTCACGTATGCCATCCCATCTTCGGATCGCGCCTCCACGCTGGCAGCGTCCATGACTTCCAGGGACGGAGAGAACAGAACGCGGTTGAACACCAGCCACCCCGCCGCGCATGCCGCGCCGCAGACCGCGCAGAGAAGAAGCAGCCTGGTCGGGGAGCGCAGCTTGTCGTTCCTCCGGCGGACAAGGAGAAGCGGCGCAAGAAGGCCAAGGTAGGCGGCCACAAAAACAAGCGCGGCATGGACCGGCGGAAACGAGACGTGGGCGGTTGGGAACAGGGCGGCCATCCAGGGATCTTCCATGGCGGGCGTGAGAGCGGCTTCGAACACGGGCCGACGGTCCCCGCCAATGAGATGGCGCCACAGGGAAAGCGTGCCGTCCCAGGAAGCGACAGGCTGCATGGTCGGGTCAAAGGCGAGAAACCAGATCTTTCCCCTTCCCAGGCTGCGCTGCACCATGAGCGGCAGGGAGCCGTCCGCGGCGACAACCCGTCCGCGGCTGACGGTGGCATCCGCCAGCTCCACGCGGCCGGGGATTCTGCGCGGCACGCCGGGATCAAGAGACAGGGAGATGCCGGAGCGCTGCGTGATTCCGTTGATGGTGACGGGAAGCAGGTCTCCGAAACCTGCCTCCTGGTGCTGCAGCGCGGCGGCGCCGCCCGTGAAAACCAGGACCCCGCCGCTCAGCACCCATCGCTCCATGGCCTCCACCTGTTCGGCGCGAAGCTGGCGGAAGTACGTGTCATGGACCACGATGGCGTCAACTCCGTCGTACCCGGCCCAGCTGCGCGGCAGGTCATCGATGCGGGGATACGCGACGCGCAGCGAACCGTCGCTTCCTCCCAGGGCGGAAATGCCGTCAAGGGAAAGGTCGCTTGCCACGCCCACCACGATCCGCCCGGCTTCGGTGAGGGAGCGCGGATCAACGTCCAGGCTGCCGACCTGCGCATCCGCGGCGGTGACCGTTGCGTGAATGGCGTGAACGTTGCGCGGGATGGGGATGACGAAAGGAAGCCGCGTGGTGGAGCTCTCATCAAGGACGGCAGTGCGCGTCACGGTGAGGCCGGGCTGCCGGCCGCGAAGCGGCCCCCACGTTACCGCCAGGGAAACCGTGGCCTGCAGGCGCCGGCCGGGGTTCTCCACACTCAGCAGGACAGGCGCGTATCTCCCCTCCCGGACGGTGCCGTTGAAGCCGACAAGCGCATCACAGGTGACGTTTCCTTGGGCGGAAAGCGCGGGCGCGCCAGAAAGAGCGCAGAGAACAGGAAAGAACCCGATCCATCTCAACTTTCTGGGCTCCATGAGCGAGAGTATAGCAAGCCCGGCCAGGGATGACGAGGGCCGAGAGAGCGCATGGGCGCGCGAAAGCGCGGCAGCGCTAGGGTCGGCCTTTGGCCGTACGCGGGTACGCGTTCGGCGCGAACGCCGTCCCTGGCGTCGGCCGACCTGCGCCGTCCCTGGCTAGGCAAATACCCGCTGCGCTTCCCTCATGTTCCTTGTGACGTCCACGCCGAAGGGACAGCGCTCCCGGCATACGCCGCACTCGGTGCACTGGCCCGCGTCATGCTCCAGCGCTTTGTAGTCACGCCGGATGTCCGCGGTCATCCCCGCCCGGGCCTGGTCCAGGAGCCGCGTGACGGCATCCACGTCTATTCCCGCCGGGCAGGGCAGGCAGTGGCCGCAGTACATGCACGCGCCCTGCAGCTTCCACAGCCCATTGGAAGCAATTGCAGCGTAGGAGCGCGCCGCATCGCCGGCCCGGGCGTAGGAAAGGCAGCCCATGAGCTCCTCAACGCTCCTGCAACCGGGGACCGTGGTGACGACGCCCGGCTGCGAAAGCGCGTAGTGAAGGCACTGCACGGGCGTCAGGACGATGGAGCTCGGGTTCTCCTTGCGCAACAGCCAGCCCGCCGCAAAAGGCTTCATGGCAACGATGGCCACGCCGCGGCGCGCGCATTCCGCGTAGAGCTCCCGCTTCAGCGCCACCGCCGGCTCCCGCGTCTGTGCCGCGCGCGCGTACGTCTCCGGCTCGAACAGCGCCTCGATGCGCAGGTTCGGGGCAATGAGATCGAATGCCGGGTTCACGGGAAACATGAGGATGTCAATGAGGCCCGTACGGACGGCCCGGAGAGCGGTGGGGGCATAATGGCTGGACATCCCGATGAAACGCGCCTTGCCTTCCCTCTTCATCCGCGCGGCCATCTCCGCGGTGCCGCCCGGAGCAAAGACGCGGTCGAAGTCCTGCGGCTCATCGACAAAGAACAGCATGGCTGCGTCCACATAGTCCGTGCCCAATCGGGCCAGGAAGTCATCGAAGTTTCGGCCGGCAACCGCTGCGTCCCGTGACCGGTCGGTCTTTCCGTCCACCAGGACCGCCCCGAGGTGTCCGGCAATGAACGCCTCCGACCTCCTGCCCTTGATGGCTTTTCCCATGGCGGTCCGCACCTCCGGCGTAGCCATCCACAGGTCCATGTAGGTGACCTCGTTGTCCAGCGCCGTGGTGACCACGGCCGTGACGGTGTCTTCCGATGCCTTTTCCAGGTATTCCATTCCCAGGCCAATGACGCCGACGCTGACCCCCGTCCGTCCGAGCTTTCTTTTTTCCATGATGGTGACTTTCTACCACTCAGGATCAGGCCCCACAAGTCGGTCCGGCCAGGACGTTGACAGCAGCGACAGGCGGGGCTAGAGTTTTCTCCACATGCCGAAACTGGAGATCAGCAAGATCCATGACGCGTATGCGCAGGGAGCCGAGTGTCCGTTGTGCTTCCTCATGGAAGGGACGGAGCGAACGTACCTTTACTCTTTCCAGCACTCTCGCGTCATGGAGCCGAACGTCCGCGTCAAGACGAATGCCGTCGGGTTCTGTCCCGAGCACCTGGGGAAGCTCTACCAGGGGGAGAACAAGCTTGGCCTGGGGCTCGTGATGCTCACTCACCTGGAGGAGAAGTCCAAGGAGATCACCCAGGCCCTTGATGAATCATGGGAAGCGGCACGTGCTGCTTCCCGGGAAAGATCGCGGCGCATTACGCAGGTCATCCAGTCCCTGGAGAGGCTGCGGGATTCCTGCTTCATCTGCGACCTGATGGAGCAGGACCTGACGCGGTACGCGTGGACCGTCCTGTATCTCTGGCGCAAAGATCCGGAGTTCCCTGCGCAGCTCAAGGCTTCCCGCGGCTTCTGTCTCAGCCATTTCTGCACCATCCTTTCCGCCGCGGCGGACATCCTCCGCGGGGATCGCCTTGCCGGCTGGCTGGACGACGTTGTGCCTCTCATGAAAAAAACGTTGGGCGGTCTGGAAAAGGATCTCCTGGCATTCACGCAGCTTCACCAGGCAGGCAACAGGAGCCTGGGAACGGAAGAGGAACGCAGCGCGCTTGTGCGGACGCTCCAGATGCTTGCGGGGCGCATCCAGCGGCAATAGCGGTCCGCCCGCGGTCCGGCTGTTCGTGCGTCTGCCTGCGGCCCGGCTCTCCGCATGGTATAATCCTTTTTCGGGAGGTGGCAATGAAGCGTCTCATGTCGTGCGGTGCTGCTTTCGCTCTCCTGTCGCTTTTCGTCGCTGCGGTCCAGGGCCAGGCGCAGGGGAAGGTCCTCTGGGAGCGCGACCTGGTCTACTTCTCCGACGCGCAGAACGTGCTCAGGCTGGATATCGCGCGGCCCGCGGACGCCGCTGGTCCGGTCCCGGCCGTCATCTTCCTGGCGGCGCCGGCCTCCAATGCCCGGTCAACGTACGAGCCACAGCTTGCCGGCGCCGCTTCGCGCGGGTACGTCGGTGTTACGCTGGACTACCATGACATCGAGATAGAGGATCATGGGAAGGCGCGTTACCCGTTCCCCGCGCAGGTCATCGACGTCAAGAGGGCAATCCGCTGGCTGAAGCAGAACGCGGACAAGCACGGGATTGACCCCGCGGAGATCGGCGTCATCGGATGGTCGTACGGGGGATACCTTGCGCTGATGGCCGGGCTCACCGGGCCGGCAGACGGCTTTGAGCCGGCGGGAAGCGGGCCGGACACAAGCGTGCAGGCGGTGGTCAGCCTTGCGGGATTCATCGACTGGACAAAAATGGATGACTCAGAGGCGTCATGGAGCCTCGGCGGCACAAGCCAGGAGATCCCGGACGTCTACACGAAGGCCAACCCGCTGACGTACGTCAGGAAGGATGATCCGCCGGTGCTCCTCCTGTACGGCAAGCTGGATCCCGTGGCGCCGTCCGACGACGCCGCGCTTCTTGACCAGAAGCTTGCGGACGCCGGGGGACAGCATTCGCTGTACGTCATCAACGAGGCGGACCACCTGGGCATGTCCGGCTACGTGGACAAGGAAATTGTGTGGGGCTTCTTCAGCGACGCTCTGAAAAAGAAGGCGGACTGAGGCAGGCCGGCTACCGGAAATCATGGCTTGAAGGAGCGCTTTGCCGCTCTGCGCCCCGCACGAAATCCGGCACCCAGAAGGATTCCGCAATGACGTGGACCACGCCCTCTGCAATCTGCAGGTGACCGGTCACGCCGATCAGCCAGTTGGTCAGGATCAGCGTCCGGAACTCTCGGTAGATCTTTTCCCATACCACGAGATTGGCAAAGCCCGACTCGTCTTCCAGCGTCATGAAGAGGACGCCGGAGGCGGTGCCGGGCATCTGCCGGCAGATGGCGCACCCCGCCAGGGAGACCTTGGAGCCGTGCGCCAGGCGGGAAACCGCCGCCGCGTCCGGAAGCCCTTCCCGCGTCAACTGCTGCCGGTACTGCTCCATGAGGTGCCCGCGGGGGCTCTGGTCGGAGGCAAGGTAGTCCCACGTGATTTCCTCTGCGTCAGTCAAAGGCCGGAAAGCCGGGTGCTCCTCACCGTGCTCCACCAGCAGGTTCCGGGTGCGCTCCGCGCGGTCCAGCACGCCCCACAGGGCATCACGGCGCTCCGTGTCCAGGCAATCAAAGGCTCCCACCTCCGCAAGCCGCTCAAGGGAATTGCTGGGAATCCTGCAGCATGCGGTAAACGAGGACAGCGTCGGCTCTCCAGCGGGCCCGGCGCTTGAAACGTTCTCACGCCACGCGCGGATGCGCTCCCAGTCCCCTTCCCCCAGGCCCTTCACGTAGCGGAGGCCGATGCGGACCGCGTACTCCGAAGACGCGTCCGGCCTCTCCAGCGTGCATTCCCATGTGCTCCTGAGAATGTCGATGGGGAGGAATGCAACGCCGTGGCGCCTGGCGTCATCTATCACGGTTGCGGGAGCGTAGAAACCGAACGGCCACGCGTTCAGGAGAGCGCACGCGAACACCACGGGGTGGTGACACTTCACGTACGCCGTGGCGTACGCAATCAGCGCAAAGCTTGCCGCGTGGGATTCGGGAAAGCCGTATTCTCCGAAGCCAAGGATCTGGCAGAAGACCCTCTCCGCGAACTCCGGCTGGATGCCCTTGGCCACCATGCGGGACACAAGGCGGTCATGGTGCTGCTCCATTCTTCCCCGCTGCTTCCATGCCGCCATGTCCCGCCGGAGCTGGTCGGCCTCCCCCGGCGTGTAGTCCGCGGCCACAATGGCCAGCTTCATCACCTGCTCCTGGAAAAGCGGAATCCCCAGCGTCTTGCTGAGCACGGGCTCCAGGCTGGGATGGGGATAGGTGACCGTCTCCTCTCCCGCCCGCCGGCGAAGGTAGGGGTGGACCATTCCGCCCGTGATGGGCCCCGGCCGCACAAGGCTCACTTCGATCACGAGGTCGTAGTAGCTGCGCGGCTTCAAGCGCGGAAGCATGGCCATCTGCGCGCGGCTTTCGATCTGGAACACGCCCACGGTATCCGCCCGGCAGGCCATGTCGAACACGTTGGAGTCGTTCGGGGGGATGGTTGCCAGGGAGAGCTCCGTCCCATAGTGGCTGGAAAGGAGCCGGAACGCGTAGTCCAGGTGCGTGAGGGCTCCCAATCCCAGGAGGTCCACCTTGAAAAGGTTCATCGTTTCTATGTCGGTCTTGTCCCACTGGATTACGGTGCGATTCTCCATGGTTGCATTCTCAATGGGCACGATGGTGTCCACGGGATCCGTGCCAAGGAGGAAGCCGCCGGGATGGATGGAAAGATGCCGGGGGAAACCCGTGATCTGGCGCGTCAGGGATGCGAGATGCTCCCGCAGGGCCGGGGGAAGGTCCAGGCCGGCCTCCCGGAACACCGCGTCCAGGTCCCCATCCCAATGCGACAGGAGCTTCGCGCAGTGGTCCAGCGCCGTCTCCGGAATCCCGAACGCCTTTCCCACTTCCCGTACGGCGGAGCGGGTGCGGTAGCGGACCACGTTGGCGACCATTGCGGCCCTGTCCCTGCCGTACTTTTCATACATGTGCTGGATGACCTCTTCCCGGCGGTTGTGCTCGATGTCAAGGTCGATGTCGGGAGGCTCGGCCCTTTCCCGGGAAAGGAAGCGCTCAAAGAGCAGGTTCATCCGCACCGGGTCCACCGACGTGACGCCCAGGCAATAGCAGACCACGGAGTTTGCAGCAGATCCCCTCCCCTGGCAGAGGATTCCATTCTGCCGGCAGAAACGAACCAGCTCCCACATCGTCAGGAAATAGCCGCAGTAGCCCAACTCCTGGATGAGCGCCAGCTCCTTTTCAAGGAGAGACCGCGCGCTTTCCGGAATGCTTCCCGGGTACCGCTCCGCGGCTCCCTGGTACGTTATGTGCTGAAGCCATTCCGCGGTGCTGAACCCCTGCGGGACTTCCTCATCAGGGTACCTGTAGACCAGCTCCTCCATGGAAAACGCGGCCATGTCCGCTATTTCCCGGGATGCGCGGACCAGGTCCGGTGAATCAGCGTACAGCTTTTCCAGCTCCGCGGGGGACAGAAGGGCATGCTGGTCGTTGGGGAACAGCCGGGTCCCGGCCTCCCGCAACGTGGTTCCGTGCCTGATGCAGGTCAGGACGTCCTGCAGCATCCGGCGCCCGGGAACGTGGTAGAGGACCTCGGTTGCGGCAACCAGGGGAAAGGAAAACTGGGCCGCAGCTTCCCGGCCAAGGCGCTCCCGCTCCACGTCGTCCACCCATCGATGCCTGGCAACAACGCCGTAAAGCCTGCTCCCGAACGCCTCCTTCATCATGCTCAGCGCCCGCCGGCGCGATACGGGATCCATGGCAGGATTCAGCCAGAGAGCGATGAGCCCCTTCTGGCTCTCAGCCACTTCCTCCCAGGAGACCGTGCATTGGCCCTTGGGATTGCGAAGGTGCCCCCGAGAGATCAAGCGGCACAAGCCGCCGTAGCCCGCCCTGTCCTGGGCAATCAGCGCCATGGAAGATCCGTCCGTGATGGAGACCTGGCTCCCGGCCAGGAGCTTGATCCCGCTTCGGCGGGCGGCATCGAAAGCCCGAACCATTCCATAGACGCCGTTCCTGTCCGTGATGGCGATGGCGGGCAGGCCCAGCTCTCCTGCGGCTTGAACCAGCTCTTCCGGGTGGCTTGCGCCTTCCAGGAACGAGTAGTTGGTTTTGCACCACAGGGGAACGTACATGAGAGTCAGTCCACCCAACCCTGGAGCCACCCGGTCCCTCTCAGAACATCCCTGAAAAGCCAGGAGATCCCTGCAGGCGTTTTCCGAAAGGAATATTCCCGGGCAAACTGCCCCGAATCCCCATCCTCTCCCCACCATGAGCCGGATACCAGGAACGGCCCGGAGATACCCTCTTCCGGCGGAAGGGGCCCCGGACGCGGCGTGAAAAGGATCCTGCGGACCATGGTGGTCGGCTCTCCTGTACGACCATCCCCGCGCGCCTTCGGAGGCACGGGCCGTTCCATGGGGACCCAGGCGAACGACCTCTCGGGAACGTGCGAGTCACAGAGCCGGGCGCAGACAACCGATTCATTCCCGAACCGGGCACGAAGGCTGGCAAATGCCCTGGCGCCGGCAGCGAGGTCTCTTCCCTTGGATGCAAACAACCATTCCTGCTCCCGGGAAGGCTGCGTCCTGGTTGTGTGGATCCGGATGTCCTCCACCGCTGAGGACAGCTGCCGGGAGCTGAGCCTCAGGTGAATGAGCCGGCTGAGCAGCGCCGTCCGAAGCGTGGGGACCGATGGACGAATGACGTCCGATCTTACTTCCCCGTCCTCATTTCTCAGCGTCAGCGTGAGAGATGAAATGACCGACGCTGCGGCCTCAGCCCGCGCTTTTTCAACTGCCAGGAGCTCATCGATCTGTCCCATAAGAAGGGACAGGTCCGCAAGCGGGGTATCCAGGTGACGTGCGGAGCCGGGATTCTCCCTTGACTGAAAAGATTGGATGGGCAGAGCGTCATCCGAGAGGATCAAGGAACGCAGAAGCGCCGCCTCCCCGCCAAGGTGGCGCCCCGTTTCCGCGGGGGGCAAGGCAATGAACTGGCGCACCGTGTGCACCCCGAGCTTGCGGAGCGTGGTCTTTGTTTTTGCCGGGAGGGGGAGCGCGTTTATAGAGGACCTCTCCATCTCCGCCAATTCCTCCTGGCGGGATGAGAAGACCGTGCGCCGGGGCCCAGAGCGCGCAATTGAATAGGTACCGAACCGGGTGACCCCGATCACAATGGCGGCAGGGAAGCCCTTGCTGGAAAGAGCGGAGCGGACGTTTTCAGCCCACGCTGACTCTGAAGGAAAAAGCGAGCGAAGCCCGTCAAGAGACGCCCAGAAGGCGTCGGCATCAAAGGAGCAGGGCTCGATATCCGGCGTGAAGCTGGAAAGCTCCTTCATGACCAGGCCTTGCGCCTCAGAAACCCGGTCCCGCGCTACCGACCGCGCGCGCAGCCCAGGCACCAGGGCAAGGGCCTGCGCGTATCTCATGCCGACTGAGAGCCCGCGCTCCCTCGCGGCCCGGTTCAGGGCCAGGATGGGGCTTCGGGGCTTTTCCTCCCGGGTCACTGCCACCGGCAATCCTTTCCACGACGGGTTGTCGCCCAGGAGAATGCACAGCGGGAGGTTATGAATGCTAATGCATGCCCGAAGGGCCATGGTATTGCCTGCTCTGCCGGGGCGCCGAGTTGGACCGCTTGTCTTTCACGGTGTGGATGGCCACGGTAAACGGGCCGTCGCCCGACCTGCTGGCGCACGCCCGGAGGGAAACCCGCGATCCCAGGGAGGGGTCCCGGGCCCGCTTGCGCGTGAGGAAGATCACGGCACAGCGGTTTTTCTCCGCCGCTTTCAGGATCCTCCCCAGGGCAGCGTCCGTGACGCGCCACTCTCCTTCCGCATCCACCACCACCAGCCCCAGGGCCGCTGACCTGACCAGCCATTCCGCGGCCATCAGGGACTCTGCCTCTCCACCGGCTCGGACCACGGCAAGGGCGGAAAGGTCCACTCCCCTGAGCGCCATGTCGGGAGGAAAAAAAACGGAGCCCGCGGCGGAAACCCACGCCACGGGCTGACCTTGGCCCTGGGCTTCGCAGATGATTTCAGCCAGGAAGCTCAACGCGCCTGAGGGGATCTCCTCCGAGATTTCAGCCAGGACTCCAGCCAGGCTTTCAAAGCGCCACGCATCCCGGTGAGCAGGAATCCTCAGGTCTGAGGCGTGAAAGACGGGAATATCCGCCAGGGTCAGAGGTGATTGCGATGGTGCCACCCAATCATGGTAACATTTGTATAGTATTTCGTCAATTCAGGAAAATCAGCCGGCAAGCCCCGCCATCTCGGTTTCCGGCTGCTGGATCTTCATCCGGAATCGATAGCTCACGCTGGGCAGGCTCGTGAGCTCCATGGTGGCGTCCAGCTGGCGCGCAAGCGCCCGGATGATTTTCATTCCATTTTTCTCATTGCCGGCCTGGTCCGCGGCAATGCCGCTCCCGTCATCCCCGATGGACAAGTCCATCATCCGGCTTCCCGAATTGAAATCCACGTTGAGGTACACGCGCCCCGCGCCGCTGTGCTGGAAAGCGTGCTTCACGGAGTTCATGAGGATCTCGTTGATGAGAAGGCCGATGCTGATGGCCCGGTCACCGTCGATCTCCGCCTTCTCCCCGCTCCACCGGAGCGAAAAGTCGATCCTCCGGTCGAGGTTTCGAAACCTCTGCGTCAGGGAGTCCAGGAGAGCGCTCAGCTCCACGAGGTAGAAGGACTTCTTCCGGTAGAGGAGCTGATGAACCACGGAGATGGCGGAGATGGTTTCCTTGATGTCCTGGAGCGCCCGGGCGGGGTCCTGCTCCGGCCCGCCGCGGAGGCTGACGAGGCTGGCAATGACCTGGAGATTGTTTTTCACCCGGTGCTCGATTTCCCGCAGCATCATCTCCAGCGCTTCCCGCAGCTTCTTTTCCTCCGAGGCGGACTCCGCGTATCCGCGGATCAGGTAGTTTGCGCAGAACGAGAGGATGAGGCTGACAAGGATGAAGTTGGCGGAAATGACGACAACCGAATCCGGTCCCTGCGGCCAGGGCACAAGGCCAAGCGCAGAGGCCACGGTGAATCCCACGTGCGTCAGGATGGCAAGAGTGTTGGCAAGGATGATCTCCCGGATCCCGCCGAACAGGGACACGAGGAACACGAACGCAAAGATGAAGAGGTGCCCGGCCCCGAACGGCCCGGTGAAGATGATCAGGATGACTCCCAGCGCGTAAGCAAGGAATACCAGGGAGAAAAGCCTCAGGCGGAAGGGAAGCTGGCGGAAAAGCGCCAGGCAGATGATGGAGAGGAACGCCCCCGTGTCCACGGCCAGGACCACCCAGATCTTCTGCTTGATGGAGAGGTAGGCGCTGGGCAGGTAGGCGATGATTCCGACAACGGCAACAATCTGAAGGAGCCGCGTCAGCATCCGCTCCCGCAGGTCGTGCGCGGGTTCCGCCAAGCGCCGCTTTTCTTTCTCCACGTGCCGTCCTCCGAGGTTGTGCGGACAAGACTCTCACGCACCGGCGGTCGCTGTCAACGAGGCCGGTCAGAGACAACGGGCTCCCGCCATGGTATGCTGTCGGGAAAAAGGGACAGAAAGATATGGGGAGAAGGCTGCTGGCTTCCATCGTCGCACTGCCGGCTCGCGTCATCACTTTTTACGTCGGTCCCATGGACATCACAACAATCGAGTACTGGCAGCGCTTCACGTTCTACGTCATTGCGCTGGCCGGGATCGTGGCCGGCACTCTCTGCATCATTCCGGCAAGCGTCTGGCTCTACGCAGCGGGACGCCCCCTGGTCACCGTGCTCCTGGTGGAATACGCGGTCAACGTCTGGATGATCCTCTTTTCCCGGTTCAGCGTCCGGGTGAAGACGCTTGTGATAGCGGCCAGCTTCTGGCTTGTCGGCGTCACCTCTCTTGTGCTTGCGGGCCCGGAGGGGGAGAGCGGGATCTGGTTTTCCGTCTGCGTCCTCATTACGAGCCTCTTCATAAGCTTCCGGGTGTCCCTCCTCATGGGAGCCATCGACTTCCTGACCGGCATGACGTTTGCCGTTCTCCACGCCCGCGGCCTGATTGCGTGGGACGTGCTGCACAACTTCAAGTTCTTCTCCTGGGTGATCCAATGCACCAACATCTTCCTCATCGACATGACGTTTGCCGTGGCGAACTCCATGCTGATCCGGGGCGTCGACGTCTCCTTCAAGTCACTCGCGGACGCGCAGACGAAGGTCAGCAAGAACCTGGAAGAGAAGGAAACTCTCATCCGCGAGCTGTATCACAGATCCAAGAACAACATGCAGGTGGTTTCCTCGCTCCTCATGCTCCACGCCACGGAGCTCACGGATAAGGCTTCCCGGATGGTCTTTGCCGACGTGATCAACAAGATCGGATCCATGTCGCTGGTCCACCAGAAGCTCTACGAGTCCCGCGACCTTTCCAACATCGACATGGCGGACTACGTGAAGGACCTGGTCGTTCTCCTCATGAAGGGATACGGCGTGCCGCCGGGAAAAATCGAGCTGTCCTTGAGCATTGAAAGCCTCTCCCTGCTCATCGATACCGCCATTCCCTGCGGCCTCGTCATCAGCGAAATCGTGTCCAACACGATGAAATACGCCTTTCCCGGCAATCGGACCGGCCGGATCGACATCGCCATGAGAAAGGTGGAAGAGAACGTCGTGGAGCTCCAGGTCTCGGACAACGGGGTCGGCGTGCCGGCCGGGTTCGATCCCTCGGCGGACGGACGGATGGGGATGCAGACGCTGTTCACCATCGTGACCCACCAGATGCAGGGCCGGATCGACTTCAGCTCCGACGGCGGCGTCCGCTACCGCATCCAGTTCAAGCAGAAGCTGTACACGGAAAGGGTGAAATCCCATGGGTAGCGGCAAAAAGGTGCTGATCGTGGAAGACGAGTCCCTCACGGCAATGGCGCTGGCCGCGTACCTGCGGAATGAGGGCTACGACGTGCTGGGGCTTTCAGCAACCGGGGAAGAGGCGGTAAGAAAAAGCCGTGAGGATGCCCCGGAAATCATCTTCATGGACATCCGCCTGGCGGGAGAGATGGACGGAATAGAAGCCGCTGAGATCATTTCCCGGGAACGCACTGTTTCCTTTGTCTTCATAACGGGCCACTCCAGCCAGGCCCCGCTGAAGCGCGTGTCGGCGGGCGCCATTGCCGGATACCTGACCAAGCCGATCGATTTCTCCACCATCCCGGGGATTCTTTCGAACATCCCCTGAGGTTTTTTTCAAAGGCCGGCGCTTTTATTGCTACCTTACTAGCATGCACAAGGCGCAGAAGGGCACCGTCGAACGTCGGTCTGGACCTTTGCGGATCACCCGTGAAGAAGCGCTTCGCTACCATGAAGAAGGAAGACCCGGCAAGATCGAGGTGGTCCCGACCAAGCCCGTCTCCTCACAGTACGACCTGGCGCTGGCCTACTCCCCCGGTGTTGCCGAGCCCTGCCGGGCCATTGCCGCGGACGCGGATGCCTCCTATCGCTACACGGCCAAGGGGAACCTCGTGGCCGTGGTCACCAATGGGTCCGCGGTGCTGGGCCTCGGAAACATTGGCGCCCGGGCAGCCAAGCCCGTCATGGAGGGGAAAGGGGTCCTCTTCAAGCGGTTCGCCGGCATCGATGTGTTCGACCTGGAAGTGGACTGTGATGACCCCGCTGCTTTCGTGGAGATCGTCCGCTCCCTGGAGCCCACCTTCGGAGGGATCAACCTGGAGGACATAAAGTCCCCGGAGTGCTTTTCCATCGAACAGCAGCTCCGGCGGCGCTGCTCCATTCCCGTCATGCATGATGACCAGCACGGCACGGCCATCATCTCCGGCGCCGGGCTCCTGAACGGCCTGGAGCTCCAGAAGAAACGCATCTCGGAAGTGAACATCGTCATGCTGGGCGCCGGAGCGGCAGCTCTTGCGTGCGCCAGCTTCTACGTCCTCCTGGGAGCTCGAAAGGAAAACATCGTGGTGGTGGACCGGGACGGCGTTGTGCGCGTGGACGCGGTGGACCCCGGCGACGTGCGGGCCCCGTTCGCCTCGGCGCGGGACCTCCGCACGCTGGATGATGCCGTGGATGGGGCGGATGTGCTGGTGGGGCTTTCCGTCGGCGGCATCGTCACGCCCGCGCACCTTGCGCGCATGGCGCCCGACCCCATCGTTTTTGCGCTTGCCAATCCGGATCCTGAGATTCCCTATGAGGACGCGGTGGCCGCTCGGCCGGACGCCATCGTCGCCACCGGGAGAAGCGACTGGCCCAACCAGGTGAACAACGTGCTGGGGTTCCCGTTCATCTTTCGCGGCGCGCTGGACGTCGGCGCGCGGGAGATCAATGAGGACATGAAGCTTGCCGCCGCGCGCGCGCTGGCCCTTCTGGCGCGGGAGCCCGTGCCGGACTCCGTCACGCGCGCGTACGCGGGCACCGCGCTGCGCTTCGGCCGGCAGTACATCATCCCCAAGCCGCTTGATCCTCGCCTCCTGACCACCGTGGCCCCCGCGGTGGCGCGCGCGGCCATGGAGTCCGGCGTTGCGCGCAAGGCAATCACGGACTGGCACCAGTACGAGGTGGAGCTCCTGGGCAGGGTGGGAATCGACCAGAAGCTGGTGACGGGCATCGTGAACAGCGCCCGCAGCGAGCCCAAGCGCGTGGTGTTTGCGGAAGCGGACACGTACAATGTCCTCAAGGCCGCGCAGATGGTGCGCGACCAGGGAATGGCGGAGCCGGTCCTCCTGGGCAACCGTCGCCGCATCACGGAGCTGATCCTTCGCCACCAGGTGGAGGGTCTGGACGGCGCAGAGGTCCTGGACCCGCTTGAGGAAGGGGACATGCTGGAGGAGTACGCGCGCCTCCTGTACGAGAAGCGCCAGCGCAAGGGCGTCACGCTGTACGACGCGCGCAAATCCATGACGGACCGCAACTACTTCGGCTGCGCCATGCTTGCCGCGGGCCGGGCGGACGCGCTCATTTCCGGCATGACGAAGGAATATCCCAAGATCATCCGCCCCGCGCTGCAGGTCATCGGGCCGCAGAAAGGCGTGCGGAAGGTTGCCGGGATGTACATCGTCAACTCTTCCCGCGGCGTCTATTTCTTTGCGGACACCACGGTGAACCTGAGCCCGTCCGTGGAGGACCTCGTGGACATCATCGGGCTCACCGCGCGGACGGTGCGCTACTTCGACGTGGAGCCGTCGGTTGCCGTTCTTTCCTACTCGAACTTCGGCTCCACGCGGGCGGAGGAATCGGACCGGTGCAGCGAAGCGGTGAAGGCGGCAAAGAGCAGGTTCCCCGAGCTGACCATTGACGGGGAGATCCAGGCAAACATCGCGCTGGACGCGGAGCTTCTGGCGGAAACCTACCCCTTCAGCGACCTGGTGTCCCGCCGGGTCAACACGCTGATCTTCCCCAACCTTTCCGCCGGCAACATCGCCTACAAGCTGCTGCATGAGATCGGCGGCGCGGAGATCATCGGGCCGGTCCTCATGGGCATGGCGCGCCCGGTGCACGTCCTCCAGCTTGGCTCCTCAGTGCGGGACATCGTCACCATGACGGCGCTGGCCGTGGTGGAGGCGCAGCGCACCCGGCGGGAGGAGAGCGGCGTCACGAATCAATACTGAGGCCGAAGTACGCTTCATGGATGGCCCGGTTGGCCTTCACTTCCTCCACCGTTCCTGAAACCCGTATCCGCCCGCCGTCCAGCACGTACACGCGATCCGCGATTTCAAGGAACTGGACGTTCTGCTCTGCAATCAGGAAGCTGGATCCGCCGGTGCGGAACGTTTCAAGCGTCCTGATGACCTCGTTCACAAATCGCGGAGAAAGACCAGAGGACGGCTCATCCATCACCACCAGGCGCGGGCCGGCCATGAGCGCCTTTGCGACGCCCAGCATCTTGCGCTGCCCGCCGGAGAGCGCACCTGCGGAATGCCGGCGGTGCCGGGCAAGGTCCGGGAAGAGCTGAAAGAACTCCTCCGCGCGCTCCCGCACAACCTGCCGGGGCTGGTAGTAGCCGCCCAGGGACAGGTTTTCTTCAACGGAAAGGTTGGCGAACACGCCGGTCTCGCTCATGAAGGAGATGCCCAGCCGTATCCGCTGGTCCGCGCGCAGGCCCGCCATTTGCCTGCCCTGGAAGGTCACCGCCCCGCTCTGCGCTGGGAGGAGTCCCACGAGGGTTTTCAGCAAGGTGGTCTTGCCGGCGCCGTTCGGTCCAAGAAGGACCACGCTTTCCGCTTCCCGGACAGCAAGGGAGACTTCGGACAGCACCTGCATGGCGCCGTATCCGCCGCTCAGGCCGCTTGCTTCAAGGAGCGTGCTTCCGACGCTACTCATTCGATCCTCCCCCCAGGAAGACCTCGACCACCACGGGGTCCTGCGCAGCCGCGGCAAGCGTGCCTTCGAAGATCCTTGCCCCCGCGTTCATGACAAGCACCCTTGTCGTAAGCTGATTCAGGAAGGCCAGGAGATGCTCAATGACCACCAGGGCGATGCCGCCCTCCGCAATCCCGGCCAGCTTCCCTGCCACCTGGGTCAGCTCAGCCGGCCCAAGCCCGGCGCCCAGCTCATCAACAAGAAGCACGCGCGGGTTGGTTGCCAGCGCGCGCGCAAGATCCAGGAGCTTCTGCTGGCCCACGTTCAGGCTTCCGGCTGCCCGGTCCGCCACATCGGAAAGCCCGGTCGTTTCCAGAGCTTTTCCGGCCTGGCCAGGGGACTGCCCGGTATGATGGGCCGCCACCAGGACGTTCTCCAGCACGGTCAGAGTGTGAAACGGCTTGGGCACCTGGAACGTGCGGTTGAGCCCGGCCCGGGCCAGGCGATGGGGGGCAAGGCCCGTCACGCGCTGGCCGCGCAGCAGCACCTCCCCTCCGTCCGGGGGATACAGCCCCGAAATGAGATTGACCAGGGTGGTCTTCCCAGAGCCGTTCGGGCCCACCAGGCCCATGATCTCCCCGGCGGCAAGCTCCAGGCTGATTCCATCCACGGCCTTGAGGCTGCCGAAGCTCTTGGAGAGGCGATGGGCGGCAAGGACCGGCTCAGAGGACATTTTTCCCGACCTTGCGGGCAAGGGAGGCAATCCCGTGCGGGAGGAAGATCACCAGGATCATGATCAGCACGCCGTAGATGAGCTGGAAGTACTGCGGCTCCGTGATCCCGATGACGTTGTAGATCCCGTACAGGACCACGACGCCGAAGATCGGGCCCAACACGGTGCCGGCCCCGCCGAAGAGGCAGAACACAATGGCAAAGATCGAGATCCCCGGGTCAAAAACGGCATCCGGATAGAAGACTGAGATCTGCCAGGCGAACGTGGCTCCGGTGAGCCCGGCGAAAAATGCGCTCCAGAGGAGCGCCAGCATCCGCTGCCTGCCCACGTTGATCCCCGCCATCTCGGCGCTCAGCGAATCATCACGGACGGCCTTCAGCGAAAGACCGAGAGGA
>Ga0335078_10002134_pt1 | contig 30003 bp, 21 predicted proteins | sample Lox_Sample_32_FD_206711 | JGI IMG/M metagenome (GOLD analysis project Ga0335078, IMG submission 206711) | Soil microbial communities from Loxahatchee National Wildlife Refuge, Florida, United States - Lox_Sample_3.2 | ecosystem: Environmental > Terrestrial > Soil > Wetlands | place: USA...
TGGCTGCGTCCAGAAACCAGATCTCGTGTTGTCCCTCGGCGTCGCTATAGCGAAGCTCCGGGTTTTCCTCGTCGTCGTCCCACGCGATTTGCGCCTTACTGTCTTCCGCGGCCGAAATCGTCTCGCCGAACTTCCTCTCCACGGCGCCTTCGCCGCCAATCACCCAGTCATACCCGTAAGCCCCCACTCCGATCACCGTCTTATCGCGCGGCACGGTCTTTTGCAGCGTGCCGAGCTGCTGATAAAACCAATCCTCCGACGCGACCGGTCCCGGCGGGCTCGATTGATAGTGCTCGTCGTACACCATCGGCATCAGGTAATCGTCAATCTCCGCCAGCCGCCGCAGATCGTAATTGTCGTCATCCACCGGAACGGCCTGCGCCAGCAGCAACCCCGCCGGCTTCAGCTTCGCTCGCAGCTCCTCCATGAACCGCACCAGCGCCTCGCGGTCGCTCTCCTTCAGTTCCTCGAAATCCACGCAGACGCCCGCGAATCTGTGCTCTTCCAGGTTGCTTTGGATGTTGCCGATCAGGTTCTCTCTCGCATCGGCATCCGTCAATGCGCGGTGCAGTTCCTCGGCCTGCCACCCGTCGTCGTGATAGTTGTTGATCTCCGCAATCACCGGCAAATGCGCATCGGCCGCAATCTTCATCACCGTCGAATCCGTATCGTCGGTGACGTCCCCTTTGCCGTTTTCGAGAGCCAGCCATTCCGGTATCAGGTGCGTCAGTTGCCCAATGTGCAGCCGCAGCGACGCGAGGCTCGCCTCGTCCCAGTTCACGTAGAACCCGAATACCAGCGGCTGTCCAGCCCGCGGCGGCGTCACCGTGTGCACGTGCATCACCGGATTCCCGCCGTTGCGAACGTACTTGACAGTCGCGTGCGCCGGATCGCGATAAGGGATGTTGCGCGCCACCTTCTCGCCGCGGATAATCGCCGGCACTTCCGCGAAGCTCGCCAGATGCTGCACCTCGGGCAGGCCCAGCGGCGGCAGTTGCGCCGCACTGAAAATGCTCAGCCCCAGCACCACCAGCAGAATCGCCGCCGCCACCCCGGCCACCCCGAACGCCCGCCGGAACCGGCTCCAGCGCTTCCCCGTCGGATCGTAGAAAACGAACGAAGTCCCCATCCTCTTACCTATTAGATGGGACCGCCGCCGCCCCCGCTACCTCGGCTCTGTTAACGCGCTTTAACGTGGCCCACTGTGATAGCATCGCCTCGTACCATCTCCCCAGCCCAGCATGACTCTGTCCAGTCAACGTCTCTCCGTCGTCGAGAAGATCGGGTACGCCTTCGGTGATGGCGCTTCCAACCTGGTCTGGATGACCTTCATCTATTTCCAGCTCAATTTCTATACCGACGTCTTCGGTCTCGCCGCCGGCGCGCTCGCCCTCATGCTGGCCATCACCCGCACCTGGGACATGTTCTTCGACGTCTTCATCGGAACCATCGCCGACCGCACCCAAACCCGCTGGGGCAAGTTCCGTCCCTATCTCCTCTGGATGGCCCTGCCCTTCGGCCTGATGAGCGTCCTCTCGTTCTCCACGCCCTCGTTCAGCCAGAACGGCAAGCTGGTCTACGCCTACGTCACGCTCTCGTTGATGATGGTGGTCTATTCGGCCATCAACATCCCTTATTCCGCGCTGATGGGTGTCGTCTCGCCGGATTCGCAGGAGCGCACCAGCCTCTCCTCGTGGCGATTCTCGCTCGCATTCATCGGCGGTCTGGCGGTTCAGTTCTCTACTCTGCGCCTGGTGAACTACTTCGGCCGTGGCAACGCCGCCCGCGGATATCAGTTGACGCTCGGCGTTTATGCGGTGGCCGCCATCGCCCTGTTCCTTGCCTGCTTTGCCACCACTCACGAACGCGTCAAACCGGTAACGGAACAGAAGACCTCGCGCGCGCGCGATCTGGGCGATCTATTCTCCAATGGCCCCTGGCTGGTCCTGTGCGTGCTGGGCATCCTTCAGGTCTGCTTCGTGGCCATTCGTGGCGCCGCCATCGTTTATTACTTCAAGTACTACCTGATTAACGAAACCGCGGCAGCTACATTCATGGTGGTCGGCTCCGTCATGTCGCTGATCGGCACTTTTCTGATTCAGTACATTACGCCTTTCACCGGCCGTAAGTATGCGTTCGTCGGCTTAATGTTCCTCGCGGCTGTCGCCCTGATTGCTTCTTACTGGGTCCGCCCCGATCAGCTCGTCCTGCTCTATATCTGGAACATCATTTACTGCATGCTGACCGGGCCCACCTCCGCCCTGTTGTGGGCCATGTTCGCTGACACGGCCGATTACTCGGAGTGGAAAACCGGCCGCCGCGCCACCGGGCTTGTATTCTCGGCCTCTGGCATGTCCAACAAATTCGGCTGGGTCATCGGCGGCGCGCTGGCGGCGTCTCTGCTAGCCGTCTACGGTTTCCAGGCCAACGTCGTCCAGACCGCCGAAAGTCAGCATGGCATTCGCATCCTCATGGCCATCGCCCCCGCCGTGGGCACCATTCTCTGCGGTTGCGGTATGTTCTTCTACCGCCTCAGCGATGCAAAGGTGAAACAAATCCAGGCTGAACTGGCTGTGATAAGAGCTAAATGACCCCGACTTGCGGGGCCGGCTCTCAACCCGGAGCGCACGCCCTCCGAGCCGGGCTCTCTCAGACCGTCAATAGGGGATAACTCATGCAATTCGGTCACTTCGACGACGCCGCCAGAGAATACGTAATCACACGGCCCGACACGCCTAAGTCCTGGAGTAACTATCTCGGCAGCACCGAGTACGGCGCAATCGTCACGAATAATGCCGGTGGTTACAGCTTCTATAAGTCGGCCGCCATCGGCCGCTTCACGCGTCTGCGTTTCAACTCGGTCCCCATGGACCAGCCCGGCCGGTACATCTATCTTCACGATCACGAAAACGGCGATTACTGGTCCGCCTCCTGGCAGCCCGTCGGCAAACCCCTCGATGCCTATAAGTCCGAATGCCGCCACGGCAGCGCCTACACCGTCATCGATTCCGAATACACCGGCATTCGCGCCGAGACCACCTACTTCGTCCCCCTGGGCCGCGAATTCGAATGCTGGCGCGTACGGCTCACCAACGCCGGACCTCGCCCCCGCCGTCTCAGCGCCTTCACCTACGTCGAGTATGCCGGCAACTGGAGTTCCTTCGACGACCTCATCAACCTGCAGTACGCCCAGCACATCGTGAAGATGAGCGTCGAAGACGGCATCATCGATCACGGCACCAACGTCAACATCCCCTACATGCCCGATAACTTCCAGGAGAAGGATCAGGGCCGTCACACTTTCCTGGCACTGGTGGGCGCGGAGGTCGCCGGCTTCGATACCGATCGCACTTCTTTCCTCGGCACTTACCGCGGCTACTCGAACCCCGTCGCCGTCGAGCAGGGCCAGTGCACCAACTCAATCGGCGCCGGCGACAATGGCTGCGGAGTGCTGCAGACCCGTCTCCGGCTTGAATCCGGCGAGACCCATGAATTCCTGGTCCTCATGGGTGTTGGCCGCGCTTCCGAACAAGGCCGCGCCGCCGCCGCCGAATTTGCCGACCTCTCCAAAGTAGACGCAGAACTCGCCCGCCTCAAAGCTCACTGGCACTCGCGCATCGCCGGACTCACCGCCGAAACCCCCGACCCCGAGTTCAACTCCATGCTCAACATGTGGGGTCCCTTCAATTGCGCCATGACCTACACCTGGTCCCGCGCCGCCAGCCTCATCTATGCCGGCGAGCGCGACGGCCTCGGTTTCCGGGACACGGTGCAGGACATGCTCGGCGTGATGCACGCCATCCCCGCCGAAGCCATCCAGCGCCTCGAGCTTATGATTACCGGCCAGGTCTCCACCGGCGGCGCAATGCCGGTGGTGAAGCAATTCGCCCACCGCCCTGGCCAGGAGGCCCCGCCTCGCGAGGAAGACTATCGTTCCGACGATTGCCTCTGGCTCTTTAATGCCATCCCCACTTACGTCAAGGAAACCGGCGACCTCGCCTTCTACAGCAAGGTTCTCCCCTATGCCGATTCCGGCGAAGACACCGTCCTCGGCCACCTGAAGCGCGCCATTCTTTTCAGCCTCAATCGCAGCGGCGAGCACGGGCTTCCCTGCGGCCTCTCCGCCGATTGGAACGATTGCATTCGCCTTGGCGAGCAGGGGGAATCCATCTTCGTCGCCTTCCAGCTCCGCTACGCTCTTGCCGTCTATCTCGAAATCGCCGCCATGCTCGACGCGAAAGAGGAAGCCGCCTGGGCACAGCACAACCTCCAGCGCCTCGACCAGCGCCTTTACGATGATGCCTGGGATGGCGAATGGTATGTTCGCGCCTTTCGCGCCGACGGCTTAAAATTCGGCTCGCACGAAAACGCCGAGGGCAGCATATTCCTCAACCCGCAATCATGGGCCGTTCTCAGCGGCCACGCCGATGCCGAACGTGCCGCCCGCGCCATGCAGTCCGTCCGGGAGCGCCTTGCCACCGGTTACGGCCTCATGATCTGCGCGCCGCCCTACGTCGATACCGACTATAACGTCATGCGCGCCGCGCTCTTTAACCCGGGCATGAAGGAAAACGGCTCCATCTTCACGCATACCCAGGGCTGGGCCATCATCGCGGAAACCCTTCTCGGCCACGGCGGCCTCGCCTGGCAGTATTTCCGCGCCACCATGCCCGCCGCATGGAACACTCGCGCCGAGATCCGCCAGATCGAGCCTTACGTTTACTGCCAGTTCACCCACAGCAAGGACAGCCCGCGCTTCGGTGCTTCCCGGGTGCCATGGCTCAGTGGCTCCGCGGCGTGGTCGTTCCACACCGCGACGCAGTACATACTCGGCCTCCGTCCCGAGTACGACGGTCTCCGCATCGACCCCTGCATTCCGTCATCCTGGAAAGGCTTTAAAGCCACCCGCATCTTCCGCGGCAGGAAGATCAACATCGAGGTCCGCAACCCCAATCACGTCGAAAAGGGCGTCCGTTCACTGACCCTCAACGGCGCGCCCGTCGCAGGCAACTTGCTCCCCGCGAACCAACTCGCCGGGGAGAATGAAGTCCTTGTTGACATGTAGACGGCAACTGGCGCACGCACTCGCGGGCGCCGCGCCGCCTCTCGACGCACGGTTCCCGCGCTGTGCTATGCCGCCCTCATGCCCGCGCCGCTTCCGCCATGTTCTCCACCGGCTCTCCCCGCCGCGCTTCCCGCCGCGCCCGCGCCCGCTCCCACGCGGCATTCATCACCACCGCCAGCAACACCACGTACAGCGGCGCAACCTCCTCGCGATACCGGTTGTGATCGCCCGATGAGAACAGAATCGTCACCGCTGCGTTGTAGCCGATATTGAAAAGCACGAACACCATCGCCGCGCATCGTGCGAGTTCATCCCGCCCGCTGCTTCTCCGCCACCACCGAATCGCCAGTACCACCCCTCCTGCAAGGCAAACCGGAAACACCACCACTCCGGCCCACGCCATGGTCGTCCGCGTATCGTTGTCCGGGTCCACCGCAAGCTCGCCGCCTGAGATCCGCTCGTACCACGTCAGAAAAGGACGCAGCGGCGAAGAATCGTCCTTCATGTCGAACGGAAACACGTCCGAGGCCGGCAGGAAATATGCGCGCATGTTGTCCCTCATCTGACGCCGGAACAGCCCTGAATCTTCGCGCGCCACCACTTTTGCATCGCGATAGTACGCGTCCGCGATCTTCGCCCTCCACGCCGAATTCCAGTTATCTTCGTCGGTTGATTTCCGCCATGCATCCCGCAGCATCGCGCCCGTCGCCGGCGGCGGCTTCACGTACGTTCCGAACGAATCCGTATACTCCATCGGGTCCACCTTCAGAATTCCGCCGATCTGCCCTTCGCGCCGCAACCGTTCGAGCAACTCATCCGGCGCCTGCTGCTGCACAATCTGCGCGTAGTTGATCTTCTGGTAAACCCCGCCGCACACAAGATCGCCGAACATCACGAAGTTCTTCGCGTAGAGTCCAACAACCAGCAGCGCTGGAACTGCCGCCGCCGCCGCTCCCACCCTCCATCGTCTCCTTGTGACCCACACCGCGGCAGCACCCGGCGCCACGAACCACGCCAGGTGATACATGCCGCGGATGCCGGTCACCGCCGCCAGCGAGCCGAAGAAAATCAATCCGTACCGAAACCGCTCCCCGCGCACCCATCGCTCAAGCGCCCACGCGGCCACGGCCAGCGCCACCATCACCGGGTATTCGTAGAACACCCAGTCCTCGTACGTCACGGTGATCGGACTCACCGTGAACAGCGCCGCCAGTGCGAACGCCAGCCACCGCTCCGCGCCCAGACGCACCGCCAGCGTCATTACCGTCATCGCCAGCGTCAGGCCCATCAGAAGCTGCGCGCCGAATATCACCGCATCCGCGTGCGCTCCCGCCTTCAGCGCCAGCCCGAGGAAAAGGTTGAAGCCCGGCGGCTGCTCCCGCAAATACCAAAGGCTCTGCCAAAGGTGTTCGCGCAGCAGGGCTGGATCGATGTATTGCAGGTAGGCGCCCACCGGCGCCATGTCCGTGCGCACGCCGAGGGCGTAGTAAACGGCGCGCGACACGCCGAACGCCAACGCCAGCAGTGCCGGAGCGAGCTTACCGGTTGTGGGTACAGATTCCATGAGTCCGCAGCACAGGCCTCCACCGAACCCGCGGATTCAACGTGGAATTTCCGATCCCGCTATTGTAGCCGGATCTTGACCGCCCGGCGACCGCCACAAACAAAAGCGCCGCCGCACAGTGGCGACGGCGCATTGAACTCGGACGGTGAAAATCGCCCTGCCCGTTCCGCTAATTAACGAGGCCTAACTACAGGAAGCTCTGAACGACTGGCCATGCCGCGTAATAGTCTGCATCGCCTCCCCGATCAGCCTCGAACGTTACCGGCTCGTTCACCGGTTTGGTACTGATCACCTCCAGCCCGGCCATCGTCGTTCTGCTGCTGAATTTCGAGGCCGCGCCCGTGTTCTCTTCGCTGCCGCCGCCCGATTTGCCCACCGGAACGCCGCTGTTCGGATCCGGCCTCCGAGCGGCCGCGCCTGCCGCCCGAACTCCTTCAAAAATAAACCACTTTCGCTCCAGCCGGGCGTGGTAAAATAGCCCTTGGAACCACCCCCCCGAAGCGAGGCCCCGGCCCCGCGAACAGGAGCAGCTTTTTGGCAGACGAAACGAAGGTCCCACCACCCACGCCACCCGCCGGCGGCGACGCGAACAAGAGCCTGATCCCCATCAACATCGAAGACGAAATGCGCCGGTCGTACCTCGATTACGCCATGAGCGTGATCATCGGCCGGGCGCTCCCGGACATCAGGGATGGCCTTAAGCCTGTTCATCGCCGCATCCTCTATGGCATGAACGAAATGGGCCTCACCTTCAACCGGCCCACGCGCAAATGCGCCAAGATCGTCGGCGAGGTTCTCGGCAAGTACCATCCGCACGGCGATGCGCCCGTGTACGATTCGCTCGTCCGCATGGCCCAGGATTTCTCCATGCGCTATCCGCTGGTGAATGGTCAGGGCAACTTTGGCTCCGTCGATGGCGATCCACCCGCGGCCATGCGATACACCGAAGCGCGTCTCTCCCGCATCTGCGCCGCGCTGCTCGAAGACATCGACAAGGAAACCGTCGATTTCAAGCCCAACTACGACGAAAGCGAAGTCGAGCCCGAAGTCCTGCCCACGCGCATTCCCAATCTGCTGGTCAACGGATCGGCCGGCATTGCTGTCGGCATGGCCACCAACATCCCGCCGCACAATCTGAACGAGATCATCGACGCCACCATCGCGCTCATTCAAAGCCCGCAAACCTCGCTTGCGAAGATCATGGAGCTGGTGAAGGGCCCCGACTTTCCGACCGGCGGCTACATTCTCGGCCGCCAGGGCATTGCCGATTATTTCTCCACCGGCCGCGGCTCGCTCAAGTTGCGCGCGAAAGCCGCCACCGAGAAGTTCGGCAAGGACCGCGAGGCCATCGTGGTCACCGAGATTCCCTATCAGGTGAACAAATCGCGCCTCATCGAGCAGGCCGCTGCCCTGGTCAACGACAAGAAAATCGAAGGCATCTCCGAAATTCGCGATGAGAGCGACCGCGACGGCATGCGCATCGTTTTCGAGCTGAAGCGCGGCGAGCAGGCCGAGGTCATCCTCAACAACCTGTACAAGCACACCCAGCTTCAGATCAACTTCGGCGTGATCATGCTCTCCATCGTCAACGGGCAGCCGCGCGAGCTGGGCCTGCTGGACGTCATCCGCCGCTTCGTCGAACATCGCATCGATGTCGTGCGCCGGCGCACCGACTATCTACTCCGCAAGGCCCGCGACCGCGAGCACATCCTGCTCGGTTTCCAGCGCGCGCTCAACAATCTCGACGCCGTGATCGCGCTGATCCGCGGTTCCCGCAATCCGAAGGAAGCCCGCGAACGATTGATGGAATTCATCACGCCTGAGGAAGCGAAAGCCTACGCCGCCGAAGTGGGCGCGCGCGGTCCGCGCTTCACCGAGCGCCAAGCTCAGGCCATCATCGAACTGCAGCTCCAGCGCCTCACCGGCATGGAGCAGCAGAAGATTATCGACGAACTCGCCGAAATTACGCGGATGATCGCCGAATACCTCGAAATTCTCGGCTCCGAGCAGGTGCTGCGCGGCGTCATCATCAAAGAGCTGCGCGAAGTCCGCAAGGACTACGGCGACGATCGCCGCACCGAGATCGCCGAAGACACCGGCGAAATCACGCTCGAGGATCTGGTGCAGGTGGAAGATGTCGCGGTCACCGTCACGCGCGGGGGCTATCTGAAGCGCACCGCCGTGGACACCTATCGCCGCCAGTCGCGCGGCGGCAAGGGCCGCATCGGCATGGGCACGCGCGCCGAGGACACGGTGGAGCACCTGGTCATCGCCTCCACGCACTCCTATCTGCTCATCTTCACGACCAAAGGCCGCGTCTACTGGCTGAAGATTTACGAGATTCCCGATGCCGGAACTTCCGGCCGCGGCAAGCACGTCTCGAATCTCATCAACCTGCAGCCCGATGAGGCGGTAAAAGCGTTCCTTTCGGTGAAGGAGTTCGCCGCGGGACAGTTCATCGTGATGGTGACTCGAAACGGCGTCATCAAGAAGTGCGAGCTGACCGAATTCGACAATCCCATGTCGCGGGGCATCATCGCGCTTTCGCTCGACGAAGGCGACGAGTTGCTCGCCGCCGGGCTGACCAACGGCGAAAACTACATCTTCATCGGAACGCACGAAGGCAAGGCCATCCGCTTCCCCGAGGATGAAGTGCGCGCCATGGGTCGGCCCGCACGCGGCGTCCGCGCCATGGATCTCGGTGACGGCGATTACATCGTCGGCATGGAGATCGTCGAAAAGGAAGGCCTCATCCTCTCCATCTCCGAGAACGGCTTCGGCAAGCGCACGACGCTCGAAGACTACCGTCTGACCGCGCGCGGCGGCAAGGGCGTCATCAACATGAAGGCCAGCCCGAAAACCGGAAAGGTGATCGCCATCCTTTCGGTGAAGGAAGACACCGACCTGATGATCATCACCCGCGACGGCAAGATCATCCGCATCGAATCCGGCGAAATTCGCCAGGCTGGCCGCTCCACCCAGGGCGTGCGCCTGGTTCGCATGGAGGAAGGCGATCAGGTGGCCGCCGCCTCCGTCATCCCCGAAGCCGAGGCCGCCAACGGCGAAGAGACGGTTCAATAGCGAATCGCCTTCCGCAATAAGCTTTCAGCTAAGCTCGGGACTCGATGGCCGCGAGCTTTTACCAGCTCTGTTGTTTCCTGACCAGCGTCAGGAACTCGTCTCTGGTTTCCTTGCGGCTGCGGAACGCCCCCAGCATGGAGCTGGTCAGCGTGCCCGAATGCTGCTTCTCAACGCCGCGCATCATCATGCAGAAGTGCCGCGCCTCGCACACGACGCCGACTCCACGAGGCTGCAGCACGTCGCGCAGCGTCTCCGCCACCTGCTGGGTCAGGCGCTCCTGCAGTTGCAGGCGCCGCGCGTACATGTCCACAATGCGAGGGATCTTGCTCAGCCCAATCACCTTTTTGTCGGGTAAATAGCCGACGTGAATCTTGCCGAAGAACGGCAGCATATGGTGCTCGCACATGCTGAAGAACTCGATGTCGCGCACGATCACCATTTCGTCGCACTCGTGCGTGAACAACGCACCGTTGACGATGGTTTCGATATTCGTCTCGTAGCCGCTGGTCAGATAGCGCAGCGCTTTCGCCGCGCGCTGCGGCGTCTGTACCAGACCCTCGCGCGAGGGGTCCTCTCCCAGACCTTCGAGAATGCTCCTCACATTCTCGGCCATCGGCTCGTCCACCTTCGGCCGCATCACCTTTACCAATGCCTTATTACTCTTCATGCTTCAACTCGAATCGATTTCGTTTCGTCTCCCATAAGCGCACGCCGGCCAGCTTCGGGAATCCGGCCGGCCACGCCCGCGCCAGCCTTCGCTCAATCTCCACCGCGACGTTCTCCGAGGTCGGCACCACGCCCGCCATCGTGTGGTTCAGGTCGCAGTGCTCCAGGTCGCGCAGCACGGTCCGTTCCACCAGCGCATCCAGCAACGGCACGCTTACCAGTTGCCCCGAGTGCGGATCCGCCTCGCCGGTCACCGAAATCTCTGCTAAATAGTTGTGCCCATGCCCGAACGGATTGTTACATTTCCCGTACAATTCGCGGTTCGCATCGGCGGAGAGCTCCGGCGCGTGCAATCGGTGCGATGCCGAAAAACGATATCGCCGCGTGAGCCGGGTAGACGATCCCTTACTCACGATGCCGCCTCCGAGTAATCGACGAACAGGTCCTCGGTCTCGTACAGCCGGACATTGTTCAGACGTGCCGGCCCGCCGAAGCTCGGCGCCAGCCGGCGCCAGATCTCCGCGGCGACGTTTTCGGTAGTCGGCACCACGCGATCGAAGGGCGCGACCTCCCGATTCAGGAAGCGATGGTCCATGGGTCCCACGACTTCGCGCTGGAGGATCTCTTTCAGCTCCTTCAGATCGAACACCATGCCGGTTACCGGATCGGGATCGCCTGACAGCGTCACTTCGAGCACGTAGTTGTGCCCGTGTCCCAGCGGGTTCGCCGCCGCGCCGTAGAGCGCGCGGTTCTCCGCCCCGCTCAGCGCGGGACTGGCGCAAACGTGCGAAGCCGAAAACTCCACTCGGCGCGTAATCAGCATGGCCACTGGTTGGATGCGCTACCCGGCCCCTCGGATACAGGCCGGCGGGTATCCTGTAATCTATAGTAAGTCCCGGCATTCCATGAAAGATTCCAATCTCGATTTGGCCCTGAAAGCGGGGATCGGCGTGTTGCTGGTTGCTTTGGCGTTTGTCATCGCCAGCAGCATGCGAGACCGCGTCACCGACGTGGGCGACGCCGCGCCTTCGTTCTCCATCACCACCGATCAGGGCAACCGGATCACCCCGACCAGTTTCGGAGGCCGCCTGCTGGTGCTGAACTTCTGGGCCACCTGGTGCGCTCCCTGCGTCGAGGAAGAGCCCTCGCTCAGCGAATTTCAGAAGCGCACGGCCAGCTCGGGCGTGGTGGTGGTCGGCGTGAGCATTGACAAGAATCCGAAGCTTTACCAGCAATTCCTCCAGCGCTTCCGCCCGGCGTTCCAGACCGAGCGCGACCCCGACGCGGGCATTGCCGACAGCTACGGCACCTACAAGGTTCCCGAGACCTATATCATCGATCGGAGCGGGAAAGTGGTGGAGAAGGTGGTTTCGTCCCGTGACTGGCTGGACCCCGATTTCATCCGGTCCCTCCAGACGCTCTGACAGGCGGGTGGCGGCATGACCTCGCGTCGTTGTTTCCTGGCGGGCATGGCGGGGGTTGCCGCGCCCGCGATATTGCGCGGCGCAACCATGTCTTCGCGGGAGCGCGTGGATGCGGTGCTGCGCGGCGACGATGTGGACCGGCCGCCGTTTTCCTTTTGGCATCACTTCCTCGACAAGGACAAGGCCGCCGAGGCGCACGCGCGCGTCACCCTCGAATTTCACCGGAAGTTCCGCACCGATCTTGTGAAGGTGATGAGCGATTACGATTACCAGTCGAGTCAGCCGGCAAATCCCTTCGCGCGTCAGATTCGCGCGCTGGAGATCATCCGCGACGGGATGGCCGGCGACGCGTACTTCATCGAGACCGTCTTCAACCCATACAAGGTGGCGGAGAACTTGTCGTCGCCTGCAGCCGTGCGCTGGCAGATCGCGAACGAACCGCAGAAGCTGCTGGACACGCTGGAGGCGATTGCCGGGGCCGAAGCGAACCACACGCTGCGAGCCGCGCAGGCCGGGGCCGCGGGAATCTTCCTCGCTATCGCCAACGCCGAGCCGCAGGTGATGACCGAAGCCGAATATGCGAAGTTCAGCGAGCCCTTCGACCGCATGGTTCTGCGCGCGGCCGACGGCCTACCGCTGAACACGCTCCATCTGCACGGCGATAAAGTCTATCTCGAGCGCTTCTGGAAAGGCTGGCCGGCGGTGGCCATCAACTACTCGACCTTCACCACCGGCGTGCCGATGGCGGAGGCGCGCGCGAAATTCAGCGGCGTGCTGATGGGCGGCCTCGACGAAGTGAACTATCGCAAGCTGACCACCGACGACCTGAAGCGGCAATGGCAAACCGCTCAGCGGCAAGTTGGCCGCGGCTTCATCCTGACGCCCGGTTGCTCGGTCCCCAACGACAGCACCGACGCGGAGCTGGCAAGGCTCCCTGATTTGCTGGGGGCGTGACTGCACTGCAGCAGACACCTGCCATCGATTTGAAATCGGAAAAGTCTTAATCGAGTCGCCAGGCATAAATCCTTATTGCATTATCTGGAAAAGCAGCGTATGGTTTAACGGTTGTCGGCGTCTGGAGATACAAATATGCCTCCGAAAATCCCAATCTCTGAACTGAACGTTGCCGTACAGAATGCCGTCGAGCAGGCGCTCGGCAAACACAACGCGGTGCCGATTGACAAACTTTGGATCGGCTTTGTGGCGCCGGATACAGTGCAGGTGCAGGAAGCCGCCGCGAAGATCGCGGAGCACATCGGTGGTCCGGGCGCCACGCCTTCGGTTGCGCGGATCAGCGCGCCGCAGCAGACCGAAGCTCACGAACGAAAAGCCGCTCTTCCCGATATTGGCCGCATCATCATCGGCTTGATCCTGCAGGAGAAATAGGGCCGTGCCGTTGCCGGAAGCGCGCACCGTTCTGTGCCCGAGCGCCCAACCGGAAATGGCTGGCAGCGTGGCTTTCGGCGTAGTCACCGGCGGCGATCGCGTGGCGTGGATCGAAAAGCCCGTACCCGTCACCGCGGAGTTGCTGGCCCTGACCGGGCCTGTGGCGGCCACGCAGGTACTGCGTATTGCGGCTCCATGCCAGGAAAAGGCCTGCTGCCATTTCGACGGCGTGGACTGTCGCCTTGCCGATCGTCTGGTGCAACTGCTTCCGCCCGTGGCGGAAAGCCTGCCGCCATGCCAGATTCGGGTGAATTGCCGGTGGTTTCTTCAGGAAGGCAAGGCAGCCTGCCAGGTTTGTCCGCAAATTGTAACCTGGACGGTTAATCCAACCGAAGAATTGAGCCGAGCGGCGGCTCCATAAACTCACGCGAACGGGCCGCCTCAGGACGTGGGCGGTTTTCCAACAACCGAGGAGACAGACAATGGCAGATCAGGAAAAGTTACAGGCGTTGCAGACACGCCTGAATCAGGACGACGCGCTGCGCGGTGAATTTCTGAAGGATCCCGTTGGCGCACTGAAAAAGGAAGGCGTGACACTCACGCCGGATCAGGCCAACAGCGTCAAGGCACAGATCGCCGAGTTGCAACTGGCGAATCTGGAACGAATCCCGGCGGTCAACCGGCCGAAGATCGGCATCAGCATCACCATTACCATCCGCTTCTGAGCAGGGCAAAAACCGTGGCAGAAGACTCGCGCGGAATCTCCGTCGGTCCGGCCGACGCGCTCATTGTGGTGCCGCCATTTGCGGGACTCGACCGTCCCTCGCTGGCGGCGCACACTCTCCAGGCCTGCGCTCGAGAAGCCGGATTCGAAGTGCGGGTCTTCTATGCCAATCTTCACCTGGCGGCGCGCATCGGCGATACTTGCTACGAAGCCGTCTGCTTCGGGCCGACCTCAGCGCTTCTGGGTGAACGTTTCTTCGCGCGCAGCGCCTGGGGTGCGCCCGCTCTGGGACGCGATCATGAGCTCATTGAAGCCGCCGTTGCGGAGGTGGCGGGCAAAGCGGAGATGTCCGCGGAAGCTCTGCGCGCCCTCGAAGACCAAATGGCCGCCTGGGCCGATGAAGTGGCCAGGTTGCTCGCTCGCGCGGCCGTCAACGTGATCGGCTTCTCCACCACTTTCGAGCAGACCGCGGCCAGCGTCGCGCTGCTCAACCGTCTGAAGGCGCTGGCGCCCGGGAAGCTCCTGCTGCTCGGCGGCGCCAACTGTGAAGGCGAAATGGCCGAAGGCGTACTGTCGCTGGGTTCGGCCGTGGATTTCGTGTTTCGCGGCGAGAGCGAGCGCACGTTCCCTGAATTCCTGCGCTCGTTGCACTCCGGCGCAACGCCAGCACGGGGCATTGTGGATGGCGAGGTGCACCGCGATCTGGATGCGATTCCGCTGACGGATTATGCCGAGTACTTCGAGCAGCGCGGCGTTCTTCTGCCCGGAAGCGCTTACACCGCGGATGACGTCGCGTGGTTGCCCTACGAGGCCAGCCGCGGGTGCTGGTGGGGCGAGAAACATCATTGCACGTTTTGCGGCATCAACGGCCAGGGCATGGTCTTTCGGCAACGCTCGGCGGGGCGCGTCATTGAGGACCTGCGAACGCTGCTCGCGCGTCACGGGCTGAACCGCATTTGCATGACCGACAATATCATGCCGCACACGTATTTTCGCTCGCTCGTTCCCATGCTGGGCGAGGCGGTTCCCGGCCTCTATCTGTTTTACGAGCAGAAGGCCAACCTCACGCTCGATCAGGTAGTGGCGCTTCGCGATGCGGGCGTGAAGATGATTCAGCCGGGAATCGAGGCGCTGTCGTCGGACCTGCTTCGGCGCATGGACAAGGGAGTAACGGCGCGTCAGAACATCGCCTTGCTTCGCTACGCGCGCGCGGCCGGTGTGGAGATGAACTGGAATCTGCTGTTCGGTTTTCCGGGAGATCGGGCCGAAGAATACGAAGCCACGCTCGCGCTGTTGCCGCTGCTTCGTCATTTGCAGCCGCCCACCGATCTGTGCCGGCTCAGCATCGATCGCTTCAGTCCCTACCACAATGCCGGGGCGCGCTATGGCATCCGCTCCATAGCGCCCATGCCCAGCTATGCCTCGGTGCTGCCCGATTGCGCGGACGCGCGGAAGATTGCTTATCATTTCGTGGGCGACTATGACAGTGGCGTTCTGGCGGACCCGCGATTGTGCGGCGAGCTGCGGGAAGGGGTGGAAGAGTGGAGGAAGGCCTGGGAAGACCAGACACAGCCCCCGCCCCTGCTGGCGGTGATTGCCTTGTCGGATGAGCAGTTCATGGCCATGGACACGCGGGGGTTGCCGGGCGGCCCTCCGGTGGCGTTTCTTAACACGCGCCAGGCGGCGGCCGCTCTGCTGGCCCATCCGATGGACCGCGACGATCAATATGGGCGCGAAGCGCGCGAGGCTCTGCGCGCCGTCGAATACGAGAATTGGCACGTACCCCTGGCCACCGCGGCGCCCCAGGTGCTGACGCAGTTCGAGCAGCACAGCCGCTCATTGGCGCGGCCTGTGGACCCAGGTCTGGTTCAGTTGGCCGCCACCGAGTGAGTGTTTTCGACCCGCGGCTCCGCTGTGTCCGCCTGGAAGAGCAATCGCTGCATGTCGGCGGCGCCTTCGCGATCGATGAGGCGCAGACTCGCGCCGCGCCGCAGCAGATCCTGAACCAGCCAATCATCGGCCTGCCCGTAGACAATAAACCGGGGATGCCGCGCGAGGAACGCGTCTTCCGGCACGGTCGTGCCGGGCAACAAAAACCATTTGCTCCAGCGGAGGGCGATCTGGTACAGAAGGTCGGATTTCGTGCCGCGCACCATGGCTTCGCGATTGAGCAGGAAGTACGCTTTCCCGAGGAACTCCGGCCGCTCATAAACGCCGAGCCTCACGAAGTCGTGGAGTGACGGGAAGACAATTTCTTCTCCTGAATTGAAGGCCTTCTGCAGCACGGGCGTGCGTGCCCCTGGAATGGGCTGGGCGATGCCGCGATTCTCGAGGACGTACCGGCTGGCGAGCAGCGTCACAAGCAGCCATCCGGCCCGGCGGCTCCCCCGGGCGGCGATGACCACAAAAAGCCCGGTGACGCCGATCAGCGCAGGCAAACCGTAACGGAAAAACCACGGAAGATGCGCGGCCATCGAGAGCGCGATGGCGGGCAGCGGCAGCAATGCAAGCAGCGCGAGCGCCAGCAGTTCGTGTTCGGGGAAACTGCATGGGTCGCGCGGGCCGGTTCGCCACAGCAGAAGCACTGCGGCGGAGATGACGAGAAACACCAGAACCGGCGTCAGGAGCTGCGAATAAAACGCGGGAAAATCCCCAGGACCGGCTGGCCACAAGGCCCAGCCGCCGACGGCCCGGAGAATGATCGGGTAGACGATCATCGGCACGGCGGAAACGGCGAAAGCGATCCACACCGGCCAATCGATGCGCCGCCACGAATACGCCCGCCACGCCTCCGCGCCGGCGAACGGGATGGCCAGCAAAACGGCGTAGAAGTTGCTGAACAGCGCGCCGCCGAGTCCGAGAGCGATGCCGGCGAGCGCCAACCGCCTGTGCCGTCCTTCCGCGGCAGCCTGCCATGAGACCAGAGCCACGCCCGCGCAGCCCAGAGTGATGCCGTAGGAGCGCGCATCGTACGCATATCCGTACGCGCCGGTGAGCAGGGGAAAAAGCAAGGCGCACAGGGCGTACGGAAAACCCACCCGGCGCCGAACGAACCAAAACAGGCAAAGACAACACAACCAGAATCCAGCCAGCGCGGGGAGACGAAGCGCGAGGTTGCCGGGGCCAAACAGCCTGACCGAAGCGCGGGAAAGGAGAAAGAGCAGCGGCAGGCTCTGATCGACGCCGACGGTGAGAGCCTGCCAGATCCGGCTCAGGCTGGGCAAGCGGACCATGTAGTACGTGCCGATTTCATCCAGCCACAACGGAACGCGAGCGGCCTGCAGGCCACCGAAAACGGCGTACAGAAGCATGGCTCCGCCCACCCAGAAAAATACCTGCAACCGACCCGGACCGGGAGCGCCGGGTTTTGCCGGCTCCTTTACATCAGGGGACATTAATTCAAAAAGAAAGTTCGATAGAGGGTGTCGCGTTGTTTGGGAACGAAGCCGGCGTCGCGGATGAGGCGGCGCAGCTCTTCTTCGGTGGCGCGGTGATGGGTGCCGGCGGCGGAGACCACGTTCTCCTCGATCATGATGCTGCCCACGTCGTTACCGCCGAAACGCAGGCCAATCTGACAGGTCTTCAGGCCGGGCGTCACCCATGAAGATTGAACATTTTCGATGTTGTCCAGATAAAGCCGGGAGATCGCAAGAGTCTTGAGATATTCCACCGCCGTGGACTCCTGCTTGATGAACCGGCCGAGCGAGGTGTTCTCGCGCTGAAAGGGCCAGGGGATGAAGGCAGTGAAGCCGCCGGTATCTTCCTGAATACGGCGCACCAGGTCGAAGTGGTTCATGCGCTGCTCCACGGTTTCTCCGCAGCCGAACATCATGGTCGCAGTGGTGCGCATGCCGAGCGCGTGGGCGGTGCGGTGCATATCTTCCCACTCCTTGACGCTGCACTTGAGCCGGCTGATACGGTGGCGCACGGCATCGTCCAGAATTTCGGCTCCGCCGCCGGGAATGGAATCGAGACCGGCGTCGCGCAACCGGGCGATGGTGTCGCGGAGCGTAAGCCCGCTTACTTCGGCGATGTTGGTGATCTCCGGCGCCGAGAAGCAGTGACACCAGATTTGCGGGAAGCGCCGTTTGATGGATCCGAGCAGATCCTCGTACCACTCGATTTTGAGGTCCGGGTGGAGGCCGCCCTGCATCAGAATGCCAGTTCCGCCCAGATCGAGCGTCTCCTGGATCTTGGCGAAAATCGCTTCCTTCGGCAGCACGTAGCCCTCGGCGTGGCCCATGGGCCTGTAGAAGGCGCAGAAGCTGCAGTACTCGGTGCAGAAGTTGGTGTAGTTGATGTTGCGGTCGATGATGTAGGTGACCACGCCCTCGGGGTGGAGCTTGCAGCGGACCGCGTCGGCGGCCATGCCGATGCCAATGAGATCGTCGCTCGCAAACAGATCAGCGGCTTCCTGGCGTGTCATCATGTCGTCACCTTCGCGGCGGGCGCGCCGGCGGGTAGCTCGCTCACCAGCGTGAGGAAGCGCCGCATGCCCATCTGTTCATTGTCGCCGAGAGGAAAGACCACGTTGCGGGTGAGGTAGGTGCGAACCAGATCGGCGGGCATGCCGCGCCGGGCGTGCTCTTCGGCGACGATGCGGTCGAGATTGCTCATGCCGAAGCGGACAGAGCCGACAAAATCGGCGGCGGAGTACGCGTCATCGGCGACGGCGGTGCGCGCGGCCCAGACCGCGAAGACCATGGGCAGGCCGGTCATTCGCTTCCACTCGTCGCCCAGATCGAGCCAGCGCCATGGCAAAGAGGAAGGTTCAACGGCAAGCGCCGGGTCGCCGATGATCAGCGCGGCGTCGGCGGCGGTCATCATCTCTTTGAGGAAGGGCGCATGAGGAACCAGCACTGGTTCGGCGTCGTGGCGATGCGCGAGGATCACCCGCGCAAGCTGAACGGAGGTGCGCGAACTGGTGTCGGCGGCCAGCGTGCGAATCTCGCCGAAGGGAACCCTGGAAACGAGAAGAATGCTGCGCACCGGTCCGTTGCAGGCGATACCCGCCCCAGGAATCATTTTGAGGCCGAGCCGCGCCACCTCCACCACGGGCACGATGCCGATATCCGCGGTGCCGCCGGCAAGCCGGTCGGCGCAATCGGAAGGGATGGCGAAGGAGACCTGGTACTTCGAGCGCTGCTCTCCATGAAGCAGTCCCCACACCAGCGGAACGGTGTTGAGATAACTGACGGCACAAACCCTCGGTAATGGCGTGGAGCGCAAGGAATCAGTTTAACAAGGGTATCGCCTGAAAACCGGTGACAGCTTTCGCGCCGCCCGTCAGAAACGGAAAAACACCTTGTAATCTTCAGGTTCTGTGCTGACCCTGCCGGGTCACCAAGGCACGATCCCGCCAGTGGGCGCCTATAATCTGCACAGCCGGATTCCCGGCGCATTCCCATGAGCGAAACCATCAACAAACTGCAGCCGGACAGGACTATTCATTTGCGCGGGTTTTCCGGATTTGGAGCGGCGGCGGCGCTGCACCATGCCAGCCCGGGCGGGTTCGAGGTGACGGGCGTGTTTCGGGATCAGGCCGATTTCGCGGTGGCGATCCTGTGGGACGCGGACGATTTCTTTGAGCACTATTCGATGAAGTATTTGCCGGATTTCGATTTCAGCGGCATGGTGCTGACCTTCGACGTTGCGTATCAGGGGCTGCAACCGATCGATTCGCCGAAGTACAACTGGATCGACTGGGCGACCCTGGATTGCATCAGCACAAGCGGCACGCCGCAGCAGGCCCGGCTGTTCGATAACGCGATGCTGGTGGGAGGAACATTCACGCCGTCGTCGGGCACATTCCACCTGCAGACGGGAGCGAACGGGGTGCAGCCATGGGACCGGCTCACGCTGTGGCTGCAGAACATCGCGTTCGATTACATGGCGCCCGCCAGCGGCGAACCGCAGATCGCGGCGGTGGCGGCAAATCTGGCCGCGCAGATCAATCAATACGACTGGGCAGGCGCCGGGCTGGTGAACTCGCTGATGGCGTCGCCCGGGACAGACGCATCGCTGACGATCACGGCGGCGCGGGCGGGAATGGTGAGCGTGAGCGGCGCCACGGTGACGTGGGTGAGCGGGACGAAGTTTCCCGGCGTGCAGGCGGGCGACACGATGTGGCTGGGATCGCCAGGGACGATGGCCGCGTATACGGTGGCGTCGGTGGATTCGCCCACGCAGGTGACGCTGACGGCGGTGGCGCCGGCCCAAACCGGAGCGAATTATCTGGCGCCGCGCGGCGGCTACGACGGGAACATGATCACGGTGCCGGCTCTCTCGAAGACGGCAACTCTGACCACGGCGGAACCCTCGATCACGCTCGCGGGCGGGAGCTCGGACGCCACGTGGCGGGTGAGCATCGATTTCACGGCGCTGGGGATCGATCAGCTCCGGCAGGCGTGGCTGACATTTGCGCCGGCGCTCAGCTATGGGCAGGCGTACGCAGACACCGAATGGTCGGCGGCATTTTCCAACTGGAACGTTGAGGACCCAGGGGGGCATCGCGTGCTGAAGGTTGCGGGACCGGGCAGCGTGCGCGTGGGTAACGCAGATTCGGCGGCGAAGTATACGGGCGCGTCGTGGGCTCTGCAGGCGGGGTTCTTCTGGCGCGGCTTCTGCCAGGTGGCCAACGCGGCGGGAGATTCGGTAACGCTGAAGTACATGGCGCAGCAGACGCACGATCTGTACGTGGGCACTTCGCTGTATACGGATCGCGGGACGGTTTTGGTCTCTCTCGATGGCGATCCGGCGACAGCGCTCGATTGTTATCTGGACGTCGAGCCGGCGGTGCAGACGCGCCGGGTGGTGCGGACGGGCGTGGCGGCGGGTAGTCACACCGTGACCATTACTCTGGCGGAGAAAAACACGGCGTCGTCGAACATGTACTTCTATTTCGATTTTCTGGAGGCGGCGGTGCCTTCCGATGTGCAGCCGTTTGCGACGACCCATGCGAATGTAGCGGCGGCTATCGATTACGACACCAATCACGGCTATCAGCTCAGCCCGCAGCGCCTGTTGTGGAACCTGTACGCGCTGGGGTTTCGGGGGTCGATTGACGAGTATCTGGGCGTGTTCTGGTGGAATCAGCGGAAGCGCGCCCTGGCGGCCGGGCAGGAGGCGTTTCACTCGTGGACAGTGGCGTTCGGCGGAACCTGGGCGGACCAGGATGCCGTGTATGTGGCGATCGGCGATCCGAACTCGGGCACGATGGGCAAGACAGTGTTCCCTGCGGACAACTCACTCACCATCGCGAAACATTTCGCGGCATTCGTGAATGAGACGTTCGTGGGCGTGTGGGCCAGCGCGGCGGGAACGGCGGCGAGCGCAACCCTCACCATCACGGCGCGAACGCCGGCCTGGAGTTTCGCGTTCAGCGCGACGGCCACCAGCGCGGGCGGAACGCTGACGACGAGGGGAGACCTGAACGCAGGCGACCAGGGGCAATGGGTGATTGACGATTCGGTGACGCCGGTAATCAACCGGGCATCCACGGACTGGCACGCGGATCTTTTCGCGCAGGCGGCATGGCTGGGGCTTCCGATGGTGAGCGCGGTTTCCATGGAACTGGTGAACCCGCCGGCGGGTTATGCCCAGTGTTTTCAGGACGGCACGCCGGTGCTCACGGACACGGGTTTTCAGAGCCTGAATTCCACGCAGTGCACGTTTGCGCCGGTGGTGCAGGCCTATCAGGCGGAGGCGTGCAAGGAACTGGCGGCCGCGCAGGCCGCGGCAGGATTGCAGCCGTGGATTCAGTTCGGCGAATTTCTGTGGTGGTTCTTCGACTGGTATCCGGCGGCCGATGGCAGCCAGCATCACGCGGGTATGGCATTCTATGACGCGTACACAGCGGAGCAGGCGGCTGCGTCGCTGGGCCGGCCTCTTGCCTACTTCGACACCATCAACTCGGATCCGTCGATGAACAATTACGCGGATGCGAATTGGCTGCGGGAGCGAATCAAATCCCACATCGACGGGCTGCGCGCGCCGGTGTTGGCGGCCACGCCGGGAACGAAGTTCGAGCTGCTGTATCCGTACGACGTGAATTACCCGGTGACGAACAGCTTCGGTATCGGCGGCGCGCTCAACCACTACGTGAACTTCCCGGCGGAGTTCGCGGCACCCGCGACGTCGGGGCTGGACCGGATCAAGATGGAGGCGCTGTCGTTCGGGAGTCAGGAACGGAACTTCGATAAGATCAAGGCCGCCATCATGTTTCCGCTTCTGCCGCCGAACTCCTGGGCGCGCGATTCGGTGGCGTGGCTGGTGGCGTGGTTCAACGGCGGGTGCCCCTGGCAGCGGGAATATTTGCTGGCAAGTGGGATCGTCTCGATTGTGAACTTCTGGGCGTTCGATCATCTGGCCCTGCTGTCATGGCCGCTGCCCCTTCCGACCGGGACGGCGAGGGCTTGGCGCCGATAAGTGGCTCGCGGGTCTGATCCGGTTCGAGGTTTCCGCCGATAGAGGACTGGTGCCCGCCTCACTGGAACAAGCCAATTACAAAGAGCAACTTCTCGCCGGACTGGGACGGCTTCCGCCGTTCTCACCCACTTTGAATCGCGTGCTGGCCAGCCTCGGCCGGGAGGACATATCTTTCTCGTATCTATCTGAATTAATTGAGAAAGACACGGTCATGGCGGGCAACATCCTGAAGCTCGTGAACTCTGCCATGTACAACCGGCGGGCGGAAGTCAGCTCCATCCGTTATGCGGTTACGCTGCTGGGGGTGAATAAGCTGCGGAACGCGGTTCTCAGCATGTCGGTGGCGCGGATGTGGACAACCATGAAAGTGCCCCTGGGCTGGTCGACGAAGCAGTTCAACCTGCACTCGGTGGCGGTTGGCTTGCTTTGCGACCTGATGGCGCAGCGTGTGCGGGTCACCTACCAGGAGGGCGCATTCGCGGCGGGCCTGCTGCACGATCTGGGCCGGATGCTGATGGCCACGACCCTGCCGGAAGAGTACATGCGGATCATGAAGCTGTACGAACAGAGCGGGCAGAGCCTGTGCGAGTGCGAGCGAAGCGCAATCGGAATCGATCACGCGGAGGTGTCATCGTTGGCGCTGGTTTCCTGGAACCTGCCGCGGCCGATTCGCACCGCCGTGCGCTACCATCACGCGCCAGAGGAGGACACCACGGAGCGCGAGCCTGGAGAAATCCACTTGAGCGAGGCGCTGACGGCGGCGAATCATTATGCGAACCATCTGGGGATATGGGTGTCGCCGAAGAACATGGAACGCGACGCGCCTTCGCCCGCCGGGTTCGAGGCGCTGGTGGGCGATTCGGTCAAGGAAGTGACGGACGCTTTCACCGTGGAGTTCGAGGCTGTAAAGACGTTTTTTTAGACCATCAGGCCCTGCGCCGGATGAAGCTGCGGATGCCGCGCCAGGCGAGATAAGGCAGCCCACCCCGCCGGCGTCGTCACGCTGACGTATTCAAGCGCCAGCGGCACGGCGATCACATTCGATTACGGGACCCAGCATCGCATGGGGCATGGGATGCGGGACCTGACCCTCACAGGGCCTGGGAATTCAAGCAACACGGTAGGGGTGGTCTTCGGCGTTGCGAACGGCGCGGAGGGCATCGATTTCCGCGACTTCAAAATCGAGGGTTTCGGCGTGAATCTGCAGATGGGATCGAACACGTGGCTGGCGCAGTTCGATCACGGAATGATCCGGGACGGCGGCATCAACGTGTTGCTGCCGCCGAATCTGGTTCAGGCGGGCGAGCAAATCGAATTCCATCACGTGACCTTCGCCGACGCGCCGCCGCCGCATACCAACAGCGTCCGGGTGCAGGGCGGAGGGGCGGAAGTGCTGTTCACGGACTGTTCTTTTGATCAGGCGCAATTGCGCGTGGGGAGTCCGGGGGCGGCCAATGGAGCGCAATTGGTGGTATAGGGCACACACTTTGAGAATCCGAACTGGCAATGGCGGGGCTCGGTCAACTACGACTTCATCACGATGGACAAAACGCAGGGGAATTACGTTCGGCTGAGCGACAGCTATTTCCCGCAGGATGCGCCTTCAGCAGGCCCGCCGCGTTTCGTCAACGTCACCGGGGGGATTCTGTTTCTGTGATGTGTACGGCTTCGAGGATCTCAGCGGGAACATCAAGGGCGCAATGGTGGGCCCGTAATCCACATCGGGATAGCGTGTTTAGACCTCATCTAACCAGCCGGTAATCTAACTAACATCCGCAATTCGGGAAGAATCCCGAACGGGATTCGGGAAAGCGGAGACGGCGGTCCGCCAGCGCCGAAAAGCCTTGTCCCTGCGTGGCGTGGTTTCCTGGCCGACGGCTTGCTCCTTCAACAGGCAAAACGTGCGCTTAAAGCACGCAGGAGGACAGCGAGGCGGGGGCCACTTACCTCTGGTTATCCCGCGTTAGGTCCCGGCACGCACGATCTGCATTCGGACGGACATCACTCAACGCAGGAGAAAACCATGGTTCGAAGATGGTTGTTCATTTTTCTGATCGCGGCGCTACCGGCCGCGTTCAGCACAGAGGCCGTGGCCCAGTCCATCATTTCCGGGGTGGTTACTGGCACGGTTACGGATTCGACGGGCGGAGCGCTGGCGAATGCGCCGGTGGTCCTGACCAACACCAATACCAACGCGTCTCAGACCTCCGCCACGAACGCGGACGGCTCCTACCGGTTTGCATTTGTCCCGCCAGGCACGTACGAGCTGGACGTCAGCATGACCGGATTTCAGAACGACAAACGCACGGGGCTGATTGTCAACGCCGGACAGGCGACGACGGCCGACATTCAGATGCAGGTGGCGAGCGCGTCGCAGAGTGTGAACGTCAGCGAGAACGCCACGGTGCTGCAAACCGAGAACGCGGATGTTTCGACGACGGTGAATTCGGCGGCGGTGGCGAACATGCCGAACCCGGGCGGCGATCTCACCTACGTCGCGCAGACCGCGCCGGGTGTGGTGATGAACACGCAATCGGGTTACGGAAATTTCGTGCAGGACGGCATGCCGGGCACCTCGAACCTGTTCGCGGAAGATGGAACGAACTTCAACGATCCATTTTTCAGCATCAACAACAGCGGCGCGTCGAATCTGCTGCTGGGGTCCAACGACGTTGCCGAAGTGAGCATCGTCAACAACGCCTATTCGGGACAGTATGGCGAATATGCCGGGTCGCAGATCACCTACACCACGAAATCGGGCACCAACAGTTTTCATGGCAATGCGGTTTACAACTGGAACGGGCGGGCGCTGAACGCCAACCAGTTTTTCAACTCGGGGAGTCCGACCCCGTTCAACAACTTCAATCAGTGGGCGACGGGCGTTCAGGGGCCGATCTGGAAGAACCATACGTTCTTCGACGTGGACTATGAGGGTCTGCACACGGTGCTGCCGACGGCCAGCGCTCTCACGCTGATTCCCAGCCAGCAGTTCCAGGCAGCGACGCTCGCGAACCTGCCCATGATGGGCCACGCCGACGAAGTGAACTTCTACCAGCAGGCGTTCGCCGTCTACAACAACGCGCCAGGGGCGAGCGCGGCGACGCCGGTGCCGGGCGGAGGCTGCGGAGATTTCACGGGACCAGACGGACTGGGGACGACGGCGCCCTGCGCGCTCCAGTTCCGCACCACGCCGCCGAACGCCAACCGCGAATACCAGTGGGCGGGACGGGTGGACCACATTTTCAGTTCACGCGACCGGGCGTGGGTGCGGGTATGGCGCGACAATGGGTTCCAGCCGACCTTTACCAGCCCCTTCGGCAAGACTTTCAACTTCGAAAGCAAGCAGCCGCAGATGGCTTCGCAGCTTTCGGAGACGCACGTTTTCGGGCCCAACACGGTGAACGAATTCCGCGCATCGGCGCTGTTCTACTCGGCGGTGTTTTCGCCATCGGACGAAAGCGGCGCGCTCTCGGCTTTGCCGACATTCCTGACCTTCGCGGGGAATCCGTTTACGCCGATTGGGTTCGGACAGCCGCCTTATCCCCCCGGTTTCTTTTATCCGCAGGGACGGCGGGTATTTCAGTATCAACTTCAGGACGACCTGTCGCGGGTGATGGGACGGCACACTTTGCGTATGGGCTTCTCCGGTCTTCACGATGCGATCACCGCGCTGGACTTCACGGCGGCGGGCGGGCCGATCCATGGGGTGCTGGTGACGGACCTCGCCGACTTCTTCAACGGCGCCGGACCGGCAACGTCGCTGACCCAGGCGTTTCCGACGGCTGGCGAGGAGGCGCTCAGCTTCCTGACCATCGGCGGATACCTGGCCGATGACTGGAAAGTGAACGAGCGGCTGACGGTCTCGCTGAATCTGCGGCTGGAACACTATTCCAATCCGACGTGCAAGGCGGACTGTTTCGCGCACCTGGCATCGACGTTCACCGGCGCGCAGGACGCCAGCGCGGCCGATACGCCCTACAACCAGATCATCGTGTCGGGCCAGCACAACGCCTATCCGGGCACGCAGGCGGTGGTTTGGGAGCCGCGCGTGGGCATCGCATGGAAGCCGTTTAACGGCGACAAGACGGTAATCCGGACGGGCGCGGGCATTTTCGCGGACGAAATTCCGGGGGCGCTGGCAGAGCAGGCGGGCTTCAACTCGCCGACTCTCAGCGCGTTCACAATTCCGAACGGCGCCCTTGCGCCGGGAGCGGCGGGAAGTCTGTTCACGGCAACCGCGGCGGCCAACCAGGCGCTGTCGTCGCAGTTTGGCGCGGGCGGAAGCTTCAACTCGATCTCGTCGCTGGTTCCGCAATTCTCGGCTCCGAACTTCACGAACTTCCCGTCGAAGTTCCTGCAGCCGACCTACTACAAGTGGAACTTCGAGATTCAGCAGGCGCTGGGCTGGAAGACGGTGCTTGATTTGAATTACTCGGGGATGCACGGCGTGCACCTTCCCATCGGCGATTACGGACTGAATGCGTACTGTCCGGCGAGCGTTTGCCCGGCCGGTTTCGCGGGCCTGCCGAGCACGGTGCCGAACGCGGCACTGGGGTCGGTAACCCAATACCTGACCGGAGGCGTGGCCAGCTATAACGGCCTGACGGTGAGCCTGCGACGCCAGCTCTCTGCGGCGCTCACCATGCAGTTCAACTATACCTGGAGCCATGCGCTCGACGACGTTTCGAACGGCGGCGTCTCGAACATCACGTTCGCGGCGGTGGCCACGGATGGAGACATCACGGCGCCGCAGAACCCGCGCAACTTCATGGCGGACTATGGCAGCTCGGACTACGACGTCCGGCACTACGTGAGCGCCACGTTCCTGCTCAACGACGCGGTCCGGCATGCCGGCATGCGCTGGGGGCCGAACAACGTGTTCGGCGGATGGACGCTGTCCGGCAACTTCTTCTTCCGCACGGGCCTGCCGTTCACAGTGGTGGATAATGCCGAAGCGGGATTGTTGGGCGGCTACAACCTGGGCCTCTACGGCACGGTATGGGCGACCCCGGTTTCGGCTGTTCCGGGATCCTGCGGGGATGCGGTGAACACGCCCTGCCTGAGCACGTCGCAGTTTCTGCCCAGCGGCTCGGAAACGGGTTTCGGCCAGATTGGACGCAATTCGATCTACGGGCCGCACTTCTTCGACGTGGATCTGTCGCTGACCAAGGACATCGCGCTCGGCGAACACGTAACCTTCCAGTTCGGGGCGCAGGCATACAACGCGCTGAACCATCCGAACTTCGATCAACCGGTTAACGACATCTCGAACCCGTCGTTCGGGTACAGCGTCAATGCCGTAGGGCCGCCCACCACGCTGCTGGGCGCGTTTGTGGGAGCGGGCAGCTCGCCGCGCTTCGTGGAGATGAAGGGGGTGCTGCGGTTCTAGAGCACTAACGGCGCGTTAACAAAGCCGTTGCGGGAGGTGTCTTGTGTACAATACACTGAAATGCAAACAAGACACCTCCTCTCGCTCGCCCTCTTCCTCTGCGCGATCTGCCGCTCGGCCCCGGCCCAGGATGGGTTGTTCGGCGGATGGTTCGACCGGTCCGATCAGGCAAAGGAGGATCAGCCCCACTGGATGACGCCGCTGGCCACGGTAACGCCGCGGCTGGAGCAGGAATTTCGCACCGACTTTCTGGTGGAGCAGATGCCTACGGGGGACGAACTGGTGAACCTCGATAACGGGAAAGGGCTGGAGCTGATTCCCAGCGAGCACGTCGAGCTGCTGTTCAATCTTCCGCCATATCTGGAGCACAACAATCCAAAGATTCACGACGGTTTCGGCGATGTGTCGTTTGTGGGGAAGTACCGGCTGCTTTCGGGCAATGAGCAGAACGGGAACTATATTCTGACCGTTTTTCTGGGGGCCACGGCGCCTACCGGGACATACACGAACGGAGCGAAGGGCGGCGTGATCACACCCACCATTGCGGCCGGCAAGGGATGGGGCAGGTTCGACGTGCAATCGACGGCGGGCGCCGGGTTTCCCACCAGCCACGAGAACACCATCGGCCATGCCATCGCCTGGAACACGGCGTTTCAGTATCACATTCCGGAAGCGAAGATGTGGCCGGAACTGGAGGTAAACTCAACGTTCTGGAAGGACGGCACGCTCGACGGGCACAAGCAAACGTTCCTGACACCGGGGCTGATTTTCGGACGCTTCCGCCTGCACGGGCGGCTGGCGATGGCAGTGGGCGGCGGATTCCAGATCGCCGGGACGCATTATCACCAATACAATCACGCGGGCGTTTTCACGGTGAGGTTTCCGTTCTAATGGCCGGTTGAGAGCCGGTTACGGCAGGATTGCCCGGCCCCACCGGCTACAATGGCGAGCATGGCCGTGAAGCCGCCGGTGGCCGCATCGGCGTTGTCTGAAACGCTGGGCGGCATTCCGCTGAAAGAATCGTACGGTCCCGCGGACGCGGTGGAGCAGATGGCTCCGCCGGGTGAGTTTCCGTGGACGCGCGGCATTCATCGCGATATGTACCGCGGGAAGCTGTGGACCATGCGGCAATTCTCCGGCTTCGCCACGCCGGAGGAGACCAATCGGCGTTACCGGTATTTGCTGGCGCAGGGTCAGACCGGGCTTTCGGTGGCCTTCGACCTGCCGACGCTGATGGGCTACGACGCCGATCACCCGAATTCGGCGGGCGAGGTGGGGAAGTGCGGCGTGTCGGTGTGTTCGCTGGCCGACATGGAGACGGTGTTCCTGGGGATTCCCCTCGGCGACGTGACGGTCTCGATGACCATCAACTCGCCGGCGCCGGTGATCTGGGCGATGTACCTGGCGGTAGCCGAGCGCCAGGGAGTGGCGTGGGAGCGGCTTTCGGGAACTCTGCAGAACGACATTCTGAAGGAGTACATCGCCCAGAAGGAGTACATTTATCCGCCGCGGCCGTCGATGCGGCTGGCGACGGACGCGATCGAGTTCGCGGCGAAGCACGTTCCCCGGTACAACCCGATTTCGATCAGCGGGTATCACATTCGCGAAGCGGGCTCGACGGCGGTGCAGGAGCTGGCGTTCACGCTGCGCGACGCGATCGAGTACGTGGAGTGGACGCTGGAGCGCGGGCTGCCGGTGGACAGCTTCGCGCCGCGGCTCAGCTTCTTTTTCAACGCGCATAACGATTTCTTCGAGGAGATTGCGAAGTACCGGGCAGCGCGGACCATCTGGGCGCGGGTGATGCGCGACCGCTTTGGCGCGCGCGACGAGCGGAGCATGAAGCTGCGGTTTCACGCGCAGACGGCAGGCTGTTCGCTGACCTCCCAGCAGCCTTACAACAATGTGGTGCGCACGGCGCTGCAGGCGATGGCGGCGGTGCTGGGCGGCACGCAATCGCTGCACACCAATTCGCTGGATGAGGCGTGGGCGCTGCCGAGCGAAAAGGCGGTGACCATCGCGCTGCGGACGCAGCAGATCATCGCACACGAAAGCGGCGTGGCCTCGGTGGCCGATCCGCTGGGCGGGAGCTGGTTTCTGGAGCGGCTGACGCGCCAGGTGGAAGAAGCCGCGACTGAGTACATCCGGCGGATTGACGAGATGGGCGGAATGATCGCGGCGATTGAGAAGAACTTTCCGCAGCGGGAGATTGCCGATGCCAGCTATGCGTATCAGCGGGCGGTGGAGCACGGCGAACGCATCGTCGTGGGGGTGAACGCG
>Ga0335078_10002135_pt1 | contig 30000 bp, 25 predicted proteins | sample Lox_Sample_32_FD_206711 | JGI IMG/M metagenome (GOLD analysis project Ga0335078, IMG submission 206711) | Soil microbial communities from Loxahatchee National Wildlife Refuge, Florida, United States - Lox_Sample_3.2 | ecosystem: Environmental > Terrestrial > Soil > Wetlands | place: USA...
GGGCTTACCTTCTGGAGTGCTGACCGGAGACACGGTCTGGCCGCAGAACGGACACTTCGTCTCCCACTGTTTGTCACGTAACTGCTGTGCAGAGCGCAGGGGAGGAGCGACTTCTCCGCAATCGGCGCACAGATACTTGCCTTCACCATAAATCGACATCGAAGATGCAACGATCAGCTTTTCCGGTCGAGACCTGGTGTCCAGAATGGCCTGGAGAAGATTTGCGGTGCCCAGATTGTTGATGGATGTGTATTCAGAAATCTGGTACATCGATTGCCCGACGCCGATGGCGGCCGCGAAATGAAAGATCACATCGGCGCCGCGAACCGCTGCACGCAACGTTTCGAGGTCGCGAACATCCCCTTTCAGAAATTGAGCGCATTTGGGGATGTAGTCAGGGAATCCGTCCGGGTGAACTTGCGGACTGAGATTATCGAAAATCCGGACTCGATGCCCACTCGCGATAAGGGCATCGGCGGTGTGCGATCCAACGAACCCAGCACCACCGGTGATCAACACCGTTCTCGCTGTCACGAACTCTACCTCGTTCTGGTCGTCTTGTTTGTCGCCCCCGTCGCGTGTCGCGGGATCGGCGCCCGCCCGAGGAACATTCGCCGGTATTAAAGCAGCGAACTTTGGATGAAACTCCTTACCGCTGAGATGTCTAGCGAAATAGTTTCGCGTGGCAGGCGAACATCAAGGGCGCAATTCCACTAATCCACTGTGCTCCCGACAGTTGTGGCGCATGAGGGCACACCGGAAATGGTTGCCTGCAAGACGCGACTATTGTTGCAGTACCGCTGGACAGCCCAAGCCGCAAATTCGGCGAAGTCCGCCACATTCCGCGGTGGGCTGGCGTGATGCGGAGCTCGGCCCAGGTGTTCGGGCGTGAAGCAAAGTGTCAGGGTGGTGTCGAATTCCGCGACCGCTCGCATCTGGCGGTCAAACCACAGTTGAGCGTCCGGGCGAAACCAGTCAGCCCAGCTTATTCCGGTTCGCAAATAACGGATGTGCAGTTTCCGTAACCAATCCACCGCACAATCAAGCCGTGGATCTTCGAAATGAAGCCACTGGCAGATGCCCATACCCTCGGGAAAGCGAGCGCTCGAGAGTTTCGGAGTCCCATCTTCGCGAATCAATCCCATGTAGTAGTGGCGATAGTACGCACTTCCTTCGGCTTCCTTATGACGAGTGGTGGCGGTCCAGGTGGCTGGCAGGTCAAAAAGACTGTACCAGTGCACACGTTCCACTAGTGGCAACAATAGTTCGGCAGTGCGTTGCAATCCGAACTCCTGAACTTCCTCGGCGCCAAACGAAGAGGCTCCTGCTTCGGAAACCCAGATGGGCTTGGCGGTGACCTGCTGAATTTCCTCAATTTTTCTGGGCCATTGATGAATGCTCCAATGATTCCAATCCAGCGGAAAACCGTGAAGAGCTACTACGTCGATTTCGTCAATCACTCCGCGACTGGTCAACAGCTTCACAAAACTCGGATCGATTGGTGACATTCCGCCCAGCACAATCTTCAGGTCCGGATTAATTTTGCGAATGGTACGAGCCGCGGTGATCACCATGTCTGAAAATATTTTCCAATCGGAATCCAGGTGAAAATCCCAATGAGACAAGTTGTTCGGCTCATTCCACAGCATCACGGAGTCAACCATAAAGGCTTTCTACTCCTGTCGAGTTCAGAAGCGACCTGCCAACTCAAGATCGAGCAGGTAACGATCGCCTCGTTGCACGTTCTTCGGGTTACAGATCCAAGTCTCGGGCTCGGGATGAGACTCGATTTCAAAGCCGGAACTGCGAAGCATGGCTTCGACTGCGCCAGAATTTGGAATCCACCAGTTCGTGTAATCGTGAGAGTAGCTGTGTTCGACGAAGTACATTGCAGGAAAATTGGGATTGTGAAAAATTTCGGTATTCCAGATGGGATAGTCATCGTCCCAGGTCGCAGCCTGTTGGGATCCGCGAATCATCGTCTGGAAAATTAGCTTCCCCCCGACCTTCTTACTAATTTTGTCGAGAGCAAACAAGGGGTACCGGAGGTGGTAAAACACTCCCATAAAGAGAACGTAGTCGAACTTTCCGGAGATTTCGTCTATCTCGTAGACCGACTTCTGCTCAAACTCAATCTCCTCGCCCAGGGTTTCGGCGGCGAAGCGCGCTTGATTTAGGTAGCGCTCGTCGACGTCAATTCCGAGCACTCGATGAGCTCCGCGTTGTTTCATTTGCAGCGAATAAAAACCGCCGTTGCAGCCAATATCGAGCACAGTGGCTCCGGACAAGTCTTCCGGAATAGCCGGAGCGATCTGTTTCCATTTGATGTTGGGAAAATCTCCGAGAAAGTGATGTGGGGCTGTCGGAACCCCATTCAGGTTGAGATTATGGAACCAGTCCCCAAGTTCGGCGATCCGCCGCGTCAAAACAGCAGCGGAGGGCACGGGTTTTGCGTCGGAAGCCTGATCGGCGATCGAAGACATCTTGACCTTACCTGCAGAACATAGGTGATGACATCAAGGATGCGTACTTACGTTCCACCGGTTGCGTCACTGTACGAAATCGAGACTGAATCCGCAGTTGAAGTGCCCGTCCCTCACCGCCAGGCCGATGCAACGGCAACCCCCAGTGCTAGAGCTACATCCAAGCGCTCCGTGCCTGAAGAGCGCGAGAACTCGCCCGAGCGGGTCCCCACAACTTCGTCCGTTCCCCCCGAACTTCCCGACCAGCAAGAAGACCTGTTTCGCGAAGTTCTGGGCCTGCTAGAACGAAAACAGATCCCGTTGGCAGTTTCCGGCGCCTTTGCCCTTCGGCAGCACACCGGAATTTACCGCTTTACGAAAGATCTGGACCTTTTCCTCACCGCGCAGAAAGCGCCTTGCGCCCTGAGCTGCCTGCAGCAACACGGATTCGAAACCGAGATTCGTGACTCCGTGTGGCTGGCGAAAGCTCACCGCGACGATTTCTTCGTGGATCTCATTACAGGAATGAGCAACGCCGCAATCCTGGTGGAAGACTCGTGGATCGCTCGTGCCCAGCCGGCGGTGATCTACGACGTGCCCACTCGGGTGCTGGCGCCAGAAGAGTTGATTGCCTCAAAGCTTTTTGTGACTCGGCGTGAGCGCTTCGATGGAGCTGACATCGCGCATGTCATCTACGGGACACAAGGCCAATTGGACTGGAAACGCATTTCCGACCTTGTGGGAGAGCATTGGGAAATGCTGCTGTGGTCGCTGATTTTGTTTCGTTATGTCTATCCCGGCCAAACTCATTACGTGCCGAATGAGCTATGGACAGAACTGCTCTCGCGTTTCCAAAAAGAAATCTCGAATCCCAATCCTGACGCCAGATTTCGAGGCAGCTTAGTGGACGAGAATATGTTTGCAATCGACGTGCAGGAATGGGGCTTGGACAATATTTTGGAGGAGTATCGAGGGCGCCGGGAGCCGAAGCTGCGGCCACCATCTAAGAACTGCACGTGAACTTCAAGGAAACCCATGAGAATTGCGGCCACCGCTGATCTTCATTTCACAGCTGCCCGGTATACCGCTCTCCAAGATCAGTTAAACCGAGTACGCGATGAGGCAGATGTGCTCGTGCTGGCCGGGGACCTGACAAACTTCGGTCAGCCGGACGAAATGGAGCCTCTGCTGGGCGCAATCGTACGTCTTCGCGTGCCGACGATCGCGGTCCTTGGGAATCACGATTACGAGAGCGGGAGAGAAACGGAATTGATGCGAATGATGACAAGTGCTGGGCTGAAGGTCCTGGACGGCAGCGCTTACGAACGCGACGGCATTGGGTTCGCGGGCACCAAGGGCTTCGTGGGTGGCTTCGGAAGAGGCGTTCTGACCGCCTTTGGCGAACGGGAAATCAAGGAGTTCGTTCGGGCGTCGATCGATGAGGCAGTAAAACTGGAGCGGGCGATGTCGCAACTGCGCACACAAAAACGAGTGGTGGTGCTTCATTATTCCCCCATTTCAGCGACAGTGCAGGGGGAGGCTCCGGAGATCTTCCCGTTTCTTGGAACTTCCCGACTGGCAGAAGTGGTTGACCGGCACGGTGCAGATCTAGTGGTTCATGGCCATGCCCATCACGGACAACTCGAGGGCAAGACCGCCACCGGCATACCGGTCCACAACGTTGCGATCACGTTGTTGCAAGGTCAGCAACCCTCGCAGGTATATCGAGTTTTCGATATCTGATCGAAAGAAACTCAGATCACCTCACGAACCTTGTCTTCCAGAATTTTCTTCACGATCTTGCTGGCGTTTTTCTCACCCTTAGCCAGGGCTTCGGCGAGATGAACGGCTTGCTCGAATTTCACATTTCCGGGCATTGGCGGCTCATTAGGATCGACCACGGCCTGGATGACCACGGGTCCGTTCTGCGCAAGCGCCTCCCTCAAAATACGCTCAGCATCTTTGGGGTTCTCAATCGTGTATCCGGGCGCCCCCACCGCTTCGGCATACTTAGCGAAGTTGATCGGCTGGAGATCGACCCCGAATTCCGGGTTGGCATCGAGCACCATCTGTTCCCACTTGATCTGCCCCAAAGCATTGTTCTTGATGATCACTACTTTGACTGGGAGTTGATATTTGACCAGCGTCGCCAACTCACCCATCAGCATGGTGAAGCCCCCGTCACCAACAACGCACACCACTTGTCTTCCGGGATATGCGACAGCAGCGCCAATGCAATACGGAAGACCGTTTGCCATCGTGGCGAGAGAGCCGGAAAGAGAGAACTGCATGTCCCCACGGATCTCAACGTAACGGGCGGTCCAGGTCGCAATTGTTCCACTGTCCGAGGCAATAATCGCGTCATTGTTCAGCAGCTTGTTCAAGTGATAAGTAACGACCTGTGGTTTCATGGGCATGTCCATGCGCGTGCCGCGCTCGGACATCAACTCATTCCACTTCTTCATGCGTTTCTGCGCGGTCTCGAGGAAGCTGCGACTCTGCTTGCGCTCCAGAAGCGGAAGCAAGTCTTGCAGAACAATTTTGCAGTCTCCGACTAGCCCCACTTCAGCCGGATAGCGCAAGCCGATACGCGTGCTGTCGAAATCGATTTGCACGCATCGCGCCTGCTTCGGTTTCGGGTAAAAGTCCATATATGGAAAGCTGCTGCCGACAATCAGCAGCGTGTCACATTCCTCCATCGCATCCTGCGACGGGGCGGTTCCGAGCAGACCAATTCCGCCAGTCGTGAACAGACTGTCATCGGGAATGACTGCCTTGCCCAAAAGCGCCTTGATAACCGGACCTCCGACACGGTCAGCGAGTTCCGTGACTTCCTGGCGGCAGCCAAGTGCTCCACGTCCCACCAGAATGGCAACATTCTTTCCTTCATTGATCAGGTCGGCGGCACGCCGAATCAGTTGTTGCGGCGGGTGAGGCACCGTGGGCGCGTAGACGTTCATGCTATGGCCTTTCACGTTCATCTCGGAACGCTTGTCGTCCGAACTTTTCCACTCCTGAATGTCTTTGGGAATTGTTATGTGAGAGACCGTGCGTCGGCTCACCGCGGAACGCACGGCTTCGTCCACAACATTGTAGGTATGTGCGGGTCCCATGATCCGCTGGTTGTAGGCCGCGACATCCATGTAAAGTTTGTCGAGATCGACGTCCTGCTGAAATGACGTACCGATCAGATCGTGGAACGTGTGTCCGGTGATTGCGAGCACCGGCTGTCCATCGCACTTTGCGTCATAAAGGCCATTCAGGAGGTGAATACCGCCGGGGCCAGAAGTAGCGATACAGACTCCGAGCCGTCCCGTGAACTTTGCGTATCCACAGGCAGCGAAGGCCGCTGCTTCTTCGTGACGAACCTGGATAAACCTGATCTTGTCCTGATGAGTACGCAACGCCTCAAATAGACCATCGACACCATCCCCGGGCAAACCGAAAATCGTGTCTACACCCCAGGCGATCAACCGTTCCACAATCATGTCTGCGACTGTCATATGCCCCCCGACTATTGGCTTCCGTTGGTGTTCCTAGGATGCTCTGGGCTTAGGCGGCGTCCACCTCATTGCTGCTCGCTTATTTAAACAATCGATATCAATCCACGACGTGCGGGCAATTGATAAATGCGGAAAGGAGTTATATTGTGTTGCTAACGTCACGCGCCCACTTGTCTGGTATTCCCTCATGCATGATCCAGTGAGCGTCGCTCTTGCTTATCCGATCTGCTTGATCCCACCTGTGCTGCGCGTTCCCATGCTTGCTGTTTTCCTTCTATCCGCAGAGCAAGGCGATAACGTCCTGAACATACTGACGGCGGTCGTCTTTGGATTTTCCGGGTTGAACATTCTCAATTTGGTCAGCCGGCGTTTTGATCCTCGGCGACGCAGCATGAGTTTTGGTGAGATCACCGCGATTGGTGTGATGGTCCTGGCACTCTGCATTCTGGCGTGGGAACTTCTTCACTTATTCCACGTGTTTCCTATCAAGTTGCGGGTCTGAAAGCCCTTCCTGCCTCCCGTTCTTGGAACCATCATTTACACAATGATGCTGGGCCACTTACAGCCACAACCCGATTCAACGAACTACTCCGGTCAGGCTAAGTTGCAGGCTGCCACCTGCAAGGCGGCTGGTTCATCCGAGACAGAAGAGTAGCCGCGGAAACCAAAACTGATCACAGGAGCGTGAAAATGGGAACAATTCTGATCGTCATTTTGATTCTGCTGTTAGTCGGAGCTTTGCCGACTTGGCCCTACAGCACTGGCTGGGGGTATTACCCGAGCGGCGGATTAGGGCTCGTGCTCTTAATTCTGATCATCTTAGTCCTGATAGGCCGGGTCTAGCCGCAATCCCTTTGCTTTGCATCCTAAGTGCGAATTTTCATGTAGAGGGAGTGTGACATGAGCACCGAAGCACCGCAGGCAGGGAAATCGGGAGGATTTGTATCGGACATCGAGGAAATCCGGCGTCGTGCTCGCCAGCATATCGAGCAAGGCGCCGTTACCGATGCATATCGCGCCGATCGTGAGACAGTGATACGAGTATTGAATGAGGCATTGGCGACCGAGTTGGTGTGCGTCCTTCGCTACAAACGCCATTACTTCATGGCTACCGGTATTCATGCCCAGGCGGTGGCCGATGAGTTCCTGGAACACTCCAAAGAGGAAGAGGATCACGCCGATAAGATCGCCGAGCGGATCACACAGCTAGGCGGGGCTCCAGATTTCAATCCCGAGATCCTGGCAAAGCGCAGCCACTCGCAGTATGCCGAGGGCACAAGCCTGTCGGACATGATTCGCGAAGACCTCATCGCGGAGCGGATTGCCATCGACTCCTACAGCGAGATCGTTCGCTACCTAGGCGAGAAAGATCCGACGAGCCGCCGCGTTATGGAAGAGATCCTTGCAAAAGAGGAAGAACACGCAGACGACCTCCGGACGCTGATTGAATCGGTGGCACAGGCTGAAAAGCAGGCGAATTTGACGGCGGAAAATCGGCCGATACGAAAGGCCTCTTAGTCGCCAGTAGGGCTTTTTGCCTATTAGGGCTAAGGAGAACTTAGGTCTATGTGTACAGTTTGCCCCGAATTGTTCCGGTGACAATCTTTCCGTATGGTGCTGGAATGCGCAAGGTCAGCTCGATCCGTCTAGGCAGGTTTTCAGCCTCTACAATCCAGAACAGGTGGGCCAGTAAGCGGCCACTGTGTTCCTTGGCTGAAACTGAGTCGTCAAGGACCGTTGCACACTCGCGGAAGACTCTTCTTTGGATCGACGACTACGAGCCCGCGCTTCTCGTCTATCAAGCCTTTTTCGAGAGAATTGGATTTCGAGTTTTGACTGCCACTCGGCCTGGGGCGGGTCTACACTTGGCAAGGACACACAACGTCGATCTAGTAATCAGCGATTACGAAATGCCTGAAATGAATGGCGACGAATTGGTAGCCATACTGAAGGCCAGAAATCCTCATTTGCCCGTGATTGTATTTAGCGGGACGAACATGATTTCCACCAGAGTGAAGCGTCTGGCCGACGCCTGCTGCGACAAAGCAGATCCAATTGAGCGGCTCGTACTGGCGGTCAAACGCCTCGTTTCCCCAGATCTCGCGAGTTCATCGCATCTTCCGCGCCTGCGCCCTTCATCTGAGCAAACTCAACGGACGGTCGCGTAAGAAACCGCAAAGCGGCAGAGCGGCGACCGGCCTAAACAGTTCATCAGGAGAGTATCTATGAGAAAGTTTTCTTTGACCGTCGTTACGATTTTTGCATTTTTCATCACGGGCGCCGTTGCCCAAAGTAGCACGTCCAGCCCTGGAAGCACCGGGAGTTCGCCGGCTGCTCAGAGTCCAGACCAGACGGGAAACACCGCCAGTCAGCAGCCGGGATATGGGTCGGCAGGTAACACCTCGGGAACCAAGGCAGAGAAAAAGATTAAAGGGTGCATTCAGTCCCAAGGCGGGCAGTACATGCTTCAAACCAAGAGCGGGAAGTCTATTCCCTTAACCGGCCAAGACGTCTCCGCGCATAACGGGCACGAAGTAGCCCTTCATGGAACCTGGACATCTGGGTCGAGCAGTAGCAGCAATATGTCCGACACATCATCGGGCATGGGCGCCAGCGGCGGAAATGCATTCAATGTAACCAGTGTCGACCACATTTCTGATACGTGCAGCGGCTCGAAGCATGGCCAAACGGGCGATAACACAATGCCGCCAAAGTAGTGTTATGTTCGACAAAGGCAAGGGTCCGAAAGGACCCTTTTTCATTTTCCGGTGCGCTATTTCGAACACTAAATCCCGCAGACGGACATTGTCGAAGTCAACCAAACCAGCTCCCCATTGAATAGTCGAGACTTTTCCAGATCCGCCATGGTCGAATTCGTGCACTCAAACCGGATTGCTTGCGGGGAGGCGTTCTATGGCGGTCGAACGAATACACAGACCGGTAACCGGATCCTTAAAGGTTGAGGATTTCGAAGAACTGGAAAAGGCAGGATGGCGGCCAGTGTCTATCGAATGGGAGCGAGAGAAATCGCCTGGCGTCACGCCCTCTGCCACTGATCCAATTCCCTTTGGCCTACGCGTCGCTCAAAATTGCCAGACCCTGGAGCCTGAGCCGCAGGAATCGGCAATTCTGGTCGCTATGATGGAGCTTCTGATCCAGGATGGGCCTTATTCGGGAATCGCCCAAGAGCTAAATCGACGGGGCTACCTAACACGTGAGGGCACCAAATGGACGCCTGTGGCAATTTTCCAGATGCTACCCAGGCTTATCGAAGCAGGGCCGAGCATCTTCTTGAGCAGCGAATGGGAACGGCGAAAACATGCTGACACCGAGCACAAAAAGTAAACGCGGCGTGAACACGCCGCGTTGAATAGACTTCAACTCACTTCCGATACTAGACGCCTGTGCTGCCTCTCCGCCCTAAATGCGTAATCAACGTAATGATAAACAGCACCAGGAAGATAAAGAACAGGAGCTTCGCGATGCCGGCGGCCGCCGCCGCAATCCCGGCGAACCCAAAGATTCCCGCGATGATCGCAACAACCAGGAATACCAACGCCCAATACAGCATGTAACCTCCTTCGTGGATGCGAAATTCCTCACTTCACATCTATCAGCATAGTGTGACCCGAAGCAGCTGACGATCAGGCCGAAGCTGTAGTCAGGATTCGCCGTTGCTGTAGGGCGAAGTCTCTACAAAAGCCGCTAACTATTTGAGCCCGTGCGGTTTGCGACTAAGGCTTGCAACTGCTGAGCGTTCTTGGTCGCGAACCCGGCTTGGTCGTTCTTGAAGTACAAATAAATGCGCGCAAGGTCGCGCTCCCAATCTTTAATTCTCATAGCCCATCCCGAAGTACCGATTTCGACCTTCGGGCCAACCGTCGCGGCATCGGTGTAAAGAGCACTGTTTTCGTCTGCAAATTGGCCGCGGATCCTGAATGTGTTGCGGGTCGGGGAACCGCGGTCATAGTGGCTAGTTTCGGGCTCGGTGCGATCTTGACGTGCCGCTCCTCTGCCGTGTCCGCGCTGCTTTGCGAGCTGCAGCACTTCGACTGCGACTGGTACGACGATGAGCCGCGCTTCGAGCATGGCGCGAGAGTGCTCGTCGAGATGCCCCGGAGCGCCCTTCTCGACGCAAGGCGCGAGAAGTTGCGCGCGATCGAGTGCGCGATTTCGCACGTCCGGTTCTTTTCCCATTTCCCGCTTTCTTGCGTGCCGAAGCCCCTTTCCGCGGGATTTTTACCCCCGCCTTGCGAGCTTTGGAAAGGCCGATGGCAATGGCCTGCTTCGGGTTCCGCACACCGTGTTTTCCTTCTCTGACGTGTTGAATCTCTTCGCGAACGAATTCTCCTGCCTGCGTGCTCGCGGCCTTGCCTTCGCGAGCGTCTTCACGTGCACGTTGAATCGCCTCCTTTTCTGGCATTTTCCCTCCTGTACCCGTTTGGATGGCGCCCGGAAAGCCCGTGTTTTTTGGGGAGAAGCGTTCTTAAGTTGCAGAAAGGGCGCAATTTCACCAGCCTGGAACCTTAGAAGTTCCAACCTGCCGTGACAGAGCACCATCCAAGGGGCTACTAGGTGCGGTGGACCGCCCCTGGGCTGCGAATTGGCACCCGAAGCTATGACGCTGTCCAGGGGCGGCATTTTTGCGGTTGTGTTTGTTATCGGACGGAGATTCTACAGAGAAATTATGCGACTCGCTGAAGGGATGCTTGATGTGCAGGGAAGCTACGACGAGACTGAATACGGTAGGTCACCTGGTCGGTCGCTCCCCACTTGTACTTATACGATTCAGCGCCTCTCAGGAAATCCGCCGAGCTTTTCTTGCGCAGGATTGCGCCTTCGAGTGCCGCGCCTAAGATCAATGTTCCCGGGCTGAAGAAGCTGCATTCGGGATCGAACCCTTGTAGATAGCAATAGACCTTTTCTCTTGCGTACAGAGCGTAAAGCGTCGCAATTGTTTGGCCTTGATGTCTAAGTGAATAGAGTCCTAGCATTCCAGCGCGCAACAATCTGCCGGCGGCTTTGCGGTGGAAGTCTTGTACTTGTGCTTCGCAGAGTACACCTTGCTGCCCCGATTGGGACCATCTAGCGGCGTGCAGACGAAAAATCTCTTCGAGAGTTGCTTGCACCGTGGATGGATTGGCGACGTCGATTGTGCCGCCACCCGCTCGATTTAGTCGTGCGCGAGCATTTCTGAGGTTCCGCAGCTGTTCACCTGGAACTACTGACCGGAGGTCTTCCGGTGATGATGGAAGCTGGAGCACCGGACAGACATCATGCACCACGGCCGATGAATGCGGCGGTTGCCATCGCAACAGCGGAGAATTATGCGACAAGTCGGACAGGCTGGCCGCAGCCCAATTCCCTTCTTCATTGGTTCGATCCCACAGTTTCTCAAGGATCTCCTCATCGCATTGCGGAGCAATTAAGACGTCGAGGTAGTCGGAGATTCCACCGCCCATCAAACCGAGAACTCGGTCCGAGCCGTTTTGAAAAATAAGAAACGGCGCGAACCCGACCAAGACTCCGTCATGGCGGATCAATACGATGCGCGCATCTTCTGGCTGGAAGATCTCCATCCAAGTAAAAAGCCACTCTGGCCGTTGAAACGGAGTCACATTGCAGCAACGATCCCAGAGTTGAAGCCACTCAGGCACGATGTTGGCGGCCCCTCTCCAATCCCGCAAAATCTCAACCTGCAGATGATTCTTCATGCCTAACGAGTATTTCCAGCAAGAACATTGCTTGGATGCAGTTCAGCAACTCCGCTATACAGGTTCAGATATTTCTGAGAAGTCACTTCTGCAGAGAATCGCAATTCCGCCGCCCGCCGGCATCCTTTTGGGTCGATGTCATCGATGCAACGAATCGCGGAAACCATCTCTTCTTTGTCATTTACCAAAAATCCAGTTCGCCCATGCTCGACGATATCGCCCAGAGCTCCGGTTCGAAATGCCACGACCGGTGTCCCGCACGCTAAAGCCTCCATGGCGGCCAGAGAACTGGTCTCGGGCGCACGACTTGAAATTAGAAGGCACTTCGCACCCGCCAATAACGCCCGCTTTCGACGCCCGCCGACGGAGCCCAAAAAACGGTTGCCCTTCACCAAACGTGGTTTGATTAATTTCTCGAAGTACTCGCGGTGGGTTTCGTATCCAAAGACAGTTCCTGCGAGCCAGAACGGAAAACCTGCATGATTGGCGGCATCCATCGAAACATCAAAGGCTTTCTCCGGACATATCCTTCCGAGCCCGAGAATGTATTTGGCTTTTTTCTTGCCCGGATGGAAGTCGCGGAGCGACACACCGTTCTCAATGACCTCGCAAATTTCTGTTTGCGGAGGACAGTTCCGAAACTGAGAAGGAGAGACGCAGACTAGATAGGTGTGGGGCCGGGCAATTTGAAACGCTTCTCCCGGATACCATTCCGGCGGAAGATGGAGGGTAACAACGACCGGAACACCGGGGGCCGGCAAGTAGTTAAGGAAGTCCAAGCCGTGCAGGTGGACCACGTCAACCGCAAACCGACGCAGCACGCGATCCAGGGCTGCACGAACTTCTTTCTCAGCATCATGCTTTGCTTGTTCGTCCAGGCTAGAGCCAATCGCTCGAATTGGAACCAGGAGACCAGCACAATGAGACCCCTCCGGCGCAATTACTAATGAGCGGTGCCCGGCTCGAACCAATGCCGCGTCTAGCATTCCCAGCACCTGCTCGGCACCACCAGCCGTACCGGCAGAGACTGGCGCGAGTGGGAAACTCACATTAAGGACAGTCAGCGACATGGCTGTTGATGAACTTCAAGCAGGGCTTGCGATGCAAGCTTTCGCCAGCGTTCTCCTGTCATCGGCCAACCGAGGCATTCGTACCAGAGTTTTCCCTGATGCGGAGGTTGGCTGAAGTCATAATCCGGAGCGGGCCTAAGCCGCTCCGAATCGATACCAAAAGTTTCTAAAACCAGCCGCTGCGATTTGTAGCAGTCGAGCATCTCTCGCTTTCTCTGCCGATCGGCGGCGCTTAAATCGAGCGCTAATTCTGGTGGGCTGCTTGTGCTAGGTAGAAATTTTCCCGTCACACACTGGCCGTTCTCGACGTGATAAGAGGTCATCTCCAGAAGCTCCGGAATTTTCTCAAGGTCACCGAATGACTCGATTGCGAGTTTCGCAATCAGCGCAGTAGCATCGTGGTCGGGATGGCCGCCTTCATAAGGGTGGCTAATTACGATGTCGGGAAGACACTCGCGCAAAATGTGAAGGAATTTATCGACCAAGCCACCGATCTGCGTACTGGCTTCCTGATCTACGGCACCCAGCCATCGAATTGAAGGTTTCGCCACACCTGCCCGAGACAGCGCCTGCTCTGCCTCTTTAGCTCTCAGGTGCGCATATTCTTCGCGCGAGCCTAGCACTCCTGCGGACCAAAGTTGCGTATCCCGTGGAGCTCCGTCCGTGAGAAATACCACCGTGGAGTTCGGAAGTGTCGCCAAGGCAAGCGAAGCCCCAATGGTCTCGTCATCCTGATGGGCGGCAAGCAAGACAACGCGAAGATCCCGCAAGGACCCATGAAATATGCCTTGTTCAGGATCAGTTAACTTCTTCCAGAATGCCCCGCCTGAACTAGCGCTCGAGTTCATGAAGTGCAACCTGCTGGGAGAGGACTCGAACCGCTTCGCGGTATCCGTGGAGCGTGCCGACGTCCACGTACGTGTCGCCTTTCTTAACTCCGACCACAGCCCCACCGTTGGCAATGTATTCGTTGACCAAGGTCCCGAAATATTGATCGGCCTTCTGACGTCGACACCATAGCCCATACAGATCTGACAGGATTTTGCCTGTCATTTTGAACGCGCCCCAGACCCATTGGCTTCGCGCATTCTGCTGCTTCACCTGAATCTGTTCGACACAACCGAATTCGTCGGTCACGACGGCATCGAACAATTCCGGCTGCGCTACGGGAAATAAGAGGAATGACAGTCCATCCTTGGGAAGCAGTTCAAAGCCGTTAATTGGGAACCAGACCGTATCGGGAAGACCAACCAAAACTTCGTCTTCGGGCTGAACAAATGGCACTGCGCTAAACAGGGCATCGCATAGTCCTTTTGGGCTTTGCTGCACCGCGTAACAGATCGCAGCCGAGCCAATGCGACCGCCGAAATAACTGATGATGTCGCTCTTTGCCGGCGAAATCACAAAGCAAATCCGATCTGCCCCTGCGATCAGCATCCGCTCCAAGAGGTATTCCGAAACAGCCCGCGGCCGTTCCGTGTCGCCGTCGTAGCGTGTTCCCACCGGAAGCAACTCCTTTGAAAAAGCCAACGGCTGAATTCTTGTGCCCAGGCCGGCAGCCGGAATAATGCCCCACTTGTGCTTCATGCTGCCATCTCCAAATTCTCTAGTAATTGCCGGGCCCGGTGGTCTGCAGTGTGTTCCGCCAGAACGCGCTCCCGCGCGGCCGCTCCGATTCTTTGCAAGTCCTCAGCACCAGAGCTGAGCGCCTCAATAACGTCGCTAGCATCTTTTGCTACCAAAATTTCGCGGCCGGGCTCAAAGAAATCTGACAGCCCTTTCCAGTTGTCGCTTATGAGAGGGGTCTCACAAGCTGCAGCTTCAAACAGCCGTCCCGATGGACAGTGTCCGAGCTCCATCATCGGTCCGCGGGTTACGCTTACAGTTAATTTCGATGACGAATAAAATGCGGGATGTTCCGGTGGGGGAACGTGGTGAACAAACCATACGTTCTCACTCCAGGGAAAATCCTCCGGGTACATCGCTCCACCGACAAGGAAACGTTTCGCGGGGGTCCTTCGCGCAGGCTCGAGAAATAGCTGGTCCAGGCTGGCTTGTCGGTCACTCGAGTAAGTACCCAAATAAGAGACGTCGGCGAAATATCGATTCGAGGCATGCACGCGCCGGTAAATTTCGGGATCAACACTGCCATACAGTGCTGCGACGCGCCCGGCTCCGAGAGATTGTTTCAATTCGTCTAGTGCGCGACCACCGGCATAACTCAGCACCAGATCGAACGGGCCCAGGCCGTAGCGCGGGACATACTCCACCTTTCCGTTTTCTCGCAGGAGTTGGAGCGTCAGCGGAGAATCCAAATCGTAGTAGACGTGCAGCGAGGTTGGGCAATCGAGGACGGCATCGGATGCGGCCTGCGCATCGGGGCAGAAAGACGTAACAATTGCTGCGTCGGAGTTCCCGATTGCGGTCCGTGCCTGCTCCGCAATATCTTTCCAACAACGGTATAAAACTAATTCGTAATCTTGCGGACACGCCAAGTCACGATGGTTTGCATAATACGGAACATCTTTTTCAAAGAACATCACCTCGTGTCCGAGTCGCGACAACGCACCGCAAAGTCCACGCCAAATAGTTGCGTGGCCATTTCCCCACGACGAACTCAATGTGAGGCCGAAAACGACCAATTTCATGGTGGTGTATTCTGCATCAGCGTTCGCCCCTATCTCGGACGGGAAACGCCTATACACTCTTTCTTTCGATAAGTGACATCCCGTATTCGATGCGGGTCCAGAGGTGAACGCTGTATCCGATGGGAATTCCTGAAATTGCCTCAACACGAACGGGCATCTCGCGAAAACACTGCCGCATCAGAAACTTGCCTGTCGGCCAATCGCACCGAGCCGATCGGTCTGCCGGTCACGCCGTCTTCAATTAAGGAAACAATCCGGGTCGCTTCCAGTATGCGTTTTTTAGGTCTGATGTTATGTTTGGTGGCGACAACCTGGGCTCAAATTTCGAATCGGGGATTTCAAACCGCCTACGAAGGCGAGACCGTAGCTGCAATCGATCTTGTCGCCAACCCCCACATTGACATTCGGCCTTTTGAATCACTGGTTGTACAGAAGGCCGGTGAGCCTTACTCGCAAAAAAATGTCGACGCAAGCGTGGCTGCGTTGGAAAACACGAACAAGTTTGGCTCCGTAGAACTCAAAGCCGAACCCGGCCCCAAGGGGCTTCGCCTTAGTTTCATTCTCGAACCCGCTTATTACATTGGAATGGTGCAATTTCCTGAAGCGGCAAAACGCTTCCGGTACATCCGGCTGCTCCAGGCTGTCGATCTCCCGGATCAGGACCCGTACGATAAGACCCGTATTCCTGAGGCCACCGCAGCTCTTGAGGATTTCTTACACCACAGCGGATACTTTCAGGCAACCGCCGAGGCAGCCGTTCAGCTGGATGACCTGAATCAGATCGCGAACATTACTTTTCATGTCAAGCTGGGTCAGCGCGCCCGAATCGCAAAAGTCACAATAGACGGTCCTCCCGCACCCGAGAGTACCCGACTCATGCATTCCGTGCGCTCCCTGTGGGCCAGGCTGAATGGCGGTCTTTTAAAACCGGGAAAGCCGTACGCTCCGTCGAGAATGGAAGAGGCAACGAAGCTGATTCAAGGAACCCTTCGGAAGCAAGATTATCTTGCGAGCACCACAAAAGAGAACCCGCCGCAATACCATCCCGAAACGAACCGGGTAGATGTCTCTTATCGCATCGAGGTCGGTCCGAAAGTGCGGATCGCAATTACCGGAGCAAAACTGACGGTTCTTCCCTTCACTAAAGGACGACAGGCGCGAAAACTCATACCCATCTATTCCGAGGGCAGTGTTGACCAGGAATTAGTGGATGAAGGACAGCAGAACCTGGTCGACTATTACCAGAAGAAGGGGTACTCCGACGTTAAAGTCACCACCGATCTCAAGCGTGAGCCAGACCTTGTTTCGCTTACCTACCAGGTGAATCGCGGAAAGAAACACAAGGTCGAGGAAATTGCGTTTCAGGGCAATCAACATCTCTCCACCGAAAACTTACTTGCTCACATTCCCATCAAGAAATCTCATCTGTGGACTCACGGTGCCTACAGCGACAAGTTAGTGCGAACCAGCGCAAAAAATGTTGAAGCGCTCTACCACGATGCCGGTTACGAAGATGTGAAGGTAACGTCGAAAGTGATCGATCATGAACCGAAGATTGACGTGATTTTCACAATCACCGAAGGTCAGCAAACGCTCGTCGACAACCTCACCGTCAACGGAAACAAAAGCATTCCGTACGATCAGCTCGCGGCTCCGCAGGGCTTCCAACTTCGCAGCGGAACACCGTTCTCGCCGGGCAAACTCGCCACGGACCGAAACCGTATCTCTGCCACCTACCTGGATCGTGGCTACTTAAACTCCGAAGTAAAGGCTGTCGTAAGCCGTTATCCGCAGGACCGATACAAGGTAAACATCGCTTACAACGTTACGGAGAACCAGTTGGTAAGGATCAATCGGGTTGTCTACCTGGGCGAACAGCGCACCCGCATGTCCCTGCTGGAGAAATCTGTTGTGCTGAATAATGAAGATCCGCTCAGTGAGGAAAAGCTGCTGCGATCGCAGAGCCAGCTTTATGACCTACAAGTGTTTGACTGGGCCAGCGTCGGCCCGCGAAAGCCTGTCGGCGATCAAACTGACGAAGAGGCGGTCGTCAAAGTACACGAAGCCAAGCGAACCGAGATTACATATGGGTTCGGATTCGAGATTTCTCATCGAGGCGGAAATATCCCAGCTGGAACAGTTGCGGTTCCCGGTCTCCCGCCTATCAACCTCGGCAATAAGGGTGTCGCACCGAGCCAGGCGACCTATGCAAGTCCGCGCGGCTCGATCGAGATCATTCGGCGGAACATGCGCGGCTTGGCGGAAACAGCGAGCGTTTCGCTCTTAGCTTCGCGGCTCGATCAGAGTGCTCTTGCCTCCTACACGGATCCGAATTTCCGGCATACTAACTGGAACGGCCTGACCAGCCTTTCTTTTGAGCGCACCACCGAAAATCCTCTTTTCGCAGCCCAGCTTACGGACGGATCTTTTCAGCTGGAAAGGATTCTAAACAAGAAGACAAACACTCGCTTCCAGGTTCGCTACGACTTCAATCATACGACCCTGTCCCAATTGCTCGTTCCGGATCTCGTGGCACCTCGTGATCGCGATGTTCAGCTATCGACGGTGTCAGCGACGTTTATTCGCGACACTCGCGACAAGCCGCTCGATGCTCACCGTGGCTCTTTCGGAACCGTCGACCTCGGGATCACCCCGACTGCCTTTGGATCGAGCGCAAACTTCACTCGCTTATTTGGACAATATGCGTTTTACAAGCCGGTTCATGGAATGGTGTTTGCTAACAGCATTCGGCTCGGGCTCGCCAAGGCATTCTCAGATAGCTTCGTCCCAACCAGCCAACTGTTTTTTGCTGGTGGGGGCACAACTTTACGCGGTTTTCCGATCGACCAAGCCGGCCCTCAGAGACTCGTGCCATTCTGCGACGTGCTCACGGGAACAACAGGATGCGTAAATGTCACCGTCCCCGTGGGCGGCCGGCAGCTCTTCATTCTTAATTCGGAACTGAGATTCCCGTTGAAGATTCTCTCGGCTCTCGGTGGGGTAGTTTTTTATGACGGCGGCAATGTATACAGCGCAATCAATCTCAATCAGTTTGTGAACAATTACAGCAACACAATTGGGATCGGATTGCGGTACGCGACGCCAGTTGGCCCCATCCGAATCGATCTTGGGCGTAATTTGAATCCTGTGCCGGGCATCAGCTCAACTCAATATTTCATCACATTGGGCCAGGCATTCTGAGGAATGTTATGAGGGCAAAGCGAGTCGTTGGGTGGATCGGAGCAGGCGTCGCGGTTTTGATTCTGGTCGTTCTGGTTGGCGGCTTCATCGTCCTTCGAACCCCACAGTTTCATCGCTACGTTCTAGCCAAGATTATGGAGGAAGGTCAGACCTCGACGGGCGGCCGCCTCGTCATTCAGAACTGGGACTACCACCTGTCACCCCTCACAGTCGACTTGTACGGGATCACGCTGCGCGGAAACGAAAGCGGCGATCAAAAACCGCTTCTGCAAGCGGACAAGTTGACGGTTGGCGTAAGCGGCCATGCCTTGCTTCACCAAAAGCTGCAATTAACCGAACTTCTGATTCAGCACCCCGTTCTGAACGTCCAAGTAAATAAGGATGGACAAAGCAATATCCCCACGCCGCCTACTCAGAAAACGAAGAGTAACACCACGATCTGGAGCCTCGCGGTTGGGCACGCCCTGCTCACCAACGGCGAAGTCTATTACAACGATCAGCAGACGCCACTCAGCGCCGATCTCTACGACCTGCGAACTGAAATTCGGTTCGATCCGTCAGCGACGCGGTATACCGGCAACCTTTCCTATCAGAATGGTACGCTGCAATACACAAATTATTCTCCTCTGCCACATAACCTGCAGGCTCAGTTCAGCGCGACGCCACAAGGCGCCTCTCTGAATCCCTTAGTTCTGACACTCGGCCAATCCCGCATTTCACTTCACGGGAACATGGACGACTACAACAATCCAAAGGTGAATGCCGCTTATGAGATGGCGATCCACACGCAGGATTTTGCGTCCATGTCTCCTAGTGCCTCTCCTGCCGGCGATTTGCAGCTCGCGGGAAAGCTCGAATATCAAGGTTCGCCGGGGCAAGCATTGCTTCGAACAGTCACCCTGAACGGAAATCTCGAGAGTGGCGAATTACGAATTGTCTCCTCTGATGGTCGAGTCGTAATTCGGAAATTAAGCGGCGAATACCATCTAGCGAATGGGAACCTCACGGCTCGAACCATCTCCGGCGACCTATTCAATGGACAAGTGGTCACGAACTTATCCATGCAAAATCTGGACACCAAGCCGGTTTCGAAGCTTGAGGCTTCCCTGCAGCACATTTCTCTGGAGTCCGCGAGAGAATCGATTCGACGGGCCGAAGTGCGCAAGATGCCGGTGACTGGCGTCCTCGACGGGAGCTTGCAAGCTACATGGACAGAAAGTTTTAAAAACCTCCGAGCTTTCTCAGATCTTCAAGTGCGTGCCGCGATTTGGAACAATTCCACCCGGCCTCCTTCCGGCACACCGGTGAACGCGCTTGCGCATGTGAACTACGAGGGATCCCGTAATATCATTTCGTTCCGCGAAACCACTCTGAGAATTCCTTCCACATCCGTCATTGTTGACGGCCAACTCAGCGAGCACTCGAACCTCAACATTCACGCCGTGGCTGGTGATCTCCATCAATTGGTAGGACTGGCGACTTCTCTACAGAAGGGAACATCGGAATCGGCCCAAAAGCCGATCCTTTCCGGCTCCGCGAGGCTCAATGCCGTCGTTCAGGGATCCATGCAGCGCCCGCACATTAGCGGACAACTGAGCGCTCAGGATCTTGAAGTGCAAGGCAGCCGGTGGTCGAGCGCGGACATGACATTCGCCGCGAATCCGGATCAAATTACAGTCCAGAACGCATCCCTCGTGAACGCCAAACAGGGCACGGTAAATCTCAGCGCTCAGGTCGCTTTGAAGAACTGGGCATATGAACCATCGAGTCCGATTCACGCGAATCTCTCGGCAAAGAAGATGTCGATCGCCGACTTGGAGCACCTGGCAAATCAGCAGTATCCGATTTCAGGAACCCTGTCAGCAGATATGTCGTTCCAGGGCACGCAAAACAATCCATCGGGGCACGGCTCGCTGCAGGTGGTCAAAGCGAGTGCATACAACGAACCGATTCAGAACCTGACGCTTCGTTTCCAAGCCCAAGGGGACTCCATTGCCTCGCAACTTGACGCGACTCTGCCAGCTGGATCCGCGACTGCAAGTCTGACATTCGTGCCCAAGACCAAGGCATATGAACTCCACCTGAACATTCCGACGATTTCGCTGCAAAGGTTACAGACGGTTCAGGCCAAAAATCTTCCCATCAGCGGCACGTTCACTGCCGCTGCGAATGGAAAAGGAACTCTCGACAATCCCCAGTTGACGGCATCGTTCTCGATACCCCAACTACAGACTCGGCAGACGGCGATCAACCAAATCAAAGCGGAGATCAATGTCGCCAATCAGCGCGCCAGCTTCTCTCTCGGCTCGGATGTTTCTCAGGCACACCTCGACGCCAAGGGAGTCATCAATCTCAACGGCGACTACTACACAGAAGCTAGCGTCGACACCAGTAGGATTCCGCTTGCGCCTCTTTTGGCGACCTATGCCTCAAGCGTTCCCGAAGGATTGCAAGGCGCAACCGAAGTGCATGCATCCTTGAAAGGACCTCTAAAGGATCCGTCGAAGGTGGAGGCGCACCTGACAATTCCTACTTTGACGGCCAGTTACCAATCGATGCAAATAGGAAACGTGACGCCAATCCGCGCCGATTACTCGAACGCAACCCTGGTGATTCAACCCGCTCAAATTCGCGGGACTGACACATCACTGAGCATCGAGGGCCGAATTCCGATCCAAGGCAACTCTGCGATGAGCGTCAATGCACGTGGGTCGGTGGATCTGGTGTTATTGAGCATGTTCAGTTCCGACATAAAAAGCGGCGGCACGATCGGATTGGAAGTTCAGGGTTCAGGAGATATCCATCACCCGGACGTTCGTGGGCAGATTCAAATCAAAGACGTTGCGCTTTCGACGCCGGATACTCCGGTTGGCATGGAAAGGCTGAATGGCCTGTTGGACGTCACCGCAGATCGATTGCAAATTAGAAACCTAACTGGCCGCATGGGTGGCGGAGACATATCTGCCGGAGGCTCCATTGCCTATCGGCCCAATCTTCAATTCAATGTCGGTGTCCAGAGCAAATCGGTGCGCCTGCTTTATCCGACAGGAGTTCGCACTCTCCTGGACAGCAACCTGACGTTCACCGGAAACACAGACGCTTCGACGCTGGGTGGACGGGTGACGATCGATAGTCTGACGTTTACTCCAGACTTCGATTTATCGACATTCGCCAGCCAGTTCAACGGAACGTCACTTCCACCGTCGGGAACTAGCTTTGCAGATAATGTGAAGTTGGGGATCGCTGTGCAATCGAAAAGCAACCTTTCTGCTCGCAGCAGTCAAGTGAGCCTCGAAGGAGCAGTGAATCTGCAGGTGATCGGAACTGCCTCGAACCCCGTCATTGTAGGTCGAACGGATCTGACCTCTGGGGAGTTGTTCTTTATGAACAACCGGTATGCGCTTCAGCGCGGAATCATCACCTTCGATAACCCGAACCAGACGACCCCGGTGCTCAACGTGCAGGCCACGACAACCGTTCAGCAATACAACGTGACGATCACTCTCAACGGGCCAATCGATAAGCTCAACACCAGCTACACTTCGGATCCGCCGCTAGCAACTGCCGATGTCATCAGCCTCCTTTATCAGGGACAAACTACCGAACAGGCTGCAGCCCAAGGCACAAGCACGGATTCGTTCATCGCCGGACAGGCGGCCAGCCAGGTGAGCAGCGGAATCCAAAAATTGGCGGGAATTTCCAGCCTGCAAATTGACCCACTGATCGGTGGCAGCAATGCGAATCCCAGTGCGCGAATTGCTCTCCAACAGCGCGTCACGAAGAATTTTCTATTTTCGTTCTCTACCGACGTCAGCCAACCCGGAGACGAAATAGTCTCAGGCGAATATCAGTTAACGCCGCGCTGGTCCGTCATGGTGACGCGCGATCAACTCGGAGGAGTTTCAGTCGACGGCCGCTTTCATACCAAGTTCTAGCCGGGGAAGGTTGCACGGCGACAGATCATCATGCCCGAAACTAAAGCTGATCCCTGGGTCTTCCGAGACGATCACAAGAAGATCAATGGCGAGGAGTTTCGTCGCGAACTCGCATCAAGAGTGCGGCAACTGGTCTTGTCGACAGAAGATCAAAGTTCGGTCCTAGCCGCTTTGATTCAGGCAGGCCAACTGGAGAGCGCGCTTTGCGACCTGGACCACGAAGATTCGGAGTGCAGGCAAATCACCGATTGCTTGGCTGAAGTGTACGGCGGAAACGATCGCCTAGGAGCAGGCCGGGCCGGAAGGATTCTCGCCCGACTCAGTTGTCCTCAAAGTTTCACGGTATCCACGCCTGAGGGCTTTGCGTATTACAACCTTCGACCTGACGATTTTTCCAACGCCGCGGCCAAATTCAAACCCGGCGAACCCACGGCGGTTATCGGCATCCGCAGTATTGGAACGACGCTGAGCGCAGTTGTGCTGGCAAGCCTCAGGAAATCAGGACGACCGGCAGAACGAATTACCGTTCGCCCAAACGGGCATCCCTACAATCGCATTACAAACCTTTCAGTTCAGCAGAAGATCTGGATTACGAAATGGAAAGAACAAAATGCCAACTTTTTGATCGTTGATGAAGGTCCAGGACGAAGCGGATCGACGTTCTTGTCCGTTGCAGAAGCTTTGGTCGAGCACGGAGTTTCGGCGGAACGGATCCTCTTATTTGGCAGCCGCGATCCCGATATCAGCTCGCTTTGCGCGAATGATGCCGCAGTTCGCTGGAGCCGCTTGCAGTTCACGAACGTGCAGCCCGAGATCCAGGAGCGATTTCGCGGCTGCAGCTACATTGGCGGTGGCGAATGGCGCCGGATTTTCCTAGCGGATGGTACATTGTGGCCCGCATGCTGGACCGAGATGGAACGCGCTAAGTTTCTATCGCGGGATCGCAACTACTTTTATAAATTCGAAGGGTTGGGCGCCCACGGACAATCGACTTTGCAACGGGCCGGCGCACTCGCAAAGGCTGGTTTCGGACCTGCGGTTAAAGATGATGGTGAGGGATTTGCGGCGTACGGAGTAGTTCGTGGACGGCCCTTATCTTCACGCGACCTTACAACCCAGCTGCTGGATCGAATTGCACACTATCTTGCCTTTCGAAATGCGGAATTTCGAGTCTCGCGCCCGAACGATGGAATTCTTTCAAAGATGTTTAGCTTCAACTTTGAGCTCGAGTTTGGCCAGGAATGGTTGGGCGATCTCGACCCGCTGGCGTCGGCCTCCAGCGTCATTACCGATGCTCGTATGCAGCCACACGAGTGGATCCTGACGAGCGGAGGTGTCCTCAAAACCGACGCCACCAGCCACGGCGACGATCACTTTCTGCCCGGACCTTGCGACATTGCATGGGACCTGGCAGGAGCTTCCGTCGAATGGGCCATGGAAGCTGTCGCTATCGACTATCTGCTTTCGAGATTTCAGCACCTGACCGGCGATGATGTACGCAAGCGCTTTGCCACGTTCCAACTCGCATACGCTCTTCTGCGACTCTCATACTGCCGCATGGCGCTAACCACGATGCGCGGGACTCCCGAGGAAACAAGATTCGCGCAGGCCTGTCCGCACTATCGTGACATAGTAATTCGGCTGACCGGCCATTCCATTGAGCCCCAGGTGCAGGAACTACACCACGCAACGAGCTCAATTTCGCAATGATCGCCAGGCATACTGAAGGGTCCGGATGTCGTGCAAGTTGACGGGAGAGGGGAAAGTGAGAGTCGTAGAGCGCCCCCCTGCGCTGAGTCATAGAAAGTTAAGTTTTATTGGGCTGAGTGGTAAATGTCACCTTCGCGCCGACTAAGACGCGCACTCGAACTGCGGTCGTGCAGATTGGTACGGGAACTTAGCTCTAAAAGTCAGCTCAGCTCAGTATTTAATCGTGCCGCTCGCTCCGAGTGGCCGTTAAATGTGGATCAGTCTCGCGGAACACGTGGTTCGCATTCGCGCCATGGGGCTAGTCGCCGATGCCAATAAGCGCCACTAATTGGTATTCAATGGCCCCGCTCCCGAGGATTTCGAGCGTGGCGCTTCGAGTTCCCTTGGCCAAGGGGCCAAACGTAACGGTTATTGTGCAGCTGGCCTCAGGAGCGATTCTCTTGCCACACGTATTAGTTTGGGAGTAGTCGAAAGGCGTGTTGCCAGCGATCGTCAAACTACTCACAGTCACTCCGTTATGGCCTGTATTGGTGACCGTTATATCTTGCGGAGTGCTCTTCGTTCCAACTTTCTGCGATCCAAAATTCAAGCTTGATGGCGAGACAGTAAGTACGGTACCTGTCCCACTCAGTTCGATGACTTGGGGTTTCGTGGAAGCGTCATCGGAGATCTGAATCAGACCACTCTTTACACCTGTTCCGCTCGGCTCGAAAATCACCGATAATGTGCATGTGGCCCCCGCTGGTACGCTGGTCGCACAGGTTGTATCGCCTCCGAGTTGAAAAGGTCCCGTGACCTTCGTTGCCTCCATTGAAAGCGTGTTAACTCCTGTATTGGTGAGCGTCACGTTCAGTGGCGTGCTGGCGGTGCCGACAAGTTGTGGGTTAAAACTAATAGGAGTTGTCGGAGAGAAGGCGACCACTCCAGTGTTTAGTAGCACATCGACGCCGAGACCGCTTGGGACGATTAGGTCTGTTCTGCCATCCTGGTTCAGATCTCCGACCGTAAGAAATGTATCGCCATTTCCGGAAGAGAAGCTCATCAACGGTTGAAACGTGCCGTCGCCGTTGCCCAGCATAATACTGGCCGTAGCAATATTGGACACAGGTTCAGCGAGGAGTGCCAAGTCTATTTTGCCGTCCCCATTCAGATCCGCAGGGTTAAGAGAAGTAGCAAATGGAACCGGGTAATCTACTGGCGTTTGGAATGTACCGTCGCCATTCCCAAGCAGAACCGATATTTCCCCGAAACCATTTGCGATGGCTAAATCGAGCTTACCGATCCGACGGAAGTCTGCTACGGCAATTGATTCCGGTGACGGGCCAAGGGAGTAGGTTGCACCGCTTTGGAAAGTCCCGTCCCCATTCCCGAGAAGGATAACGACTTCGCTTAACGTAAACTGCTGGCCGGCAGCGGCCACATCCAGTTTGCCGTCATGGTTGAAGTCTCCGATTCCGATTACCGACGGAGGAACTCCGCCCGGGTTCGTGCGTATTGGCGCTTGAAAAGTCCCATCGCCGTTGCCCAGCAGCACATTGATGCATTCGCACAGGTCGTTGACCGTGATTACATCTGTAAGCCCGTCGCCATTGAAATCGCCGCTGCCAATAAAGAACGGCCTCCCAATGGTGGCAAAAGGTTGCGGAGGTTGAAAAGTCCCGTCGCCATTGCCCAGCAGCAGATAAACATTCGTGGTAAGGCGATCGACAGCCACAATGTCCATGTTTCCATCGCGGTTGAAGTCGGTGACGGCTACCGAACTGGCGGACCCATTCCGGCCAAGACCATCAAGATCGTAGTAGGTGGCTGCTCGAAAGGTGCCGTCGCCATTGCCAAGCAGCACGGCTAACTTGCTACTTAAGCCTAAACCAGTCACAAGGTCAGGCTTTCCGTCATGGTTAAAGTCTGCCACCGCGGAAGACTCTGGCTGGTTCATGACGGAAGAGGTGCTTCGAGTTTCAAACTGCGCAGAAGCGAACGCTGTAAATACGATGATCGTAAGTACCAGGAATATTAGGGCCTTGGCATTGCGGAACAAGCGCATGGTGATCTCGACTATTCCCTTGGTGCATGCTGAGTTCTGAACACCACCAAAGCGCGCTAAGTGCGGTGAGCCGCGACAGCGTTAATTTAGGCACTTTACTCCTCTCCGGCCACTTTGCCTAGTCTCAACAAGCTCTGTTCGCTTTTTGTAACAAACTCACGTTCTTATATAAATCAGAGACTCTGGCGGTATACTCCTGGCGCTAATCGTTGACACTAGCGCGGCTTCGGGTTCCTCGGGGAGGCAATCAGGAGGCAATCATGAAACGTAGAGTATGGATATGTTCGCTGTTGATGTGGCTCCCATGTATCTCTCTACCCTCCTATTCGCAACTTCAGCTTGGAGTGGTTCAAAATGTAACGCAGGACAACACGTGTCCTTCGATGTTTGCCCCTTCTATGACGTGCTATCACGCGACAGTTTCCAATTGCGCGAATACGCAGGATAATTTCGCTTTGGATTTTGGCTATGTACCGGGAACCGCTCCGTTGCAAGGAACAATTGTATTGCTTGCCGGAAGTGGAGGAACCAACCCAGATCAGTCGCCAGAGCGAGAAAACGACTTCGTGTCTCATTATTCAGCTAATGGCTACTAAGTCATCGAAATGGCGTGGTCGTCTCCTTGGGAAGATACAGACCTTCCCACAAAAAACATCATGTCAGCAGCTTGTCGGCCCGCGACCTTCTTGAATTACATTCGACACGGAAATGGACAGCAGCCATTTCCAAATGGGCTGTGGCCGACTACGCTGGGCGGAATGTGCGCCCAAGGGTTCAGTGCTGGATCGGCGGCAGTCGCCTACTCGCTAGTTTGGTATGGAGAAGGGGCAGATTTGGACAGGGTCGAACTTCTGTCCGGCCCAGTGATGACCAACATCACGCAAGGTTGTGTCGAGCCGGACGCTGCATCAGTAACTGTCTGCGCGGGGTCGCCACCTATTTGCAATCTTGGTCCAGTTGGGCCTTGGAGTGTGCTCCCGGAATATGTGCAAGGTGACCAAATGCTATCCAATCCTTCACGGGAGATCCTACCTGCACTGTCGATCCTTCAACGTCTCAAGCCTCATACAATAATTGGAAAGCAATGAGCATTATTGATAATGAGCCGGGAGGCACCTTCAATTACCCCCGACTGATGTCGCTTCTTGGTTGTGCCAGAGCGTCTACACTGGTGGCGGAACAATGAACAATTCCAGCCCTCAGGGCTGGCTCTTTGATGCACAAATCTCAAGCACCCTGCACCATTCGCTTGGGGTAAACGCAGTGCAGACTTGTGATAGCGCTGAAGCTGTCGCCGGCCATCATGCGGTTGCGCCAGATGGGTCGAATGGATTTGATGCGATAGTTTTCGACATGAGCGATCGAAACAACCCGAACAATTGTCGTCAATTGCATTGACCCAAAATCGAGCCTTTCTTCCGCTGTCCAACCTCGATGGGTATGCGGCGATCAAGAACCATATGATAGACACCAGCAACCCGAATCACTGTCAGCATTAATAGTAGGAGATATTCTACTGTTTTGTTCAGCCCTAGATAAGAACGAAGGCAAGGACCGATGTTCCGCCTGGATCTACGATTGACATGCTTTTTGAATTCAGCGGCATTCGCCAACGGTTCTGGCTAATGTCAGCCAGTGTCGTGGATGAGGGATTCGTTTTCCTTGCTGAATGTACGATGAGTAGGGCTCACTTACGTTGAGCGCTGCACGGATTCGAGATTTGGTGATACTCGCGAGCAATGGCAAGATTTTTGTCACGTACACATCACGAGTCAGCCATGCCGGGAGGTCTGAAGGTTTCCAGTCTCTGATTTTATTCCGCTGGTGCAACATCGTTTCTGAGCGTTTTTCAATGGCGCTTGGCGAATGCGCTAATCGGCGGCCCGTGCTAAACTCCGCGACGGTGTGCTGCTTCCAACACTTCTGACAGAGTTTCTGCCTGCGCGTGATTTCAACTCCGCAACTACTGCATGTATGCTCAGGGCTGGGTAGATCAATAGGCGGCATTGCGGCATTCTTTACATCGCGCCGGTTTCGTTGAGTAAGTCTAGTAGCGATTACTCGGATGTCAAGCCTGTGCTCAATGCTTTCTGAAACGGCACCGACATGGGCAAAGCTCATTGCGCCGTGGGCAGAATTTGTTGCGCAGACAGTTTCGTCCGGTATTCAGCGGAACCTGACTCAGCTCAACTCAGCGCAGGGGGGCGCTCTACGACTCTCACTTTCCCCTCTCCCGTCGTACAAGTTGACCCTATCCCGCGGCGGGCCTAACATAGCGCCGAGTGCCGCTCCCATGATAGGCCAGACGGTCTCGCACTATCGCATTCTCGGAAAAATCGGCGGCGGCGGCATGGGAGTCATCTTCGAAGCCGAAGACCTGAAACTCGGCCGCCGGGTGGCCCTGAAGTTTGTTCCCGAGAACGTAGTTGGAGATCAGAAAGCTCTGGACCGTTTTGAGCGTGAAGCTCGCGCGGCCTCCCGCTTGAACCATCCGAACATCTGCACCATCCACGACATCAGCGATAACAACGGCCATCCCTTCATTGTGATGGAGAAGCTTGAGGGTGAAAGCCTCAAGCAACGCTTGAAGGGAAAACCGCTTGCACTTGACGTGCTCCTGAATATCGCAGTGCAGGTGGCTGACGCACTGGAAGCCCTTCATGCCAAGGGCATCATTCATCGCGACATCAAGCCCGGGAACATCTTTATTACTCAGAGCGGGCAAGTCAAGGTTCTGGACTTCGGCTTAGCTAAGCTGTCGCGGGCTGGAGTTCCGGCGACCGACGACACTCCTTATGAAGATTCCCTTACCGCGGTCGGTGTAATTCCTGGGACCGCGGTCTACATGGCCCCCGAGCAGGCGCGAGGCGAAGACCTGGACCCGCGCTGTGACATTTTTTCCTTTGGCGTCGTTCTTTATGAAATGGCAACTGGTCAGAAGCCGTTTCGCGGCACGAATGTGGTCACGACTCTGGACGCCATTCTTCACCACAAACCGGTTTCTCCGCGCGCGCTGAATCCGTCGCTGCCGTCCGCCCTCGAGGGCGTAATGGGCAAAGCCATGGAGAAGGACCGAGCCCAGCGATACCAGAACTCGACCCAGATGAAGGCGGATCTGGTGCACCTGAAGAAAGAGACCGAGTTCGGTGCGGCCAAGACCAGTACCCGCGACATCCCGCTGAGAGTTGTTACTGATACGTTTGCGGGAGCAAAGCCATGGCACAAGTACCTGATTTTGGGATTGGTTGGGCTCATGCTGACGGTGATGGCAGCTGTGGGTACATGGTGGTTCAAACATCGTTCGGGTACGCCCGCTGGCAACAAGAACACGGTTGCCGTTCTTCCGTTACAGAACATGAATGGCGACTACAGTGTGGACTACCTTCGTTTCGCTCTGGCTGACGAAATTGCGAATGTCCTGATGTACACGCGGGCGTTGGACGTCCGGCCGTCGTCGATTACCAGGAAATACGTCAACGCGGACATTGATCCCGAGAAAGTTGGACGCGAGCTTCATGTTGCGAATGTCCTGAGCGGACATTTCATCAAGCAGGGGGACTATCTGTTGGTCACCTTGGAATCGGTCGATACGACGAACGACAGGCTTCTTTGGCAGACCAGTTTCAGCACTGAAAGCCAGGACGCTATCGCTTTGCAGAACCAACTCGCGGGCCAGATTCGCCAGGGTCTTTTGCCGGTCCTGGGAGTTGCGA
>Ga0335078_10002136_pt1 | contig 29999 bp, 24 predicted proteins | sample Lox_Sample_32_FD_206711 | JGI IMG/M metagenome (GOLD analysis project Ga0335078, IMG submission 206711) | Soil microbial communities from Loxahatchee National Wildlife Refuge, Florida, United States - Lox_Sample_3.2 | ecosystem: Environmental > Terrestrial > Soil > Wetlands | place: USA...
GGAGACAACGTGCTGATGGACGTGGAGCTTCTGACGCCGATAGCAATGGAAAAGGAAGTAAGGTTTGCCATAAGAGAAGGCGGCAAGACAGTAGGCTCGGGCGTTGTTACGGAAATAACGGAATAAGGATATAAAAAATGAGAGAAATAATTACAATGGCGTGTTCCGAATGCAAGAGAAGGAACTATACATTAACAAAAAATAAGACAAAACACCCTGATAAACTCGGCGTTAAAAAGTACTGCAAATTCTGCAGGAAGCATACGCTTCACAAGGAAACCAAATAAAGTTTTACGGGGTTTACTAATACAAAGTAAGATGAGATTTAAAGTTTTATTTGATTTACAAGCGTAGGCCAGTAGCTCCAACTGGCTAGAGCTTCGGTCTCCAAAACCGAGAGTTGCAGGTTCGAATCCTGCCTGGCCTGCCAGATTTTGATCAGTGACAGGATGGATTTGACAGAGGAGACGGACAAACAGACGTGCCGGAAAAAACCGGTGCGAAAATCAAAATAACGGAGTCAGGAACCTCGAAATGAAGCGGCGCAAGATTTCGCAATGTTTATCTTCGCTAACGAAGTGAAATAAAACAAAAGATATTCAGGAGAGATGCATGCAACAGTTAATTCAATTTTTAAAAACGTCATGGCTGGAATTGAAGAAAGTAACATGGCCGGGCAGACGGGAAATAGTGGCTTCTACAATTATTGTAATATTGGTAAGTATTTTTATAATGACTTATATAGGACTTATAGATTTTGTACTAACAAGACTGGTAAGATTCGTTTTTAAATGAGGTAAAAAATGGCAAAAAAATGGTATGTGGTCAGCACTTATGCCGGGCAGGAAGAAAGCGTAAGAAATAACCTTCTCCAGAGGGTAGTGACATACAACCTCAACGAGAAGATTTCGAACGTCCTGATACCGTCCGAGAATGTCACTGAAATAAAGAAAAAAAAGAAATTTGTCAGGAACAAAAAGTTTTTCCCGGGGTATATCCTGGTGGAAATGGACATTGATATAGACAGCGAGGAAGGCAAGGAAGTCCTCTATATAATTAGACACACCCCAAAGGTGACAGGCTTTGTAGGAACAAAGATCAGGCCAATACCACTTTCGGAGCCTGAAGTGAAGGAAATAATGGACCTTATGGAGGACAGGAAGAAAAAGCCCAGGATGGCTTCCTATTTTGAGGAAGGCGACCATATAAAAATAAACGACGGCCCATTCATGAATTTTAACGGTGTTGTCGAGGAAGTAAATCTTGAAAAAGGAAAACTAAAAGTAGTTGTCACCATATTCGGAAGGCCGACGCCGGTTGAGCTGGAGTTCGGTCAGGTAGAAAAGATTCTTTAGTTCAAGGAGGATTTAGATTCATGCCGCCAAAAAAAGTTTTAAAACAGATAAAGCTACAGATCCCGGCAGGCAAGGCAAACCCGGCGCCGCCGGTAGGCCCTGCACTGGGCCAGCATGGTGTAAACATTATGGAGTTCTGCAAACAGTACAACGACAGGACGAAAAGCCAGGAAGGCACAATACTTCCGGTAGTGATCGATGTTTATGAGGACAGGAGTTTTACTTTCATCACCAAGACTCCGCCGGCTTCCGTGCTTTTAAAGCAAAAAGCCAATATCATCAAAGGATCGGGCGAGCCGAACAAGAAGAAAGTCGCGAAGATATCAAAGGCGCAGGTCGAAGAGATAGCCAAAATAAAAATGCCTGACCTAAACACGACAGACCTTGAGAGCGCAAAAAAAATGATAGAAGGCACTGCCAGGAACATGGGAATAACAGTAGAATAACAGTAAAGCTTAATAAACCATAAATCAGGAGAAAGTCATGAAAATAAGAAGCAAAAGGCACAGAGAGTTAAAAAAAGAAATAAAGGATCCGGCAAAGATCTATGCTATAGAAGAAGCGGTTACCGTACTTAAAAAGACAGCAAACGCAAAGTTTGACGAGAGTGTTGATATAGCGGTAAACCTTGCGAAAAAGCCGGTGCAGGCAGAGCAGCAGATCAGGAGCACCATAGTACTTCCTTTCGGAAGCGGCAGGAAAGTAAAAGTGCTTGTGTTTGTGAAAGGCGAGAAAGAAAAGGACGCACGCGATGAGGGGGCAGAATACGTGGGCGCAGAGGACCTTATCGAGAAGATAAAGGGTGGATGGTTGGATTTCGACGTCGCAATAGCCACGCCCGACATGATGAAGGACGTCGGAAAGCTCGGCAAAATACTCGGGACAAAGGGACTAATGCCAAATCCGAAATCCGGAACAGTGACTTTTGATATAAAAAGGGCGGTCCAGGAATTCAAAGCCGGAAAAGTTGAGTTCAGGAGCAACAAGGACGGGGTGATTCACTTGAGCTGCGGAAAGATTTCATTCCCCGAGACAAATATAATAGAGAATATAATTTCTTTTATAAAGTATTTTTTAAAGATGCCTGCTCTTGCCACAAAAGGCCAGTACGTGAAGAGCATGTATGTTTCTACGACCATGGGAGTCGGCCTTTCCGTGGATTTTAAAAAGTATATGTAATGAGGTGAAATAAAATGTCGGCAAACCAGGATAAAAAGAAACTTTTAGTTAGTGAAGCCCTGTCTATGTTCAGGGACTCGGCCGCGATTATAATCACGGATTACCAGGGTTTGACGGTCGCCCAGTTGAATAAATTGAGGCGCGAGCTGAAAAAAGTAGGAGCAAAATACAAAGTTTTAAAAAACACACTTTCAAAAAGGATACTTAAGGAGCTCGAAATCAACTCAAACCTGTCAGGCTTTTTTACTGGAGTTACGGGGCTGGTTTTTTGCAAGGATTATGTGGCGACGATAAAGGCCCTGACAAAATTTGCGGCAGACAACGAGAGCCTTAAAATAAAGGTAGGCTACATAGAGCATAAGTCATATACAGCAAAGGAAATAAAGGAAATATCAAAACTTAGTTCGAAAGAAGAATTGATTGCAAAATTTGTAGGCATGATGAAGCAGCCTTTAAACAGGCTGGTTGGTGCTTTATCATCTCCAAAGAGGAAAATAGTGTATAGCTTGAAAGCATTGGCGGACAAAAAGGAAACAAAATAACAAAGGACAAAAAATTCAAGGAGGTGCCATACTATGGCAATGTCAAAAGAAGACATTATTAAGGAAATTGAAGGCATGACAGTAATGGAACTGAACGAACTCGTGAAAGCACTAGAAGAAAAATTCGGCGTTACTGCAGCGGCCCCTATGATGATGGCCGGAGCAGTGGCTGGAGCTGCCGCAGGAGCGGCTGCTGCCGAGGAAAAAACCACGTTTGACGTCATTTTGAAGTCAGCCGGGGACAAGAAGATTCAGGTCATCAAGGTGGTAAGGGAACTTACAAACCTGGGACTTAAAGAAGCCAAGGATCTCGTTGAGGGAGCTCCAAAGCCTGTAAAAGAAGGCACATCAAAGGAAGAAGCAGACAAAATGAAAGCGAAACTTGAGGAAGTAGGCGCGGCAATAGAAATAAAGTGAGCCTTACTTTGTCAAACACAATTTATATGGCACGGTGATAATTTATTATTATTTCCGTATTTAGTCTGTTTTGTTAAAAATTTATTCCTTATCAAGGTACAGGAAGGAGCAATATGGCAAGAATCAAACAAAAAACCAATATTGAGGAAATCCTTGAAATTCCGGATTTAATGGAAATCCAGAAAAAATCATATGACGAATTCCTTATGTTTGATGTACCCGCCGACAAAAGAAAAAACTCAGGGCTGCAGGAAGTATTCAACAGTGTATTTCCTATTTCCGATTACAACGACATTTATACCCTCCAATTCGTAGGGTATGAATTTGGCAAGCCAAAGCATAACGTCGAGGAGTGCATAGAGCGCGGAGAGTCATACGCCGCCCCGTTAAAGGGCATATTCAGGCTGGCCATAAAGGAAAGCAAGGATAATTCCAAGGATAAAGAGATAATGGAGCTGCCGGAGCAGGCAGTACACTTAAGCGACATACCTCTAATGACGGACAGGGGGACCTTTGTCATAAACGGCGCGGAGAGGGTTATTGTAAGCCAGCTTCACCGCTCACCGGGAGTCAGCTACGAGGAAGAAGAAGAAAATGTCATAAGCGGAATTACATCCTATGTGGCAAGGATAGTACCGTATAGGGGAACATGGCTAGAATTTGAGTACGACGCAAACGAAATAATTCATGTCAAGCTGGACAGGAAGAAAAAATTTTTTGCAACAACCATACTAAGGGCACTGGGACAGGGTTTCTCGACAAATGAGGAAATACTGGCCCTGTTTTTTGAAAACGAGACCTTAGAAGGCGAAGACAAGGACATAGTACAAAAAGTACTTGCAAAGGACATTATAGACAAAAGTACAGGAGAGATAATTACCGATGCAGGCGCACCAGTTACAAAGGAACTCGCCGATAAAATTAAAAAAGCAGAGATCAAGAAAATAACCGTCCTTAAATTCAACGAAGACAACCCCTACGTAAACATACTTAAGACAATAAAAAAAGACAGCATAAAAACCACAGAAGAGGCACTCATTGAGATCCACAGGAAAATGAGAACCGGCGAGCCAGCAACGCTTTCGGGCGCAAAAACACTGTTTAAAAACATGTTTTTTGACTCAAAAAGGTATAACCTCAGCGAGGTCGGACGATATAAACTCAATAAACTCCTGAACCTCAAGGTAGACGAAAGCGAGAAAATCCTCACGAAAGAGGATATCGTGGCTGTACTGAAAAGGTTCATGGAGATAAACAACAAAAAAGAAGAAAAAAGCGACATTGACCACCTCGGTAACAGAAGGGTAAGGTCGGTCGGAGAGCTCGTGGAAAACCAGTTCAGGGTTGGGCTCGTCCGGGTTGAAAAGATGATAAGGGAAAGAATGACCATAATCGACATGAAAAACGCCATACCGGCGAACCTTATAAACCCAAAACCATTAATTGCTGCGATAAAAGAATTTTTCGGATCAAGCCAGCTGTCGCAGTTCATGGATCAGGTAAACCCGCTCGCAGAGCTTACACATAAAAGAAGGATTTCTGCACTGGGGCCAGGCGGGTTAAACAGGGAACGCGCAGGATTTGAAGTCCGTGACGTTCACTACACCCATTACGGCAGGCTGTGTCCGATCGAGACACCTGAAGGACAAAACATCGGGCTTATTACATCGCTCGCCACATACGCCAGAGTAAACGAGCACGGGTTTATTGAGACGCCATACAGGAAAGTAAAAAACGGCGCATTAACGGATACAATCGAATACCTTACAGCTGACGAGGAAGACAAATACAGCATCGGGCCGGCTGACATAAACGCAGATGACAAAGGAAAAATAACGGACGAGGTTGTGCTTGTAAGGTACAGGGGAGATTTTCCGGTGGTAGGACCGCAGGAAGTCAATTATGTTGACGTATCGCCAAAGCAGGTTGTGAGCGTGGCCGCGTCGCTTATTCCTTTCCTTGAGCACGACGACGCAAACAGGGCTCTCATGGGATCAAACATGCAGCGCCAGGCAGTGCCGCTCCTTGTTACAGAGTCTCCGCTTATAGGTACAGGTATGGAGTACAAGGCAGCCTATGACTCGGGCAGGGCAGTAATAGCAAAAAACGCAGGGACAGTGTCATTTGTGGACGCGGATGTCATTATAATATTGAGGGATGACAAGGATGACAAGAACCTGAAAGAAAGAATGGACATATATGATTTAAAGAAATTCAAAAGGACAAACCAGGATACTACAATAAACGAAAAAGCTCTTGTTAAAAAAGGCGAGAGGGTAAAAAGAGGAGATGTCATCGCAGACGGGCCGTCCATGGAAAAAGGAGAGCTGGCTCTCGGTAAAAACGTGGTGGTTGCGCTGATGCCATGGAACGGTTACAACTACGAGGACGCTATTGTAATAAGCGAAAACATGCTGAAGAACGACACGCACACTTCGGTTCACGTGGAGGAATATGAGATAGAGGCCCGAGACACAAAGCTCGGGCCCGAGGAAGTCACAAGGGATATACCAAACGTAAGCGAAGACTCCCTCAAAAACCTTGATGCAGAAGGTATTGTAAGAATAGGCGCTAAAGTAAAGCCAGGTGACATTCTGGTAGGGAAGGTAACTCCTATTTCAGGCAGCAACCTTACGCCTGAAGAAAAACTGCTGAAGGCCATATTCGGATCAAAGGCAGACAATGTAAAAGATACATCCTTAAGGGTTCCACCCGGCATAGAGGGAACCATAATAGGGATAAATATTTTTGCCAGGAAAGAACGCAGCAAAGGCAAGGTAAAGGAAGAGGAAAAGATAGACAGGCTGAAAAAAGAGAAGGATAAACTGCTGCAGGAACTTGAAATAAAAGCAAAAGAGAAAATGAAAGAAATAGAGGATATGGACGTATCCAGGGACGAGAAAAACAGGCTGAAAGAGCTTGAAGAAGCCTATTTCGAATACAAGAGGGAGCAGGCAGAGAACGAATTCAGGGAGAAAAAGACGGTAAAAGGCGACGACCTGCCTCCCGGCGTAATAAAACTCGTGAAAGTACTGATAGCAAAGAAAAGGAAGGTATCGGTCGGCGACAAGCTGTCCGGAAGGCACGGAAACAAGGGCGTTATCTCAAAAATACTGCCTGTCGAGGACATGCCTTATCTGCCGGACGGCACACCAGTGGATATAGTTTTAAATCCGCTTGGCGTGCCGTCTCGTATGAATGTAGGCCAGCTGCTTGAGACGCACCTCGGAAATGCCGCGAAAAAGCTGGGCGTAAAGTTCCAGACCCCGGTATTCAACGGAATGTCAGAGGACGAAGTAAAGGAATGGCTCAAAAAAGCAAATGCCTCAGATGACGGCAAGACCGTGCTTTATGACGGCAGGACAGGAGAGCCTTTCAGGTCGAAAATAACGGTCGGGATCATGTACATCATGAAACTAATACATATGGTCGACGACAAGATACACGCAAGGTCCATCGGGCCTTATTCTTTGATCACCCAGCAGCCTCTCGGCGGCAAAGCGCAGTTCGGAGGCCAGAGGTTCGGAGAAATGGAAGTCTGGGCGCTCGAGGCTTACGGCGCATCATACACACTGCAGGAAATGCTCACGGTAAAATCAGATGACGTGGAGGGCAGGAAAAAGCTGTATGAGGCCATTGTAAGGGGCAAAAACATACCTGAGCCGGGCATACCCGAGTCTTTCAACGTACTCGTAAAAGAGCTGCAGGGCCTCGCGCTTAACGTAGAGCTGATCAAAAGAAAAAGTAAAAAAGAAAATAATTAACCGGAGGCGTTAAAATATATGCCAAAGAAAAAAGCTAAGGAAGATAAAAAAGCTTATAAAGCCAAGGACAAGATCTCGATAAATTTAAGCGAGCTCTTGAAACCGCAGGAAGAGCAGAAGATAAAGGAAATCGACTTCAACGGCATAAGGATAGCGCTCGCTTCCCCGGAAATAATCAGGGAATGGTCAAGGGGAGAGGTGAAAAAGCCCGAGACAATAAACTACAGGACTTTTAAGCCTGAGTTCGAGGGGCTTTTTTGCGAGAGGATATTCGGGCCGACAAAAGACTACGAGTGCGCCTGCGGGAAATACAAAAAACAGAGATATAAAGGCGTCGTCTGCGATAAGTGCGGCGTCGAGGTAACAGAGACAAAAGTCAGAAGGGAAAGGATGGGCCACATAGAACTGGCCGTGCCTGTGGTGCACATCTGGTACTTAAAGGGCATACCCAGCAAGCTTTCCTACCTTTTGAACATATCAATGCGCAACCTTGAAAGGGTTGTATATTATGAGAACTACATAGTTACAAACGTAAAGGGCACGGAGGAGATAAAAAAACACGAGCTTTTATCCGAAGACGACTATATCAAGGTAAGGGAAAAATACGGGGACAGCGTAGAAGTAAAAATCGGAGCAGATGCAGTAAAACAGCTTTTAAAGGAAGTCGAAGTGGACAAGCTGGCAAAGGACCTGAGAAAGGATCTGGTCAGGACAGTGTCGCTCCAGAAGAAAAAGGATATTATCAAGAGGCTTAAGGTCGTAGAAGCTTTCAGGAAATCAGGAAACAAGCCGGAATGGATGATACTGGAAGTATTGCCGGTGATACCGCCTGAGCTAAGGCCGCTCGTACAGCTTGACGGAGGAAGGTTTGTAACTTCAGACCTTAACGACCTTTACAGAAGGATAATAAACAGGAATAACAGGCTGAGGAAGCTTATCAGCATAAACTCGCCTGACCTGATAATAAAGAACGAAAAAAGGATGATACAGGAAGCTGTTGACGCGCTTTTTGACAACGGAAGGCGCGGGCACCCGGTAAGGGGAGCCAGGAACAGACCGCTTAAGTCCTTAAGCGATATGTTAAAGGGCAAGCAGGGTAGGTTCAGGCAGAACCTGCTCGGAAAGAGAGTCGACTACTCAGGCAGGTCGGTCGTAGTCGTAGGGCCGACATTAAAACTGCACCAGTGCGGTTTGCCGAAAAAAGTAGCGCTTGAGCTTTTTAAGCCTTTCATTATCAACAAAGTCCAGGAAATGGGCTATACAATAAAGAGCGCAAAAAAGATGGTCGAGCATGTGCGCTCGGAAGTATGGGATATACTAGAAGATATTTTGCAGGATCACCTTGTGCTGCTAAACAGGGCACCCACGCTGCACAGGCACTCAATACAGGCGTTTTCGCCTATGCTAATCGAGGGCAATGCCATAACATTACACCCGCTGGTCTGCAGCGGATTTAACGCTGACTTTGACGGCGACCAGATGGCAGTGCACGTACCGCTGTCCTATGAAGCGCAGGTCGAGGCAAGGTTCCTCATGCTGGCATCACAGAACATACTTTCCCCTGCGAGCGGCAAGCCGATCATAGTACCGAACCAGGACGTGGTTCTAGGGATTTACTACCTGACAAAAGACAGGATAGACCAGCCGGAGAAAAAGAAAATGTTTTTTGACAAATCTGAGGCCCTTATCGCGTTCGACCATGAGGAGATAGACCTGCACGAGAGCATTACGGTCAGGATGAAGGCGAAAAAAATAGAGACAACAATAGGAAAGATTATTTTTAACGAGATTCTTCCTGAAGGCATGGAGTTTATAAATAAGAAAATGACCAGAAAAGAGCTTGGTAATACGGTAGGCACCATATTCGAGATATATGACTCAAAAATGGCGGCTGAAGTGCTTGATAAGATGAAAGAACTGGGGTTCAAGTATGCTACCATAGCGGGCATAACGATAGGAGTCGGGGACCTTAAGATTCCTGAAGAGAAGAAGAGAATAGTAAAAGACGCCGACAAGGAAGCGATGAGGATAAGAAAGCAGTATGAGGACGGCGTCATAACAGATGGCGAAAGGTATAACAAGATTATCGACATATGGACGACTGTTACAGACAAGGTCGCAGAATTCATGTTAAAAGAGCTTGAGGAAGACAACCAGGGCTTCAACCCAGTATGGATGATGGCTGACTCAGGTTCCAGAGGAAGCAAACTGCAGATAAGGCAGCTTGCCGGAATGAGGGGCTTGATGTCAAAACCGCAGAAAAAAGTCACAGGAGGAGTCGGTGAAATAATCGAGACCCCGATCAAGTCAAACTTCAGGGAAGGGCTATCGGTGCTCGAGTACTTCATATCGACTCACGGCGCAAGAAAAGGTCTTGCTGATACTGCCTTAAAAACAGCCGACGCAGGATACCTTACACGCAGGCTGGTAGACGTGGCGCAGGATGTCATAGTCACTGAGGACGACTGCGGTACGATAAACGGGATAAACGTTACTGCCATAAGGGAAGGCGGGGAGATAATAGAGCCGCTTTCGGAGAGAATAGCGTGGCGCGTCGCGCTTGATAATGTAGTCGACCTGATTACCGATGAGGTCATAGTAAAGTCAAACGAGATGATTACACCGCATATAGCCAAGAAGATTGAGGAAGCAGGCTACGACAGGATAAGGGTACGATCAGTGCTTACATGCGAGGCAAAGAACGGATGCTGCTCAAAATGCTACGGTTCAGACCTTACAACAGGAAATTTTGTCGAACTCGGCGAGGCAGTGGGTATAATAGCAGCCCAATCCATCGGCGAGCCGGGCACGCAGCTCACGCTCAGGACGTTCCATATCGGCGGTACAGCTAGCAGGGTCGTCGAGCAGTCTGAAATAAAGGCAAACCATGACGGCATTATCAGGTTTTCCAACCTGAAATATGTGCAGAACGAAGAAGGCGACATTATAGTAACAAATAGAAACGGCGAAGTGAGCGTATATGACGAGAACAACGTAGAAAGGGAACTGCACAAGTTACCGTACGGAACTATATTGAAAGTAAAAGACGGCACAAAAGTGGCCGTAGGCTCGGTAATAGCCCTGTGGGATCTTTACAACATACCGATTTTTACCGAGAAAGAAGGCAAAATCCAGTTTGACGATATCATCGAAGGCACTACCATGATAGAGCAGACTGATCTTACCACCGGCCAGTTCGGCAAGTTCATAATCGAGAGCAGGGAAAGAAAATACCCACATATAAATATTGTAAACGACAAGGTCGAGATACTTGCGTCCTACTCAATACCTGTGGGAGCAAAGCTCGAGGTAGAGGACGGCCATAAGGTAAAGCAGGGCCAGGTACTTGCGAAATTCCCTCGCGAGCTCACAAAGACAAGGGATATCACAGGAGGCCTTCCGCGTGTTGCCGAGCTTTTTGAGGCAAGAAAGCCGAAAACCCCTGCGATTATCAGCGAAATAGACGGAAAAGTCATGTTTGAGGAGTCATCCTCGGGTATAAGGAAGATAATAATCCAGAATGACGACGGCACCCAGCGCGAGTACAACATACCTCACGGCAAGTATTTGAACGTAAGGGAGGGCGACTTCGTGAAAGCAGGCGAGGAGCTCATAGACGGTAACGTGAACCCGCACGACATACTTGCTGTTAAAGGTGAAAACGCAGTACAGGAATACCTGGTCAACAAGATACAGGAAGTGTACAGGCTGCAGGGCGTCACCATACACGACAAGCATATAGAGGTAATAATCAGGCAGATGATGAAGAAAGTCAAGGTCGAGGAACCGGGCGATACCAGGTACCTGATAGACGAGCAGGTCGACAGGTTTGAGCTGAAGCGCGAGAACGAAAAGATGGAGAAGACCGACAAGAAGACGGCGAAGGTAAGGCCGCTCCTGCTCGGTATAACAAAAGCAGCACTTTCTACAGAGAGCTGGGTATCTGCGGCTTCGTTCCAGGAGACAACCAGGATTCTTATTGATGCTGCTGTCAACGGCAAAATAGACAAGCTGAAGGGCCTGAAAGAGAACGTCATAATCGGGCACCTTATCTCAGCCGGCACAGGAGTCGAGGAGTTTAAGAAGTTCAAGGATGTAGAAAAGAAGAAAACAACAAGAAAAGCAAAGAAAGAAAAAGTAACGGAAGAAAGTTAAATATAAGGACAGGCATTACCTGTTACTGAAAATATAAAAAGGGCGGATGTTAAATCCGCCCTTTTTTACTTTATAAATACAATGAAGAATGATAAAAGTTTGTAGGAAGAAGTCGAAAATATAGGGGAAAAATATGACGAAAAGGATGAAAACGCAATCAGCAAGATATGACACATTCTCCCCCTTTTTTATAATAAAAGTGACCATAAATGAAGATAAAAGAAATATTAAATAAACCGGGTTTTATTTTTATAACAGGATTGCCTTTAGGTTTCTTTTTGTTGGTTTTGTTTCATCGCGTTATTGGTTTGGATAAGTGTAAAACGGTTCTTTTTTCTTGGTTAATACTCATTGCAATCTATAATCCGATACTTGTTGAACGAATATATTTGAATAATGATGAAAAAATAATCAAAAGTCTTCCGCGAATAATTATTACTATTTTGACAGGGATTATTTTTTATTTCTTATGGATACTCTTTAATCAAAATAGTTTAAAAGAGTTATCTCAATTCAATGATTTTCGTGATTTTACTCCTATAGGCATAAAATTTACGGCTATTGTTGTGCTACTTGGTTCTTATGTGAGTTATTTTGAAATTAAATTTATTTCACGAATATTTTATGGAGAAAAAAGAAAGAAATAAAATAAAAATATTTGGGAAGGGAAATGCAGTGTGTAAACCTTGCTTTTTGCATTTTTTCTCTCCTTTGTCAAATTAACTAAAAGGCATGCTTTAAATCGTCTTACATCGGAAAGCCGGGGAAGGGCATGCCGGGCATTGGGCCGCCGTGGCGTCGCTTTCCAGCCTGTTTCATCATCCTTTTGACCTGGTCAAACTGCTTTAACAGCTTATTTACCTTTTCCACGCTCACGCCGCTGCCTTTTGCAATGCGCTTTTTCCTGCTTGATTCGATTATTTCGGGGTGATTTCTTTCTTTCGGGGTCATGGAAAGTATTATTGCCTCTATATGTTTCATTTCTTTTTCATCGAAATTCATGTCTGACAGGCCCATTTTGCCTGCGCCCGGCAGCATCTTTAGTATCTCATCCATGGGGCCCATGTTCCTCATTGCCTGCATCTGCTGGAGGAAATCCTCAAAAGTAAACGAAGCTTTACGGAATTTTTCTTCTGCCTTTTTTGCCTCTTCAAGCGACACGTTTTTCTGGACTTTTTCCACAAGTGATACTACATCGCCCATGTCGAGCATCCTGCCTGCTATCCTGTCCGGGTGAAAGTGCTCGAATTTATCAAGCTTTTCACCTGTACCCATGAATTTTATCGGGACATTTACAGTATATTTCATGGAAAGTGCAGCGCCGCCGCGGGCATCGCCGTCTATCTTGGTCAAAATAATTCCTGTTATCCCGACCGCAGAATTAAAACTTGAGGCTACATTCACCGACTCCTGGCCGAGCATGGAATCTGCGACAAGAAGGATATCAGTAAACGGTATCATTTCTTTTATTTTTTTGATTTCCAGCATCATATCCTCGTCCACATGCAGGCGGCCTGCTGTGTCGAAAATGCCTGCGTCATAGTTCTTATCATTTACCTCGTTCAAGGCGTTTTTTGTTATTTTGAGCGCATCGTTGTGATCTTCAGTATAAAAAGATACATTTACCTGGGAAGCGAGCTTTTTTAGCTGGTCCTTTGCAGCGGGCCTGTACGTGTCTGCGCCGACGAGCAGTATTTTATTCAAGTTTTTTTCTTCTTTTAAGTACTTGGCAAGCTTGCCTGCAACTGTTGTCTTGCCCGAGCCCTGAAGGCCGACAAGCATTATAAGGACAGGGGATTTGTTGAGATTTAAGGCCGTATTCTTGTCGCCGAGGAATTTTACAAGCTCATCATGTACTATCTTGACAAACTGCCTGTCGGGGGAAATGGACTTCAATACTTCCTCACCGATTGCCTTTGTTTTTACCTCGTCAATAAAGCTTTTGACGACCTTGTAGTTGACATCGGCTTCAAGCAGGGACATGCGTATTTCCTTGAGCGCATCGTCAATATTTTTCTCGGATATTACGCCTGTGCCGGTAATTTTTCTGATTATACCTGAAAGTTTTGATGAGATTGTATCGAACATTTATATGCCTTTCCATTCTATATATGATTTTCGAGTAACTTTGCGTCACCCTCTCTCTGACTCTCCCCCGTCAAGGGGGAGAGGATCAAAGGATTAATATCTGTTTTTTTATCCCGCTTCCTCTTTGGGCGGGAGAGGGTAGGGTGAGGGTGTTCTATCTGCAGTTTTTTACTGAATCCCTCAGTTCACTGATAGCTTTTTTCGGGTCGGGGCTGCCGAATATTGCGTTGCCTGCCACGAGCACGTCCGCGCCCTCGCCGCATGCCAGGGGAGCAGTATATTTATTAATCCCGCCGTCTATTTCAATAAGGCATGAAAGGCTTTCTTTATCAATCAATTTGCGCAATACCTTCACCTTTTCGAGCGATTCTGTCATGAATTTTTGGCCGCCAAGGCCCGGCTCAACGCTCATAATAAGCACAATATCAAGCGAAGGGATAAGGCTGAGAATATTTTTGACAGGGGTCTTCGGCTTTATGGAAACGCCTGCCTTCCTGCCTTTTGATTTAATATATTTTATTATTTTTTTAACATTTTTTGCGGCTTCGTAATGAACTGTTATTATATCAGCGCCTACATCCATGAAATTATCAAGCTGCTTGTCGGGATTTGCTATCATAAGGTGGGCGTCAAAAGGCAATTTTGTGAGCGGCCTGATGGATTTAATTATTCTCGGGCCAAAGGTGATGTTTTTTACAAACGAGCCGTCCATTACATCCAGGTGAATGAAATCGACCTTCGCCGACGCAAGCATTTTGATTGTCCTGTCAATGCAGGAAAAGTCAGAGTCGAGGATGGAAGGGGAGAGCATTATTTTTTTATTCATTGCAGGCTTTAAAATTCCATTTCCTTTACAAGGTCGGTGCCGATAAAAACCTGAACAAGAGCCTCGCCTAGTATTGATTCCTTGAGCTCGATATCATCGTTTGGGCCGGTGACTTTGTTGTATACCACCCTGTTGCCGCTCAGGTCAAAAACGTTTATTTTTACAAGCTTGGACACGTCAAGGCCTTCCATTTTATAGGAGATTTTTATCATCCTGTTTTTTAATTTCGGGTCATTTGATTTCTTGCTGATGGAAAAAACAATCGGAGTATCTTTATTTACCATGCTGCCTGACTCGGGCAACTGCCCGAGTATGGTGCCCGAATCAAGCGTTTCATTTACGCTTATATTAAGGCCGGTCACAAATAACTGGTTGGTTTTAAGCACTTTGAAAACATCAAAAATGTTCTGACTGGTAAATGACGGCATAAAAAAATCAGGAACTTCAGGAGGGCCGCTGCGAAGCAAGTCAACCCTGGTGCCTGTAGGCACACTCTCGCCAGGCGCAGGGTACTGGGAAATAACGGTGTTTTCCTTGTATATTCCGGAAGTGATTACCGCTTCAAAACCGTCGTCAAGGTTTGACTGCTTTATGGTGAGCACTGCATTTGGCTTTAACATGCCGGTAATATTGGGGACAGCAATCATTTTTGAACCCATGCTGACCACCACGTAAACAGCACGGCCCTTTTTTATCTTTGATTTGGGTTTTATGTCCTGCGAGACTATTGCTCCGTTTTCATATATATTATTAAAAACCTCATTCTCGACTTTTAGATTGAGTTTTAGATTGTCCGCCACCTTTTTGGCGTTTTCAAACTGGACGCCGGTGAAATCAGGCATTGATATTGTGCTGATTGAAAAAATCAGTCGCATAACAAATACGGCAGTCAAAATAGACACTATAAAACCGAAAAAAGAAGCCTTTAGAATAAAACTGATTTTTTCTTTGTCCATTATTTTCCTTTTTGAATTTTAGTTTGTTAATGATGCAAAATATTATATTGAAACATGCGTGTTTTGGCAAGCGAAAACTGGGGAATGCCAAATAAGGCCGAAATAAGATAAATGGAAAATATACAAGTTGTGTGTTCAATGACCGCAACATGCAGTGCTGATTGACACCTAATGATAAATTGAGTAGTATATTAACAAAAACAGTTATATATTCATTAAGAAATAAGGACAGGTAAAAGTGGCAAAATTAACAATAACAAATATATTTTATACAGCGGCGCTTGTAATAATCGTTATAGCCGGGATTTTCGTTGTTTACCCGGGACTGAATAACTGCTTTAGCGTAGACGAGGCCAGAAGCGCTGATATTGCGGCATTGAGTTTTACGGGCATTATCAGTGAAGTCGCAAAGGATAATCATCCGCCGCTTTATTACCTGATTCTTGCCTTGTGGATGAGAATATTCGGAAACAGCGAGTCCGGTTTAAGGCTGTTATCCGTGCTGTTTTATATAGCAGGCGCATTTTGTATATGTTCTCTGGTAAATTACATATATAAAAACAAGGGGACAGGGCTTTTTACCGCTGCTTTATTCGTGTTTTCGCAGATTGCCATGAGGCATTCGGTGAATGCAAGGATGTATTCAATGCTCTCACCGGTAATTGCGTTATCATTTCTTTTTTTTATAAAGACATTTTTAAACAACGAAAATACATTAAAAAATGCAGCGTTGCTTATAACCGTAAACATAATTGGTTCTTTTATCCATTACTGGTTTTTATTCGTAGTACTGGGGGAGATTATTTTTGCCGTGGTTTTTTCCAGAAAAAAAATAAAGGAAATTACAGTTGTATTTTTATTATCGTTACTGCCTTTGTTTCTACTGTGGGGACGTGTATTTATAATCCAGGCAACAAATGGTTCCATGAATTTTATTAGGATCCAGGGTGATGAAATTCAAAGGACGTTAAAAGATTTTTTTGCCCCGAAAGCCGGGTTTTTTGCGTTATTTATTATAATTTCCTTAGCGGCGTATATTCTTAGAAGATTAATCGAAACAAAATCGGTATTAATTTTAACAGATGAATACCTAGCGGGCATTACAACTTTTTTCAAGGATAAAAACAATTTGTTTCTTCTGACGTTATTTTTTATCCTTCTGGTGGTTCCGTTTATAATTTCCAAATTATTTATTCCGGTCTATTTCCCGGGTAGGTATACTATAACCACTTTTATACCTTTTGTGGTAATTTCCGGTGGGTTTTTATACAAATTTTCAGAAAGAAGACTTTTATGGGTATTATTGCTTGTTTATTTTATTTTTTTCACAGCTCCAAAATTCCTGTTTAATACAGAGAAGGAACCTTGCTGGGAAGCATCAAAAACAAAAAGCGTCATTCAGGATCTAAAAAACGGCGATGTATTATTTTATCTTCCTCTTACATGGATATCGGCAGATTATTATTTAATGAGATTCAAAAACACTAAAAATATTATTAAAACGGGATTCCCAGATGAAAACTATATAAAACATCCATGCTGGTCAAATACTTATAAATTGAGCAACACCGAGCAGATAGAGCTTAAAGTTAAATGCGCCGAATTGAAAGAGTTTTTAAAAAAGGGGCACGCCAGAATAATTTTATATTGGGGCAGATCCCCTTATATCAATGAGCAGGTATTAAAAGAATTTAAAATTAATTTCAAGGAAGAATATAATATAAAACAAAATGATAAGCCTGAAATCACTTATTTTGAATCAAAATAATCATAAAGAACAAAAATTTTAATATCAGTCAAACTGGTTAACCACCTTGGGAAAATACTATTGAAAACACGGTAAAATAAGGTTATAATGTAAATCTGTCAATAGGCTTGTGAACACTTGTTACAAAGTATTTTGACAGGCGGTACAAGAATAATTTTAGATTTTAGATTAAAGGCAAAAAACATAGAAAACGTAGGCTTAAAGATGAACAAATTTGAAAATACAGCCAGAAAGAGCGTGATGAAAATAAAACCTTATATACCGGGTAAGCCCATTGAAGAAGTGCAAAGGGAAATGCATATTAAGGATGTTATTAAACTGGCATCAAACGAGAACCCGCTTGGCCCGTCAAAAATGGCCATAAAAGCTATAAAAGGAAAAATAGGAACAATAAACCTATACCCTGAGACTTCGGCGTATTACCTGAGGCAGACCCTGGCAAAAAGATTAAAAATAGACCCTGGTACGTTGATATTCGGAAACGGCTCAAATGAGCTTGAAATGATGCTTGCTGAGGCTTTCGTGGAACCAGGCGATGAGGTTATGTATTCAGCCCTGTCTTTTGTTGTGTACCCGATAGCCGCGGATATGACAGGTGCGGCATCCATTGTTATACCGCACAAGGATTTTAGGCATAATATTGATGGTTTTATCGAAAGGCTGTCGGCGAAAACGAAGCTTGTTTTTATCTGTAACCCGAATAACCCGACAGGTACAATAATCACCAGGGAAGAGTTCGAAAGGTTTATGCAAAAAGTACCGCTTAATACCATCGTTGCGCTCGATGAAGCGTATTTTGAGTTTGTGAAAGACAAAAATTATCCGGACGGGATGCAATACCTGCAAAAATACACGAACCTTATAGTGCTAAGGACATTCTCGAAGATTTACGGGCTTGCTGGCCTGCGCATTGGTTATGCCGCAGCTGACAAGGATATCATTGAAATACTGGAAAGAGTCCGGGCGCCCTTTAATACAAACATACCTGCACAATATGCGGCTGAAGCTGCATTAAGCGATAAAGTACATGTCAGGAATACCATAAAAATCAATGAAGAAGGAAAGAAGTACTTATATGAAGAATTTAAGAAGCTTAATATAAAGTATGCAGAGACGCATGCGAATTTTATTTTCGTGACATTTAACCAGAACAGCAAAATTGTTTTTGAAAATCTGCTTAAAAAAGGTATAATAATAAGGCCGGTTTTCGACAATTTCGCAAGAATCACCATCGGGACGATGAAAGAAAACAAGCGATTAGTTACGGCTTTGAAGGAAGTACTATAAAGCACAGCTGGTCACCAGCATTGCCACGGACTTGAACGGGTGCAAGCAAAAGTAATATTTTTGCTTCACCTGTTGACGGTTTGTAAAAATAAACTCTTGCCAGGAGGAATTAGAAAATGATAATTGTTTTAAAGCCAGGAGCATCAAAGAAACAGGTGGACGGAGTTGTAAGTAAAATCAAAGAATACAAGCTGCAGCCGCATATTTCAAAAGGCACTGAACGCACAATAATAGGCGTTATAGGTGACGAAAGAGTGATGCAGGGTGTGCCTTTTGAAAGTTTCTCGGGCGTGGAAAAAGTAATGCAGATTTTAAAACCATACAAACTCGCCAGCAGGGATTTCAAAAAAACAGATACCGTAATCAAACTTAAAAACGGCATCGAAATTGGCGGAAACAAGGTCATTCTGGTTGCAGGGCCGTGCTCGGTAGAGGGTGAAAAGCCGCTCCTGCACGTCGCAAAACTTGTAAAAGAAGCAGGCGCGCATTTACTGCGTGGCGGGGCATTTAAACCAAGGACATCGCCTTATGCTTTCCAGGGTATGGGCGAGGACGGATTGAAAATACTTGCTCTGGCAAGGGAAGAGTACGGGCTGCCGATAGTTACCGAGGTCCTTGACACCAGGCATGTGGAGCTGGTTAATAAATACGCCGATATATTTCAGATAGGCGCGAGAAATATGCAAAATTTTGAGCTGTTAAAGGAAGTAGGCAAGACAAAAAAACCAGTACTATTAAAAAGAGGCATGATGGCAACAATAGTCGAGTGGCTTATGTCGGCAGAATACATACTCGCAAACGGTAACATGAACGTAATCTTATGCGAGAGAGGCATCAGGACTTTTGAGACTGCAACACGCAACACGCTTGACCTGTCTGCGGTGCCGGTAGTGAAGCAGCTCAGCCACCTACCTGTTATGGTAGATCCGTCTCACGCTACAGGAAAAAGGTCCCTTGTAGGGGTCATGGCAAAGGCCGGTGTTGCAGCGGGAGCTGATGGGATATTGATCGAGGTGCACCCGAAGCCTGAAGAAGCATTCTCGGACGGAGAACAGTCTTTACTGCCTGATGATTACGCAAAAGTAGTCAAAGATCTTAAAAAAATCGCAGTTGCTGTGGGAAGAACAATATAATTGTAGAATGTAGAGTGTAGAGTGCTGGTACAAAATAAAATTTTATCAAGGAGATTTAATGAGTTTCAAATATAATAAAATAACTATAGCAGGCATGGGCTTTATGGGCGGCAGCCTGGGGATTGAAATACACAAAAGAAAACTGGCAAGGGTTATCAAAGGCTATAGCGGCGATATTGACAGGTTAAAGATTGCCCAGCATAAGGGCGCAATCACCGACTATACCACGGACATCGAAGATGCCGTAAAATATTCCGACATTGTATTTATATGCCAGAATGTTCTTTCCATACCCGCAAAATACAAGCAAATGTATAAATACATTGAGTCAAAAACTGCCGTTACGGATATAGGGAGCGTAAAGGGATATATAGTTGACAGCATAAGAAATACCGACAGGCACAGGCTTTTTGTCGGGTCTCATCCAATGGTGGGATCAGAGAAAAGGGGCATAGAAAATATCAGACAGCATTTGTATGAGGGTGGAGTATGTATTATCACTCCGGATAAATATACTGATCCGAAAAAAGCAGCGGTCATTAAAGATTTCTGGACCACCATAGGGATGGAAACAATTGAACTGGCTCCCAATGTGCATGACAGCTATGTGGCCGGAATAAGCCATCTGCCGCATTTGCTTGCTTTTGCTCTGACAAATTCCCAGAAAAATATTATTAAAAATTACAAAAATGTAATAGGGCCGGGATTCAAGGATACCACCAGGATAGCGGCGTCGGGAGAAGAGATATGGTCCGAAATTTTTATGGCAAACAGCAAGGAACTCATTAAAAAAACGGACGAATATTTAAAAGAAGTCCGCAGGTTCAGGTCTGCTGTAGATAAAAAACAGAAAGCCAAAATTGTAAGCATGATAAAAAATTCCAGGGTTTTGAGGGAGGCTTTAAATAAATGAAAAAATATTATGTCGACCCTGCAAGCAACTGCAATAAAACCGTAAACGTTCAGGGCGACAAATCAATTTCCCACAGGTCAATCATAATCGGCAGCCTTGCAAAAGGAACAACAAGGATAAAAAATTTCCTTGAGGCAGAAGACTGCATGGATACTATAAATATTTACAGGGAGCTGGGTATAAGGATAGAAAAGAAAAAAAACGATTATACTGTCGAAAGCAGGGGTTTGTTTTCTTTCCGGGAACCATCAAAGATGCTTTATGCCGGAAACTCAGGAACTTCCATACGCCTCACACTCGGCATACTTGCCGCGCAGCCATTTACGTCATCCATAACGGGCGACGCCCAGATTGCAAAGAGGCCGATGAACAGGATAATAGCCCCGCTTTCCCAGATGGGCGCAAAGTTCCAGAGCACAAATGGCTATGCTCCAATAACAGTAACGGGCACCAGCCTGCACGGCATAACTTATAAAATGCCAATGGCCAGCGCACAGGTAAAATCGGCAATAATGCTGGCAGCCCTGCATGCCCAGAAAAGCACGGAAATAATAGAGCCGATGGTGTCAAGGGACCACACGGAGCGCATGCTTAAGGATTTTGGAGCTGATATAAAGATCTCGAAAAACCGTATTAAGATCAAACCGGGAAAGCCGCTTAAGGCGCGGACCATTTATGTGCCAGGGGACATATCATCAGCCGCTTACTTCATAATAGCGGGACTGCTGATGAATAACTCAAAGATTACAGTAAAAAATGTCGGCATCAATCATACCAGGACAGGGCTTGTGGATATAATGAAAAAGATGGGTGCGAAAATTACTTTTAAAAATACAAGAACGATAAATAATGAGCCCATAGGTGATATTGTGGCAAAAACATCAAATTTAAAGGGTACGGTCATAAAGGGCGCAATAATACCAAAACTCATAGACGAAATACCTGTGATAGCCATAGCGGCAGCTTTTGCAAACGGGAAGACCGTGATTATGGACGCAAAAGAGCTCAGGGTAAAAGAAACAGACAGGATAGAGACTGTAGTGAAAAATTTAAAGCGTATGGGAGTGAAAGCAGAGGAAAAAGAAGACGGCATGGTGATTTACGGAGGAAATAAGAAACCGTTTAAATACGCCGACATAGATTCCTACGGGGACCACAGGATTGCTATGTCTTTTGCTATAGCGGCGCTGGTGTCAGACAACGGGCTTTTAATCAAGGACACAGAGTGCGTAAATACTTCATTCCCGGAGTTCTTTAACATCATAAAAAGCCTAAAAAAATAAACATGAATAACATTTATAAAATATTCAGCGTCGTTTCTTATTTTATCGGATGGACATTTTTTAGAATAATTTTCAGCTTATTTTACAAGCTTAAAATATACGGTATTGAAAACCTTCCTAAATCGGGCGGATTTATACTGACATCAAACCATCAAAGCCATTTGGATCCTCCTCTTGTAGGAAGTTGTATATTCCCGAAACAGCTTAAGTATACGGCAAGGGATACGCTATTTAAAAATCCGATAGCCGGTTTTGTACTGGATTCCTGGGGCGCATTCAAGCTTAAAAGAGGCACCATAGACAGGGGCGCCTGGGAACAATTCAAAAATTACGCTCAAAATGGTTATGGGGTTGTTTTTTTTCCTGAGGGCACAAGAAGCGAGGACGGGGAGATACATGACGGTAAACCGGGGACGGGAATGTTGATTTATATGGCGAAAGTGCCTGTGGTGCCTGTTTATGTACACAACACATATCTTGCTTTTCCGAAACAAAAAAAGTTTCCCAGACTGTTTGGAGTGCGGATAAGCGTAACGTTCGGCAAGCCTATTTACTTTGACGAATACTTTACAAAGGAACCGAACAAGGAACTATACGCGGAAATAACAAAAAAAATTATGGATGAGATAAAGAAGTTAAAAAGCGAATTTACAGGAAAAGAAGCAAAAAAATGAAGATACACGTAGCGCGCGGGTCCGGATTCTGTTTTGGAGTAAAAAGGGCGATGGACATGGCATATAAGTACGCCGACGATAGGAATAGCGGTGAGATTTACTCCTTGAAGCAGATAATCCACAATCCGCAGGAGGCTGCAAGGCTTGAGCAAAAAGGAATAAAACGCGTGGAAGAAGCGCAGGACGTAAAATCCGGTACTTCTGTGATTGTAAGCACACACGGCATTACGCAGCATCAAGAGGAGATATTAAAAGGGAAAAACATTAAAATCCTGGATCTGACGTGCCCTTATGTAAAAAAAATACACATTATTGTAAAAAGATTGACCGAGGATGGATGTCAGGTTATAATTGTCGGAGATAAAAACCATCTGGAAGTTAAAGGAATATTCGGGTGGGCGATAAACAGCGGAGTGGTAATCAGCTCGAAAAATGACGTTAAAAAAATTTTGCTTAAGAACAAATTCGGCATTGTTTCACAGACAACGCAAAATGTGGAAGAGTACAGAGAAATAGTCAATTGCGTTATAAAAAAAGGTTTTGACAAAAAGTGCACGAAAATGGTTGTATATAATACCATATGTGACGCTACACAAAAACGCCAGGAAGCTACTGTAGAGCTTGCAAAAAAAGTGGATACCTTGGTCATAATCGGCGGAAAAAACAGCGCAAATACAAAAAGGCTGTTTAAGCTGAGCAGGAAAATACTGCGAGGAGTGCATCTGGTGGAAACTGAAAAAGAAATAAAGACAAATTGGTTTAAAGGCAAAAAAAATATAGGAATAAGCGCCGGCGCTTCAACACCGTCGTGGGTAATAAACAGGGTGATAAAAAAAATAGGAGAGGCAGGGCAAAAATAAATGCAGGATTTTACCGGCATAAAAGAAGGCACCGTAGTAAAAGGTAAAGTTATAAGGAAGGCGGATGGAGATATATTTGTCGATATAAACTACAAATCGGAGGGAATAATACCAAAAGATGAGACGATGAAATACACATTCTTTGACGGAATAAAAGAGGGGGATGACATAGAGGTATATATAAAAAGCATTGACAGCAATGAGGGCAATGTCCTGCTTTCAAAAATAATAGTAGACAAAAAGGTGATATTTAACAGTATAAGGAAAGCATTCAAGGAGCGTTCTCCTATAGACGGAAAAATAATCAAATCGGTCAAGGGCGGATATATAGTGGATTTTGGCGCTAATGTAACCGCTTTTTTGCCAATATCACACGTGAAATTCTTTGAAGGCGACGTCATGGACAAGACTATTCCGTTGAAAGTCATACAAATTGATGAGGAAAGAAGGAACGTCGTTGTTTCTTATAAGGAATATGTTGCCGAGAAACAACAGGCTGAGGAAGGAAAAATAAAAATCCTGTTCCCGGCGGGGCAGAAAGTTCAGCTGACCATAACCGAAGTCAAGGAAAACGGCCTTGAGGCTGAAAAAGAAGGCATAAAATGTTTTATTCCCATACATGAGGTATCCTGGGTAAAAGTTAAAAATTTGAAAGAAAAGTTTAAAACAGGAGATGTTGTTGACGTGCTTGTGCTGGGTATAGAAAAAGACAGAATAATGCTCAGCATGAAAAAACTTATTGAAAACCCGTTTATAAATTTTATAAAAGAAAAAAAGGCAGGAGACAAGCTTATAGTAAAAATAAAGGATATACTTAACGAGGGTGTGCTTGTTGAGCTTGCGCCGAATTTTGACGGTTTTGTGCATATATCCGAGCTGTCGTATTTGCGCAGGATAAAAAATATAGGGGATTTTTACAAAGCAGGGGATGATATTAACGTGATTATAGCAAAGATAGACGAGCAGGAAAGCAGGATTTATTTAAGCGCAAAAAGAGCTGAAAAAAATCCATGGTCAAACATGGAGGAGAGATATCCGGTAAATTCATGGCTGGTCGGCACCATCAAAGCTATAAAAGAAGGAGAAGGCGTGGATGTAGAGCTGGAGGAAAATATCGACGCTTTTGCCGGTATTTCAAATATATCATGGTTTTCTTTCAATAAAATCGAGGACGTACTGAAAATAGGAGACAAAAAAGAGTTTAAAGTTTTAGGCATAGACAAGGCCAAGTACAGGATACTGCTGGGGCTAAAACAGATGGAAGCGTCTCCGTGGGATAGTTTTATGCACAAATACAAGGAAGGAAGCTTTATTGACGTAAAAATACTTGAAATAGATGATACCGCAATAATTTGCCAGATAGTCGAGGGTGTGAACGGAAGGCTGCCTATAAAGAATAAAAGCAAGATACCAAACAAAAAAGGCGATATAATTAAAGTCAAAATTAATAAAATAGACAAGGACCAGAAAAAGGTTTACTTAAGCTCGAAGGAGCTTGAAAGTCTGGAAGAAAAAAAAGAAGTGGATAATTATATCAAAACACACGAACATAAAATAACCATGAACGACATTGTGAATTTCGGTGACGTAGAGAAAAAGGACGAAAAGCAAAGTTAAAATGAAAAAAATACCTTTATCAACGGTCAACCGGCTGTCTTTGTACCTGAAATGTTTTTCTGATTTCACTGGACAGGATATTGAGTACGCATCATCAGAAGATGTAGCAAACTGCATCGGAATAAACGCAGCGCAGGTAAGGAAAGACCTGGCTTATTTCGGGCAGTTTGGGCGCAGGGGCGTAGGCTACCATGTCATGAGCCTGAAGGAGCAGATTTCAAGGATACTTGGAACGCATAAGGAATGGCGGGTTGGGATAGTAGGTGTTGGAAAGCTGGGCAGCGCGCTTGTAATGCACAAAGGGTTTCAGGACAGAGGCTTTAAAATAGTGGCTGGATTTGACATAGCTCAGGACAAGCTTGGATGGGAAATAGACGAAGTAATGATTTATGATTTCAACGATGTCGAAAAAGTTATTAAAAAAGAAAAAATTGAAATTATCATAATTACTACGCCCAAAGATGCATTGCCGCAGGTGATGGAAAAGCTTAAAAATACGTGCATAAAAGGCGTGTTAAATTTTGCAGGCAAGCACCTTATGACCGAGGGGGATATTACAATAAGAAATGTGGACCTTGGGCTTGAGATGGAGCAGTTGACATACCAGATTACCAATAAATAACCCGCATTCAAAATATCATTCCTATTGAAAAATAAACAAATCATTGTTAATATATGCGGAATATACATTGTTTTTATAGGATAATTTCATAATACAAAAGGAGCAGTGAAATGAGCAAGTTAAAGGTTGAATACAAGTCAAAAAGCTATGAGCCCGATTCAGGGCAGAGTATATTTGATTTTTTAAAGGGAATTAACGAGGATTTTTCAAATATTCTGGCAGTCAAACTCAACGGCAAAATGGTTGATTTGTCAGCTGAATTAAAAGAACCGGCGAAAATCGAGCCGGTGTCGTTTGACATGCCTGAGGGCAAGGAAATCTACTGGCACAGCACATCCCACATAATGGCAACAGCGGTAAAAAGGCTTTATCCGGATGTAAAAGTAACGATCGGGCCGGCAATAGAGGAAGGTTTTTACTATGATTTTGACAGGGATAAGGCTTTTTCAGATGATGACCTTGTAAAAATAGAAGAAGAAATGGAAAATATTGCAAAGGAAAACAAAAATTTCATCCGTAAAGAGATATCAAAGCAGGAAGCAATAGCGATGTTTACCGATATGAAGGAAAACTATAAAGTCGAGATAATAAACGATATCAAGGATGACAAAGTGAGCCTTTATACGGTCGATACGTTTATTGACCTGTGTCGGGGGCCGCATGTGAGGTCAAGCGGCAAGATAAAAAGCATTAAGCTTTTAAAAGTCGCGGGCGCATACTGGCGCGGCAATGAAAAAAATAAGATGCTGCAAAGAATTTACGGCATATCCTTTCCTGACAAGGAAATGCTCAAGGAATACCTTTTTAAAATAGAAGAAGCAAAAAGCCGCGACCACAGGAAACTGGGCAAAGAACTTGATTTGTTTTCCACGCACGAAGAATTCGGGCCGGGTCTCATATACTGGCACCCGAAAGGCGCTATAGTCAGGAAAGAAATCGAGGATTTCTGGAGAAACGAGCATTTAAAAAGGGATTACGGCATACTTTATACGCCGCATGTAGCAAAAATAGATTTATGGCACATTTCGGGGCATACGGGTTTTTACAGGGAAAATATGTACCCGACAATGCAGATGGACGAGGTTGAGTACCAGATAAAGCCAATGAACTGCCCTTTTCACATTCAAATATATAAGAACAGCAAGAAAAGTTACCGGGACCTTCCCTTGAGATGGTGCGAGCTTGGCACTGTATATAGATATGAAAAGTCCGGCGTGCTCCACGGGCTCATGAGGGTAAGAGGGTTCACGCAGGACGACGCGCATTTATTCATAAGGGAGGACCAGCTTGAAGACGAGCTTGTAGGGCTCATTGATTTTGTGACTTATGTTCTGAAAACTTTCGGGTTTGACAAGTACGAAGTTTACCTCAGTACAAGGCCGGAAAACTCAGTAGGCGAGCTTAAAATGTGGGAAAAGGCAGAAAACGCGCTTAAGTCAGCTCTTGAGAAAACAAAACTCACATACCAAATAGATCCGGGGGAAGGAGTCTTTTACGGCCCTAAAATAGACATAAAGATAAAAGACGCATTGAACAGGACGTGGCAGTGCTCGACAATACAGGTGGATTTTAACCTTCCTGAAAGGTTTGACCTTGTATACACAGGCAGCGACGGCAAGGAACACAGGACAGTAATGATACACAGGGCACTGCTTGGTTCCTTTGAAAGGTTTTTCGGCGTATTGATAGAACACTACAAGGGCGCTTTCCCTGTATGGCTGTCGCCAAAGCAGGTGAGCATACTTACCATAAATGAGAAAGTTGAGCAATACGCAAACAACATATTGAAAAAGCTGAAAGAGCAGGGCATAAGGGTTGAGATGAGCAATGAAAACGAAAAAATAGGCGCCAAGATAAGAAATGCCACTTTACAGAAGATACCCTATATGCTTATAATAGGCGAAAAGGAAGCAGAAGCAGGCAACATGTCGGTCAGGAAAAGGACGGGCGAGGAAGAAAAAGGCGTAAAGCTAGATATTTTCATGAATATGCTCTTGGAAAAGATAAAGAATAAAGACATTAATATATAAAATTGGATGAGGGCTTTAATATATTAATAGATTCATGGTGAAAGGAATTATATTATAAATGAAGAAAAAGACCGTATTTTTTTGCAGTAACTGCGGTTACGAGTCGTCGAAATGGCTGGGCCAGTGCCCCGGCTGCAGCCAGTGGAACACTTTTGTCGAGGAAGAACAGGTTGAAAGAAAGAAAGACGATTCATACAGGAAATTCGACGACACTAAAATGAGTTCATTGACAGCTATAAAGTCTGAAGAAAACAAAAGGCTTAAAACAGGACTTGAGGAAGTTGACCGCGTATTCGGAGGCGGCATAGTGGCAGGCTCGGTTACGCTTATCGGAGGGGAACCGGGTATAGGAAAGTCAACCCTGGCGCTTATAATAGCCCAGAAAATAGCAGAACAGGGCAGGAAGGTCATATACGCGTCAGGCGAGGAGTCCGGCGAGCAAATAAAGATGCGCGCATCCAGGATTAAGATAAACTCCGATAATTTATTTTTGGCAATCGAGACTTCAGTTGAAAAAATATCTAAAATAATAGAAAAAGAAAAGCCGGCTGTGGCAGTCGTGGATTCGATACAAACCGTCTACAAGGACGAGGTTGATTCCATAGCAGGAAGTTTCATTCAGGTGAAGGAAAGCGGTGCCCACCTTTTATACACGGCAAAAAAGACAGGCATACCAATCATACTAATCGGACATGTCACAAAAGACGGCATGATCGCAGGCCCGAAAACCCTGGAGCATATGGTGGACGCAGTGATGTATTTTGAGGCGGAAAAATACTACCACTTCAGGATCTTGCGCGCCGAAAAAAACCGTTTTGGATCCACAAATGAAATCGGCGTTTTTGAAATGGACGCAAGCGGCATAACAGAAATAAAAAGCCCGTCAAAGATACTCCTGGATAACATAAAAGAAGACAAGGTAGGAAGCAGCATAGTCACTGTTATGGAAGGCTCGAGGCCGCTGCTTCTCGAGATACAGGCCCTCACATCCCGCCGCAATTTTGGCAACCCCCAGAGGACAGTTACAGGCATTGACTACAACAGGCTGCTGTTAATTCTCGCCATAATAGAAAAAAAACTCAATATGCACCTTGAAAACCAGGATGTTTTTATAAACGTGGCAGGCGGCATCAGGGTATCTGAGACCGCAGCCGACCTTGGAATAGCGGCTGCAATATACTCGAGCTTCAAAAATAAGCCCCTGTCGACAAAGTGCGTTTATATAGGCGAGCTCGGGCTTGACGGAGAGGTAAGGCCCGTCAGGTTTGCTGAACAGAGGATACAGGAAGCAGAAAGACTGGGGTTTAAGCAGTGCGTTGTGCCGGAAAAGTCTAAGACAGGCGAGGCAGCGATAGAAATAAAAAAGGTAAAGAATATAGCTGAATTGTTTCAGTCAATAAAAGATAATGAAGAATAACCCTCACCCATGTCCCTCTCCCTTTTAAAGGGAGAGGGTAAAGGTGTGGGTTAAGAGATACCAATAACAGGAAGGAGGTGAACAGAGATGAAATATATTTTATACGCTTTATATTTAATAATAGGAAGCGCAGCAGGTTTTGGCGCCGCGCTCGGCATACTGCCAAAGTCAATTTGGACAGGCATAGCCACGGCAGCCGCATTTTTAATATTGATAATAATTGAAATTATTATTGATAGGAGGAAAAAACACGGAATGGAGATTTCAGCGAAGGTACTGGACACGTCGGTTATTATAGACGGCAGGATATCGGACCTTTGCGAAAGCGGCTTTTTGGAAGGAAACATTATGGTGCCTAAATTTGTACTGCTTGAGCTTCAGCACATAGCTGATTCGGCGGACCCGATGAAAAGGACAAAAGGAAGGAGAGGCCTGGATGTCCTGAACAACCTAAAAAAATGCAAGTACATAAATATCGTTATAACCGACAAAGATTATACATCTACAAGGCAGGTCGACGAGAAGCTTGTGCTTATGGCAAAGGAGTTTAACTGGAAGGTCATCACCAACGATTATAACCTGAACAAGACTGCGGAGATACAGGGAGTGGAAGTGCTGAATATAAACGACCTTTCAAACGCTATCAAGCCGATATTCCTGCCTGGAGAAAGGATTTTTGTGAAAATAATGAAGGATGGCAAGGAAAGGGACCAGGGCGTGGCTTATTTAAACGACGGGACCATGATAGTGGTAGATAACGGCAGGAGAATGATGAACAAAAGGATAGAGGTTTCAGTGACAAATGTGCTGCAGACCGAGGCTGGAAGGATGATATTCGCGAAGTTTGAGGGCCAGGGACAAAACCAGAACCAAAATCAGAATCAAAACCAAAATCAAAACCAGGGCCGCAACCAGCACAATCATCACAATTACCATCATCATAACCACCACAACAACAGTCACAACAACCAAAATCATCAGTGATTAATGTCCGCGAATCCACCGACTTTAGTCGGTGGTGGGCGTGGGGTTGCAAACCCCACACCTTGTTGACCACCAACAAAGTTGGTGGTAAGCTTTACGAATGGAAAAAAGATACCGAACGTCGTCACA
>Ga0335078_10002137_pt1 | contig 29999 bp, 19 predicted proteins | sample Lox_Sample_32_FD_206711 | JGI IMG/M metagenome (GOLD analysis project Ga0335078, IMG submission 206711) | Soil microbial communities from Loxahatchee National Wildlife Refuge, Florida, United States - Lox_Sample_3.2 | ecosystem: Environmental > Terrestrial > Soil > Wetlands | place: USA...
CACAACCAACGAGTGCTTTGAGGTCGTGGGAAGCACGACGACCACGACGCAAGCGAGCTCCACAGGGACGGTGTCGCCAGGGACAGGAGTGAGCGACACCGCGACGGTGAGTTCGAGCGCCGGAACCCCCACCGGCACGGTGCAGTTCTACTTCTGCGGCCCGACCACCACGGCCACATCATGCGCCACGTCCTCAGGGAACGCGGTGGGATCGCCGGTGACGCTGTCGGCAGGCCAGGCGACGTCCGTAACCGAGTCACCGACTGGTGCCGGCTACTACTGTTGGTCTGCGGTCTACACTCCAGGAAGTTCATCGTTCACTGGCTCGTCCTCGACCACCACCACCAACGAGTGCTTCCATGTCGTGGGCGGCACGACGCTCACGACGCTTTCCAGCTCCACCGGCACGGTATCGCCGGGCACAGGAGTGAGCGACACGGCGACCGTCTCATCATCCGCTGGCACCCCCACCGGAACTGTCCAGTTCTACTTCTGCGGCCCGACCACCACGGCGACGTCTTGCGCCACTTCCTCAGGGAACGCGGTGGGATCGCCGGCGACGCTGTCCGGAGGGTCCGCCACCTCGGTGACGGAATCGCCCACAGTCGCTGGCTACTACTGCTGGTCTGCTGTGTACACGCCCACCGGCTCCTTCACGGGCTCGGAGTCCACCACGACGACCTACGAGTGCTTCCAGGTCGTGGGATCGACCTCCCTCTCCACGACGGCGACAACCTCCAGTCCGTTCACGGACACGGCAACCGTGACTTCGAGCAATGGAACTCCGACGGGCTCGGTCAGTTTCTACATCTGCGGGCCGACAACAACGGCCACCTCCTGCGCCACTTCAGGCACCCCGGAGAGCACGGTGTCGCTTTCAGGGGGCTCAGCGACCTCCACGGCGGTAACTCCAGACCCCACCGCGGCGGGATACTACTGCTGGTCCGCAGTCTATACGCCAGACACCTCTTCCTTCACGGGCTCCGAGTCGACGACGACCACCAACGAGTGCTTCCAAGTGGTTGGTAACACGTCGCTGACGACGCAGGCGAGCTCCACAGGGACGGTGTCGCCAGGGACAGGAGTGAGCGACACCGCGACGGTGAGTTCGAGCGCCGGAACCCCCACCGGCACGGTGCAGTTCTACTTCTGCGGCCCGACCACCACGGCCACATCATGCGCCACGTCCCCCGGGAACGCGGTGGGATCGCCAGTGACTCTCTCCGCAGGCTCGGCAACATCGACAACCGAGTCGCCGACTGGCGCAGGCTACTACTGCTTCTCTGCGGTCTACACCCCTGACAGTTCATCGTTCACTGGCTCCGAGTCAACAACGACCACCAACGAGTGCTTCGACGTAGTGGGCGGCACGACGCTCACGACTCAGGCAAGCTCTACCGGCAGCGTGTCGCCAGGCACCCCCGTGAGCGACACCGCTACGGTGACGTCCTCGAGCGGCACACCGACCGGCACAGTCCAGTTCTACTGGTGCGGCCCCACGACCACTCCGACCTCGTGCTCCTCCTCGGGCAACGCGCTGGGAGGCCCGGTGACCCTGTCGGGAGGCTCTGCCACGTCGGGATCCATCTCACCGACTGCGACAGGCTGGTACTGCTTCGCGGCCTACTACACCCCAACAGGCTCCTTCACCACCACGTCGTCGACCAGCATCGACAACGAGTGCTTCCAAGTGAGCACGTCGTCCACCGTACCCCAGTTCCCGATGGGAATGATGCTGCTCCTCGCCTTGGCCATGCCGGCGATTCTCCTCCTCAGAAGGAGGACGGGAATTGGTCTGTCCAGGTAGAGCCCTCCTCTTGAGGATGAGGCGACCCTTCCTCCATCGCAGTCGCGCCTGAGACGGATTCTGGCACGCGTCTGCCTTCGTGAAGGGCCTTCCACCTTACCAAAGGAATTTCTTGACATGTGGGTGCATAGGCCGATGAACCAATCCTTCTCCTCCGGACGTCTGAAAGGGTGCGCATCTCAAGCTGGAAGTCAAGAATATCGGACTGGAGGGCAGGTAGTGCGGCTGAAGTCGGAGAACAGGGAGCCTAGTGGGAGAGTTTTTTCCACGCTGGCGTTATCCTCCGAAACATCCTCCCATCGAGCCTAGGAACAGATGAATGGCGAGAAGCTCGAGGAATGGGTTCTCGACTCTCCAGAAGGAAATTCTGAGAGATGCTTGAACACAAAGCCGCGGGGCGAGCGATTTTCTGGTTATTGGAACAACGGAAAGCGCGTTGGATGAGGGCAATGAGCGTTCGGCGTCTCAGACTTGAGCAGCCTTCCTTGGCATAAGTATAAAAAAGAGGACGTTTTCTTGTGTATTCGGTATTACCCTGAGTGGTTCACAATGCAATCGAAAAGGTCGTTGATGGCTATCCCGGCGTCAATCCTTAGTTGCTTCTCGACAGAAAACGCTGCCCTCAGAAGGATGCGCCTCGGCTTCCCTTTCATTCGGAGGTCACACAGTCACAGGCGTGTGCGACTGGGTCGCGGACTGCGCTTTGGTGAAAGCCGTCTATCGCTCTTAGTCGCCGTAGTGTTGGTGTTGGCTGCGCTTGACACGACATCACCGATTCCATCTCACGCATCTACCGCCTTGGTCCAGGAACACACAAACACTTCGAGTTCCGGCAGTTCGATAACATGTGCCTATTCAAGCACCGTCACAAGCGGTGACGAGCTCGTTCTGGCGTTCTCCACCACAACATTGTCTGCGTCGGTGAGCTCAATTTCAGATACGCGCGGGAACACCTTTATCAAGAGCGTATCAACTTCCGGCAGCGGCGCCTCTTCAAATCAGATTGGGTGGATTTATACCGCGTCCACCGGCAGCACAGGGTCCGACACCATTACTGTGACGTTCGCGGCATCGGCAAACCTAGTATTGGTAGACTGTCTCGAATATAGCGGAGTCACGAATCACCTGAATTTTGTTCGGGTGGCCTCGGGGACCACTTCTTCTGGCGCGGTGTTTGGTGCCTTCATCAATCCATACAACCCGCAATCGGGCGATCTGGTTTTCGCCTACTCCGCCTTTACTGCGTGTGGAGGAACCTCCCAGGTCAACTACGATGCCATGCTCACCTCCGGCTCAGGTCTCACTTCCGGGCTATCGACAGGATCCAATTGCGAGGTCCTCCCCACCGTAAAGTTCTCAGTCAATCAGGCTGACGAGTGGTCGACCTCCGTTGGCGAATTCTCTGTCAGCGCTGGATTCGGAGTTAAGGAGGACAAGTCTGTGGGGGTAGTGGGAACTCAGGGGTGGTTGGAAATGGTGGTCGAGTTAGGCAGCAGCCCTCCATCTCCCGTCCCGGAACCCCTTTCACTTGACGGCGCATGCCAGAACACAAAGTCCACTGCCGCGACCTCCATCTCGTGCTCAATCTCTACCCAGTCGGCGTACACGGTGTTTGTAGCGTCGTTGGATCTGTACACCGCGACTGCGGTCACGGCCTCTGTATCTGATTCCGTCTGCGGATCTTGGACCCAACGCTATCCATCCAGCGGGAGTTCGACAGACTTCTTGTTCTATTGCAAGTCTCCTGGAATCGTCTCCTCCGATAGCGTGACGGCATCGTTTTCTTCAAACAAAGCGACTCTCGTGGTCTATGCTATTGCTGGTTCAAACTATGTCAGTCCGTGGGATTCAAATGGGGCACTCCCCGCGGTGGCTTCAGGGACGTCCGCATCACCTTCTTCTTCTGTTTCAACCTCGGGCAAGTATGATTTCGTGATTAGCCAAGTAAGAACAGGAGGTGCTCCCACGGTAACCCTGCAAAAGGGATTCATTTCCTTGGGTTCAGGAAGCACGAGCAACGGAGTCGTGCAAGACAGTTATTCCGTGGTTACAACAGGTCTATCAAGCTTCACAGATGGCGTCACATTAGGTTCCAGTCAGAGTTGGGCGAGTATTGGTGATGCAATTGTTGGGACTCCAACAACCTCTGCACCAGATTCCCCTGCCACCTTCTATCTGACTGGCGATGCGACGATGACGAGACAATCCTCCCAGGAGAAAACATTCCAAGCACAGGGACAATTTTGGTACTTTACCTATGACGGTTCAGGGTTTGCCTGCCAGACTTCCAACAACGGCCAACAGTTTTCGTCTAAGTACTATATTTACAAGGGGTCGGGGCAAGGTGGTCAGATGGAAGTGAAGTACAACTCGACAACCAACATCCTATACGTCGCGGTCACGAATGGCAGCCAGGTGGAAGCCCCGTGGCAGTTCGATGCAGGGACATTGCCTACGTCGAATCCGACCTGTGGAGGCATCAATTGGACCCTCTTCCAGAAAAACATTGATCTCACGATGTACGCGGTCACGTCACCTTCGATTTATTGGGACACCTCGGGTCATGTTTGGGCTGGATTCCAGGGGAACCTAACAAAGAAGTTCGGCTTTGAAGTTTGGGAATGCACCACTGCTCTATCTAGCTGCGGAGTAGATGCGAGCTGGACGAGGCGGCTTCAAGTCGGAACGGACAAACCCTACGCCGTCGGGACCGGATACGAGAGCCAGATGGGAGAATTCACGGCGGGAAAGATGTGGTTCATGTACGGAGCCATCGGGAATGTCAGCGCGCCTCTTCCAATTACGATTTACACGTGGTCCGGAACTGCCTTCAACACCCCAAAGAACACAACCGGCGCATATGGCTATTCTGGACCTAATAGTGGAAGGGGTATCAATCTCGGCGATACGCTCCACATTTACACCCCTGATTCGAATGGGACTTCTGGAGTTGGCGGCAACATCAAAGACATCTCGTGTTCGTATCCATGTTCAACCATCACAGAAAACACCGTGTACAATCAACCAACAGTTCTGATTGTCTCTGCTGCCACAGACGGATCAAGCAGAATAGTTCTGACTTTTGCCTTTGCCAACCAGTCCACCATCTCCTATATGACCTCAAGCGATTCGGGTTCAACTTGGAACGGCCCATTTTCCGTAGCGACTGACTTCGGCGTCTCGGACACTTCGCTCACTACGGATTTCTCTTACGCCCATGACGGCAACGTTAGTCTAATCTATACTGACAACGTCGGCGCTCCAACGAGCGCGGCTTCTGTGAATCAATGTCAGACGCCTTGCGGGGTAAGAGTCTTCTACTTTACATCGACCGCGTAGGAAACTCCTACAGAGTTTCGGAATCATGTCTCGGCCTGTTGGGCAGTGATGTCGAGGAAGGTCTTCGATTCGTCCTACAGGCGCACCAATGCGACCCCGACGCCGCTGCCTGTCGGGTCGACTTCGTCTTGGTGTTGTTCGCCACGAAGGTGAGAAGGCTTGCCAGCGTCCGTGTGTCGACGCCGTTGGTACCTAAGACGATTAGGCCACGATTCTCCACCCTCCTCGTTTATCCCCTGTGTGGAGTGCAGCACACCCCTCTTCGAGGATATTGAAAGAAAATGGAGAGAAAAGGCCCTGATTTCTGGTCTATACTAGAAATTCTTGCCGTATTTATCCGGATACTTCGCATCTATTGCAGGTATGGAGACACTCGTCCCTTCCTCGAAGAAGGAGACCTCGAAGCCCTCACTGACTCCCCGCACGGTCTACGAAGCACTGGTGCGCGTCGTGGGAAGGGAGCGGGCAGAGGTGGTCGATTTCTACATCGACAGCAGGCTAGCTTTCACCGACCCAGAGAGATACGAGCGGGCCGTGGAGAGCCTCCTTGGGGAGGGCGGCCGCGTCGTGATGAGGGCGATGAAGTCCGAGCTTGCGAAGTCGGGGAGAGTCGAGGGAATGGCCAACGAGTCGATCTCCCGCGAGGTGAGGGCGATCGAGAAAAGATTCGTCCACTCGCGCGTCAAGTGAGCGGTTTCGGCGCGAGGATACGCGCCGACGGATCACGACCCGACCGGACCTTCTCACTTGGGCTTTGTGTTAGCCTGAGCTAACGGCTCAACTGGTGCAGCCGCGTCAGCCAAGGGCTCCGCAGGGGGAGTCGTGGCCATCGTCCACCCTATCCAGCCGAGAATGCCGAGCAGGAGGACTACCGCCAACATGGCAGTTATCTCAAGAATGGCAATGGGGAAAAAGACCAGGAGAACCCCGTAGAGAGCTATTCCGAGGACACTGCCACCGACGATGACTCCTCCGAGGCTTCGGTCGTTCGCCAAATTGGCCCGTACTGCGATGAGAGGAATTTAACCCTTTTAAGGTGAACTACCTTGGCGTTCGGCGCCTCCTGTCTTTCACGGTCGACGGACCCACATGAATTCGAGCTTCTATTCGATGCAGATGAGGTTCACCTCGCTTATAACCGAGGTTCCTCGTTCGTATAAGACTTGAAAATGCGGGTCGCCCTGGCGCTGCTGGCGATTGCCTTCTTGCTCGCGGGATTCGCGCCCACATATGCCGCGTCGTCAATCGGAGTGAGCCCATCAAGCGTGCCCGCCGGCGGGACCGTCACGATCACGCTGACACACACATCCGGGATAGGACCAGACACATTCGCCTCCCTAACGGTCACCGACCCGCTGGGAAACGTCTACAGCTACGGCGGCGCCCCAATCGTGGTGAGCAACAGCAAGTCGTTCGCATTCCCCAGCCCTGATTGGACGATGATAGGCGGACCCGGAGGGAACCCTGCGGGAACAAGCGTGTCCGGGATGTACACGGTGACCGGGCAATATGCGAACATCGTCGGCTACCTGAGAATGCACTTCAAGGTCGCCACGGCAGGCTTCACGGTGCCCGAGTTCAATCAGTCGATTCTTCTCTTGGTCGGCATGATGATCCCCGCGCTGATACTAGTCCGTTCAAAGACCTCGTCCAAGGCGCTGGGTTAAGTCTTCGCAGGGCGGCTGCGGCAGGAGTCAAGCTACCGCTGCGGTGAAGCCGAAGTTCTGCGGAAAGACGGATTCCCTTCTCGGCTGCGTCGCGCTTCAAAGGTGGAATTCCAGGCGCGCCGCTGAGTTTTGGATGAGAGTCTCCCCCAGGAATCTCTCCCTGTCCTACCGTCTAGCGCACCATGCGAGGCGGCGCTGTTCCCGGCCAAAATATTATTAGAGGGAGGGAAAGTGGCGGGCCACATTGTTTCTAAGGGCTTTTTCAGCGGCACTCTTTGTCACCCTTTTGGTGCTTTCGTCAGCGGCAGCCCTTCCCTTGCAGTCACCGGCGCTGGGAGGAGGCAACCCGCCGCCCGTCAATTCAGGCATAAGTCTGGAGATACACGTCGCCAACCAGTACGGGATCTGGTACAACGGCGCCCTCGTGGAGGTCTTCGACGTCAACTCGGAGATGTCTCTTGTGGCGAACGGGACGACCCAAAACGGAGAGTTCTTCGCGGGGAACCTCACGTACTCGACCTACTCGATCCAGGTCTACACCACCAACGGCGGGCAGGCGAACCAGTCCGTCACCCTTTCGACGAACTCCGCGATTGTCAACTTCGTCATCCCCTCTCCGGCGCCTCCTGCCCTTTCCCTGCAGAACGTCGCCTTGAACGCAAGCGACGTTGCTCCGGGGACGCCGTTCTCGGTCACGGCAGACGTGGTGAACACGAGCAACTCCACCGCTTACAACACCGTCCTCTACGTCCAGCCTCCTCCCCAGTTCTCGCTCCTGAACACGGCCTCGAGCATCGTAATCGGAACTCTGGTGCCCGGAACGAGTGATTCGCTGACCATTTTGCTGGCAGTCTCCACCGCCGCCACAGCGCCGGAATATGCGCTGAACTACGTTCTGAACTTCAGCGACTACTCGGGCCAGAGCTACAAGATTCCTGGCAGCATCTCCCTTCCAAGCCCTCCGCTGCCCATCCTTGCGATACAGAACGTGAGCCTGAGCCCGCAGATCATCCAACCGGGGTCGACCTTCTCTCTGACGGCGGTTGTCGTCAACTCGAGCAATTCTACGGCTTTCAATACGGTGCTCGGGATAACCCCGCCTTCGCAGCTCTCGCTGCTTAACGCCGGTTCGGTAATCACGCTGGGGACCCTGGCCCCAGGAGGCTCAAAGTCCTTGACCATCCAGTTGATCGCGTCCAATAGCGCCTCTCCGGCCTCGAACACGATAGCCTACTCGCTGACCTACACTGACTACTTCCTCAATAGGCAGACGACCATGGGAAGCCTCTTTGTGCCGATTTCAGGAAGCCCCGTTTCGCCCAAGCTGATCATCACGAATGCGACCTTCTCGGCTTCCACGATACACCCGGGGGACAATTTCACGGTCCCAATCGTCATCGAGAATGTCGGGAACGTCCCTGCTAACGAGGTCGTCCTTTCCGTCAACGCCACCAGCCCGCTAGTGACCACGGGTTCTGCCGGCGACTATAGGCTTGGGGTGATACCCGGGAACGGGACGGTCACCGTAAAGCTCGGTTTCTCCTCTCCGCCAGGGTCCGCCCTCGGCTCCTACCCAATCGTGCTGACCCTCGCCTACGAGGACAGTTTTGGGGTGATATACAGCAGCCAGCAGGCGCTGGTTGCGACTCTAGTCGGGGAACCCAGCCTGTTGTTCAACGTCCTTCAATTCAAGAGCAATCCGCTTACGCCTGGGCTTCAGACGTTCTTCAACGCGCAGCTCGTCAATGCGGGAGGCGCCCCCGCCTTGAACGTGAAGGTGACGTTCCAGAACGCGCCCGGCTTTCTGGCCAACACGACCATCTACTTAGGGGGGATACAACCCGGCGGGACGGGAAACGCGACCTCGTTTCTCCAGATTCCGGGCGACACACCCGTGGGCGCGTACCAGTTCAACGCGGTGGTGTCTTACACCGACTCAATAGGGAGAAGCTACCAGATACAAGCACCGTACACCGTGACCGTAGCGCCGTTCTCCCCCCCGATGCTCAGCGTCACCAACACCCTGTTGAGCCCGGAGGTGCTGACGCCCGGCACGCAGGGCACGTTGACGATCTATCTGAAGAACAACGGAGCGACCCCCGCGAACAACGTCACCCTGACGATGGTCAACGGGTCACACATCTTCTCCTCGAACTTGTTCGGCTTGGGAACCATCGACCAAGGCTCTGCGGTGACGACCACCGTCGGGGTGAACGTGGGCACTCACCTGACGGGAGGCAGTTACCTGGTGAAGGTCCTCGCGACCTACACTGACGACAACGGGGCGCCCTACAACTTCACCCTTCCGTTGGAGATAACAATCTACACCACCACGAGCCTTCTGTCAATCAGGAACATAGGGATAGGAGCCGCGGTCGTGGCCCTGGGCATTGCCGGATACTTCTTGTACACCCGGCGAAAGAGCAAGGGTGCTTAGGCTACACTTGTTGAGTGGGGCTCCAACGGCACGTAGAGTGGCGTCACGGCCGTCTTTTGAACGCCAAATCGTAGATTAGAAAGGCGCTTATCGTCATCGTCGCCGCGGTCATAAGCAGTCCTATCAACGGTCTGTATGCCAGACGAACGTGCACGCCGTCGTCCAGCGCGAACGCGGCGCTGTTGAGCCAAAGAGCGAAAACAAGAGTCGCCACAAAAAGGATTCCTGTGAGGAGCCCCGGGAAGAGGAGGAGGGCGGCAAAGGAGACTACGATCGCGATGGAACTGACGACTTTCACCACTTGCAGGAGGGACCCCCTAATGATGAGCTGCCGATAGGTCTGTGCTGAGTCCTTCATCAGGTTGATGTAGAAGCGCGCATCGACCTTGATTTCTCTCAGGTGGGTGGCCTCGGAAGAGAAGTCGCAAACTATTTTGAACCCCTTCCGCCTGAGTCGATAGCAATACTCTCCGTCCTCATGGACGCGAAGTTTCTCGTTAAAGCCTCCAACCTGGTCGGCGGCCCGCATCGACACTATGTTGCATCCGTTCCCGACCTTGTACGCGGGGTGTGGGCCGAATGGTGCGGTGAAGGCGTTGTATAGAGAGCCCGCCCTCTTCCTCGCGTTCCTGTTGTCCCACGGAAGGGACGCAATTCCAACTTTCGGGTCGGCCTCGAAGATTGCGAGCAGCCGCTTTATTGTGTCGGGCTTAACCAGGATGTCGGAGTCCAGGAAGAATATGTAGTCTGTCCCGGCGGCCCTCTCGAAGCCGATGTTCCTCGCCTTCGAAATGTTCGACTTCGCTACGACCACCACCACGCTTTCGTAGTCCTGGCCGTGCTCAGCGCGGAATTCTTCTATGATTTTCAGGGTGGCATCGGTGGACTCGTTGTCCACGAAGCACATACGGATCCTCTTCTTGTCGTAGTCCAGCTGGCAGACAGAGGCCAGCACCTGAGGCAGGCTCCACTCCCTGTTGAACGTGGGCATTCCGATGGTCACCAGGGGTTCCGTTTGAGTCAACGCGCTGACAATCTCCGGAAACGAGGCATATTCAGGCTGCCCTCCACCCTTGATGGGTGGCGCCGAGAGTCTCCGCCGAGTCACGCCCAGCGCTCAAGTTCTCTCGCCCCTCGTAGCGCGCCCTCTCGGGTCAGCCGTAACGCCGAGGTTGACCTTAGGCCTCTCAACTGCGATCATCTGCTCAGCATCATTCGAATTACTGTAGAACGAAGCTCCCGAGAAGAATGATTGAAACTAGGACAGCGGCCAGCGCACACACGAGGGCATAGGCATTCTCGAGGAGCCAATCGACCAAGTTGTCAAGCGCATGGGTCACGCCGTTCCGCCAGCGCCCATTGGTCTCAGGAGATCCGGCTACAAACGACCACATGCCCTGCCGGAAGGATCGAGAGCGATATCCGGGTGACTCGGCCAAGGCTGCCCTAGGCTCGGGGGAGCTCGAAGGATCCAGCCTAGCTCGGACGCGGGTCTCCAGCAGCGACTGGAAGAGCTCCTCGTATTCCGTCGTCACGACATCCCAGTTCATCGAGGCCGCGGTCTCCTTCAGCTTCGTGCCATCGTGCGTCACCAGCAAGGCCCTCTCGATCTGGAGCGCCAACGAGTCGGCGTCGCTGGGCTTGGCGAGGAAGCCGCCGACGAGCCGCGTGACGTCCCCCACCCCGGGGATGTCGCTGGCCACGACTGCCTTGCCCGCGGCGGAAGCTTCCAGCTGGACGAGGCCGAATGCCTCTCTTCTGCTAATGCTGGGGAGGACGACCAAGTCGCACGCCTCGTAATAGTCCACAAGCTTTGACTCGTCGACGTTCCCCGCGAACCTGACGTGGTCACCGATCCCGAGAATCTCGGCTAGCGCCCTCAAGCGGCGATAAGACGGCCCGTCCCCGACGACCGTCAATGTGACGTCGGTCCCTTTCCGCCTGAGCCTCGCGACGGCCTCGATAAGGAAGCTGACGCCCTTGTATTCCTTCAGCTGCCCCACAAACAACACCTCTCTCCTCCCAATCGAGGGGGGTCGCAGGCCCGTCTTGGCGAACCTTCTGGCGTCGACCCCGAGCGGGATCACCTCGAACCTGCCGCGGAAGTGCTCCAGCGCTAGGCTCGATGCGGCGTAGGAGCGGGTGGAGCACACGACCGAGTCTGCCATCTGAAGGATCGGGACGCTGAACCTGGCGTAAGCGTTTGCAGCGAACTTGGCGATTCCCCATTCCAGGGTGGATTCGGCATCGTTGTGATAGGTCAAGACCACCGGCTTCCTCTTGAGCTTCCCGACGATTATCCCGAGATCAGTTATCGTAGGGCTCATTCCATGAACGTGGAGAACGTCGAAGTCGAGGAAGAGTGCCCTCAACGGGATTTGCGGGATAAGCGGAGCCTCGAAGAGGTGAATGCGCTCGGGCACGCGCATCACCCTAACCTTTCCGACGAATTCGTCGGTGAACTTCGCTTCTTTGCCTCTCGTCGACGTGACGACTGTAACGTTGTGACCCCTGTCGGCGAGCCGCGCCGATAGCTCCCCGACCACCATTTCGACCCCGCCTCTGCTAGGTGGAAAAGCTGATGAGAGCTCCAGGATGTTCAAGAAGTAGCTTGCCGCCCCTTCGCGTCGCAGCTTATTTATGGATTCAGAGGTTCTGAATTTCTCAATCGGTGATTTTATGAAGTGGGGGAATTTGCTTCAGCAGAGAGGCAGATGCTCGCGTCATACGAAATAAATTGACCCTGCCGCCGCGCCGACAGGCCAGGGCGGAGGCCGCTACCCGATTCACGGGTTGGAGGGGATGCACGGGCAACAGAGCGCGACACACCCCGGACCACCTCTCTTTCGGTCTTCATTTTGCTCTCTTGGCGTTCCGACGAGGCAGTTCCATTCGCTTCGCTTCGTGGATTGCTATCGAAATCTGGCGTGGACACGTCCAGTCGCAATCCCGGCCACGGTCATCGGCCTAGCGGGTATTGGGAGACGGACTATCGTCGGATTTGACCATCGCGTCCTCCTTGAACGCGTATGCTACCGTTGCCGAGCCGACAGCCAAAAGAGACAATCCCAGAATGATGAGGAAGAGAAGCGTCTGCGCCTCGCGAAGGTCTCTTTTCATTATGGCCGCTGCCTCGATTCCTGTCCCGCCGATGGCCAAGAGCGAGACGCCTGCCCCGAAAAAGAAGAGGCCCGAAGCGAGTGTGAGCCTACTGGATGCAGGCAACGAACGGACGCGGGCCCGTCGCTATTTCAAGCTTTCAGAGTCGTAACGGCCTCGGCGACTGTTCGCGTCTCGGGGAGTCTCTCATGCGCTCTCAACGGCCTTCGCGTCACCTGTGCGAGTACGCATCGTGGATGGCCGCAGCGTGGCCTTTGGCCGCCCCGGTGTTGGGGTTCTGCATCGACCCCCCGACCACCTTGGCAGCACGAGGGGGCAACGAACCGGAGTCGGTGTCCTGCGCCAGCGCACCCAGTATCTTGGCGACCTGAGGGTGAGCGGAACCCGACGCCAGTGGTCCTCCGGAGGCTCGCGAAGTCCGAGCAATCGGCGTGCTTGAGAAAGTCTGAAGCGAGGGCGATAGGGTTGGGGTCGAGCTCGAAGCGGGGCTTAGTGCAAGACAGAGCAAGGCTGTGCCGGCCGACGACGCGAGGACGACTGTGAGTATGAGGATCCAGCTCGCTGCAGGCATCGGCGGCGAGAGCGACCGTGGCCATTTAATGGTCTATGAATACCCGGTCAGGACTGGAAATCCATCGGTTTTGCCTCCGAAAGGGCTCGCGAGGACCCAAATTCGGGCTCGGTGTGTCTCTGCCACACGTGCGTCCGCCCCTTAGTTCCTTCGTCCCGCGGGGCGGAGGAATACGGCCCGATGTGTTGGTTCGAGCGAAAAAACAAGGTCTCTCCGGCGGTGGATGGCCTTGGGCAGTCCGGAGGCGCCCCGTCGGCTCGACTGGGCCTCATCGTCCGCCCCATGAGCGGGTAAGCTCCGAGAACTCGGCGAACCTATATTTGCACCGCGTCTCGAGGCGTCTCGATGAAGGGCGTCGCATTTGTAAATCACCTTCGCCTCGGCAGCGCTTCGTCCTTCAGGCAAGCCGGCTTGGCAAAATACCTTGACCGCATGGGGCTGCGGGGGGAGTTCCTGGGCCTGAAGGGACGCACGAACGCCAAGGCCATCGAAGCGATGGAGGAGTGGCGCTGCTTCGAAAGGATTAGCTACTGGAACGAGCCGCTCGTAAACGAGTTCCGCGAGAACCTGGCACTCTTCAGAAGGATAGCCAGCGAAAACACGGTACTCCACGTCAACCGGGCAAACCCATACACGGCGACCATAGCGTCGCTGGGGAAGTCTGGGCGCAAGCTGGTCGTCGACATGGAGGACTGGGACGGCTTCGGGGGGTATTCCAGCTATGCGAGCCTATACGGCGCTCGGGGTGCCGTCCTCACCTTCTACGAGAACGCGTTCCCAAGGCTCGGGGACCTAGTGGTGACCGTAAGCCATCTCCTGACCACGAGGATGGCGCAGCTGGGGGTGCCCAAAGAGAAGCTGATTCTGATACCCAACGGGTACGACGAGGACCTCTTCAGCCCTTCCACGTCGGGCGATGTTGTAAGGGAGGAGTACGGCCTGGGGGACTTCCCGGTGGTCATCTACATGAGCACCTACTGGAAGTTCGAAATAGGCCTTCACGAGGTCGCCCTCGCCGCTTTCAAGGAGGTGACCCGTCAGATCCCCAACGCCCGGCTGTTGATGGTGGGAGGAGGCAATCTACCCGTCGCGTCTTTAATCGCCGAAAGAAAGTTGGAGGACCGCGTCATACCCACCGGGTTCGTGGACCGAAGGACGGTCCCCAAACTTATCGCTTCGGCCGACGTCGCGCTTCATGTGATAAGCGACCACCCATTCCACGCAGCAAGCTCACCGATGGTCATGTCCGAGTACATGGCGATGAGAAAACCCATGGTGGCCCCCAGGATTGGCGAACTAGCCTACGCGTTGACCGGAGGCGCGGGTTGGCTGGTCAACAGCGCCAGGCCTGAACTCCTGGCCGGCGGGGTCGTCGCCCTGCTAAGAGACGAGACAAAGAGGCGTGAAATTGGCCTGGCGGCGGAGAAAAAGGCACGAGAGGAGTACTCCTATCGAAGCCTCGCGGCCAAATTGAAGGCTGCCTACCTGCGGATGACCGAAGGCTAGGGACCTGCGACGTGCGCGTCTGTCTCGTCTCCTACGAATTCCCGCCAGGCGGAGGTGGTGAGGCGTCCTACGTCTCTGGCCTCGCCGCCGGGCTCGGAAGGCGCGGACACGACGTCTTGGTAATCACCCCCCAGACCAAGCTGGGGAAGGCCGCTGAAGCCGCCTTCAAGATAATCCCTACGCGGCCAGGGACCGCGTTTCTGCGCGAGATGGGGTTCCTCTTTCAGGCGGAGCGCATCGTCTCGCTCTTGGCCGAGCGGGGCAGGATCGACGTAGTCCATGTGACCTTCGACTATCCGACTTTCTTCCTCCGCCTCAAGCGGTTTGGAGTTCCTTGTGTGGCCACCGTGCACCATCTGCACCTGGCGGAGGCCCTCTCGATGCTCCCCTACGAGCCGAGCGCTCCGCGCAAGATCGCGCAGATGGTCAGGGCCTCCGCTCTCACGGCCTTCGAGGAAAGGCTCGTCAGGCAGAGCGCGGCTGTGATTGCGGTCAGCGCCTTCACGGCCCAGACGGTCCGGCGGCTACTGTCAGTCCCGCAGGAGGCCCTCCGGACGGTGAAGAACGGGATTGATGCGAAAGAGTTCGAGGACGGCAACCCCAGAGCGTTCCGCGAGAAGTTCCCGGGCCTCGGAGACAAGACGGTTCTGTGCGTCGGAAGGCTGGAGCGATCGAAGGGGCTGCACTACCTCATTCCTGCGTTCGCGCGGGTGGTCTCTCGCGTCCCGGACGCGACCATGGCCATCGTGGGCACTGGGAACGAAGACTATCTTAGAGAGCTCACGCAGAGCGCCAGGTCAGCGGGAATCTCCGACAGGCTGATCTTCACCGGCAGAATTCCTCAGGACCTCCTTCCGCACGCCTACGCTGCCAGTGCTGTCGTCGCCCTGCCTTCGCTGATGGAGGGCTTCGGCATTTCCGCGTTGGAGTCGATGGCGGCGAGCAGGCCTTGCGTCGCGACGAGGGTCGGCGCGGTACCCGAGGTGGTGAGGCATAGGGAGACAGGCCTGCTCGTGAATCCCGCGGACTCCAAAGGCTTGGCCGACGCGTTCGTGGAGTTGCTCTCAGACCCAGACCTAGGCAAGGAGATGGGGAAGAAAGGCCTGGAGGTCGTCAAGAGGGACTTCAGCCTGGAGAGGATGACGAACGACACACTCGGCGTCTATCGCAGCGTGGTCTCCGGAGCAAAGACTCCCGCATGACTCCGGGAGGCGCTCGAGTTGTCGAGGGCATATCTCGCGGTCTCGAGATGGATTGGAATTATGTCAAAGGAAATAGAGGTTCGGACGGATTTTTGCAGCTTTAGACCTTAGGTCCAGATTGGAGGTCCACAGTGGTTATAGTTCGCTTCACCACGAACGAGAAAGGAAGCCTTTGAACCGGCTCGAGCACGATTCCCCTACAAAGCCCGTAACGTCAGGCCGATGCGCCTGCGGGAAGGTCGGAAAGCCCTTTGTCACAATCGAGGGCGGCATCGGTTACCTGTGCCTCTCCTGCCTCTTGCTCGAAGCCGATGGCGAAAGCTCGTCTCGAGCCTTGAAGCCCTTGGACACGCTGCCCTCGGTAGGGCGCTGAGCGTTCCGCGTCTGAGCGGACTGCAGCAGTCCGCACGCCATCCAGTATGAGAAAAGTCTCCCACCAAATCACAACTTGAGGCCTCAGGCTAGGTGGTGAACGCGCATCGCTACGGCGAAAGCCCATATACGCCACCCTGTGACGAGCGGATGACGAGACATTCTTGAATTCGTCGAGACCGCGTCGAATGTTCAGGGCGCGAGGGTTGTTGGTGTTTGCCATCCTTTTCGTCTTCATCACGGGAGGCGCCGCAGGTGTTGCTCAGCCGGTCCACGCCCAAGAGGCCACGGCGAAGAGCGGCTCGATGAACTACGGCGCGGTCTTTACCGTCGCCAGCTACGGCAACATGGAGGAAACCGCGGTGTCGGTCGCGAACGCCGACCTCACCATGCTGCTGTCGACCAACGTGCAGTGCATAAGGATCGACATTGGCTATTCCCCGTGGCTTCAGAACAACCAGACTGCGATCAACGAGATGACAGGCCTCGTTCGACAGATCAGGGACGCTGGAAAGTGTCTCATTATCGCTGACGCCGCTTCAGAGTCCTATCGGAAGGGCGGACAGCTCACCTGGAGCCAGTTCATGGCTGCATGGGGACCGCGAGTGTCGACGCTTGCGGCGCTTTATCACCCCGACTACTACATCGTGGTCAAGGAGCCGGGATGGTACGTGCCCCTCATCAGCGATGCTATCACCAATCCACAGTTCCAGAATGTCAGCGTCTGGCTAAGCCTTACGCAGGACCTCACGAACGACGTCCATGCGGCATCCCCCTCCACCGTGGTCGGGGTCTCGATAGCCGCCAACAGCCTGTCAGGAGCCAACGGCAAATTCTATTCGCAGTATCTCAATCAGGTGCAGTCGACGTCAGGCCTTTCCTTCATCGGCTTTGATATATACGGCCCGAACGACCAGCAGGCCACCGAGACCTACCTCTCCGCGAATCCCCCGTCGAAGGCCGTCTGGATACCGGAGGCTTGGTCTACGGCAACTGGAGCGCCCCTAAATGGCAGCCCGAGCGACGATGCTCAATGGATTCAGTCGATAGTCACCTTCGCGACATCGGTCCGCGCGGCGTTCCTTATCCCGTTCTTCACCGACGATTTCGCCTCCTACAGCCTGATTAGCGACCCTCCCACCAGCGTCGCGCAAATAGTTTCTCTCTTCCAGCAGAGGACCCCGGTGTTTTCTGCCTTCGCGAGCCTGGTGGCGGCGACAAGCAACGCATCCAGCGCCCAGGTTTCATCGACCGCCACGTCCTCCGGTGCTCAGTCCTCTTCGGCAGCGTCCTCCCAGTCAAAGGCAAGCTCGACAACCTCAGTCTCTTCCTCTCTCACGTCACACATCACCTCGACTTCCCTCTCGAGCGGAGGGAAGGGCATATTCAGCAAAAGAGTCATTGCCGTAGCGATAATACTGGTCATCATCGCTGCGGTCGCAGTCATCTATCTCCGGAGAAGGCGCTGAAGGCGGCTGCGCCCAACGGCTGCGCGATTGGCATCGGACCCTTGAAAGTCGGTGGACGGGTTCGCCACCTTTCGACGAGACCATGCGAGCCTAGCCTGTCCCGTTCGTCGCCCTGATCTGAAAGAGCAGAATGTGCGCGGTGTTCAGCGGTTCAAAATAGTTCTCAGACAGATAGTCGCGAAAGGCTACCGGAGTCAGTGTATAGTAACTGGTCGGAATGACCACGAACTGCGGCTTCTCGATCTCCACGACCGAGAGCGAAATCACCCGGTACAGGGGGTACTGACCCTGCTGGATGCTCTGAATCGACTGGTTCGATGGCGATTCGGAATAGTAGTACTGCTCTTGGTCCATCCAGGCGATTGAGACGTTCACGTTGTCCTTCGCGAGGTAGTAGCCGATCAGCTCCAGGTTTATCGCGACGTAGCTGTTCGGTGTGTGGTTCAGGTTGATGTAGGAGACTATCGGGGTGATCTCGTCCCAATCTCCGAACCCGGCCTTCTGAGTCACGGGAACGCCGAACGCGTTTATGGCAATGCCCGTCGCCGTCAGGCCGACCAGGCACACGGCCAAGATTGTCCGGGTGTCTAGCCTCTCTCTGTGACCTATTTTGTCCGCGCAGATCTGCACCAGTCCTCCCAACATCACAACGAAGATGAGCATCGGATAGAGGGTGAAATACGTCCTCTTCCCGGGATAGGAGAACGCGAAGCCCAGGAACGCTATGAAGAGTATCAGCAGCATGCCTTCTCGGGGGTTCCTTCTGAACAGGAACGAACCAACGAAAAAGACGAACACGAAGATCGCGACAACGACCCACACTGGGATGTCCACTACCGAGGCGGAGTAGGCGGCCACGGGGTTGACCGACGAGAACCGAAAGAACGTCTGTATGAAGTTCCTGAACCCTATGTAGATTATCAGGCCGCCTTCGCCCCCTGATCCCAGCACTCTACCTATACCGCCGGCCGTGGCGCCATGAAGCTGGAACCTTCCTACGAGGTCAAAATAGAACGGGTTCACGTTGTTCACTGCAAGGTCGAGCACGACTGGAACGAACATGGCGAACCCAACCGAAAAGTACACGAGAAGCTCCCGCCGCGGGAAGCCGCCGGGTATCCTCTTCCTGTAGAGCACCAAAAACACCAGCATCGCGACCGTCATCACTAGGGTGATGTACTTCGAATCGAGGGCGAGACCGAACACGATCCCGCCGAGAGCCGCGACCTTCAAGCTCCTGTTCTTGACCACACCTTCCCAGAAGAGGAGCACTGCGAACAGAATTATCGTGCTCACCGTCGACTCGATGTAGATCTGCCTGCTGTACAGGATCTGAAACGGGTTCACAGCGATCGTCGCCGCGGCAACCCAGCCCGCAGTTCTCCCGTAGAGCGACTTTCCCAGGTAGTAGCCCGCCACGACGGCCAGCGACCCGAAGAAGACGGAGACGAGCCTCAGCGTGTCGAGGGTCGCGCCGAAGACCACGGTCATCAGCGCCAGAAGGTACTCGAAGAGCGGCGGCTGGTCCCACATGGTGAACGCTGGCCAGCCCCAGTGGTCCCCCAGAATGTAGATTGCCCGCGAGGCGTAGGTGAGCTCATCAGGCGACGCTACTAGGTTGGAGAGCGCAGTCGCCCTGATCACCAGGCTGACCGCGAAGAGAGCGCACAGGACCGAGATCTCCATCAGCCTCGACTGACCGTATAGGAGACTCGACCCCATCTGTGCACCCGTACTCGAGTTCGCCGGAGGCTCTCCTTAAAAGTTGGCACTCGCCACGAGTCTCTCTGTCTCGCCGCCCGGCGCAAGCCCGAAGAACCGGTCCAAGACTCAAAGACATATAATGTCCACAAATCTGGTCCGTCCACGATGTTCGCGAAGGCGGTCGTTCTGACTAAGAGAGAGGTCAGGAGCTGGATACGGTCGCCTTTGTTATCGGTGTCCTTCGTCACGAGGCCGATTCTTTGGGTCGTGGTGTTCGGCGGCGCCCTCAACGCCGCCTTCTTCAGCGCAAGTACGACTCAGGGCAGCCTCGGTGGCGCCTCCGATTACTTCAGTTATCTTACGGTCGGCATGCTCTCGGCCATGCCGATGCTTCTGGCCACGCGGGCGGGTTCCTCGCTCTTCGCAGACCGTTCGAGCGGATACCTGAGCAGGCTCTTGGTCGCTCCGGTCTCGCGGTCGACGATCGTGTTCGCCAAGATCGCCGGCACCATGCTTTTTGGAGTCACGCAGTCTATCGTGCTACTGTTCCTCGCCATACCCTTCGGGCTCAGTCTCCCGAACCTATCTGTACCCTCGGTGCTTGCCTCGATCGCCGGGGTGTCTCTACTCGCTTGGGGGTACACCTGCGTCTTCATGGTCCTGTCATTCAGGGTCAGGAGATGGGCGGACCAGCAGCTGATATCCTCGCTCAATTTTCCCATCATGCTCTTCAGTCAGGTCTTCTATCCATCGAGCAGGCTTCCAAAATGGATGGCACCGCTGACGGCATACAACCCGGTCTCGTTCAGCGCGAACCTTTCACGCACCGTCCTGTTCGGGAGCAAGTCCGCTGTCACCGACCCTACCGTAGTCGTCGGGTTCGTAGTCCTGGTGGCATTCGCGCTTCTGACGTCGGGAATATTGCTAGTCCTCGCCAAAGAATGGCTCTAGATTCGGTCCCGGTCGCAGACGAGCCTCACTGCTGAGGGTGATAAGTTCCCAGGATTGCGAGAGCGAGCGGGAAATCTAGTCCAAGTAGCCCAGTTTGCGAAGGTTCTCTTCGATGAGGCTCTCTTCGGCCTTCGTGATCCCGCTCCCCATGCCCTCTGCAACAGACCCCTCCGACGTGGTGATGGGAAGGCTCTCGAGGAAGCTAGATTCGAAAGCTTCGGTCCGGACTTTTCCGTCCATGTCGTTGGGGACCGGCACTCCCAGCAGGTAAAGCGCCATCGGTGCCACGTCCTCGTTGGTGACGGTTTCGAGCTTGAGCCCTTTCTTTACCCCGGGTCCGTTAAGGATGAACACGCCGTGCGACGCGTGGGCGCCCTTCCAGGTCAGTGTGGGAGTCATCAACGTCTCGACGCTCGGCTGCCATACGTAGGGCCAGTATCCGTCGACCGGGAGCCCGTACACGTCTGGTGCCTCGTCCAAGTATGGTCCGCTGAATGCCTCACCCCGGGGGAGGACGAACTGGAGGACGGGCTTGCCCGTCTCCGAGTCCTTTAGCCCGTTCATGATCTGCACTAACTTGGCCACAACCTTGTCGTAGTCGGCGGGGTCGACGGTCCCGTTCGGCTCCCTCCCCTTTAGGTTGACTCTATACCCCATAGTCAGGTACGGATAGGCCGCGGTGCGATCCCAGTTCACCAGCTTCGAGATGGACCTGGCGGTCGAGACGTGGAGACCCACGACGCGGCGTCTGACCAGGTTGGAGAGCCTCCTGAGTGGCGGGAAGTCGAAGAGTTTCGTGATTCGAAGCTTCGCAGCAGCCGTCAAGCCAGCGCGCAGCATCCTCACCTGCCGCGATTGCCCCACCGGGGTCAACGAGAGCAGCCCGTTCCTGACCAGCGGCGTGACGATGTCGAACCGTTGGTGGATCTCGCAGGCGCCATGGTCCGAGACGACCATCACAAAGGTCTTGCTGTCGACCTTCTTCATGAGCCTCCCCAAGAACGTGTCCATCCAGCCGTAGACTATGCTCAAGGTGTCCGGTTTCCCGATGAAAATGTGCTGCGCTTCGTCCACCTCGCGAAAGACCGTAAAGGCTAGCTGCCAGTCATAGTTCTCGATCATGTGCTCCGTCAGAGCGAACGTCCTGACCAGAGCGTCTCTGAACTCCAGCAGCTTCGCGGCTTCGCTGTATCTCTGTGCGGGGTAGACCTGAAACTTGCCGATCACCCTCTGGACCATCTCTGCCAGCTCTGGCGGGTAGCAGTAGTTCTGGGTTCCTTCCGGGGCATAGTGTCCGACGACCAGGTTCCCGTTGAAGGGCTTCGGAGGGTATGTCGCCGGCGTGTTGATGACGCACGAGCGGACCCCGCTGTTCCCTGCGATCTGCCACAGGTCTTGCGCCCTCCTCTGGCCGGAATGGATGATCCCCACCTCATAACTTCCAGCTCTCTGGTATAGCGGGCTGTAGATGCCATGCTTACCGGAGTTCTTACCCGTGTAGATGGTGGACCACGAAGGCGCCGTCACGGGAATCTCCGCGTATAGGTCGCCTGTCACCCCTCTCTGCATCATGCGGGCGAAGTTCGGCAGCTTCCCTTCCCCGATTAGCCTGGAGACGACCGTGGGGTCACAGGCGTCGATCCCTATCACAAGGACCTTATAGTCAGAGATACGCGGCCCTTTTGAGCCGACGGCGGCTTGCATCGGAAGGGGCCGCGACTTTTCCAGCGTTTATAACCGTTCCCTGGGTTGGACGCCTTCCACACGCATTTGGAATTCAGGCCGTTGCTCGTCGCATTCACGCCGCTTAAATAGCAAGGCCTTGGTTACTTTCTTTGTTGGCTGTCGTCAGAGTGAGCGCTCACGAGTTTCCTTTTATGTCGTTCGCGGGTCTATCTCTTACGCTTGGACGCGGACAGCGGTTTATTGCGGGTGGCGCGCGAAGATGAAGATGGCACACGGCGCAGCCCTGAAGAAGGGTGCGGTGGCAACGGGAATGTGTCTCCTTATCTTGTTGAGCACGTCCAGCATGGTGAGCGCCCAGCCGAGCGGCGGGGAGTGGAGCTCGTTCACGTTCGACAACAACGACTCTAGGTACCAGGCCGCCTCCACCGTCACGTCCGAGAACGTGGGATCTCTCGAGCAAGCTTGGGTCTACCCGACGCAGTTCTCCATCACCGCCACGCCTATAGTCTCGGGCGGTGTGGTATACTTCGCGGACTGGGGAGGCAGCGTGTACTCGGTCAACATCGCCGACGGGTCTTTGAACTGGGAAACGAATCTGGGGACGCCGATATCTTCAACCTTGCTCGTGGGCGACGGGATGGTCTATGCAGAGGCGGGCCCAGCCGCGACGGAAGTATTCGCCTTGTCGCAGTCCAACGGCGCCCTAGTCTGGAACACCGTCATGCATGGCACCATGCCTTCCAGCTGGACGTCTCCAATCGAATACAACGGCCTGCTATATGTGGGCCTGGCATCCGACGGGGTAGAAAACAACAGGACCCAGGTCGGAGAGATAGACGCGTTGAGCGCCTCGACTGGAACGGTCGCATGGCGGTTCGTTACGGGCGGGACCGCGGGGGGCGCCGGAGTGTGGGGGTCACCGGTCGTAGACCCAAGCCTCAACTCACTTTACTTCGGGACGGGCAACAGCTTCAGCAACAGGGGGAACAGCGCCTATGCCTATTCGATCATTTCCTTGAACGCCATGACCGGATCGGTGAATTGGGTCTACAAGCTCTACAACAGGCTGCTCTCCGGCCGTGATAACGACTTCGGTTCGAGCGGCAACCTGTTCAGCATATTGTTGAACGGGAAGACCTACCAAGCCCTTGGGCTCGGAAACAAGAACGGCGATTACTATGTGCTGGACAGGACCGACGGCAAGATGCTAAAGTCCTATTCCATAGGGACGTCGCTAGGTGGAGTCATAGGGTTGGCCGGGTTCGTGTATCTCTCTGCGAATGACCCCGAGGTCTTCATTCCTTCTGCGGACACCCAAAAGATCCACGACAGTAACGGCCAGGGAGTTGTGGAGGCCTTGATTCCGTCGACTGACACGACCGCCTGGAAGTTCCACACTCCGGGCAGTATGATCGGCTCGGTAGCCGTCGCCCCCGGAGTGGTGACCTTTGGCGACGCCTTGGGGAACCTCTACGCCCTGTCCACGGCGAACGGAGGCGTGCTGTGGCAGACCAGGCTCCCCTTCTCCATAGAGGGAGGCGTGACGATAGCCGAAGGGCACGTCCTTGTCGGGAACATCGATACGAGCGGATCGTCTTCGACTGGGCTAGGCATCTACGCCTACGTGCCGTCGTAGAAGCTGCTCCGCGCCCCCAATAGGTCTCAGCGGCACGGGTCCCTCGAAACGCGGCGAGGGGAGAGCTCGGCGTGCATGGGGCTCGTGACCTTAAGCCTCCCCGGAGTTCATCACCCATAGTGGCACGACAAACCCGTCAGCTCGTTCCACTCTAGGCGCTCTGTCCGGTCTTTGTAATCCCGGTCTGTCGTCCTCTGCGAATCACGTTTGGATAGAAAACCAGGACCAGGACAATCGCGACCGTCGCCCCCGAGATTAGCAATACTTTCAGGTAGGGGAAAGCGCTCGGGCGTATACTGTAGACGTATGCCGTAGCTTGGTCGACGAGCTGGGGCGTGCTCGTCTTGTGGATGAACCAGACCCAAAGTGAGGCAGTAACGTTCATCGGGCCCTGGTGCCAGATGATGAACGGGACGATCGTGAAAGTCGCCAGGACGGTGCCGTTCGGCGGGATGTCCGCGCGGAGGATTTGCGGATGGACGAATATGGCGCTCACCGGCGCAATCACTCGCACGATGATAGGCACCGTAACGTTGGCCGTGCTTTGCACCTCAACCGACAGCGTGTAGTTCTCTCCGACGGTCGCCGAGGAGGGGACGCTCGCTATGAACCGGGACTGGTCTATCGTGAGCTGCCCCGTCCCTCCCGTAGTACTCGCTGCCGTGACGGCGGCAGCAACGGAGACAGGCGGGTTCATGGTCGCTCCAGCGGCTGACTGCACCGCAATGACGTGCAGCAGTATCGTCAGGAGGACGACGGAGACGACCGAGACCCCACTCGGGCGCCCGACTCGTCTTTTTGGCGCACCGCGGACCGCCCCGTGCTCCTTGTGAAAGAGGCCTTCAAGAGCGCGAGCTCGCGGCAAGTCAAGTCCTCGTCTGTTTGAGGAGCCTCTCGCGGGCCACCAGGTTGGCCTGGTCTTCTTGCTCGTCCGAAGAGAGGCTTCTGCCCACGTACTTCGTGAAGACTTCGTTGAGAGTCCTCCTCTGGATGTCGACGCTCTTCACCGCAATCCCTCTCTGATTCAGCGCGTAGAGGAACTTGGGGACGGCTTCGTCTCCGTTGGTTGTCTCCACGAGCACCGAGGCGTCAGCCGTCGCAACCCTGACCACGCCCGCGATTGGGCCAAGAACGCCCTTCAATTCTGAATCGTCTCTGCTTTCAGCAAGACGCAGGGTGACCGCGTCCGCGCCCAAACTCCTCTTGAGCTGTTCAGGGGTGCCTTCCGCCCTTATCGTGCCCGAGTTTATGATGGCAATCCTGTCGCATAGGTCGTCGGCCTCTTCAAGGTAGTGCGTCGTGAGGAAGATCGTCACCTTGAGCTCCACGTTGAGCTTCCTTATGTGCTCCCAGATCAACAACCTGCTCTGCGCGTCGAGCCCCAGCGTGGGCTCGTCAAGGAACAGGATTTTGGGCGTGTGCACCAGCCCAAGAGCGATCTCCAGGCGCCTTTGCATCCCCCACGAGTAGGTCCCGACCGGCTTTCCAGACACCCCTTCGAGGTCGACCAGTTCCAGCAAGTCGTGGATCGTCCTCTCCGCCTTGTCCTCAGGAATGTCATACAGCTTCGCCTGTATCTGCAGGTTCTGTCTTCCGGTCATATCGCGGTCCAAGGTCATCTCCTGCGGCACTACTCCGATAGCCCTTCTCACTGTGCTGCCCTGACTCGCGACGTCGAACCCTGCGACCGTTGCAGTGCCCCCTCCTATCTTGATCAGCGTGTTCAGCATCTTTATCGTGGTGGTTTTCCCCGCGCCGTTCGGCCCGAGAAAGCCAAAGACCTCGGCCTCGCTAACGTTGAAGGAGATGTGGTCGACGGCCGCCGATTTGCCGTAATACTTCGTGAGCCCCTCCGCAACGATCATCTCCATGGTCATTCGGCCGCCCTTCGGTCGTCTAATAAGACTTGTCCGCCGTCTTAGCTTGTAGCATGAGTCGGTCATTTCTGCTCGATGGCGCAAGAATGTGAAATTGTCACGCTTGACCTCGTTTGAGAAGTGCCCGAAATTAACACGGAGATGGTCGCGACGAGAATTATGCTACAAGCTACCTCCGTCTGGATTGCTTTTGGCACTTCCTTGAGGGCCGGACCAGTTGGGCCTGACCTTCACGACGGCGTCGATGCAGGTCCTGTTGTCGCCCTTTCGGGAACACCGCTTCCTGGCAATGCGCCCTCCTGCGCAAGCTCCGGCTGGCCAGCGGGGCGGGGACTCGGTCGTGTGGGCTCGGACCCTGAACGGCGGAAGGTTTCCTTCACAATCCCCACGTACGCGTAGGCCTGGTATGCCAAGGTGACGGCGAGAAGGACGGTTAGCGGATAGTAGTCCGCCCTCAGCGTGACGATCCCATATGCCATGGCTACCAAGATGACATACCGATAAGAGACGTTGAGTGCGATGATGTAGGGCGGGTCAGTCGGGGTAACGTAGAAGGTGACCCTACGGCGGCGTTCCTGGACGAACGCTACGGAGACGCCGATGGTAGTGAGGATGAAGGCAATCGCTAGGATCAGCCTGAGGCCGGGTACCGACAGCCATGCGAGCGTCACGAGGGAAAGAAGGGAGACCACGCTGAGAGGGTTCAGGATCTCTTTGACGATCCTGTTCGAGAGCCTCTCTCCTAGAGAGGCCGCGAACGTCATCACATTCGCTTCGATGTCTTCCTTTATGTCGGCCGTCTGGTGCTTGAAGACGCTCCAGGTGAGCTCCATCAGCACCGGGAAGACGACCGTCAGCGCGGTGTAGTAGTTCATGTACGCGAGCAGGACCAGAATCGGTAGTGGCCTCTCCATGACCGAATTGGCGAGAAAGCCCCAGAATCTCCTGACCTTCAATTTCAGCGGACGCACCGAGTACATCGTCGCAACCACGTAGTCGACCGCCAGGACGACCTTGAACGCGTATCCGCCTCCGATGAGAAAGACCACAACCCAACTGAGTGCGGCCGTCGACAGAATCAGCGCCCACATGGCCCCGCTGCTCAGGGCGTGGCCGTGGAGAGCGTCGGCCCGCCCGCTCTTCGAGTCGGCCTCGCGGTCGGCGAGGTCGTTGAGGAGAAAGCCCCAACTCGCGCTCAGCATAAGCACGACGAACAAGGCCGTCAGTCCGACCGGATCGACCTGGGGCTGGGTGGCGAGGAGGACGTAGAAGACGGGGAAATACCAATACAAGGCGGGGCCCGCGAGGGCAAGCTTCCATGCCCTCAGCTTTGCTATCGAGGCCACCGTCGCGCTCGAAGCGCTCATCTATGGCCAGTCACTCCGGAGAGTGTCGCGTTATCACGGATGCGACCCATGGGGGCATCGCTGTCCTTGCATGGCTAGATAGACATTGGTGCTTGAGGTGCCCTGTGCTTCCGCCGAGAAGCGCCCTCCTGAGGGCTGCAAGGGCCTTCCTCCCGGGGACAAGCTTTAAACCGCTCGGGCGGCCCCTCGGCCAAACTTGGAACACAAGAAGGTCCTCCTCGTCGGAATGGACGGAGCGCCCTACGACCTGGTCAAGAAATGGACGGACCAAGGCGAGCTCCCGAACCTGAAGGCACTCATCGGGGAGGGGGCCTTCGGGGTCCTCGAGTCGAAGCTCGACGAGACTCCTCCCGCATGGTCCTCGATCTACACCGGAAAGAACCCGGGCAAGCACGGGGTGTTCGACTTCCAGTTCCGAAAGCCCGGAACGCACGAGTTCGTCCCCATCAACGCGACGCAGAGGGACGGCAAGGACCTTTGGGAGCTTCTGAGCGACCAGGGCCTTAGGGTGGGAGTCCTCAACGCTCCCATCACCTACCCTCCCAGGGAAGTAAACGGCGTCCTGGTGGCGGGGTTCCTGACCCCGGGCGAGCAGGTCCGCTACACCTTCCCCGACAGCCTTCAGGAGGAGCTCAAGGGGGCAGTTCCGGGCTTTCGGCACAGCTCCGCCGACGAGATCCAGCTCAACCTCCAGAAGGAGAAGTACGTCCAGGCGATCTACGACAAGGTCGAGAACCTCGGCAAGGCGGCGCGCTACCTTATCAAGCGGAACACCTTCGACTTCTTCTCGCTGATATTCAGCGAGACCGACCACGTCCAGCACTGGTTCTGGGACAAGATGGAGGGGGGCGAGGGGACGAAGTACGGCGACGTGATACTCAAGACCTACAAGCTCGCAGACCGCGTCCTCGGTGAAGTCATCGCAGAGTACCCGAAGGACGCCTATGTCCTCGTCGTCTCGGACCACGGAGGCAGCCGCCTCAAGAGGCTCTTCCACACCAACTACTTCCTGCACTCGATCGGGATGCTCAGGTTCAAACGAAACCTCCCCGTCAGGGCCAAGCAGCGCTTGTACTCGCTGGGCGTCACCCAGGCCCTCTTCGGAGTGGTTGCGTGGTCGAGGATCTTTCCGCTCAGGATTCTCTTGCGCCCCCTATCTCTCACGCTCAAGGACGTGGACTGGAGGGAGACCCGAGCGTACTCTTTTGGCTACGGCCAAATCTACGTCAACAAGAGCTATTCACACGCCCAGTCGGGCGGGGCAGCCCCTGAAGGTGCCGGGTACGAGGACCTCCGGGCCGCGCTCATCGAGGCGTTACTCAATGCTGTGGACGAGGACACTGGCACCAAGCCCGTCGTGAGCGCCCTGAGGAGGGAGGGTGTGTTCTCTGGCCCGCACACCAAGGATGCCCCGGACATCCAGCTCTCTCTGGCGGAGGGCTACGAGGCGTTTCCCTGGGCCTCCATTGCCGACAGGGCGTTCTCCCCCAACACCAGCCGCTCGGGAGGCCACAACAAGAGGGGCATCGTTCTACTGAGGGGCGAAGGCGTGAAGCAGGGGGAGGTCGCAGGGGCGGCCGTCACCGACATCGCTCCGACCATCCTTTACCTGATGGGCGTCGCCGTCCCTCCTGATATGGACGGCAGCGTGCTGACTCAGGCGTTCTCGGAGGCGCGGCTCCGCGCGGAACCGCCGAAGGTGGGCGAAGTGAACCCCGCGGTAGTGGACGCGAAGAAGGAGTACGCCCTTTCGGAGGCGGAAGAAGAGGTGATCGAAAAGAACCTGCGCTCCCTCGGATACATCTGAGACAGGCGACGGCCTGCCTGGGGTGACAGGCGTAGGCTCTCTCAGGCAATCTTGAAGTTGGGGAAGAGCGCCCGCTTGATTACGTCCACCGCGAGCCCCTTCTTGGTCCACTTGCCGACCATGTTCAGCATGAAGACGGGGTCCGCGAAGAACACCGACGAGGCCATCCGCACCTTTCCATGCCCTTGGCTCTTCTTGGCCACGTAGGTCTTCAACACCGCGATGAGGTCGTCGAAGTTCTTGTCGGACATGCTGTATATCACCATCTTGAGCTTGTAGTGGCGAGAGAGCACGCCGCCGAGCTCCTCCTTCCACAGCTTGTCGTAGAGCTGGGGGTCGCCCTGCGCGAGCGCCTTGCCCGCGAGCGCCCCGGACTCCATCCCGAACCAGATGCCTCCCCCGTGGAGCGGGCTGCAGAAGTGGGCCGCGTCCCCGACTAGGACGACGTTCCCCTTGACGGCGGTCTTGAGCGGGGGCGCCGTGGGTATTATCCCGCCGTTGCTCAACGAGATGTGGGTGTCGTACTGGGGGTACCGCTTCATGAACTTGACCATGAGGCTCTTCGGGGTGACCCCGACGCTCTTCGGGATCCCGACGCCGACCTTGAGGCTGTTGTCCCCCTCCGGAAAGCTCCAGGCGTAGCCCAGGGGAGCCAACTCGTGGCCTAGATACAGACGATAAATCTGCGGGTCCTGGATGCCCTTGTTCTCGACGTGGTACTCCAGGCCTATGTGCAGGTCTTCCGCTTTCGGTAGCTCCCCCACCCCCGCCGCCTGACCGACTGCGGTCGCCGCCCCGTCGGCGCCTATCACATATTTCGCTCGGAACGTCCCTTTGCTCGTCTCAATAGAGATGTTGCCGTTCCCGCCTTTTCCACCATTGAGCCCGGACATCCCCCTGAAGACCGTCCCCGTCATGATTGTGGCGCCCTTGTCGCGCGCTCTCTCCGCGAGCCAGTTCACATACCGGTCAGGATACGTGACCATCCCGTCGGGGACAGAGTTCCTTATCTGGACGCTGTCGTCATTAGGAGAAATCAGCTCGATTCCGCAGATCGTCCCTGCTATGCAATCGTCGGACGGGTAGACCCCCATGTTCTTGAGCCACTCGATGGGGACCGCCCCCGTGGAGTTGGTCGGAGTGCCGGGCTTCGGTCGCTTCTCGATGAGAAGAACCTTGCTCGACTTTGACGCCGTGATTGCCGCCACGAGGCCCGAGTATGAGGCCCCCACGACCGCGATATCGTACGTCTGGTCCGTGCTCAAATGCTAATCTCCACGAAGGCCACGTCTTCCGAGTGGATAAAAAAGGGTTTGCGTGGAGATCCGGGTAAGTGCCTACCTGCGCGGGCTATGACAGGTATCCGAGCGCCTTTAGGCGCTCCTCGACTATCTTGCTCTCTTCGTCGGAGAGCTCCCGGGCCTTCACCTCGGTGCGCGCCTCCGCCTCCTCCCACGTGACGGGGTTGGCCTCGAGGTACG